>Ga0307990_1000054_pt1 | contig 105250 bp, 106 predicted proteins | sample EllFjometagen129_FD_203168 | JGI IMG/M metagenome (GOLD analysis project Ga0307990, IMG submission 203168) | Marine microbial communities from Ellis Fjord, Antarctic Ocean - #129 | ecosystem: Environmental > Aquatic > Marine > Unclassified | place: Southern Ocean | collected 2014-10-08 | reverse complement strand
AAAAAATACAATTTGTTGTATATCTTAAAATCCTTCAAAAATCTCTATCTTTGTTTTAAATTTATAATAAATTCTCAAAATGAATATTATTCCAAGGTCAGAACTAATAATAAATAAAGACGGAAGTATTTTTCATCTTCATTTAAAATCAGAACATATTGCAAAAGACATTATTCTTGTGGGTGATCCGGGAAGAGTTGAAATAGTTTCTTCTTATTTCGATAACATTGAATTTAAAATTCAAAATCGCGAGTTTTTAACTCATACCGGTTATTATAAAAATAAATATATTTCTGTTATATCTACAGGGATTGGCACAGATAATATCGATATTGTTATAAATGAGCTTGACGCTATTGCAAATATTGATTTAGAAAAAAGAATAATTAAAAATAAACATACAAGTTTAAATTTTATAAGAATTGGTACTTCAGGTGCTTTACAAGCAGACGTTCCGGTAGATTCGTTTTTAATGTCAAAAATGGCAATAGGTTTTGATGGAATGTTAAATTATTACGCAAACAGAAATAAGGTTAGCAAACTAGAAATAGAAAAAGCGTTTATAAAATATACTAATTGGAACAAACAACTTGCTGCACCTTATTTTGTAGAAGCTTCTGAAAAAATGATTAATAAGTTTGGAGAAGGAATAAAAAAGGGTGTTACAATTTCTGCTCCCGGATTTTATGGTCCACAAGGCAGGCAACTTCGATTGGAAACAGCAGACCCTTTGTTAAACAATAAAATCACAGATTTTGATTTTAAAGGAGAAAAGATAACAAACTACGAAATGGAAAGTTCTGCAATTTTCGGATTATCAAAATTACTCGGGCATAACTCAGTTACTATATGCGCTATTATTGCAAATCGTGTTAAAAAAGAATATAGTAAGGATTATAAGCCGGTTATTAAAAAATTAATTAAACATGTTTTGGAAAGAATTTAATTTTTTTATATTAGTAATGTAGAAATTTAAAAATAAAGATTATGGAAAATTCAAAAAGAATAGCAGTAATATTATCAGGATGCGGAGTTTATGATGGTGCAGAAATACACGAAGCCACTCTTACTCTTTATGCAATTTCTAAATTAGGTGGCACATACGAAATATTTGCACCCGACATTCTGCAACATCATGTAATAAACCATATTACTGGTGAAGAAATGAATGAAAAAAGAAATGTGCTTGTAGAGTCAGCAAGAATTGCAAGAGGTAATATCAAGGCTTTGAGCGAATTAAGCATTGACGATTTTGATGCAATAATTTTTCCGGGTGGATTTGGAGCTGCTAAAAATCTATCCACGATTGCTTTTGATGGTGCAAACTGTGTAGTAAATGATGAAGTTGAAAATATTGTAAAACAAACAGTAGAAGCAGGCAAACCTATTGGAGCATTGTGTATAGCTCCAGCTATGATATCGAAAATTATTAATGGCGCCGAAGTTACTATTGGACAAGATGAAGGTACAGCAAAGGCAATTGAAGCAATGGGAGGAATACATAAAACTACAGGGCACGGAGAAGTTGTTGTTGACAAAAAACATAAAATTGTTACAACTCCTTGTTATATGCTTGATGCAACAATTACACAAATTGGAGAAGGTGCAGAAAATGTGGTAAAAACAATTTTGGAAATTTCGTAGAGTACATTTCTTAGAATAAAATATTTTTTAATTTTTGCATTTTTATAAAAAAGATATACTTTTGCAGTCCAATTTTGCGAAAATAGCTCAGTTGGTAGAGCACGACCTTGCCAAGGTCGGGGTCGCGGGTTCGAGTCCCGTTTTTCGCTCAAAATTATCAGTTTTATGCTGATAATTTTTTGGATGCCCAGGTGGCGGAATTGGTAGACGCGCTGGACTTAAAATCCAGTGGCCTTTTTGGCCGTGCCGGTTCGATCCCGGCCCCGGGTACATATAAAAACCGTCTTATAAAATCGGACGGTTTTTTAAACTTTAAATGGTGGTTGTAGTTCAGTTGGTTAGAACGCCTGATTGTGGTTCAGGAGGTCGTGGGTTCAAATCCCATCTTCCACCCATAGAAAAACCCGATTCAAAAATTGAATCGGGTTTTGTATTTTTATTCTAAAAAGGTAATTTAATATTTATTCTTCTTCTTGTTCTTTTTCGTATGTTTTTAAAAGTTCTGTTTGTATATCACCGGGAACTTGTGTATATTCATCAAAAGCCATTGAGTACATTGCTCTACCACCTGTAAGAGAACTAAGAGCAGTTGAATATTTGCTCATTTCTGCAAGAGGAACTTTTGCTGTAATTTTTTCAAAGCCTTGTTCACTGCTCATTCCTTGTACAATTGCTCTTCTGCCTTGTAAATCACTCATCACATCACCCATTCTGTCTGCAGGAACTAATACTTCAACTATATATACAGGCTCCATAATTTTTGGACCAGCTACTTTAAACGCCATACTAAATGCATTTCTTCCTGCTAATTTAAATGATATTTCATTTGAATCTACGGGGTGCATTTTACCATCATATACACAAACTCTAATATCTCTGGCATAAGAGCCTGTTAACGGACCTTCTTCCATTTTTTCCATAATACCTTTTAAAATTGCAGGCAAAAATCTTGCATCAATAGAACCACCAACAATACAATTATAATATACCAGTTTTCCACCCCATTCTAGTTTGTGTTCGTCTTTTCCTCTGACATTTACAGTATATTCAGAACCTCCAATTTTAAATTTTGATGGATCTGGAGCTCCTTCAACATAAGGTTCAATTATCATATAAACTTCACCAAATTGTCCGGCGCCACCTGATTGTTTTTTATGTCTGTAAGAAGATTGAGCAACTTTTGTTATTGTTTCACGGTAAGGAATTTTTGGAGCAATATATTCTGTTTCAATTTTATAAATATTGTCAAGATGCCATTTTAATATGTTTAAATGATATTCTCCTTGTCCGTGAATTATTATTTGTTTCAGTTCTTTTGAATATTCTATAATTATTGTAGGGTCTTCATCACGCATTCTGCCCAATGCTTCACCTAATTTTTCTTCATCACCCTCGTTTAGGGGTTTAATTGCAGCTCTGTATTTTGGATTTGGGAAATCAATAGAATTGTAAAAATATGATTTACCGGGCAATGTTAGGGTATGGTTTGTTTTTGACCCTTTAAGTTTAACTGTTGCACCTATATCTCCGGCAAACATTTTGGCAACCTTGGTTTTTTCTTTACCTGCAACAACAAATAATTGTGATATCCTTTCTTTATTTCGTGTAGTTTGATTGTATAAATCCATGCTTTCAGCAATTTCGCCCGACATTACTTTAAAGTAATTTATTTCACCAATATGGTGTTCAATAGCAGTTTTAAAAATAAATGCACAAGCTTGTCCTGATTTATCCATTTTAATTTCATTGTTCTCAGAGTCTTTAGGTGCAGGAATGTCAGTAGGAGAAGGAGCAGCAATAGTAATAAACTCCATAAGCCTGTCAATACCAATATTATTTTTTGCCGAAACACAGAATATTGGAAATATGCCTCTTTGTATTAATCCATGAGCAATACCTTTTTGCATTTCTTCAGAAGTTAATGTATCATTCTCGAAAAATATCTCCATTAAGCTTTCATCACTTTCTGCTGCTTTCTCTATAAGTTCACTTTGTAATTTTTCTGCTCTGTCTTTTTCTCCATCTGGAATATCAGTAATTTCGGGTTTTCCTCCTTTAGCAGGATATTTATATAATTTCATTGTAATAAGATCAACAATAGAGTCAAAACCTGTTCCTTGATTTACCGGATATTGTGCAATAACTGCATTTCCACCAAAACTTTGTTTAATGGTATCTATTGATTTTTCAAAGTTTGCATTATCATGATCAAGATGGTTAATAATCATTATTACCGGTTTTTCAAATTTTTCCAAATATCTTTTCTGAATTTCAGTACCTACTTCAACACCGTTTTGTGAGTTTATTAACATTAAAGCAGATTCAACCGGCATTAATGAAGATATTACGTTTCCAACAAAATCGTCTGCCCCAGGGGCATCAATAAAATTAATTTTTTTATCGTTAAATTCTGCATGTAAAACTGTAGAAAAAACAGATATTGTATTTTCATGTTCAATTTCGCGATAATCCGACACTGTATTTTTATTGTCAACATCACCAAGTCTGTCAATTACACCACCATTAAACAACATTGTTTCCGATAAAGTAGTTTTTCCCGAGCGAGAATTACCTAATATTGCAATGTTCTTAATTTCATTAGTCTGATAAATTTTCATTAGAAATTATTTTTATTTGTTTAAAAAAATATTTAAAGGATTTCTCAAAAAATGGACTGCAAAATTAATAAAATTTTAACATTTATATCAATATATGTATTACATATTTAAAAAAAACAAACCATGTTCGCAAGGCGCTAATATACAGGGATTTAAAATGCATATCTTTTAATGAACAATTTTATACTTGCTTATTCAACATTTTCAAATAATTACAATATAAATTATCGTTTATTTCAAACAAACAAACTTGTATATACAAAAGGAAAAAAAATGTTATTAGTTGTTGTTTTATAAAAAAATTATACCTTTGCAGTCCGATTTTATAAAAATTTATATAAAAAGCATTTGTATATGCCTACAATTCAGCAGTTAGTAAGAAAGGGGAGGAAGAAACTTATTTCAAAAAGTAAAGCTCCTGCTTTAGATTCATGTCCTCAAAGAAGAGGAGTATGCGTAAGAGTTTATACAACAACGCCTAAGAAGCCTAACTCTGCAATGAGAAAAGTTGCAAGAGTAAGATTGACAAATGGGAAAGAAGTTAATGCTTATATTCCCGGTGAAGGTCATAATTTACAAGAACACTCAATTGTTCTTATAAGAGGAGGAAGAATTAAGGATCTTCCCGGAGTAAGATATCATATTGTTAGAGGCGCATTAGATACATCAGGTGTTGATGGTCGTACACAAAGAAGATCAAAGTATGGTACAAAACGGCCTAAGGAATAAATAAATTTAAAGATATTTTATTATGAGAAAAGGAAATCCCCAAAAAAGAATTTTATTACCCGATCCAAAATTTAATGATACTTTAGTTACACGTTTTGTTAATGATCTTATGCTTAATGGCAAAAAGAATACTGCTTATAATATATTTTATGAAGCCATTGATTTAGTTGAGAAAAAAAGTAAAGATACAGAACTTACTTCTCTTGAATATTGGAAAAAAGCATTAGAAAAAGTAACTCCTGCAGTTGAAGTTAAAAGCAGAAGGGTTGGCGGTGCCACATTTCAGGTTCCAATGGAAATTCATCAAAGCAGAAAATTGTCCATAAGTATTAAAAGCATGATATTATTTTCCAGTAAAAGAAATGGGAAATCTATGAGCGAAAAATTGGCGGCTGAAATTATTGCGGCGTATAATGAAGAAGGTGGTGCTTTTAAAAAGAAGGAAGATACCCACAGAATGGCAGAAGCCAATAGAGCATTCTCACATTTTAAATTTTAAACTTTGCGAAGTACTGGTAGTCAATAGATGAAAGCAGAATTAAAAAATATAAGAAATATTGGGATAATGGCCCATATTGATGCTGGTAAAACTACTACTACAGAGCGTATATTATATTATACAGGATTAAATCACAAAATTGGGGAAGTTCACGATGGAACTGCCACAATGGACTGGATGATACAAGAACAAGAAAGAGGTATTACTATAACTTCTGCATCTACTACAGCATATTGGAATTATAATAATACAGATTACAATATTAATATTATAGATACTCCCGGACATGTTGATTTTACTGTTGAGGTTGAAAGATCGCTTAGAGTTTTAGATGGTGCAATTGCTATTTTTTGTGCAGTTGGAGGAGTTGAACCTCAATCAGAAACAGTATGGAGACAAGCAGATAAATATAATGTTCCCAGAATTGCATTTGTAAATAAAATGGATAGACCGGGTGCCGATTTTTTCAATGTCGTAGCTCAAATTCAAGATAAGTTAAAAGCAAATCCTGTCCCATTACAAATACCATTTGGAATAGAGGATCAATTCAAAGGAGTTATTGACCTTATAGAAAAAAAAATACTGGTTTGGAACAACGATGATCTTGGAGAAAAATACGATTTCATAAATATCCCCGATGAACTGACAGAAGAAGTTGAAGAATGGAGAGAAAAATTAATTGAAACTGTTGTTGAAACGGAAGATAAATTACTTGAAAAATTTTTAGAAAACAGGAATTCAATAAGTGTAGAAGAATTTAAGGAAAGTGTAAGAAAAGGTGTCCTTGAGGGTAAGTTCATACCCGTTTTTTGTGGCGCTGCTTTCAAAAATAAAGGAATCCAACCTTTATTAGATGCAATTACAGCTTTTTTGCCTAGCCCACTTGATATTGGTGATATTAAAGGAATAGATCCGAAAAAAGAAACAGAAATTTATCGTTCTCCGAAAAATGAACAAGCTTTATCTGCATTAGTGTTTAAAATTACTTCCAGAAGTTTTTCAGGAAAATTAGTATATGTTCGGGTTTATTCCGGAGAATTAAAGGAAAACGAAATGGTTTATAATCCCAGAACAAACAAAAAGGAAAGAATAACTCGATTATTTCGTATGCACGCAAATAAACAAAATCCTGTTAAAACTGTTGGTGCAGGCGAAATTTGTGCCGTAATAGGATTAAAAGATATTTATACAGGCGATACACTTTGTAGCGATAAACAACCAATAATTTTTGAATCAATGACATTTCCGGAGCCTGTTTTGGGTTTGGCTGTTGAGCCAATGACACAGGCAGATATTGATAAATTATATGATTCTTTGGTTAAAATTGCAGAAGAAGATCCAACATTTACAGTCAAAACTGATGAAAATAGCGGACAAATGATTATTAGTGGAATGGGAGAATTACATCTTGAGATTATAATTGATAGATTAAAAAGAGAATTTAATGTAATGTGTAATCAGGGAAATCCACAAGTTGCATACAAAGAGGCTATTACTTCTTTATCAAAACAATATCAATTATTTGACAAACTTACCGGAGGAAAAGGAAAATATGCTGAAATTACTGTTATTATTTCTCCTGTTGAAGAAAAAAGGGCAGGCTTACAATTTATAAATAAACTAGAAAAGGGAATTTTACCCCAAGAATATATAAGTGCAGTTGAAAAAGGATTTAGAGAAGCAATGTTTAACGGACCTATTGCCGGTTATCCTATGTATAACCTAAAAGTTGAACTAATTGATGCAACATACAATATGGAAGATTCAGATACATTATCTTTTGAAGTAGTCGCAAAAATGGCATTTAGAGAAGCTGCTAAAAAGTCAAATCCTATTTTACTTGAACCTGTAATGGACGTTGAAGTTGTTACACCTGATGATTATTTAGGAGATGTTGTCGCCGATCTTAATAAAAGAAGGGCTAATATCGAAAATATGAATTCACGTGGAGAATTGAAAGTAGTAAAAGCATTAGTCCCGCTTGCAGAACAATTTGGTTATGTAACTACTCTCAGAACTATCACATCGGGCAGAGCAACATCAACAATGGAATTTCACAGTTATGAAGAAATTCCAAATGAGTTAGCTAAAAAATTAGTAAATAGTATATTTTTAAATTAAAAATAAATTAATTTGTAATGAGTCAAAAGATTAGAATTAAACTAAAGTCTTACGATCACAATTTGGTTGACAAATCTGCTGAAAAAATTTCAAAAACTGTTAAAGCTACAGGTGCTGTTGTTAGTGGACCAATACCATTACCAACCCATAGAAGAGTTTTTACTGTTTTGCGTTCACCTTTTGTTAATAAAAAATCAAGAGAACAATTTCAATTAAATGCACACAAAAGATTAATGGACATTTATAGCACTTCAGCAAAAACAATTGATGCTTTGATGAAATTGGAATTACCAAGTGGAGTGGAAGTGGAAATTAAAGTATAAGTATTTAAAATTATAATAAAATGCCAGGATTAATAGGAAAAAAAATTGGAATGACATCCATTTTCAGTGCCGAGGGTAAAAATATACCATGCACTGTTTTAGAAGTAGGCCCTTGTGTTGTAACACAAATCAAAACCAAGGAAACTGATGGTTATACTGCCGTTCAACTTGCATTTGATGATAAAAAAGAAAAGCATTCAACAAAGGCAATGATTGGTCACTTTAAAAAAGCCAATACTTCTTCAAAAAGAAAGGTTATTGAACTTAAAGGTTTTGTTAAAGATTGGAAAGTTGGAGATACTATCTCTGTTGATTATTTTAGTGATGACACTTGGGTTGATGTATCTGGAATTTCAAAAGGAAAAGGTTTTCAAGGCGTTGTTAAACGTCATGGTTTTCACGGAGTAGGTGATGCAACACATGGTCAACATAATAGATTAAGGGCTCCTGGTTCACTCGGTGCATCTTCATATCCATCAAGAGTATTTAAAGGAATGAGAATGGGCGGAAGAATGGGTGGAGATAAAATAAAAATGATTAACCTAAGAGTTATAAAACTAATTCCTGAACATAATTTATTAATAGTTAAAGGATCTGTTTCAGGTTCAAAAGGTTCATTTATAATAGTAGAAAAGTAATGAAAATAAATTTATATAATATAACTGGAAAAGATACAGGTAAAAAAATTGATTTAAACAAATCGATTTTTGGTATTGATCCAAACGACCATGCTATATATTTAGATGTAAAACAATATATGGCAGGACAAAGACAAGGTACTAATAAAACAAAAGAAAGAGCAGATATTAAAGGAAGTACTAGAAAAATTAAAAGACAAAAAGGAACGGGTACTGCAAGAATGGGTAGTATTAAATCACCCATATTAAGAGGTGGTGGTCGAGCATTTGGTCCGAGACCAAGAGATTATTCTTTTAAGTTAAATAAAAAAGTAAAACAACTTGCAAGAAAATCTGCCTTATCGTATAAAGCTAGAAATGAAAAAATTATAGCATTGGAAAGCTTTGATTTTGAGCAGCCTAAAACAAAAAATATCAATGAAATTATCAAAAACTTAAAAATTACTGATAAAAAATTGCTTTTAGTTGTATCAGAACAAAATAAAAATATATATTTGTCAACTCGAAATTTACGAGACTTCAAAATTGTATTGGCCTCAAGCTTAACAACATACGATGTTGTGCGGTCATCGTTTTTGCTTGTAACTGAGAGTTCGTTTGATGTTTTGAATGATATTTTTAAGAATTAGCACATAAAAAAGATGAATATTTTATTAAAACCAGTAATAACTGAAAAAATGACAATTCAAAGTGAAAAATTGAATCGTTATGGTTTTATTGTAGACAAGAGAGCTAATAAAGTTCAGATAAAGAATGTTGTAGAAGAAATGTATAGTGTTACGGTTGTTTCTGTTAATACTATGCGTTATCCGGGAAAAGCGAAATCAAAATTTACAAAATCCGGAGTTATAAATGGAAGGACAAATGCGTTCAAAAAAGCAATTATTACATTAGTTGAAGGAGATACTATTGATTTTTATAGCAATATTTAAGAAAGATGGCAGTAAAAAAATTAAAACCAACAACACCGAGTCAAAGGCATAAAATAATAAGCACTTTTGAAGAGATTACTCAAACTATTCCTGAAAAATCTCTTTTAAGTCCTTTGAAAAAATCGGGTGGACGTAATAATGATGGAAAAATGACTATCAGAAATATTGGTGGTGGTCATAAAAGAAGATATCGTATTATTGATTTTAAGAGAGATAAAGAAGGTGTTGTTGCTAAAGTTAAAACTATAGAGTATGACCCTAACAGAACAGGGAGAATTGCATTAGTTGTTTATAAAGATGGTGAAAAAAGATATATTGTAGCACCAAGCGGTTTAGAAGTTGGTCAGGAAATTATTTCAGGAAAAGGAGTTTCTCCTGATTTGGGAAATACTTTATATTTATCTGACATACCATTAGGAACTATAATACATAATATTGAGTTAGTTCCTAATCGTGGAGCTGTCTTAGCAAGAAGTGCAGGTTCTTATGCATCCTTGATATCTCGTGAAGGAAAATATGCAATTATTAAATTGCCATCAGGTGAAATAAGAAAAATTTTAACTACTTGTAAAGCAACAATTGGTTTTGTTTCAAATTCTGACCATGGTCTTGAAGTATCAGGAAAAGCAGGAAGGTCAAGATGGCTTGGCAGAAGACCACGAGTAAGAGGTGTTGCCATGAACCCTGTTGATCACCCGATGGGTGGCGGTGAAGGACGAGCTTCAGGTGGTCATCCTCGTTCAAGAACAGGATTGCCGGCAAAAGGATTCAAAACAAGAAATAAAAATAAAGAATCTAATAAATATATAATAGAAAGACGTAAAACAAAAAAATAAGTTATATATAATTGAATACTATGGGCAGATCACTTAAAAAAGGACCTTTTATTGAACATAAGCTGGAAAAGCGAGTTATTGAGCAAGGTGAATCAAGAAAAAAGAAAGTTATCAAAACTTGGTCAAGAAGATCAATGATTTCTCCCGATTTTGTGGGACAAACTATTGCTGTTCATAATGGGAATAAGTTTATCCCTGTTTATATAACTGAAAATATGGTTGGGCATAAATTAGGAGAATTTGCTCCAACTCGAAACTTTAGAAGTCATAGTGGGAAAAACATGTAAATAGACAAAATAAAAATGGGCAATAATAAAAAAAATAGAAAAATTAAAAATAAAGAGGAGAAAAAATTGAGACACTTAGCAGTTCTTAAAAACTGTCCTACTTCACCTCGTAAAATGAGATTAGTTGCTGATCAAATCCGTGGTGTTGAGATAAATCAAGCATTAAATATTTTAAAATATAGCCCAAAAGAGGCTTCTGGCAGATTAGAGAAACTCTTATTATCTGCAATCAGTAATTGGCAATCAAAAAATGAAGGTGCAAGAATTGAAGACAGCAATTTATTTGTTAGCGAAATATTTGTTGATTCAGGCAGAGTTTTAAAAAGATTACGAACAGCTCCGCAAGGAAGAGCATATAGGATTAGAAAAAGATCAAATCATGTTACTTTGATAATTAATTCAACTAATATGATTAATGATAATATAAAAGAAATTACAAGTAATGAAAATAGTCAAACTGAATAATTTATAATAAATGGGACAAAAAGTTAATCCAATAGGAAACAGATTAGGTATTATTAAAGGATGGGATTCTAATTGGTATGGAGGTAAAAACTATGCTGATAAGATTCTTGAAGATGATAAAATTCGTAAATATTTGAATATAAGATTGGCTAAAGCTAGTGTTTCCCAAATTATTATTGAAAGAACTTTAAAACTTGTAACTATAACTGTTAATACTGCCAGACCTGGTATTATTATTGGAAAAGGAGGACAAGAAGTTGATAAACTTAGAGAAGAATTAAAAAAAATCACAAAAAAAGAAGTTCAAATTAATATATATGAAATTAAACGACCAGAACTTGATGCTGTATTAGTTGCAAATAATGTTGCACGACAAATTGAAGGAAAAATTGCATACAGAAGAGCTATAAAAATGTCTATTGCTTCAACAATGAGAATGGGAGCAGAAGGAGTAAAAATTCTTGTTTCGGGAAGATTAAATGGTGCAGAAATGGCAAGATCCGAATCATATAAAGAAGGAAGAATTCCTTTACATACTTTTAGGGCAGATATAGATTATGCATTAGCAGAAGCATTAACAAAAACAGGTTTAATTGGGGTAAAAGTTTGGATTTGCAAAGGAGAAGTTTACGGGAAAAGAGATCTTTCACCAAATATTGGAGCAAAAAATACAAAATCAAAATCAAAAGGAAATTTTAAAAAGAGACGATAAGAATCAAAGTAAAATAATAATAAAATGTTACAACCCAAAAAAACTAAATATAGAAGAATGCAAAAGGGCAAAATGAAAGGAAATTCCCAAAGAGGAAATCAGCTTGCATTCGGTTCTTTCGGGATTAAATCTCTAGAGGAAACGTGGATTACCGGAAGACAAATTGAAGCAGCTCGTCAGGCGGTTACAAGATATATGAAACGTGACGGGCAAATTTGGATTAGAATTTTTCCTGACAAACCAATTACAAAAAAACCGGCAGAAGTGCGTATGGGTAAAGGAAAAGGAGCACCAGAAGCATTTGTTGCTCCTATTTCACCAGGTAGAATTATTATTGAGGCAGAAGGAGTACCTTTTGAGATTGCAAAAGAAGCTTTAAGATTAGCTGCCCAAAAGCTACCTGTTAAAACAAAATTTATAGTTAGAAGAGACTATGTTGAAGATTTAACACAACTATAGAATGAAAAATACAGAAATTAAACAATTAACAAATAAAGAATTGGCAGAAAGAGTAAATGATGAAAAAAATATGCTTATTCGCATGAAAATAAATCATACTGTTTCTCCATTAGATAATCCATTAAAGATTAAATATAGTAGAAGGTTAATTGCTAGACTTAAAACAGAAATGAAGCAAAGAGAAATTGATGGAAAAATGAATAGTTAATTTCAAAGAAATGGAAAGAAATTTAAGAAAAGAAAGAATAGGAACAGTAGTTAGTAATAAAATGGAAAAATCTATTGTTGTTGCTGTTAAAAGAAGAATGAAGCATCCAAAATATGGAAAATTTGTTAACAAAACTTCTAAATTTGTTGCTCACGATGAAAAAAATGAATGTAACATAGGTGATACAGTAAAATTAATGGAAACTAGACCATTGAGCAAAAACAAATGTTGGAGATTAGTAGAAATAATTGAAAGAGCTAAATAATCATGATACAACAAGAAAGCAGATTATTAGTTGCCGATAATAGCGGAGCAAAAGAAGTGTTATGTATAAGAGTTCTGGGTGGAACAGGGAAAAGATATGCTTCTATTGGTGATAAAATAGTTGTTACTGTTAAAAGTGCTTTGCCGGCAAGTGAAGTAAAAAAAGGAACAATAACAAGAGCCGTTGTTGTCAGGACAAAAAAAGAAATAAGAAGATCAGATGGTTCTTATATTCGTTTTGATGATAATGCAGTAGTTTTATTAAGTGCTACTGGCGAAATAAGAGGTACTCGTATTTTTGGTCCTGTTGCTCGCGAATTACGTGAAAAACAATATATGAAAATTGTTTCATTGGCACCTGAAGTAATTTAATTAAAAAAGTTTAATCTTTATGCAAAAGAAATTACATATTAAAAAGGGAGATATAGTTATTGTTATTTCTGGTAACTACAAAGGACAACAAGGAAAAGTTCTAAATGTTATCAAAAACAAGGATAGAGCTATAGTTGAGGGCATTAATATGATATCCAAGCATTTAAAGCCAAATGCTGATACCCCACAAGGTGGAATAATTAAAAAAGAAGCTCCTATTCATATTTCAAATATTTTATTAATTGATCCTTCAACAGGAGAGCCAACAAGAATAGGTAGAAAAATAAGTGAGAAAACAAAAAAATTGGTTCGATATTCAAAAAAATCAGGGGAGGAAATCAAGTAATGAAATACACACCAACATTAAAAAAGAAATATAAAGAAGAAATTATTCCTGTTTTGATGAAAGAATTCAATTACAAAAGTATTATGCAAATACCAAAAATTGAAAAAATTATCATAAATCAAGGATTGGGGCAAGCAATTACCGATAAAAAACTAATTGATACAGCAATTGAGGAATTGTCTGCAATTACAGGTCAAAACCCCATAAAGACTATTTCTCGTAAAGATATATCAAATTTTAAATTAAGAAAAGGAATGCCAATTGGTGTTAAAGTTACACTTAGACAAGATAAGATGTATGAATTTTTAGAACGTCTTATTTCTATTGCATTACCACGCATCAGAGACTTTCGAGGAGTTGATGCCAAATTAGATAAAAATGGAAATTATACCTTAGGAATACTAGAACAAATTATTTTTCCTGAAATTGATATTGATAAAATAAATAAAATTATTGGTATGCAAATTACATTTGTAACATCTGCAAATACCGATAAAGAAGGTTATGCTTTATTAAAAGAATTTGGTTTACCATTTAAAAATATAAAAAGGAATTAGTATGGCAAAAGAATCAATGAAAGCACGCGAAGTAAAACGCAAAAAATTAGTTGATAAATACGCTGAAAAAAGAGCAAAGCTCAAAGCAGAAGGGGATTATATTGGGTTGAGTAAATTGCCCCGAAACTCTTCAAAAGTAAGATTACACAATAGATGCTCATTAACAGGAAGACCAAAAGGTTATATGAGACAATTTGGACTTAGCAGAATTACTTTTAGAGAAATGGCATCTGCCGGACTAATTCCTGGAATTAAAAAAGCTAGTTGGTAATATTAAAATATATATATAATATGACAGATCCTATTGCAGATTATTTAACTAGAGTACGAAATGCTTTAATGGCAAGACATAAAGTTGTTGAAATTCCTTCGTCAAATTTGAAAAAGGAAATAACTAAAGTATTGTATGATAGTGGATATATCTTAAAATATAAATTTGAAGATGATAAAGTGCAAGGTAAAATTAAAATTGCATTAAAATATCATCCACAAACTAAAATGCCTGCAATAAAAAAAATTACTAGAATAAGTAAACCGGGCTTAAGAAAATATACTGATCATAAAAACTTGCCTCGAGTTTTAAATGGTTTAGGTATAGCTATTATATCAACATCACATGGTGTGGTTTCAGATAAAATAGCAAGAGAAAAAAATATTGGTGGTGAGGTATTGTGTTACGTTTATTAAAATTAATATTAAGATAATGTCTAGAATTGGAAAATTACCTATTGTTATACCTGATGGAGTTAGCTGTACTGTTGACAACAATAATCTTGTTGTAGTAAAAGGACCTTTAGGCGAATTACAGCAACAAGTAAACAAAGATATTAGTGTTAATATTAAAGAAAAACAAGTTGTTATTACTCGTCCATCAGATGAAAAAGAATACAGAGCATTGCATGGTTTGTATCGCTCATTATTAAACAATATGTTTATCGGTGTCTCAAAGGGATTTGAAATAAAACTTGAACTTGTTGGAGTAGGATACAAGGCTACAACAAATAATCAAATTCTTGAAATGTCATTGGGATATTCTCATAATATAGCTTTTGAATTACCAATTGAAGTAAAAGTAGAGGCAGTAACTGAAAGAAGACAAAATCCAATAATCACACTCAAAAGCATTGACAAGCAGCTTGTTGGACATGTTGCCGCAAAAATAAGATCATTAAGAAAACCTGAACCCTACAAAGGAAAAGGGATAAAATTTGTTGGAGAACAATTAAGAAGAAAAACCGGTAAAGCAGCAGCAGCAATTTAATTGAAATAAATTTATAGTTATGGCTTTTTCAAAAAGAGAAAAAAGAATTAAAATAAAAAAAAGAATTAGAAAAAATATTTTCGGAACTCCTGAAAAACCCAGAATGTCGGTTTTTAGAAGCAACAAACATATATATGTGCAGATAGTTGATGATGTTAATGGAAAAACTATTATCAATGCATCTTCAAGAAATAAAGGGATTGTTGAGAAAAAAGATATTAAAAAAAGTGAAGTTGCTACTTTAGTTGGTAAACTGATAGCAGAAAAAGCTATTAAAGCTGGTGTTAAAAAAGTAGTTTTCGACAGAAATGGATATATTTATCATGGCAGAGTTAAATCATTAGCTGATGCATCAAGAAAAGAAGGACTTAAATTTTAATTATTATGACAGTAGCTATCAGAAAAATTAAAACAAGTGATTTAGAATTACAAGATAGGTTAGTAAATATTAATCGTGTTACAAAAGTAACAAAAGGCGGGCGTACTTTTAGTTTTGCAGCGGTTGTTGTTGTTGGTAATGAAAACGGTATTGTTGGACACGGGCTTGGCAAAGCAAATGAAGTTACAACTGCAATTGCTAAAGGTGTTGAAGATGCAAAGAAAAATCTTATTAAAGTTCCAATTATTAACGGAACTTTACCACATGAACAACTTGGCAAATATGGTGGAGCAAAAGTTTTTATTAAACCAGCATCAAGTGGAACAGGAGTTAAAGCAGGTGGAGTTATGCGTGCTGTTTTAGAAAGCGTAGGTGTTACTGATGTTTTAGCAAAATCAAAAGGTTCGTCAAATCCTCATAACTTAGTTAAAGCAACAATTAATGCTTTATTGGAAATGAGAGATGCATATACCGTTGCTGAAAACAGAAATATTTCTGTAGAAAAAGTTTTTAATGGATAAGATATAAATAGGAAAAAATGGCTAAAAATAAAAAAATAAAAATAACACAAATAAAAAGTCAAATTAGAAGTCCAAAAAGACAAAAAAGAACTTTAGAAGCACTTGGATTAAAAAAATTAAATTCATCTGTAGAAAAAGAAGCCACTCCACAAATATTAGGAATGGTAAATAAAGTAACACATTTAGTTTTAGTTGAAGACGTTAAATAATATTAATATGGATTTAAGCAATTTAAAACCGGCTAAAGGCTCAGTAAAAAACGGAAAAAGATTAGGCAGAGGACAAGGATCTGGAAGAGGTGGTACAGCAACAAGAGGACATAAAGGACAAAAATCCAGATCAGGTTATTCTCGTAAACTTGGATTTGAAGGCGGTCAAATGCCATTACAAAGACGTGTGCCAAAATTTGGTTTCAAAAATATTAACAGAAAAGAATACAAAGCTGTTAATTTATCCGTTTTGCAGCGTATTGCTGAATCAAATAAAATTGATAAAATTGATTTACAGATATTAATAAATAATGGTGTAGCTTCAAAAAATGATCTTGTTAAGATTCTTGGAAATGGTAAACTTACAATTAAACTAGAAGTACAAGCTCATGCATTTTCAAAAACTGCAAAAGAAGCAATTGAAACATTAAAAGGAACAGTGGTAACAATGTAAATTATTATTGATGAGGAAGTTTATTGAAACCCTAAAAAATATTTATAAAATAGAGGATCTAAGAAGTAGAATCTTAACTACATTGGGTTTGATTCTAATCTACAGATTAGGTTCTTATATTGTATTGCCAGGTATTGATCCGATGCAGTTAGATAATCTACAAGCACAAACTGCTGGTGGCATAATGGATATATTAAATATGTTTACAGGTGGGGCATTTGCAAATGCTTCTATATTTGCATTAGGCATTATGCCTTATATCTCTGCATCAATTGTAATTCAATTACTCGGTATTGCAATACCATATTTCCAAAGATTACAACGAGAAGGAGAAAGTGGTAGAAAAAAAATAAACCAAATTACCAGATATTTAACAGTTATAATCACTTTATTACAAGCTCCAAGTTACTTAACAAATTTATTTTTTCAGTTACCCGAATCGGCTTTTGTTTTACAAGGAACATTTTTTTGGGTATCTTCAGTTCTAATTTTGGTTTCCGGAACAATGTTTATTATGTGGCTGGGAGAACGAATTACTGACAAAGGTATTGGAAATGGAATTTCACTTATTATAATGATAGGTATTATTGCTAGATTACCATTCTCATTAGCATCAGAATTTTTTATGAAAATAGAAGTAGCAGGTGGTGGCTTAATAATGTTTATTATTGAAATTGTTGTGATGTTACTTGTTATTGTTGCAACAATATTACTTGTACAAGGTACACGACGAATACCCGTACAGTATGCAAAACGTATTGTTGGAAATAAACAATATGGCGGTGTTCGACAATATATTCCATTAAAAGTAAATGCAGCGGGAGTAATGCCAATTATCTTTGCTCAAGCAATTATGATGGTGCCAATAATGTTTTTTTCAAAGTTTGATGCAACAAGTGGACTCGCTGCGGCATTCAATTATGGAGGATTCTGGTATAACTTTACTTTTGCAATATTAATTATATTGTTTACATATTTTTATACAGCTATTACTATTAACCCAACACAAATGGCTGAAGACATGAAAAAGAACGGTGGTTTTATACCCGGAGTTAAACCAGGAAGAAAAACGGTTGAATTTTTAGACACAATTATGTCAAGAATAACTTTACCGGGGTCAATATTTTTAGCAATAGTAGCTATTTTACCTGCTTTTGCTATTATGGGAGGTGTTGGTAATCAGTTTGCCCAGTTTTTTGGGGGAACATCATTATTAATTATGGTAGGTGTTGTGCTTGATACTTTACAGCAAATAGAAAGTCATTTATTAATGCGACACTATGATGGATTAATGAAGTCTGGAAGAATAAAAGGAAGAACTGCCGGAGCGGCAGCAATATAATAAGGTTTTTTGATGATATTTTATAAAAGCAAAGAAGAAATTGAATTGTTAAGAGAAAGTAACTTACTTGTTGGTAAAACACTGGCAGAAGTTGCTAAATTTATGAAGCCGGGCATTAAAACTATTAAAGTTGATAAAATTGCAGAAGAATTTATAAGAGATAATAATGCAATTCCTGGCTTTTTAGATTATGGCGGATTTCCTAATACACTTTGTATTTCAATAAACGATAGTGTTGTTCATGGAATACCTTCTGATTATGAATTAAAAGAAGGAGATATTGTTTCTGTTGATTGTGGTGTTATTAAAAATGAATATTATGGTGATTCAGCTTTTACTTTTCAAATAGGAGAAGTTAATGAGAAAACAAAAAGGCTATTAACAGTAACAAAACTATCATTATATAAAGGAATTGAAAAAGCTGTTATTGGGAATAGAATTGGAGATATTAGTTTTGCAATTCAAAACTTTGCTGAAAACAATGGTTACTCTGTTGTAAGAGATCTTGTAGGTCATGGAGTTGGAAGAAATTTGCACGAAGAACCTCAAGTTCCTAACTTTGGTAAAAGAGGAAAAGGTATAAAAATTAAAGAAGGATTGGTTATTGCAATTGAACCAATGGTGAATATGGGAGCAAAAGGGGTAATACAACTAAAAGATGGGTGGACAATTAAAACGTATGATGGATTGCCTTCTGCACACTTTGAACATACAATAGCAGTAACTAAAGAAAAAACAGATATATTATCATCATTTAAATATATAGAAGAAGTTTTTTAAATAAATAATATGGCAAAACAGCCTTCAATAGAACAAGATGGAACAATAACAGAAGCATTGTCAAATGCAATGTTTCGTGTAGAATTAGAAAATGGACATATAATTACTGCCCATATTTCTGGTAAAATGAGAATGCATTATATTAAAATTTTGCCTGGCGATAAAGTGAAAGTTGAAATGTCGCCTTATGATTTAACAAAGGGACGTATCACGTTTAGATATAAATAGTAAAATTAATAGGAGATGAAAGTAAGAGCATCGGTTAAAAAGCGTAGTGATGATTGCAAAATAGTTCGACGTAAAGGGGTATTATATGTAATTAATAAAAAAAATCCAAAATTTAAGCAACGACAAGGTTAATAATTAATAAAAAATAATAATATGGCCAGAATAGCAGGTGTTGATATTCCTGATAATAAGAGAGGAGAAATAGGATTAACTTATATCTATGGTATTGGAAGAAGTAATGCCAATAAAATATTAGCAGAAGCTAATATTGATGTAAATATTTATGTTAAAGATTGGACAGATGAACAATTATCAAAAATTCGTTCAGTTATTACTGATAAATACAAAATAGAAGGTGAATTAAGAGCCGAAACTCAACTCAATATTAAACGATTAATGGATATTGGGTGCTATAGAGGAATCAGACATCGTACTGGATTACCTGTTCGTGGACAATCTACAAAAAATAATGCAAGAACACGAAGAGGTAGAAAAAAAACAATTGCAAATAAAAAGAAAGCGACTAAATAATAATAGATTATGGCAAAAAGGACTAAATCAGCACGAAAACGGGTTGTTAAAATTGAGCCTCTTGGACAAGCTCATATACATTCATCTTTTAACAATATTATTATTACATTAACAAATAATGAGGGACAAGTAATTTCTTGGTCTTCAGCAGGGAAGAAAGGATTCAGAGGGTCGAAAAAAAATACTCCTTATGCAGCACAAGTTGCGGCAGAAGAGTGTGCAAGAACAGCTTATGACTTGGGAGTGAGAAAAGTAAAGGTATTTGTTAAAGGACCTGGAACAGGTAGAGAATCTGCAATTAGATCAATAAGTGGAGTTGGAATTGAAGTAACAGAAATAGTTGATGTTACTCCAATGCCACACAATGGATGCAGACCACCCAAAAGAAGAAGAGTTTAATTAGATTATTTTAAAATTATTTATACATGGCAAGATACATAGGATCAAAATCAAAAATTGCAAGAAAATTTGGAGAACCAATATTTGGACCCGATTCAGCACTAGATAAAAAAAATTATCCTCCCGGAATGCATGGGAATAGCAAAAGACGAAGAAAGCCTTCTGTTTATGGAATACAGTTGAAAGAAAAACAAAAAGCAAAATATACCTATGGTATTCTGGAAAGACAATTCCGAAATATTTTTAGTAAAGCATCAAGCAGCAAAGGAATTACAGGGGAAGTTCTTTTACAACTGTTAGAATCAAGATTAGATAATATTGTTTACAGATTAGGAATTGCACCAACAAGAAGTGCTGCAAGACAATTGGTGTCTCACCGCCATATTATCGTAAATGATGTAAATGTAAATATTCCATCATATACATTAAAACCAGGAGACATAATTAGTGTTAGAGAAAAATCAAAATCGCTTGAAGTTATATCTGATTCATTAGCTTCTTCTAAATATAGTAAATATTCATGGTTAGAATGGGATCAAAATGAAATGCAAGGCAAATTTTTAAATAAACCTGAAAGAGAAGAAATCCCTGAAAACATTAAAGAACAATTAATTGTAGAATTATACTCTAAGTAAAATTTAAAAGAATAATTTAATTTATGGCAATTTTAGCTTTTCAAAAACCGGATAAAGTAATAATGATCGATGCTGATGATTATTATGGAAAATTTGAATTTCGTCCGTTAGAACCCGGATACGGTATCACAGTAGGTAATGCATTAAGAAGAATTCTATTGTCTTCTCTTGATGGTTTTGCTATTACAAGTATTAAAATAGAAGGTGTAGATCACGAGTTTTCTACGATAAAAGGCGTAATGGAAGACGTAACAGAAATTATTCTTAATTTAAAAAAAATACGTTTTCGTAGAAGGATTGATGATGTTGATGGTGAAAAAGCTACAGTTATCGTTTCGGGACAAGAAGAATTTAAGGCCAACGATATTGGCCGATTTTTATCGAGTTTTGAAATACTAAATCCAGATTTAGTAATATGTAGAATGGAACAATCTGTGAAAATACAGATTGAAGTTTCAATTAATAAAGGTAGAGGATATTTATCATCTGAAGATAACAAGCCTTTAGAAGCTGAGATTGGCGTAATTCCAATTAGTTCAATTTTTACACCAATTAAAAATGTAAAATATACAATTGAAAATATCAGAGTTGAACAAAAAACCGATTTCGAAAAATTGGTATTTGAAATAATGACTGATGGATCAATTCATCCAAAAGAAGCATTAAAAGAAGCAGCTAAAATATTGATTTATCATTTTATGTTGTTCTCTGATGAAAAAATAACTTTAGATACAGATGAGAAAAAAGAAAATGAAGAATTCGATGAAGAAGTACTTCATATGAGACAACTTCTTAAAACCAAGCTTGTTGATCTTGATCTTTCTGTCAGAGCATTAAACTGTTTAAAAGCTGCTGACGTAGACACATTGGGAGACCTTGTCGTATTTAATAAAAATGATTTATTAAAATTCAGGAATTTTGGAAAAAAATCATTAACGGAATTAGACGATCTTTTAAATTCTATGAATTTGAGTTTTGGAATGGATATAACTAAATATAAACTTGAGAAAGAATAATTAAGATGAGACACGGGAAAAAATTCAATCACTTAGGAAGAAAAGTTGCACATCGAAAAGCTATGTTATCAAATATGGCTATTTCTCTTATAATGCATAAAAAAATTAAAACGACTGTGGCTAAAGCTAAAGCATTAAGAGTTTATGTTGAACCACTAATCACAAAATCAAAAGAAGATTCAACCCATTCACGCAGAATAGTTTTTAGTTATCTGCAAAACAAACATGCTGTTTCAGAACTTTTCAGAGAAATTTCTCCTAAAATAGTTGATAGACCAGGTGGTTATACCAGAATTCTTAAAATTGGTAATCGACTAGGAGATAATGCAGAAATGTGTATTATTGAATTAGTTGATTATAATGAAAATATGTTGACTGAAAAGAAAACAAAAGATAAATCAACAAGAAAAAGAAGACGTGGTGGAGCTAAGAAACAAACTATTGAAACTCAGTTAACAGAAACCATTGAAGATGAAACAAAAGAAATTTCTGATGAGGAAGAGAAAATAAAAAAGGAAGTAATTGAAGATACTGTTGAAGAAAAAATAGAAGCTAAGGATGAAGCTAAAGAGGAAAAACCTGAGCCAAAAATAGAAGACACGAAAGAAGAACTAAAGAAAGAGGAATCAAAGAAAGAAGAATCAAAGAAAGAAGAGCCAAAGAAAGAAGAGCCAAAGAAAGAAGAATCAAAGAAAGAGGAACCAAAGAAAGAAGAGCCAAAGAAAGAAGAATCAAAGAAAGAGGAACCAAAGAAAGAAGAGCCAAAGAAAGAAGAGCCAAAGAAAGAAGACGAGGAAAAGTAGTATTTGTGATTATATAAATTACTTATGGGATTTAAACAATCCCTTTTTTTTTATGTAAAAATAAAAAAATTCACTATTTTTAAAAAATATTAATTTACTAAATTTTCATAAATAATGGAACAAATTGTTAAAATTAAAGCTAAACAAATTTTAGATTCAAGAGGAAATCCTACAATAGAAGTAGATGTATTTACAGATAGAGGAATTCTAGGTAGAGCAGCAGTACCATCAGGCGCCTCAACAGGAATTCACGAAGCTGTTGAATTGAGAGATGGTGATGAAAAAAGATTTCTCGGAAAAGGAGTTTTAAAAGCAGTTCAGAATGTGAATAATGCATTAAATGAGGAACTTAAAGGAATGTATGTTCTTGATCAGGGTAAAATTGATGCTACAATGATAAATCTTGATGGAACTGAAAATAAATCAAACCTTGGTGCAAATGCAATTCTTGGAGTTTCGCTGGCATGTGCAAAAGCTGCAGCACAAATCACAAATCAACATTTATATAGATATATAGGAGGCGTAAATGCTAATATATTACCAATCCCTATGATGAATATATTGAATGGAGGTTCTCACGCTGATAATAAAATAGATATTCAAGAATTTATGGTTATGCCTGTTGGAGCTGACACATTTAGCGAATCGTTGAGAATGGGAACAGAAATTTTTCATAATTTAAAACAAGCTCTTAAACAAAAAGGATATTCTACAAATGTTGGTGATGAAGGTGGTTTTGCTCCAAATTTATCATCAAACGAAGAAGCCATAGAATTTGTTATAATGGCAATTGAAAAAGCAGGATATAAGCCTGGCGAAGACGTATATATAGCTTTAGATGCCGCTGCTTCTGAATTTTATAATGATAAGGAAGGTGTTTATTATTTTGAATCAGTTGATAAAAAACTATCATCTGAAGAATTGGTTGATTATTGGGAAAATTGGACAAAAAAATACCCGCTTCTATCTATCGAAGATGGTTTGGCAGAAGATGATTGGAGTGGATGGGCAAAGCACACTAAATCGATTGGAGATAAAATCCAGCTTGTTGGTGACGACCTTTTTGTAACCAATGTAAAACGATTACAAAAAGGAATTGATGAAAATATTGCAAACTCAATTCTAATAAAAGTAAATCAAATAGGTACACTAACAGAAACAATTAACGCTGTTCAATTAGCAAACGAAAATTCTTATACTTCTATAATAAGTCACAGATCAGGAGAAACAGAAGATACAACAATTGCTGACCTCGCAGTTGCACTTAATACAGGAATGATAAAGACAGGTTCTGCTTCAAGATCCGACAGAGTTGCAAAATATAATCAATTATTAAGAATTGAGGAATCACTTGGAAGTTCTGCAAAGTTTCTCGGAAAGGATTTTAAATTTATACAATAATATTATTATAAACAGGGTAGCTATTGTTACCCTTTTTTATTATGGCTTTTAAATGCTTGAATGAATTTATTTCACTACTCGAAGAAGAAAGAGAACTTATTAGAATTAAGCAGTTTGTTGACCCTGTTTTAGAAATTGCCGAAATTACCGACAGAATCTCTAAAAGCAATAATGGAGGTAAAGCATTACTCTTTGAAAATACAGGTACAGATTTTCCTTTATTGATAAATGCTTTTGGTTCTTATAAAAGGATGAGCCTTGCTATAGGAGTTAAAAATCTTGATGATATTGGAAAAAATATTGAAAATTTATTTATGGAAATTTCAATGCCAAGAATTAGTTTTAAAGATAAATTCAAGGCATTACCGAAGTTGAAAATGATAACATCTTGGTTTCCTAAAACTGTAAAATCAAAAGCATCTTGTCAGGAAATTATTCATACAAAACCTGATTTGTCAAAATTACCAATTTTAAAATGCTGGCCGGCTGATGGCGGAAGATTTATAACATTACCAATAGTAATAACAAAAGACCCAAATACAAATATCAGAAATGTAGGCATGTATAGAATGCAGGTTTTTGAAAAAGATAAGACCGGTATGCATTGGCATATACATAAAGTTGGAGCAAGGCATTTTAATGAATATAAAAAACTTGGAAAAAAGATGCCTATTGCTGTTGTTTTAGGAGGTGACCCGGTATACACATATTCTGCAACAGCTCCATTACCCGATAACTTTGATGAGTTTCTCTTTGCCGGTTTTATTAGAAAAAAGAAAGTTGAATTAATAAAATGTTTAACACAAAATATTGAAGTTCCAATTGATGCAGATATTGTTATTGAAGGATATGTTGATCCCGAAGAAGATTTTATTTTAGAAGGTCCATTTGGAGACCATACTGGATTTTACTCACTAACAGATTATTATCCAAAATTTCATGTAACCTGTATTACTCATAGAAAAAATGCAGTTTATCCAGCAACAATTGTTGGAGTCCCTCCACAAGAAGACGCATGGATTGGGAAAGCAACAGAAAGGATATTTATTAGTCCAATAAAACTTTCAATGTTGCCCGAAATTATTGATTTAAATTTACCCTTTTCCGGCGTAGCACATAATCTTGCATTTGTTAAAATTGAATCACAATTTCCGGGTCATGCCAATAAAGTAGTAAATGCTATGTGGGGTGCAGGTCAAATGATGTTAAATAAAATTATTATTGTTGCAAATCAAAATGTAGATATTCAAAACTATAATGAAGTTGCCAAGTATGTATCAGAAAACGTAAATCCTAGAAATGATATTTTTTATGGACAAGGACCATTAGATATTCTTGATCACTCATCAGAAAGACAGTCTTTTGGGAGTAAGCTTTTTATTGATGCAACTAAAGATATTGAACAGGATAGCTTTGTACAAGCTAAAATTAACAAAGATGCAATATTAAAAATCCCATACATTGATAATATTAACGATTCATTGATTGAAAAAGGATTATCATTTTTAATATTATCTATTAGTAAAGAAGAAACAACAAAAATATTAGATATAGGAAAACAAATATTTGAAAATGTAGAAGGAGTTAAATTTATAATTTTTGTAGATTCGGAAATAGATATTTATGATTTGAATATTGTAACATGGTATGTAACAAATAACATAGACCCAAAGAGAGATACGCTAATATTAGATTATTCAAACAAAAAACAGTCATGTTTGATAATTGATGGAACACGAAAGGTAACGAAAGTAGATAATTTTCAACGGGATTGGCCAAATGTTGTTATATCAAATGATGAAACAATTAAGAAAGTTGATGAGATGTGGAATGATTTAAATATTGGAGAATTTATTAGTTCTCCATCATTGAAATTAAAAGACTTAGTTAAGAACAACGGACCGATTGCTCAATAAAATTATTTATTTTTTAGGTAATAAAGCAAAGAAGTATTAAATTGCAAGCAACAATATGAAATACAATTCAAACATATCAATATTTGTACTACCTTTTATAATATTATTATTTTTCAATACTTTAAGTGCTCAAAAGTCTGATATAAGTTTTACATATTTAACAATGGATGATGGGCTTTCTCAAGGTTCCATTAATTGCATGTTGCAGGACAAAGAGGGTTTTATTTGGTTTGGAACTCAAGGGGGTTTAAATAAGTATAATGGAAGTTCAAGCCAGCCATTCAAAGTTTATTTGCATAATATATCTGATACTAATTCCTTGTCAAGTAGTTGGGTGTATGGAATTTCTGAAGATAATTCCGGAAATATATGGATTGCCACAATGTCTGGTTTAGACAAATTAGATAGAAAAACGGGAAATATTATTAGGCATCTTCACGACCCTGCAGACCCTCAAACAGTTAGTAGTGATAGAATTTTTGGTGTTTTGGTTGACAGACATGGTTATATTTGGGCAAAAACAATTGATGCAATTAACAGATTAGATACAGCAACCGGAAAATTTATCCGTTTTGTGCATCATATTGATTATTTTACAAAACCTAGTCTGAATTATAGTTTTCCAATTTTTGAAGACTCGAAAGACAATTTATGGATAGGAACTCAAGATGGTTTATTACTGTTTGACAGGGATTATGAAACATGGAAAAAATTTTCTGTCAAAGATTGTGATATTTCTAACAATCATATTAATATAATTTATGAAGACTCGAAAGGAAATTTATGGATAGGCACAAATAATGGCTTAAGTAAATTTATTTATAAAACGGGAAAGTTTATAAACTATTTTCATGATGATTTAAATCCCACTAATAGTATTAGTAATAATGATGTTCGAGCAATATATGAAGATTATTTAGGTCGTTTATGGATTGGTACTTTTGGCGGTGGACTTAATATGTTTGACCCTAAAACAGATGAATTTAGATTTTTCATGCCAAAAGTTAATGACCCTAATGCAATTAGCCACCCTCTTGTCTTATCTATTATTGAAGATAATTCTAATATTTTATGGATAGGAACATATGGTGGTGCAGTAAACAAAATTGACCTAAAAAGTAAAAAGTTCAAATTATTTACACAACACAACTTTGGATTGAACTATAATGATATGGCTGCAATATATGAAGAAGATGATATTTTATGGATTGGAACATGGGGAGAAGGATTAAATTTATATAATGAAAAAACGGGAAAAATTGAACTAATAACTTCAAAGTCGAAAGGAAAAAGAAAATTAATAAATGATTTTGTTCATGTTATTAAAAAAGATAGTCGTGGATACATTTGGCTTGGTACAAGAAATGGAATAAATATCTATAATAAAAAAACAGATGAATTTACAACACTTAAAAATCTTTTTAAAGAGAATAATATTTTAAGTGGATATGAAGTTTTTAACATTCGTATTAATGATATAATTGAAGACAAATATAATAATATATGGGTGGGAACGGATTATGGTTTATATTGTATAAATTTTGAAACAAAATCTGTTAATGCTTTTATTCATGAAACAGGAAATGAAGAAAGTTTGTCAAATAATCATGTTTATGCAGTACTTGAAGATAAAGAGGGTTTTATTTGGGTAGGTACAGTTGCTAATGGATTAAACAGGTATAATCCTGTAACAGGAGTTTTTAAGAGATACCAAAGAGATGTAAGAAACCAAAATTCTATAAGTAACAACAGAGTTTTTGGTATTTTTGAAGATTCTGAAGGTTTACTGTGGATATCTACAGGTAGTGGATTAAATAAATTTGACAAAAAAGATACTTCATTTACTATATATACAAAATCTGATGGATTAGGATTGCCAAATGATATAATATATAATATAGTTGAAGATAATAATAGAAATTTATGGATGGGTACTGGGTACGGTTTTGCAATGTTTGATAGGAAAACAAATACATTTAAATCTTATGATAAAGCAGATGGTTTAGGAAGTCTGGAAATAAACTTTGGTTCAATTTATAAAAGCAAAAGCGGTGAAATATATGTTGGTGGTACCGGTGGTTTAAACTCTTTTTATCCTGATTCATTATTTGAAAACCCATACAAACCTAAAATTGTATTTTTAGAATATACTAAAAACAATCATGATGGTATTTTTACAGAACCTTTAGAGAATATTGAAGAAATTGAATTGTTTCATAATGATCATACTATTACTATATACTTTGCTGCTTTAGAATTTACAAATCCACAAAAGAACAGATATAAATATAAAATGGAAGGTCTAAGTGATGATTGGACAGATTTAGCAAATCAAAATTTTCAAACTTTTTCAAATTTACCTGCAGGAAACTATGTTTTAACTGTTATTGGATCTAACAATGACCAGATTTGGAATGAAGAAGGAGTATCTTTGAAAATAACAGTTCATCCACCATACTGGCAAACAACCTGGGCGTATCTTGCTTATTTAGTATTATTGGTTTTATTTGTATACAATATTATTAGATTAAGAACAAAAAAACTTAAAAGTGCAAATCAAACACTTAGATCAAAGCAAATGGCTGCACTTGAAATCGCTAGACAAAAAGAAGAATTAACAGTAAAGAATAAGAGTATCACAGATAGTATAAACTACGCAAAACGTATTCAGGAAGCAATGATGCCATCAGAATTTTTGTTTAAAAAGCTCTTACCACAATCATTTGTTTTTTACAAACCGAAAGATATTGTTTCAGGTGATTTTTATTGGATTGCAGAAAAAAACAATAAAATTTTTGTTGCAGTTGTCGATTGCACAGGGCATGGTGTTCCTGGAGCATTTATGTCAATAATTGGATTTGATTTGTTGCGAAATATTACTAAAGAACAAGGTGTTGAAGATCCAGCTCAAATTTTGAATCAACTAAATATTGGAGTATCCGAAACATTTTCTAAAAATGTAAACGAACAAGAAGTAAAAGATGGCATGGATGTTTCATTATGTATAATAGATAAAAATCAAAGACAAATTGAATATGCAGGGGCAATGAACCCGCTTTATATTGTTAGAAATAACAAAATTATTCAAATAAAAGGAAATAGATTTGCTATAGGAACAGCTTATTTGGGTACTGATGAACAAAAATTTGAAAATCATATATTCTCATATAAAGATGATGATATGATTTATTTATTTTCTGATGGCTATACTGATCAATTTGGAGGACCAATTGGAAAAAAATTCAAATTCAGAAGGTATAGACATTTGTTGCTGACGATTAATAAGTTGTCAATGGGTAAGCAGAAAAAATTTCTTGATGAAAATATTGAAAATTGGAAAGGAGAATTAGAACAAGTTGATGATATTTTAGTTATTGGTATCAGGTTATAAAGTTATACTACAACAATTACTTATTGATATTGAGCTGTCAAAATATTAAACTATGAAATGCTTCTTTATAATATTAATTAGTTTATTTTTTTTAAATTCATACGCTCAAACAGATAATATTGGGAAAATTAAATATACTCCCGATTATGAATTTAAAGAAGGAATATTTATATCTTTTGAGCAAGTGAAATTAAATAAACCTGTAAATATTTCAAGAATTGTGTCTGATATTGATCACAATTCATTCAATTTTTTCAAAGAACTAGTTGAAAAAGAAAAAATTTACTTTTTTGATGATTTTGGAATAAAACAAGAAGTTGAAACAAAAAAATTATGGGGCTATTCTAGAAGTGGAACTTTGTATATAAACTACAATAGGGAATTTAACAGGATCCCTGTTGTAGGAAATATATCACATTTTATTGCAGATGTAACGGTTCTTAGAGAAAGAATGCCTGACCCTTTTCATTATAATCGTTATTATTCTCCAATTAATTCTACATACGAAACACGAGAAATGAGACAATATTTGCTTGATTTCAGTTCGGGAAAAATATATCGCTATGACATCCAGGGCGTTGAGGTGCTTTTGATGCGGGATATTGAATTATATGATGAATTTAATCAATTAAAAAAGCGAAAAAAGAAAAAAATGTTGTTTTTTTATATTAGAAAATTTAATGATAATAATCCTCTGTATTTATTTAAATATCAATAATTATGAAAAATGTAACCTTTATTCTTTTATTAGTATTTGTAACTAATTTTGCGTTTTCTCAAAAAGAAGTCGCAACTCAAGAAGAAATTAAACAGTTTTTAAAAACAAAAACTTTAGTAGTAGTTGATAATAATCCATTGTCAGAATATAATTTTGAAATTAAAGATGTTGTAAAGAAAAGTTGGAAACTTACTGAGTTTGAGATTATTGATATCTCTGAATTTGAGAAAAAAAGAAAAGATCCTGCATATTCATTTCTTACTATTGATAAAGTATATTATGAAAAAGATAAAACTCAAGCACAGTATGAGTTTTTATGCCTTTCATTAGGAGGGAAATACAGGACTTTGAGTGATATGCCTCAAATTTGTACAGTCCCATTATGCTATTTTGGTGTTGATGAAGAAAGTTATGTGTACAAAATTGGAACACTAATAAATTTCATGCAGAATCATGTGCTTTTAACAAGTAAGAATCCTGACTTGAATTCAAAGAATATTATAAAACATTATAATAAAAATATTTCTAGTGTAAAAGATAAAACACTATATTTGGTTAAAGACGAGATGACAAAAGAAGCAAATTCGGAATCAAAAATTAAAACTGTTTATCCATATAAATTCAAATTTGTTACACGTGACGAAATTCAAGAAGCTATTGTGAATGATAATAACGACGTTGTTTTTTTACATAAAGTTGGACCTGAGGGAACTAAGAGAAAAGCTCGGTGTTTTAAAATTTTAATTGGAGCTAACGATGCAAAGTTCTATTATTTTAATTACCATATGATAAGTGATAAAAAACAAGATGGATTTTTATTAAATGATTTTAAAAAATTAGCTAAATAATAATATTCAAATACATAATAATTATGAAAAAAATATTTTTTATAAACACATTGATTATTGTTTTTGTTTTATCAGCTATTGCACAAAATGATAAAGATGAAGAAAAAATGATAACTGCTGCAGCAAAAGGAGAATACGGCAAAGTTGTAAGTATGATTAAAAAAGGAACAGATATTAATGCAAAAAACAGAGCAAGATGGTCTTCACTTGCATACGCTTGTAAGTACGGGCATGGAAATATTGTAAAATATCTTGTCGAACATGGTGCAGATATAGATCAAACTGTAAATGTTGGTTCAACACCGTTACAGGTTTCTTTAAATAAAAATTATTATAATATTGCAGACTATTTAATTAGAAATGGAGCAGATGTTAATATCCCTGATATTACAGGCATGTCAGCACTTGCTTGGGCTGCTAAAGGTGGAGATTTAAAAACTGTTAAGTATTTAGTTGATAAAGGAGCAAACGTAAATTCAAAAAACGTTAGTTCTCGTACAGTTCTTGACACTACAATCGATCCTAAAGTTAAGCAATATTTAAAAACTGTTGGAGCTAAAACAGGCAAAGAATTAATGGAATCTTAAATTATATATTAATTCTTAAAAATGGCTCAAAACCCATCAATACCAAAAGGAACACGCGATTTTTCACCATTAGAGATGGTGAAAAGAAATTATATTTTTGATACAATTAAGAATATTTTTCTTAAATATGGTTTTTCTCAAATTGAAACTCCTGCAATGGAAAATTTATCAACTTTGATGGGAAAATATGGAGATGAAGGAGATAGATTAATATTCAAAATTTTAAATTCAGGTGATTTCATATCTAAACTTGATAAAGAATTAATTGAGGAAAAAGAATCAATTAAAATTTCAAATCAAATATCTGAAAAAGGACTTCGATATGACTTGACTGTTCCTTTTGCCCGTTACGTTGTTCAGCATAGAAATGATATAACATTTCCATTTAAAAGATATCAAATTCAACCTGTTTGGCGAGCAGATAAACCTCAAAAAGGAAGGTACAGAGAATTTTATCAATGTGATGTTGATGTTATTGGCAGTAACTCTTTATTAAACGAAGTAGAACTTATTCAGATTATTGATGATGTTTTTAATAGTTTGCAGATAAACTCAATAATTAAAGTAAATAACAGAAAAATATTAGCAGGTATTACTGAAATAATAGGAGAAATTGATAAAACAATTGCAATTACTATTGCTATTGATAAAATTAATAAAATTGGTATAGATAAAGTTAATGAAGAATTAACGGCAAAAGGATTAACTAAACAGGCAATTGAAAATTTACAACCAATTTTAAATTTATCAGGTAATAATTTTGAAAAACTTAAGCAATTAAAAAATATTTTAAAAACTTCCAAAATAGGATTGCAGGGTATTTCAGAAATGGAATCAATTTTGACTTATTTTAAAGATATTACAATTAAAAACATTCTTGAACTTGATTTAACATTAGCTCGTGGATTGAACTATTATACAGGCTCTATTTTTGAAGTTCAGGCAAAAGATGTTAACATAGGAAGTATTTGTGGAGGAGGAAGGTACGATGATTTAACAGGAATTTTTGGATTAAAAGATATTTCAGGGGTTGGGATTTCTTTTGGAGCTGATAGAATTTATGATGTGTTAACACAATTAGATAAATTCCCAAAAGATAAACAAAATACAACAAAACTTTTATTTGTAAATTTTGGAGAGAAAGAAGAAAAACATTGTCTATTTTTAATTAACCAAATAAGAAAAGCCGGAATTAATACAGAAATTTATCCGGATAATTCAAAAATTAAAAAACAAATGAATTATGCTAATAATAAAAACATTCCTTTTGTTGCTTTAGTTGGCGAAAATGAATTGGCAGAAGATAGTGTTACTTTAAAAGATATGAAAACTGGAAATCAGGAAAAATTGGAAATTTCTGACTTAATAAATAAATTATTACCTTAAATTATTGAAGTTTTGTCAAAATATTGAGAAACTGCTAAAAAATAATTATATTTTTGTAATGTTCAAAAAGCAAATATTATTTTAAAATTGATTTAGAAGAAACTTATGGCATCAACATCTGATTTTAAAAATGGTTTATGTATTGAATTTAATGGAAAATTATTTTCTATTGTCCAATTTCAGCATGTTAAGCCTGGAAAAGGTCCTGCATTTGTAAGAACAAAACTTAAAAATATAGAAACAGGGAAAGTAATTGAAAATACTTTTACAGCAGGCGTTAAAATTAATACAGTTAGAATTGAAAGAAGACAATACCAATACATTTATTCTGATGATATAGGATTTGTGTTTATGCACAATGAAACTTTTGAGCAAATTACAATTGAAAAAAATATGGTTGATAATCACCTTTTGCTTAAAGAAGGTATGGTAGTAGAAGTTGTTTTTCATGCAGAAAATGAAATGCCGTTAACATGTGAACTCCCTCCTTTTGTTATTATGGAAGTAACATATTCAGAGCCGGGAGTGAAAGGAGATACATCTTCTTCAACTGCAACTAAGTCTGCAACTTTAGAGACAGGATTGGAGATTAATGTTCCATTGTTTATAAATGAAGGTGACTTAATTAAAGTTGATACCAGAACTGTTTCTTATTCTGAGAGGGTAAAAAAATAAATTAAACTATATGCAATTCAATAAACCAAAAACATTAAAAGAAATAGCAGGGCTCATTAATGCAGAATATGAGGGAGATGCAAATTTTTTGATAACAGGAATAAACGAAATTCATAACGTAGAACAAGGAGATATTACATTTGTAGATCACCCTAAATATTATGAAAAATCATTACAATCAAAAGCATCTGTAGTTCTAATAAATAAAAAAGTTGAAAATTCGTATAACAAATCCCTGATATTTTCCAGTGACCCATTTAGAGATTATAATATAATAGTAGAGAAATTTTTTGCTTTTAAAATATCTCAAGACAGTATTAGTAAATCTGCTACAATTGGTCAAGGAACAATAATTCAACCAAATGTTTTTATCGGAAATAATGTGAAAATTGGCAATAATTGTATAATACATGCTAATGTTAGCATTTATGATAACAGTATTATTGGGAACAATGTAATAATTCAATCTAATACTGTTATTGGTGGTGATGCTTTTTATTTTCAAAAAAAACAGGAAGCTTATAGAAAATTATTATCTTGTGGGAGAGTTGTAATTAAAGATAATGTTGAAATTGGAGCAAATTGTACAATTGACAAAGGAGTTTCAAGCGATACAGTTATCGGGTTTGGTACAAAATTAGACAATCTAATTCAGATTGGACATGATACTGTTATAGGTAAAAATTGTTTATTTACCTCACAAGTTGGGATTTCTGGTTGCGTAATTGTAGAAGATGATGTAATTTTATGGGGGCAGGTTGGTGTGCAAAAAGATTTAACAATTGGAAAAGGTGCTGTTGTACTCGGACAATCAGGAATACCTAAATCTTTAGAAGGTGGTAAAGTTTATTTTGGTTCTCCGGTTAAGGAAGCTAAAGAGAAAATGAGAGAGTTGGCATATATTAGCAGAATACCCGATATTTTAAAACTTTTATCTGAAAAACATGAAAGGTAAAGCTTCATTACGAAGACTTAAATTGTCAAATTATAAATTGAACACATTGCTTGATATTACTCAGGCAATAAATGATAATGTTTCCACAGAAGGCTTAATTGACAGATATGAGAATATTTTACGAAACGAACTAAATATTGGGAAAGTTGTTGTTTTCAGTTTTAATCAAAAATGGCAAAGAATTCTAGCTTCAGGAATTGATAGTAGCGATATCACTAAAAGAATTAACGTTAAAGCAGACCTTTTAGGTTATACTGACATTTCAAATTTAGCTGCAACATCAAAACCCAGATTTTTAGAACAATATGATGTCGTTATACCTGTATATCATAAAAATATACCCTTAGCCTATGTTCTAATTGGGGATATTGAAGAAGAAAGAACAGGCATTAGCCCAACTATCAAACACTTGCATTTTGTCCAAACTCTCACAAATGTAATTATTGTAGCAATTGAAAATAAAAGATTATTTACAGAGAATTTGCGACAAGAAGCTATGAAAAAGGAGCTTGAATTAGCTTCAAAAATGCAAAGTATGCTTATTCCAACAAATGAATCTCTACCTTCTAATGATCAAATTCATGTTGTAACACATTACGACCCACATTTTGAAGTTGGAGGAGATTATTATGATTTTATTTACCTAAATAAAGATGAAGTTGGTTTTTGTATTGCCGATGTATCAGGAAAAGGAATTGCTGCAGCACTTTTGATGTCAAACTTTCAGGCAAGTTTAAGGGCTTTGTTTACAGATATGATATCAATTAAACAATTGGTGGAAAAATTAAATAAGATTGTAATGTCAACAACAAAAGGAGATAAGTTCATTACACTATTTATTGCTAAATATAATTTTAAAACAAGAAAGCTTAACTATATTAATGCAGGTCATAATCCTCCAATTCTTTATAAAACTTTAGAAAAAGAATTAATATTTTTAAAAGATGGATGTATTGGATTGGGTATGTTCAAAGAAATCCCCGTAATTAATGAAGGTGTTTTATCTTTATCACCACGCACTAAACTTCTTTGTTATACAGATGGACTTGTTGAAGTTGAGAACGATAATAAAATTGAATTTGGTACTATTGAAATTGAAAATTCAATAAAAAATAATTTGCCAATTGAAAAAGTAATTTCTGATATTGTTAACAAATTAGATATTTACAAAGAAAAAAAATCATTTTTTGATGATGTTTCAATTATTGGTCTTGAGTTTTATTAATTTCCCCTTTTTCTTTTAATTCCTCGTCATATTTTGAATGATATACATCTATTGCTAATATAATTGCAGTAAATCCCCAAAATGGGATAGAAGCTTTATCTGTATCTAAAAAATTATTTAGTAATCCATGAAAATAATAAGTAATTAATCCTAACATTACAGATATTAGAATAATTTTTAATTCTCTGTTTTTTAATTTTGAATATAACCTTATTGCAATATATAATGTAGATATTATAATAAACAAAAATGTGATCATTCCAAAAACCCCGGACTCTGCAAGAGGTCCTAAATACTCGCTATGAGCATTCCCTTTGTCTCCAGCATTAGTACTTATAATAGTTTTTTCATACGATAATTGAAATGGTGCATAATTAAACATATAAGTGCCTGGACCCCATCCAAAAACTGGTTTTTCTTTGAACATTTTTATTGCACAATTCCATCTGTTTAGTCTCTCAAGATTTGAAGCATCAGAAGTAATATTAGATATAGATTGAATGTGCTCAGTAATATTTTTTGAAGATTCTTGCCTGTTTTGCTCTAAACTCATTAATATCTGATTTTGAAACGTGAAAAAGAAAAAAACAAGTATGGCAGAAACTATAAAAATGTATTTGAATTTTATTTTTAGCATTATAATTATAAAAACAAATAAAGCAACAACAATACTAATCCATGTTGCTCTTGTATAAGATAAAACGGTTGCAAAAACAAATATTAAAAAAACAATAAAAACAAATAATTTTATTGTAGGTTTAATACGCTTACTAATTAATACTCCAATTATAACAGGTAAAAACATAGCCAATATAGCACCATATGATGTATGGTCATTGAAAAAAGGATGTACTACAAAATTTGCTGCTTCCTGATCTAATAATCCATATTCTATATGGTTAATGATTGTGTAAGCTATAACAATTATTAGCGGAATAATATATAACCAAAGAAAATTATATATATTTTTCTGATTACGAAATACCTGAGAAATTAAGAAGTAGAATGCAACAATAAACCACAGTCTTGATAAAAGAAATTTAAAAGAAACTAATGGCATAGTGCTGGTGAAACAAGTAATTAATATCCAAATAAGATTTATATATATTGCAATAGAAATTGGGTGTAATAGAATTTTTTTGTCAAATTTTTGTTCAATTGATATTTTTAGAATAAATATTATCAAAATACAAAAGATTATAGGTTCAGTAGGGATATACATGTTAAAATCCAAACCCGGAATAATTTCACTTAACGGGATTGAGAAGGGAGTTAAAAAAACTAAAAGCAACAATAATTTATCTAGTGAAAAAAAAGCAAATAATAAAACTAAAATACCGATTGGGAATAATGTTAAATAATAAAGTTCTTTATAAACAAGATATGTATTTATTAAAATAAACAATAGGGAAATAATATAAACCCATGTTATTTTTTTCTTTAAAAACAAAAGCTAAATATTTTAAGTTTATTGAGATTTTTTTAAGCTTTCAATAATTGAAATAATAATTATTGACATAATAAATGTTCCAATAACACTAAACATTACAATTAACCAGCGTATAGGAAGAAATTTTTTATCAGCAGGAAAAGGTGCTGATATTACTTGTGCATATGTTATTTTCTTTTCAACTTCTTCAACTGCTATGTCATAATCTTCTTTTAAGATAACATAAGTATCATACTCACTGATTAGTTTTATAGATAACTCTTTTAATTTACCTCCTTTGGTTTTAAAATTATCTAAAATAGTTTTAATGTCATTTAAAGATTTTGAATTTTCTCTTCCTGTAGATACTAATTTAACATAGCCTTTTGTAAGTTCTTCAAGTTGAATGTCGTAATGTAATAAACCATATTTTTCACTTAATTCATTAAGTTGATTATGTAATTCATCAATTTCTTTTTGTTTTTTAATCATTTCTCTTGATTTGATATCAACTACTTCTTGGTGTTTTTGACTATGCATTAAACTTATTTTTTTATTATAAAATTCAATAATAGTGTTAATAATATCACATGCCATTTGCGGATCAGTATCTAATGCTTTAATTTGAATTGATTCAAATTCTGTTTTACTTATGTTAATATTATTACCATATTCATAATATAATGTGGACAAATAATGTTTGTAATTTTTATCAATACCATAATGTTTATCTAATTCCAGTTTTTTAATAACATTATCTTTAATATCCTGAGACATTAAGATTTGTTGCATTTGTTCAGTATGGGATTCTTCAGAATAAGAACCAAGATTTACGGGATATACAACAGATACAGCTTTGTATTTTGGTTTAATAAAAGCTGATGAAGAGAATACAGCAGATACAATTATAGAAATTATAACTATAATTATAATATGGTATTTCCATTTTGAAATAAGTTTTAATATCCCTTTATTGTTAAAATAACTTTCCATGATATTATAATTTAAATATACTAAATTTTCATCAATTTTTTTAAAGTTACTTAATAATTGAAATTTTAAGTTTTTTTTTTAAAAAGGTCAAATAAAATCAATAATAATAAACTAAAAATAAATGTTAAAATTGTTGAAATTGAAATAATTACCCATCGTATTGGATATGCTTTTCTTTCAGATTTTTCCGCATGATTTACAACAAATTTGTGTGGAAGATCAAGTTCCGAATCAACTTTTGCTTCTTGATACTTTGATTCTAAAATACTTAATTTTTTAATCTCATATTCTAATAAATCACGTATTGAAGTGTATGCTCCACCATATTCAGCTAATATTGCTAATTTATCTTCTAAGTTTTTTATACCGACCAACCTTCCTGATGCTAATGCGGTTGCATAAGCATCATTAAAAACTTCTGATTGTGATTCATAATCAAAAATCCCCAGTCTTCTGATTTGTAACATTGAATCTTGTAAAAATTTAATATGGTTTTTTAAAAAGAAATATTCTTTTTCAACAATTTTCAATGCCTGAATAGCTCGCTCTTTTTGCATTTTATTAATAATTGTATCAAGATATATTACAATATCATTAGCAATATCAGCAGCCATTTGAGGATCTTCATCAAGTACGTCTATCTCTATCGATAAATACTTTGTTTTAGTAAACTTAACATTATTTTTATACTTATTGTTAAGATTTGTATTAGGATAACGTGAATTTTTATCAATAAGATAATGTTTAAATAAATTATATTTATTAATAATTTTATTTCTTATATCATCAGAACTAAGTATTTGTAATAATTGTTCCACTTCTTCTTCTTCACCAAATTTTAAGATGTTTTTTTCATAAAGATTACTTGTTAATAGTTCATGAGAAACAGAACTTGAAGATGTAGGGAAAATAACTACAGTTGATTTGAATTTAGGATTAATAATAAAAAAAGCAGTAATAGCAGAAATAAGAAAAGCAGTAATAGTAAGTATTATTAATGGCTTTTTTCTTTTAAAAATAAAAGTTAAAAGATCTGGGGAATCAAAATTAAATTTAATATTATCGCTCATTCCTGTGATTTTTCAGCGTCAAAAATATAAAAATTTTTTCTTACAAAAAATATATACAACCTTTTATCTCTTTTATTAGTCTTATTTATGTAATTGTTAAGTAATTTTAATTAACTTTTTTATTTTTGCTCTTTGTAAACATAATTAGATTTGAATAGAAAATTTATAACAAATTTAGCATTAGTCTTACTTTTAAACCTATTAGTTAAGCCTTTTTGGATATTTGGAATTGAAGTAAGTGTACAGAATGCAGTTGGAGCTGAAAACTATGGTTTTTATTTCTCGCTTTTTGGTTTCTCAGTAATGTTAAATATTTTGTTGGATATTGGCATAACTAATTACAACAACAGAAATATTGCCCAAAATCATCAATTAATAAGCAAATATGTTTCAAGTCTAATAGTATTGAAATTCATACTTGCTCTTGTTTATTTTACTATTGCTATTATTGCTGCAATGGCAATTGGTTGGGGTTGGCACGAAATAAAATTTCTTTTAATACTTTTATTTAACCAATTCTTATCTTCATTTGTACTTTATTTAAGGTCAAATATTAGTGGCTTACAGTTTTTTCGTACCGATAGCATAATTTCTGTACTTGATCGCACCCTTATGATTATTATATGTGGTGTTCTGCTATGGGGAAATGTAACAGATACTCCATTTCAGATAGAATGGTTTGTATATGCACAAACTCTTGCATATTTGCTTGCTGCCCTAACTGCATTTTTTGTGGTTTTATCAAAAACAGAATTTTTGAAATTAAATTACGATAGAACATTTTTTATTGCAATATTAAAAAAGAGCTTTCCTTTTGCATTGCTTATTTTATTAATGTCGTTTTATTATCGTATAGATTCTGTAATGATAGAAAGATTATTGCCAGATGACCCTGATGCTGTTTTGTATGGGAAAGTACAAGCAGGAATTTATGCTCAAGGATTTAGAATTCTAGATGCGGCATCTAATTTTGCTTTGCTTTTTGGTGCTTTGCTTTTGCCAATGTTTGCAAAAATGATAAAACAAAAAGAGTCTATTCAGAAATTATTAAAGTTATCATACTCTTTAATTATTGTCCCCGCACTTGCGGGTGCTATTGCATGTTTATTCTACAGTTATGAAATTATGGACTTGCTTTATCTTGAACACGTTAATGCTTCGTCGAAAATATTTAGTTTACTTATAATTGGCTTTATCTCGATTTCTACTACTTACATTTTTGGAACTCTTCTTACTGCAAATGGCAGTTTAAAGCACCTTAATATTATGGCAGCATCTGGGATGGCTATTAATATTATATTAAATTTTATTTTAATACCAATGCACGGAGCTTATGGTTCTGCTATTGCGAGTCTTATAACTCAGGCATTAACAGCTTTGGCACAAGTTATAATTGCTGTTGGAATATTTAAATTAAAAATCAACTACAGATACCTTTTATTATTATTTATTTATATTGGTGGTATTATAGGATTAGGATTTATTGTTACCGAAAATATTCAGGATTGGAGAATAGGAATAGCTCTAATGATATTTATTTCAATGATTATAGCATTCGGTATCCGACTAATAAGTCTTAAAGCATTATACCAAATAATTAAATACGATAAGGATTAAACCGATTTTATATTAAACATTCCCGAGATAATTCCCTAAATAAATTGTTACATTGCTAAATTGCTTTTAATATGAGTTCGACATAAGAGTTTGTGTCAAACATCAGGGAATCAGTTGTCTCGCCTTTTAAGGCGGGGGATTAAAAGTAATCAACCACTCCCTTGCAAAATTTGTGAAAATTTAAAAATTTTAAATTTTCACAAATTTTGCAAGTGTAAAAAAGGGATATTCATTATCCCCGACCTGAAGGACGGGGCAACTGATATGCATTTCCATGTTTATTCTGCCGAACTCAGGGTTTTACTAAATTACTTTAACAAGAAAATAATTTTTCTTTCCTTTTTGCAATAAAATATATTTCTCATTAATAAGAAAACTATTATCAATTGTTGCTTCGGCATCAGATATTTTTTCTTTATTAATACTTATAGAATTTTCTTTTAATGCACGTCGTGCTTCTCCGTTCGATTTTAAAAATTCTGTTTTCGATGCTAGAATATCAATAATATTAATACCTGCTTTTAGTTCGCTTTTTGAAATATCGGAGTTTGGCACTCCCTCAAAAACCGACAAAAATGTTTGTTCATCAATTTTTCTTAAAGTTTCGGAAGTTGCTTTGCCGAATAAAATATTAGATGCATCAACAGCCATATTATAATCATTAACAGAATGTACCATTGTGGTAATTTCTTTTGCCAATCGTTTTTGCAGTGGACGCAAATGTGGTGTTTCTTTATGCTCTTTTACCAAATTTGCAATTTCATCTTTATTAAGCAATGTGAAAACTTTGATATATTTTTCTGCATCTTCATCACTTACGTTTACCCAAAATTGATAAAATTTATACGGTGATGTATATTTTGGGTCTAACCATATATTGCCTTCTTCTGTTTTGCCAAATTTACCACCATCGGCTTTGGTAATTAGAGGTATTGTAAGCGCAAAAGCTTCTCCCTGATCTTTACGTCTTATTAATTCTGTACCTGTTAAAATATTGCCCCATTGGTCAGAACCGCCCATTTGCAGTTTACAGTTTTTGTTTTTATACAACCAGTAAAAATCATAGCCCTGCACAAGCTGATATGAAAATTCCGTAAACGACATACCTGTTTTCGATTCTGCTCCAAGTCGTTTTTTTACAGAATCTTTTGCCATCATATAATTTACTGTAATATGTTTACCTATATCGCGAATAAAACTAAGAAAATTGTATTCTTTCATCCAGTCGTAATTATTTACAATTTCGGCATGGTTTGGTATTGAAGTATTAAAATCTAAAAATTTTGAAAGCTGATTTTTTATTCCCTCAAGGTTTTTATTTAGTGTTTTTTCATCTAATAAATTACGTTCTGCTGATTTCCCAGATGGATCACCTATCATACCTGTGGCTCCGCCAATTAAGACTATTGGTTTATGACCAGCCATCTGAAATCTTTTTAGCAACATTATTTGTGCAAAACTGCCAACATGCAACGAATCGGAGCTTGGATCAAAGCCTATATATGCCGATGTCATTTCTTTTTCAAGTTGCTCTTCTGTTCCGGGCTTGATATCGTGTATCATATCACGCCATTTCAGGTCTTTTATAAAATTCATTTCTCAGTTTTTTTTTGGTAAAGATAATAAAGAAAAAAAAAGTACGAAATATGAAATCGTAAGTTTAAATATATTTCAGAAATTTGAGTAATATGAAAAAGTCAGTAGCCACGCCTTTTAAGGCGTGGACAAGGATAAACTCACGACGCCCTCTGCGAAATTTTCAAAATTTCGCAGAGTTGGGTGTTGCTTAAATCTATACCCCGTCCTAAAGGACGGGGCAACTGAATAGACAATTGTTTGCTTTTTTTGAAATCCCGTTAGGGATGAAATTTTGGTAGTATTGATGTTTCAAAGGCATTTTTAAAGCCTCGTTAGAGGCGATATATTTGTAGTAAAACGATTAATATTAAATCAGAGCCCCGTAGTGGGCGAAATATAAAAATAAGCTAGTATAAATTTTTAATTGTATAGTGAAATTTAAAAAATATTGAGTTCAAAATATTTTGATAATAATTCTTTAATAATTAATTTCAAATTTTTTTATAAATGATTGTGTTTACTCTATTTGAATCAATAAGAAAAATTCCTTTTGTAAGATTCTTTGCCCCTTTCTTACTTGGTATTATTCTGCAAATAAAACTCAATTTTCAGCCAACTTTTATTTTATATACAGTAGCAATTTCTTTTATTTTAATATTTGCCTTTTTATTGATAAAGAATATTGGTTCATCGTACAAACGAAGCTGGATATTTGGTCTATTGGTAAATATTTTTCTGTGTTTTTCGGGAATTGTTATTACACAGTATCAACAAACAAAAATACTTAATGTTGATACTACTAACATAAATGGAGTAATAGTTGCAAATATTGTTGAACCCGTATCAGAAAAACCCAATTCAATTAAAGCTGTTGTAGAAGTTTTTGCAATAAAAAATAATAATGATTGGTTAGAAACATCGGGCAAAGCAATAATTTATTTTGAAAAAGATAGTATTTCAAAAAATCTTGAAATTGGAGACAGAATAGCTTTTGAACCAAATCTAAATGATATTCAAAGTACAAATAATCCTCATGAATTTAATTATAAAAAATATTTGTTTTTTCATCTTATATCAAAACAGGCATATTTAAAATCGGATAGCTGGACACTAATAAAAAGCGATAAGGGCAATTTTATACAATACTATGCCGATAAAATAAGAAATAGGCTTATAAGTATTTATGAAGAAAACGGTATTACAGGAGACGAACTTTCAATTGCTTCAGCATTAACACTGGGTTATAAGGACAAACTTAACGAAGAAATAAAAAGGTCGTATTCATCGGCGGGAGCAATGCATGTTTTGGCTGTGTCGGGGCTGCATGTTGGTATTATTTATTTAATATTTAGTTCACTGCTTTTCTTTTTAGATAAAAATAAATACAGCAGAATATTTAAAACTATTTTGTTGCTGCTTGTTTTATGGTTTTATGCATATATTACCGGTTTATCACCTTCGGTTTTGCGGGCATCTACAATGTTTTCGTTTATTATTGTTGCCAAAACTTTTAACCGAAAAACAAACATCTACAATACACTTGCTGCTTCTGCTTTTTTGCTTGTTTTAATTAATCCGTATATTATTATGGAAGTAGGTTTTCAATTGAGCTATCTGGCTGTACTTGCAATTGTATTTTTTCAGCCTAAGATGTATAAATGGATATCGTTCAAATATAAATTATTTGATAAAGCCTGGGCATTATTTACTGTTTCTATTGCCGCCCAACTGGGTACTGCTCCAATTGCCATTTATTATTTTCATCAGTTTCCAAACTATTTCTTTATCACAAATTTTATTGTTATTCCTGCTGCCACAATTATTCTTTGCATGGGTATGGCTGTGCTTGTTACTTCTTTTATTCCGGCAATATCATCTTTTCTTGCCTATATTCTTTCGCTTATAATTAAAGGATTAAATTTTTCGATAAACTATATCGAACAATTGCCATATTCAACCACAAATGATATTTCAATTAATATGCCCGAAACACTTATACTTTATGCCATATTTTTATTAATAGCTTTTTACTTTTTGTATAAACGTGTAAGAATTTTACAGTTTGCTCTTGTATCAATAGTTTTATTTTTTGCTATTAATATTTACAATAATTTAGATTCTATAAAACAGCGCCAATTTATTGTTTATAATATTAGAGGCAATACGGCATTCAATTTTATTGATGGCAACGATAATATACTTTACAGCGATATTGTTGTAAAAGAGAACCCAAGTCAGCTTATGTATTCGGTAAAAAACAATTGGTTGAAACTGGGACTTGACAATGAAAAAATAATTGACCTTAACAGATCAAACAAGCAGTTTCTTTTCACAAATTTGTTTGTAAGCGATAATCAAAGGGTTTTTAATAAAAATTCTTTTTATAAATTTTACGATAAAAGCATATTATTTATCGATAATGATAAATATCTTAATAAAAAATCAGAGAAAAAACTTGACATTGATTTTATAGTTCTGTCAAAAAATGTAAAAGTAAAAATTGAAGATATTGTTAAACTCTTTGATTTTAAATTGCTAATTATCGATTCGTCAAATTCTAATTGGATAGTAGATAATTGGATTGATGAATGCGAAACACACAATGTTGATTATATGAATGTTTTGCAAGACGGAGCATTTGTTTATGAGTTTTAGGAAAGCACGTGTCACGAATAACAGAATTTCTCCTTTTTTTTGTTACTTTTGTTATTACTAAGTTTTTGCATGCTTTTACTTATTGCAGAGTTGGCAACCATACTAAAAACAAACATTGTAGATTAAAAGAAATATGTTAAGAAAAAATAATAGCGAATAAAACTGATAATTAATATGTTGAAGAGTATAAAGTCCTTTTTATGCGTAAAACACAAACTGTATATATTTTTTATTGTTTGCACTTCTGTTTTAATAACCAATTTTGTACATGCACAAAAAACAATACGAGTAGGAGTATATCAAAATCCGCCAAAGATATTCACTAATGAGCAAGGAAAACCAGATGGATTTTTTATAGAAATATTAAACCATATTGCTACCAAAGAAAACTGGAAATTAATATATATAAATGGCACATGGGATGAATGCATTAACCGCATAGACTCGTCAGAAATAGATGTTATGCCAGATGTTGCTTATTCAAAAATCAGGAATGAAAAATATGATTTTAATAAAGAATGTTTATTGACCAATTGGAGCACTATTTATATAAATAAAAAAACTAAGCTAAATACAATTTTTGACCTTGAAGGGAAAAAAGTTGCTTATGTTAGGGGGGATATTGCATTCTACAGGCTAACAGAAATGCTTGAGAATTATGTTGTAAGCTGCAATTATATAGAAGTAGATAATTTTGAAGATGCAATAAAGTTAATAGACGAAGAAAAAGTTGATGCAGGAGTTATTAGCAGATTAATTGGGCAATTAAACGAAAATAAATATAAAATATATCCAACTCATATTAGATTGAGCCCATACCAGTTATTTTATGCTACACAAAAAGGGAAAAACCAAGATATTTTAACAACAATAGATAAGAATTGTGTAAGATTAAAAAAAGACAAATCTTCATTATATTATAAGGCTTTAAATAAATGGATATTACCTTATGATAAGGTGAAATTTCCTGTTTGGTTAAAATTGTCATTATATGTATTATCATTTCTGATAGTAATTGCAATTTCATTTATATATATTTTACGTAGATTGGTTAAAAAAAGAACATTGGAACTTGAAAAAGCTAAGACTAACGCAGAAGAGTCTGATAAATTAAAAACAGCATTCCTCGAAAACATGTCACATGAAATAAGAACACCAATGAATGCAATTATGGGATTTTCTCAATTATTGAATAATCAGGATTTAGATGTAAATTCAAAAAACGAATTTGTAAAAATAATTAACTATCATGGATATGAACTCACAAGTAGAATTGATAGTATAATTACACTTTCAAAAATTTATTCAAAAAATATTATTATTAAAAAAACGCAATGTGATATTAATGCTCTTTTTAATGAGCTTGTAAAAGAATCTCATTCAAAGTACAACAATAATGAATTACAAAACATCCAACTGATTACAAAACTGCCAAATAAAGAAATTTATATCAATACAGATGCATACAGATTAAAACAAATTTTATCTAATCTTATTGATAATAGTATTAAATTTACAAAACAAGGGACTATTGAAATTGGTTATTATAAAGAAAATAGTGATTTGGTTTTATTCATAAAAGATACTGGAATTGGAATAGATGAAAAGAACCAAACAATGATATTTGAAAGATTTAGAAAAATTGATGAAGATAAAACAATTCTATATAGAGGAATTGGAATTGGGCTAACTATATCAAATGAACTTGCAAGATTATTAGGAGCAAAATTCTCACTTAAATCAAAACTAAAAAGTGGTTCAACATTTTATTTAAAATTTACCTTATAATTAGGAACAATATTATGAATAATTTTACTCTTTTAATAGCCGAAGACGACGATAGTATGTTTTTACTCGTAAAAATAGTATTGAAAAAAACAATGATAAATATTATTCGTGCAACAAATGGGCTGGAAGCAGTAAATATTTGTAAAGAGAATAAGCTTATTGATTTAGTTTTGATGGATATAAGAATGCCAGTAATGGATGGTATAGCTGCAACCAAAAATATAAGAGGATTTAGCAAAGATTTACCAATTATTGCATTAACAGCCTATGCATTTCCCGAACAAGAGGAAAAATGCCTAAAAGCTGGATGCAATTGTTTTATGACAAAACCTTTAAATGTAGATTTATTTCTTTCAAAAGTTTCTGAATTCACTAATACTAAGAATTAAATAAATAGATAATCAGAACGTCAAAAAAACCCAACATGAATTGAAAGGGAATTCATCATTTACACCGCTCACTCCAATATTATCCCAAGTACTCGGGACGGGATTTGTGAGTTTTCTCCTTTTTTGTTATATTTGTTAAATGAATTAAAAAGAAATTAATAGCTAATAACTATAATAGGTATATACGTGTGTTAACCAAAAGTAAAAAGAGATATTATGAAAAAATTAAAGAAATTTTTAATCATTACAACATCAATTTTGTTAATCATTTTTGGCGTAGGATATTTTGGTTTAAAATATTTACAACATCAATTGGAAAATAAACTCGTTGGTTGTGAAATTCAAAATAAAAATTTTTACACCTCTGTTCCTTTTGACTTAGTTAATAATTGGATTCTGGTAAAAGTAAAAGTAACCGACAGTGATGAAAAATTCCCCTTTATTTTTGATACTGGTGCACAAACGGTTTTATTAGATTCATTATTAAATATTATTGGAAAAGAGCAATACGATAGTTACTCTTATAAAGAAGACAGTACCGCTTCCACAAATTCTTTCAATAATGAACTTATTACGCTACATAATTTGATAATAGAAAAAATCTCTTTTAAGAACATTGGTTCTATTTCTGCAAAAAATTCAAAATGGGGAATGTTAAACTGTGTTTCTCCTTATGGAATATTAGGTTATAATATACTTCAAACACTTTACTCTCAAATTGACTACGAAAAAAAAGAAATTATTTTTACTGATGATATAAATAAACTTCCCAATTATAACAATATTCAATGGATTAATTATGAGCCATCCATAAATCAGGAAACTCCAATTCTTAAAGCAATAATAAACGACAGTATTAAAATTAGCTTATTTTTTGATACAGGAAACAGCGGAGGAATTAGTCTAAACTCTGAAAAATTATATTACAAGTTGGCTAATGATAGCAATATTAAAGCAAAAAAGTTTATTTCACAACCTACTATTAGAATAAGAGGGGAATCCGATTCCATTCAAGAATCAATATCATTTTTAGCATCGAAATTTACTTTAGGAGACATTGCTCAAACTGATGTTAAAATAAATATAACAAATTCTGAAGAACGTGAATTTACAGGATTTATTGGCAATAAGTTTCTTAAGGATTTTATTATTACATTAGATTACAAAAAACAACGAATAGGTTTTATTAAAAGAAAAGAAACAACTACTCAAGATAGTGGCTATGGAATTAATTATGTACCTCAAAATGGCAATATTGTTATTTCATCTGTTTACAAAAATTCAAAAGCATATGATTTAGGAATTCGCCCGGGTGATGTTGTGTATTCCGTCAATAATATCCTAATTAAAGAGTTAAATAGTGAAGACTTATGCAATATTTACAGAAATGAATACCAGTTGCAAAATGCAAATGATAGTATATTAGACATAGAAATAGTGAATGAGGAAATGGTAAAAAAATACTCAATAAAGAAATATAAATTGTATTAGTTTTATACAAGTTTTAGGAAAACTTTCTCTGCTTAACGGATAAACCTAAAAAAGTTAGGCAACTATCCCCAAAAGTACAGTAAATTAAAAAATTTCACAAATTTTTGCCATATTGACAGACAAAAACTAAGCTCAAACCACTTGTAATCATTAATGCTATATTTATTGCAATATATTAATATTTATTTAGTAATTTTGATTTGAATATTAATTTAATAACTTTTTTTATGGCATATAAAGTAATAACAATCAATGTAAATATCTTTTTTGAAAAAGAAAGTAATTTAACCAATAGTGGATATTCTTCATTTGAATACCCAGAATTAAATGAATATTTAGAAAAAGGATACATAGTCAAAGAGACAATACCTTTTAGTGATGGCAATATGGTATCAATCACATTTGTTTTAAGTAAGTCAAGAGCAGGAGTTAGATAAAAGCATAATAACATTATTATTTAGCAATTCTTTGTGTTCTTTTCTATATTGCAGATTTGATTTTTATAGCTTTTAATAGTTTATTCATAAAAATAAAGTATTAATTTTGTATCCAAATATTATACTTTTATTAGTATTATTTACGTTTAAATCTAATGCATTGCACTTTAAGTGTTGTATAATATTATTGTAAATTAATATTTGTTTTAGTATATTTGCTGAAAATAATAATATTTATATTATTATTAAGAATATTTATAAATAAAAATAATTTTGTTATAATAGTAAAATATACGTTTAGTTTTCGTAAAATTGTACGATATTTGAACTACTATTCAAAATAACATTCAATATAATTATGAAAATAACATTTGATGAAAAATCTAAGAGTGAAGTCTTAGACATCTTAGATAAAGCGGTGGATGCCAGTGGGTATATTGTTGAAAAAGATAACGCTAACCAAAAAGTGTTAAACATTGACGGTGAAGAAGTTAAAATAGAGGAATTTGCTGGAATCAGAAAAGGGTCTGAAGTATTTATTAAAAATGACCTTCCCTCCTTAATGGAACTTAGTAAAATATAGATGAATAATTGGTTTTTTGATAAACTCACAAAGTTAATTGATGGGAAGTTTAGCTTCAATAACAATAGTTTTATCACTATAAATATAACCAAAAATTCACATAATTCTCCAATAGTTTTAGATGATAAGAATAAAGTTCTAAATGTAGATTTAAAGCAATTTGACGATAAACAAAAAGAACAATTTAAAGAGATTACATCAAAGAGTATTGATGAAGGCAACTATCTCTTAGAAAACAATTCTTTTGATATTTTAGAAAAACTCTATGAGTTCAACAAAGGGAATGATTTTAGTAAACACTTATCTTTTTTTAACGGTAAGATAAATGATGATGATTATTCGGCATTAGAATTATCCTTTTTTCTAAGAAACTTAATGGTAAATCATAATCCTACAAATATCTATGATTATAAAAAAAATATTAGTGATAGGTTTGGGAAACGAGGAGGACACATAGCAAATTTATGCACAGCAGGATATTTTGAAGAGTTATTAATCCCAATTGGCAAAACTTCTGAAGATGATTTCAAATATTATTATGACCTTATTGTAAAGAGAGAAGCCTTAACCTTATTTATCCATCGAGACTTAAAGAAAAGCGAAATTATTTCTATAATTAAGAATAAGATTAAATCGGCTAAACTTTATGGGCTTCAGGTTTTATATATTCATAGCAGAGGCAAAAGAAATAATAGGACTATTAGGTCTTGTTTAGATGATTTTAATAAAAATCATTTTAAGCTGGATGTCGGAGAAAAAGTAATACTAGAGTATGATATATTAGTTTTGAAAATAACCATAAAATAATTTTTTCATCTCCACTCAAGCGTTTTTCTTCCCTCTTTTCGCCAACTGCCGCCAGTTTGCAACTGGTGGTTAATGGAAAAAGCAAAGACCAAAAGTTCAGAAACTTGCGGGATTTGGGGATTATTTAAATTCAGAAAAGTTTTTCAGAAATGTTTGAGCTTTTTCCACTAAGGGAATTTGTGGTGTTTCATAATCATAACATTTAACAATTACTTCATAGGTTTTATCTGTTTTTTTATCTTTTACATGCTTTGTAAGACGTTTTACTTCTAATAGCTTATACTTCCTATTTGCATTGTTTAGGATGAAGTCATTTCCTATTTGAGAAGAAAGTTCGTTTTTCAAGCGTTCAGCTTCAACCTTATTTACATTAAATTTCATAGCTTAAATATATTTAGTAAAATTTAAAGATAATATTTTATTCATAAAAAATAAAACCAATACCTTAATGACTCCAGCTCATGAGTGGTTTTACCGCTCACGCTAATAAGGATACAAGCTGCAATCTCGCACCAGAGGAGCATTTTTTATAAGTTTTAAGAAAGCCCCAAAAACAAATTGATACAGACAATTGCAAAACGTTCTCTTGAGTCTTGTTTAAAACGAGACTAATAAATTGCACTAAACATAACGCAGTACTCTTATAAATGCTATTTTGTTAATTGCCACGTTTTTTATACAATGGGTCCATTTCTTTAAATGCGCTTAAAAACTGTGCTTTTGTTAGCAAATCTAATTGAGTAAGAGTTGCTTTTTCTGTATTAAATCCTTCAATATCATTTTTATTTTGGTTCATCCAATTTACCAGATTCATAACCACTTTTCTGCTCCCCTGTGAGTGTTTACTTTTTGATGTCATATTTCTTAAGTACACAGCACTATATGCAAATGAAAAAAACGGATCATTAGAAAATAATATTTCAGAAAGTTTAGCACGATATTCGAAATCTTTACAAAATGGCTCAAAAATAAGACGATATTTTTTATCAATTGTATGCCTTCCTTCATGTCCAACAATAGAAGCATTAATGGTATATGTTTCAAATTCGGAAATAAATGCAATTCTTAATTCATTACCACTTAAGCCTTGTTTCTCTAATGAATCTTTTAATTTAATTAAAGATTTATAAAGCATTCTATCAACTAAGCCAGGTAAATATGCATAAGGATTTTCTTTTGCAATGGTTTCGTCTTTTATAGTAAGTTCTTTTATTTTTTCTTCCCATTCTTTTCTTAATTCCTCATCTGTAATTTTTTTCCAGTAAAAAAGCGGTGCATTAGAGTATGCTCTTCGCATTTGTACTATTAATGATTTTCCGTTCCAACCGCCCAAACGACCTGTTTCACTTCCTAAAAACCAACCATCATAAGAATTTGCACACATAAAATCTAAATTTACAAAATGGATTGTTGTTGAGTAACCATACTGTTCTATCAACTTTTGACTGTCACTAATGGTATGAGCAAAAAGGAACAATCCTGTTTTGCCTAAACTTGTATAATAAGGTTTAACATCTTTAAATATAGTTCCAAAGCGCTTATACATTTCATCTTTAAAGTTTGAATCAGAAAACTTCAGCGGTTTTTCATTCCATGTTAACTTATTCCATAAGCTAAGTTCTGCATCCTTTACATCCTGATAGAATTTCTCTCTACCTTCACTGCTAACACCATTATCTATTGCAATATTTCGATGATAGTCATCTGATATTGTATTTACGGATTCGCAGAATGCATAATAGTTCAGAATATCCTTAATTTCATCTGGATTTTCATTTTCAAGAGATGGTAAAATCATATTCACTATATCTGCGTAATGATAAAAACGAGAATCTGCTAAACCAAGTATTAGTTTATTTCGTTGATCAAATGCAAGTTTATTTTCTTTCCAATTTGTAAGTACACTTTCCAAATTCTTATCAGCTTCAGATAAAATTCCTTTTGCTCTTTCATTTGGTGCTATTCTAAAATATCCTTTCCAGGCCTGGTAGGCTAATTTACCATCGTTTAATATAAGAGCCAATCCAAGTTGTATTTCATTTGCATCGAGTCGGCCCGATTCTTTTTTATTGATTTCAGTTATTTTCTTTAATGCATCGTTTAGTGTATTTAAGTTTAAATTTTCCTTCCTTTTTATCTGAAGAATAGATTCTGTTAGAGCTATTTTAGTTTCCTGAACTCGAATCTCAATTTCCTGTGATGAATTCTTAACGTACTTTATTGCTTTTTCACATAATTGAAGCGCTTGCTTAAAATTTTGCGCTTCTAATTCATATTTAGATAATTCAAGCAACAAATCAACTTCATTGGTTTTTAGCTCTATACTTAAGTTAATGTATTCTCTTGTTTTGTCAATATCTTGCTTAATATGCCATGATAAATATGCCAGCCTTTTACCTGCATCTGCTTTATCTTCTGCCGAAGAATTGGTATCGTTCCATATATCTAGATATTGCTTATTGGCATTGGTATATAAACAATTACGATATGCTTTGTAAGCTTCACCAATTTTGCTTTTTGAAAAAAGTGAAGTAAGCGATAAGTGAATTATTATTACAGCAATTGTTGCGATTTTAATATTATTTTTCATGGATTCTCATTTTTCTTATATCTATTCGACGTTCTAAATATTCATTTTGTTACAAACTTGCACACTAGTTATCGCATGTAATCAAACGGCAGAAGATGAGGAGACAGGAAAAGGTAAGCCTGGTAATATTTTATTTACAAAATGATACGATTGAAAAATATGAAATTGGGTATTCACCAACTGCCGCCAGTTTGCAACTGGTGGTTAATGGGAATAGCATTAATTATACTTGGTGCTATTATTTGTTTGCTTTTTTTTCTTGCCGATTTATTTTTTGATATTTTAAAATAAAGGAGGGGGTTTCTCTTTTATTTTTATTACTTTTGGTAAATAAACAGTTTATTAATTTAAAATTATATGTTATGAAAACAAAAAACATTTTTTTAGTATTATTCATTTTTCTTGTAGCAACAGGGTTTTCTCAGAAAATTGACAAACAAAAACTTGAATTTGAATACAACCAATTACCAAAAAAACCTTTGAATAAAAGTATCAAAAATTATTCAAGTCAGTTAGAAATGGCTTATGAAGCAGATATTATTGCCGAAAAACAAAAAGCACAAGATGATTTTGAGAAGGCTACAACTGAGCATCCCCAAAAGGTTAAAGATGCCGAAGCTAAACACAAAGAAATTGTTGCAGAATATGAAGCTGACATGAAAGCATGGAAAGAAAAATCTACAGGGAGCAAAATTGTGGAAAGAACATTATTAGATGAAAAAAATAAGCCTGTAAAACCTGGCGATTTTAGACCTTCAATGGCACCACGTTTAAAAATAGTTTATCATCAAAAAATATTTAATAAAGAAACACTTGCTAATACATATTTAAAATTGTCAGGATATAAAAAATCTACCGAAAACGCTGTAAAAATAACAGCAACATTACAAGGTTTCGAAAATCTAGAACAAGAATTAAAATCTAGAGAAGGAAATTTTTATAATAAACAAACAAAAACAACAACAAAAACATTTAAATATTGGTATGAAGTATCGCACAGACACCCTATAAATCTTAAAATAGAAACACCAGACGGTGAAGTGATTTTAGACGAAATACTTGAGCAATTTAATGAATACACAATTGCAAAAAGTTCTTCGAAAGAAGGAAAAGCTCCCAGTTTTAATATAAATAAATTTGCTAAAATTCTTCAAGATAAAATAGTGCAAAGCAATATGAAATCTCTCGAAGAATATATTAATAGTAATTATGGTTTTTCGAAAGTAAAACGAAACATAACTGTTTATAGAGTTAATGCAAAAAAGTTGAACTATGATGATTATCAAAAGGCATTTGAATCTACTACCGCAGGATACAATCTATTAGTTAGCGATAATACATCTGCTATTGAGAAAATCAAAAGCGCTATTGCAATATGGGAAAAAGCACTTACGGAATCAAATCCATCTGATAAAAAAGCTAGAGTTAATTCAGATATAACGATTATTACCCTATTTAATCTTGTAGAGGCTTGTATTTGGACTAATAATTATAACAAATCAGAAGAATATTTAAATAAAATAGTTGGTTTAAATCCTTCAAAAAAAGAAACAAAATTAATTGATGAATATCGAGAATTTCTTAAAGAACATAAAGAAAGATGGGAAGCTAATAAATAAATTATATCCCCCCGAAGATATTTAAATACAAATCTAAAGGTTGGGCGTAGGCTCTTGTTTACGTCCACAAATAACAAATTAACAACCTGCCTGCCGGCAGGCAGGTTTAACATTTTTTCTTAATAGGAATTTTATCAATTCTGAGTTGGTGTCTTCCTTTTTCAAACTTGGTGTTTAAAAATATCTCTACAATTTCTTTTGCTTTATTGCTTGTAATAAATCTGGCAGGTATGGCACAAATATTAGCATCGTTGTGTAGGCGTGCTAGCCGTGCAATTTCATTGTTCCAGCATAATGCAGACCTAATACCCGGATATTTGTTTGCAACCATATTTATACCATTTCCACTTCCACACAGCGAAATACCACACCGGAATTTTCCTTTTTCAACTGCCTTTGCCATTGGGTGAGCATAATCGGGATAATCGCAACTTTTTTCAGAATCTGTTCCAAAATCTTTAATTTCATATCCTTTTGTTTTAAGAAATTCTATAATTTCCAGTTTTGTGGAAACACCTGCATGGTCGCAGGCAAGAGCAATTTTTAAGTTCATAGCTTTTTGTTTTAGTGTATATTACAAATTTACATAATTTTTTTCTTAAATCTACATTAGCTGCGTTAAAAGTTTTAAATTTGTAAGATTATTGTATTTACAAATGCCGGATTTAAAAGACGAAATAAAATTTCTTTTGGGCGTAGGACCCAAGCGTGCAGAATTGCTAAACAAAGAATTAGATGTATTTTCTTTTGAAGATCTGCTTTATTATTTCCCATATAAATATATTGACAGAACAAAATTTTATAAAATAAATGAAATCAATCCACGCTTACCATACATACAGATAAAAGGTAAAATAACAGGTTTTGAAACAGCAGGGCACGCAAGAAAACAACGCTTAAAAGCAAGTTTTACCGATGGCACCGGCACAATTGAACTTGTTTGGTTTAAAGGAATAAAATGGATAAAAAGTAGTTTAAGTATAGACGAAGAATATATTGTTTTCGGAAAGCCCAATATTTTCAATAAGCAGATAAATATTCCTCATCCTGAAATAGAAAAAGTAGCAGAAATTGATGAAAAAATAAATGCATCCCTACAAGCAGGCTATCACACCAGTGAAAAACTTAAAAATAGTTTTGTTACTTCAAAAACAATAAGCAAATTACAAAAGGCGTTGCTTAAAACTATTTACCCGTATATTCAGGAAACATTGCCCGATTATATTATTTCAAAATATAATTTTATTTCATTAAAAAAAGCACTGTTAAACATCCATTATCCTCAAGACAACAGCTTATTGCAAAAAGCAATATATCGTCTGAAATTTGAAGAATTGTTTTATATTCAATTAAATCTTATTAAACAAAAGTTTTATCGTTACAATAAGTTTAATGGATTTGTTTTTTCAAAAGTTGGAGACTATTTCAATTCTTTTTATTCAAAAAATTTACCTTTTGAGTTAACAAATGCACAAAAAAAAGTGCTTAAAGAGATTCGTGCTGATATTGGTTCCGGCAAACAGATGAACAGACTTTTGCAAGGTGATGTGGGGAGCGGAAAAACTCTTGTAGCATTAATGAGCATGCTAATTGCATTAGATAACGGATATCAGGCTTGTATAATGGCACCAACCGAAATTCTGGCAAATCAGCATTTAAAAACAATAGAGGACTTTCTTAAAGGATTAAATATTAAAATTGGCTTGCTTACAGGTTCTTCCAAAAAAGCTGAAAGAGATGTTTTGCACGAAGAGCTTTTAAACGGGCAATTGCAAATACTTATTGGCACACATGCATTGATTGAAGATACCGTTAATTTTAAAAATCTAGGTATAGTAATTATTGATGAACAACACCGATTTGGTGTTGCACAAAGGGCAAAACTTTGGAAAAAGAATATTAATCTTCCTCATATATTGGTGATGACTGCCACACCAATACCAAGAACTTTGGCAATGACATTATATGGCGACCTTGAAGTTTCTGTTATTGATGAAATGCCACCGGGACGCAAGCCAATTAAAACAATACATTACAACGATTCAAAACGATTGTTGGTATTTAGTTTTATTAAAAAACAGATTAAAGAAGGCAAACAAATTTATATTGTTTATCCTTTAATCAAGGAGTCGGAGACAATGGATTATAAAGATCTTGAAGATGGTTTGGAAAGTATCTCAAGAGCTTTTCCTCCTCCGCAATATGCTATTAGTGTTGTTCATGGAAAAATGAAAACCGTTGAGAAAGAAAAATCAATGCAATTGTTTATCAATAAACAAACTAATATAATGATTGCAACTACTGTAATTGAGGTTGGAGTAGATATTCCAAATGCTACTGTTATGATAATTGAAAGTGCTGAACGTTTTGGATTATCGCAATTGCATCAGTTAAGAGGAAGGGTTGGGAGAGGAGGCGAACAATCGTATTGTGTTTTGATGACAGGTAATAAAATATCGGATGATGGTAAAAAACGCCTCGAAACAATGTTACGTACAAACGATGGTTTTGAAATTTCGGAAGTTGACTTGCAATTACGAGGTCCGGGCGACCTTGGCGGTACACAACAAAGTGGTATAGCTTTTGACCTTAAAATTGCACAACTTGCCAAAGACGGAAAAATACTTGAGTATGCCCGTAGAGTAGCCGAAGAAATTCTTGAAAATGACACTAATCTTGAAAAAGAAGAAAACCAATTACTTGTTAAGCAATTAAAAAAACTATCGAAAAGTAAACATAATTGGAGTGCTATTTCTTGAAAATTTGACGGGGTATGCGTTAGTTAGGGCAACAAAAAAGTAAAAATCATTAAACCCCGATTATGCAATAGGAGACTTGAAAAGTCGAACTACTTGCAGTTTCCACACAAAATTTTCAAAAGGCATTAAGCATTTTCCTAATAAATCGGAAAAAGTTGTGTAATCGGCATTAAAACTTATAAGAATAAGATATTCCCAAAATATATGAATGTGCAGGATTTTCTACATTAAATTGGTTTTGCTGACGGTAATATAATCCAATACTGCTGTTATTGTTAATTTTGCGTTTTACTCCGGCTGTTATACGGTATTTATTAAATTGATGACTGTTAATACCATTTAACTGATAATAAATTTCGCCCGAGATATATGGAGTAACAGGGTTTTTTCTGATATTATATTCAAAAGCGAGCTTTTCTCTTAAATAATTATTTGGCACCATTCCCATATCGTCGCTATATAAATCGGTATATTTTGTTTGAAAACGGTTTCTAATACTAATTTTAAGTCGTTGAATATTTTCAGAAATAGTCAGGTTGATATAATATCTGTGTCTTGAACTGTAATTATGGTTTATCTTTTGCTTTTGAATAAACCTGTAATAAACTCCAAGTTTTATTTTAGAGTGTAATTTATATGAGACACCAATATCGGAGTGGAATTTTTTTATTGATGTAGCATTTTCGTTAAAACGAAATTCCTCTTCAAAACTAATGCTGAGTTTGTCGTTAATTTTTTTGCTAAGTTTAACACCTGTCCACAGTTCAAAGTCGTTTATTTGCGCTTGTGTAAAACCAATTGTAATAAACAATAAGACAAGTAATAATAATATGTTTTTGTAAACATTCACAGCTTAAAATTAGAACAATTAATTTAAAAGCCAAAAATCAAAAGTCAAAAATTTCCTCTATGGGATTTAGTGGGTATCAAACGACAAACAACAAACGATAAACGACAAACGATTACCCAAAATCATCATATTCAAGCATTTCGTCAGGTATGCCAAAATCATAAATCATTTTAACAATTGCCTGATTCATTAGAGGTGGACCACAAAGGTAATACTCAATTTCTTCAGGTTCCTCATGTTTGCTAAGGTATTCGTTAATAATTACCTGATGAATAAAACCTGTTAAACCTGTCCAGTTATCCTCTTCTTTCGGTTCCGATAAAGCTATATTAAATTTAAAATTTGGAAAATCTTTTTCTATTGCTCTAAATTCATCTTCGTAAAAAATTTCTTTTTTTGTACGTGCTCCATACCAAAAAGAAACTTTTCTACCAGTTTTAACTGTTTTAAAAAGATGAAATAAGTGAGAACGCATAGGAGCCATACCTGCTCCTCCACCAATATACATCATTTCTCTTTCGGATTCTCTAATAAAAAATTCTCCATAAGGACCGGAAATAGTAACTTTATCGCCTGGTTTTTGTGCAAAAATATAAGACGAACAAATACCAGGGTTAACTTTCATAAAACCATTCTTTTTTCTATCCCATGGTGGGGTAGCAATTCTAATATTAAGTTTAATAATATCTCCTTCGGCAGGATAACAAGCCATAGAATATGCTCTATAAGTTGGTTCAGGATTTTTCATTGTTAAACCCCACATGTTAAGTTGATCCCATTCATCTCTATATTCTTCTTCTATTTCAAAATCCTTATAATTGATTACACATTTTGGAACGTCAATTTGTACATAACCACCTGATTTGAAATTAAGATGTTCTCCTTCGGGAAGTTTAACAACAAATTCTTTAATAAATGTTGATACATTTCTATTAGAAATAACTTCGCATTCCCATTTTTTAATATCAAGTATCTCAGGTGCAAGTTTAATTTTCATATCTTCTTTTACTTTAACCTGACAACCAAGTCTCCAGTTATTCATTTGTTCTTTTTTAGAAAAGAAACCTGTTTCTGTAGGTAAAATTGATCCTCCACCTTCTTCAACCTGACATCGACACATACCACATGTTCCACCACCACCACAAGCAGCTGGTAAAAATATTTTGTTACTACTTAATGTATTAAGTAAAGTAGAACCCGACTGTACTTCAAGTTCTTTGTCATTAATTGTTAATTTTACAGGACCTGAAGAAACTAATCTAGCCCTTGCAAATAATAATAGTAGAACTAAAAGCAAAATTGTTAAAAGAAAAACAGCTATACTAATTAAAACTATTATTCCTATTCCTACATTTAAAAGCATATCTTTAAATTTATTTCAATTTATTAATCAATCAAATATTATAATTTAATGCCCATAAAAGACATAAAAGCAAATCCCATTAATCCAACAATAATGAATGTTATTCCTAATCCTCTTAATGCCGGAGGAACATTAGAGTAGCGTATTTTTTCACGAATAGCAGCAAGAGAAATAATTGCCAAAAACCATCCAATTCCTGAACCTAATCCAAATACAGTTGCTTCACCAATTGTATTATATTCTCTTTGTTGCATAAATAAAGAACCACCAAGAATTGCACAGTTTACAGCAATAAGCGGTAAAAATATACCAAGTTGTGCATATAAAGCAGGTGCAAATTTTTCAATAATCATTTCAACTAATTGCACAATTGAAGCAATTACAGCTATAAACATTATAAAACTTAAAAAGCTAAGGTCAACCTCAGCGAGACCTGGGCTTAACCATTCTAAAGCACCATCTTTAAGTATATATGTATACATTAAATAATCAACAGGGACAGTAATAAGCAATACAAAAGATACTGCAATTCCTAATCCTGTGGCTGTTTTTACTGTTTTTGATACTGCAAGAAATGAACACATTCCTAAAAAAAATGCAAATACCATATTATCAACAAAAACTGCTTTTACAAATATGTTTATTAAATTTTCCATGTTATTATATTTCTTAATTCAAATTTTCTATTATTATTTTTCAATCAATTCTTTATTCCTACTTCTATGAATCCAAACAAAAATACCGAGTGTTATTAATGCCATTGGAGGCAATATCATAAGTCCGTTGTCTTCGTAGCCAATATCATACATGCCAATTTTGTCAATAAGAGGGTAACCCATAACTGTACCTGAACCAAATAGTTCTCTGAAAAATGATAGTAAAATAAGTATTAAACCAAAACCTGCTGCGTTCCCAATTCCATCTAAAAATGCTGCCCATGGCTTATTTCCTAAAGCAAATGCTTCAAGTCTTCCCATTATAATACAATTGGTAATAATAAGACCAACAAAAACAGAAAGTTGTTTGCTTACGTCAAAAACATAAGCCTTTAATACTTGATCAACAAGGATTACTAATGCAGCAACTACTACAAGTTGTACAATAATTCTTATTCTTGGAGGAATAGTATTTCGCAATAATGAAATAACAACATTTGCAACCGAAAGAACAACCATAACAGAAATTGACATAACAATTGCAGGTTTTAATTCAACTGTAACACCCAGTGCAGGACAAATACCAAGAATTAGTACTGTTACAGGGTTACTGAAACTGAGAGGCTGCTTAACCAGTCTCATGTTTTTTGCTGAAAATAAAGGTTCTCTATTATTATTCATAGTATAATATTATTTATTTTTCTTTAAAAAAGGTTCATATATTTTAAGACATTCTTTAAACATTGCATCAACACCTTTACTGGTTATAGTTCCTCCTGAAATTGCATCAACAGCATGGGGATTGCCAGTTGCTTTATTTCCTTTTAATAATGATATTGATACAAAATCTCCTGATTCATCAAAAATTTGTTTATCTTTAAAAGACATTTGAAATTCTTTAAGAGTAATTTTAGCACCCAAGCCTGGTGTTTCTGCATCATGATCGAAAGTTGTACCAATTACAGTATTCATATCTTCTTTAAATGAAATAAATCCCCAAATTGGTCCACCTAATCCCTTCCCTCTTACAGGAATAATATACGCACTGTTGCCATCATCAAGTGTACACTCATAAACAGGAAGTTTTCTTTCTTCAACAGCTTTTGATTTTTCCTTATTTAAATCAACTTTAAATGCATCTCCTTCTATTTTCTCTCCTTTTGAATTTATTATGTAAGAAGATGAAATATTTTTTTTGTAAAGTTCGTCAACAGTTTGCGTAGTACTTTCAATATTTACTGAAGAAAGAATATCCTGCATTTTTTTATTTTCAATGTTTTTCTTTTGAGCAGGTCTTAATTGAATAGCAGTAAAAGACAACATAGCTGCGACAATTATTACTAATCCTGCTGCATAAAGAAAAATATATGTATTACTGAATTTTTTCATATCAATTTATTTATTAAGTATTAACTAACTTGATTTAGAAACTTTTAATCTTTTCAATCTACGTTTTACATTACCTTGAACAACATAATGGTCAATTAAAGGTGCAAGCACATTCATAAATAGAATTGCAAGCATCATTCCTTCAGGGTATCCTGGATTAAATACTCTAATAATAACTGCAAATACTCCGATAAGAAATCCATAGATTACTTTTCCTTTAGCTGTTTGAGCTGCAGTAACTGGGTCTGTTGCCATAAATACTGCACCAAATGCAAATCCACCAAGAAGTAAATGGTAATATGACGGCATATTCATGTATGCGTGACCATCAGGAGCAACTAAATTTAAAAAGTATCCCATAGCAAAACCACCAACAAAAACGGAAAACATAATTCGGAAACTTGCAATACCTGTAAACAAAAGGATTGCAGCACCAAGCATTATTGCTATTACCGATGTTTCACCAATTGATCCCGGAATATTACCTATTATCATTTCAGTGATAGAAGGTAAATTACTCATATTACCGGCGGCAGCATCAGCTAGAGGTGTTGCACCTGAAAATCCATCAACTATTGAAGCACCACCATCATGTATACCTGCAATCCAAACTTTATCCCCTGACATCCATGAAGGATAAGCAAAGAATAGAAATGCACGAGCAATAAGTGCGGGATTTAAAATATTCATTCCTGAACCACCAAAAACTTCTTTACCAATAATAACTGCAAAAGCAGTAGCTACTGCAACCATCCATAAAGGACAATCAACAGGCAATATTAAAGGAATTAATAATCCTGTAACAAAAAATCCTTCATTAACATCATGATGTCGAATTTGTGCAAATATTATTTCAATACCCAAGCCAACCCCATAAGAAATAATAATGATTGGTAAAATTTTCAAAAATCCGTACCAAAAGTTTTGCCAAAACTCTGTTGCTTCACCTATTGATAGATAATGTTGCAAACCTGTGTTCCACATTCCGAACAATAATGCTGGCATTAATGCAACCCAAACTACTATCATTGCTCTTTTCATATCAATACTGTCTCTGATATGAGAACCTAATGATGTAACTTTTTTTGGTATAAAAAAGAGAGTTTCAACTGATTCAAAGGCAGAATGAAACATATATAGTTTCCCGCCTTTTTCAAAATTTGGTTTTATTTTGTCTATTTGTTTTCTAATAAATTTCATATGTTAATAATTTGTTTTTTAATTGCCATATGTAACTCCCCATTATAATCATTCCTCTGTATACCAAGCTTGTTGACATGGCTCGTTTCATATATTATTTTTATTATATGATTTTTAACCTAATTCTTTAATCATTAAATCAATACCTTTCTGAACTATTGATTGTGAATTTATTTTTGATGTACATACAAATTCGCATAATGCAAAATCTTCTGGAGCAACTTCGTAAATTCCAAGATCTTCCATGTTGTCAATATCTTCTACTATAATTGCTTTTAATAAATTAATAGGTAAGATATCCATTGGGAAAACTTTTTCATATTGACCTGTAAATACAAATGCTCTTTCTCCTCCAAAAAGGTTAGTATGTAATTTGTATTTTTTATTTGGTCTTAACCATGAAATGAAAGTTCTGGATACACTAAGTTTTTTAAGCCCTGGCAATGCCCAACCTAAAAACTCATAATGATCACCTTCAGGAATAACTGTAATTTGATTACCGTAAAATGATAAAAACCCATTTTCTTCAATTTTTGTTCCGGTAAATACATCACCACTAATATATCTTACATTTTCACTACCAACATTATTTTCAGATATTGAAAAAAGATTAGCTCCTAAAACTGTTTTGTAATACTTCGGCTCAATAACTTCTGAACCGGTAAAGGCTATAATACGTGAAGCATCAAAAATTCCTTTTTCAAATAATCTTCCAATTAATATTACTCCATAAGGGTCTATTGTCCATGCAATTTCATCTTTATTAATTGGGTCAATATGATGAATTTGCACACCAACATTTCCTGCAGGATGAGGTCCTGAAATTTTATTTAATTGAACTCCTTTTGTATTTGCAAAAATTGACGGTACTTCTTCTTTTCCATTAACAGTAAGGTGAATCTTGCCACTAGTTAATTTTGAAAGAGCATTAATGCCGGTTTGGAAGTTTTTTTCTTCACCTTCAAATAAAAACGAAGAATCCGGAGCTAATGGAGCACTACTAAACCCTGATATGAATATTGCTTTTGGTTCATCTTGTGGATTTGCGATTATATTATATGGTCTTTGTTTTATAAAAGGCCATATTCCACTTTTTGCAATATTTTCAGAAATATCTTCTTTTGAAAGTTTATTAGGGTCTTCTTTCGTGAAGTTTTCATATTCATTTTTTTCATCAGCATTAACAACAATTTCAAGCAACTTTCTTCTTTCACCTCTGTTAATAGCCGATATTTTACCACTTACCGGAGATGTAAATGCAATTTCAGGATTATTTTTATCAAAAAACAATCTTGTTCCTGCTTTTACTTCATCTTCAACTTTTACCGTTAGTTTCGATGTAATTCCATGAAAATCAGTAGGTTTAATTGCGATTTGCTTTGGAAAAATGGTTTTGCCAAATATTTTTTCAGCTTCGCCTTTTAATTTGATATTAAGACCTTTCCTTAATTTAATTATTTTTGACATATTTAAAATAATAAATAATTATTGGCAACAAATGTATATTTTTTTAATGTATTTTCGTTATTAATTATATGTTATTTGACAGTTTTTAATTTGATTTAATTAATATCTCTTGTTTAATAAAAATTATAAAAATTTGCAAATAATAAAAAAATAATTGAATATTTGCCAAAAGCATTAATATACATTGATGTATGAGATTTATACTGTTCTCTGGCATAAATTGCGTTTTATTATTTGTCATTATGCTTAGCATCATTAACTTCGTGTCATTTGTTTCACGTCATTATATTGTTTTAACCAATGGATGACAATGAATGACTTAATGACGATTAATGACCGTTTAAAATCTAATTTTAAATTTCAATTATTAAATAAAACACAAATTATAACCAAGTGAAGTATATTAATAAACATGTAAATAATATTTCAGGGCTACAGTTTTTTCAATTACTTAGATTTGGAACATTATTTTTAATAGGAATTTTATTTGCAAAGAGTAATTTGTCGCCAAAAGATATTGGAACCTATGAAACTTTAGTATTTATTGCAGGCGGCGTGAGTTTTTTTTGGGTTTCAGGTTTTCTACAATCTTTTATCTCATTATTTAATAATAACAATACATTTAAAGAAAATAAAACTGAAAAATCTCCGGAGATATTTAATACTTCTTTAATATTCCTATTTTTCAGTATATGTGCCTTTTTGTTTGTATTCTTTTTCAAAAATTACATTGCTAAAGTATTTGTGCAAAACGAAAATATCCCGTATGTAAATTATTTATTATGGTATATATTATTGAGTAATCTAGGGTTTTTAATCGAATATATATACTTGGTAAAGAATAAACCGAAAAAGATAATAATATATGGAGGTTTAACTTTTTTTGTTCAATTTTTAATAGTTGGATTTCCACCTTTGTTAGGTTATGGAATAGAGGTATGTTTATTAGGATTAATAGGAATTTCAATAGTAAGACTTATTTGGTTATTTATTTTAGTACTTAAATATTCAAGTTTTAAATTTTCTTTCACATATATAAAAGAACATATTAGTATTGGATTACCTTTGGTTCTTAGTGTATTTTTAAGCGGTTCGGCACAATATATTGATGGAATTATTATTTCAAACAGATATGATGAAACTGTGTTTGCTGTTTTTAGATACGGGGCCAGAGAATTACCAATAGTTGTTCTTTTAGCAAATGCATTTAGTAATGCAATGTTGCCGGTATTTTCAAAAACCAATAACCTAAAACAGGCATTATTAACAATTAAAAGTAAATCTAAACGCTTAATGCATTTTTTATTCCCAATTACAATATTGCTAATATTAACAAGCAATTATTTTTATCCGATTATTTTTAATAGTAATTTTTCTGAAAGTGCAGGTGTTTTTAATGTCTATTTGCTTTTAATTGTTAGCCGGTTGGTGTTTCCTCAGACAATTTTAATAGGATTAAAAAAGACGAAATTTATTTTGTTTGTAACGGTTATTGAGTTGGTTATTAATGTTGTGTTGAGTTTAATATTAATTAAATATTTTGAGATTATTGGAGTAGCAATTGCTACTGTAATAGCATTTTTTATTGAAAAATTAATATTGATAATTTTTAATTATAAATATTTAAAAATAAAACCTTCAAAATATATTCCAATTCCATGGCATATTTTTTATTCCCTGATAACAGTTTTTATATATTTGATAATTGAGTTTAATATTTTGCATTACTAAATTTTATTTTTATTTTTTAACATACAGAATAAATAATAAAATAATGTATTTTTGAAGGTTTAATTAAATCTAAGTTGAGCGATTGAAACTACAATAGCTATTTGGGTGAACAATAGCTTTATTTAGGAATAAATCCTGTGTAAATATTGTTGGATTTCATCAATTGAGTGAAAAGAAAATTGACGAAATCCGTACAATTATTAAGTCAATTGAGAGATTTTGTGATAACAAATCGCTCAATTTGGATTTAAAAAGGTTTCATAAGATTATTGTAAATTATGGAAAAAAGAGAACTAGAGAAATATTTCGAACCGTTTAGGAAAAATATAGTTGGGTATAATGCCACTTATAATTCTCCTTATGGAAAGCAAAAAATTATTTATGCAGATTGGATTGCAGGAGGTAGGTTATATGGGCCAATTGAAGACAAAATAAAGAATGAATTTGGACCTTATGTTGCAAATACTCATACTGAAGCAAGTGAGACAGGAACAAGAATGACCAAAGCATACAAATTAGCTCATCAACTAATTAAAAAACATGTAAATGCAGGACCTGATGATGTAATTATTACGGCTGGCTTTGGACTAACAGCAGTAATAAATAAATTTCAAAGAATACTTGGCTTAAAGACTTGTGGAGAGTTATATAAAACCGAATGTATTCAAAAAAGAGAACGTCCTGTTGTTTTTATAACACACATGGAACATCATTCAAATCATACATCGTGGTATGAAACACATGTTGATGTTGAAATAATAAAACCTGACGATGAATTGCTTGTAGATATAAATGATCTAAAAAAGAAACTTGAAAAATACAAAAATAGGGAATTTAAAATAGGCTCATTTACAGCATGTTCCAATGTTACTGGTATTAAAACACAATATTATAAACTTGCAAAATTGATGCATGAATATGGCGGTTTGTGTTTTGTTGATTTTGCAGCTTCTGCTCCATATGTCGATATTGATATGCACCCTGAAGATTCAATGGAAAAGATAGACGCAATAATGTTTTCTCCACATAAATTTTTGGGAGGTCCTGGTTCTTCAGGTGTTTTGATTTTTGATAAATCGATGTATAAGCAATCTGTTCCAGATAATCCTGGTGGAGGAACTGTTGACTGGACAAATCCTTGGGGTGAATACAAATATTTTGATGATATTGAAGTACGTGAGGACGGTGGAACACCGGGATTTTTACAAGCAATACGTATTGCGTTGGTATTAGAGTTGAAAAATTCTATGAGTGTTGAAAAAATACTTGCAAGAGAACATGAATTAGTTGAAAAATTGTTTCTCGGATTAAAGAACATTAATAGGATTAATATATTTGCTGACAATATTAAAGATAGAATTGGAGTTGTATCATTTTATGCTGATGATATTCATTATAACTTATTTGTAAAGTTATTAAGCGATAGATTTGGTATTCAGGTTAGGGGCGGATGTGTATGTGCCGGTACTTATGGGCATTTTTTGTTAGATATAGATAGAGAATATTCCAAAAAAATAACAAACCAAATTAATTCCGGTAATTTGTCTGAGAAACCGGGATGGGTTCGTTTATCGTTACACCCTACAATGACAGACAATGATATTGATAGCATAATTAATGCTATTAACGAAATTATGAAAAATTATAAAACATGGGAAAAAGATTATAAATATTGTCAATCAACAAATGAATTTCAACATGTAAGTTATAAGTCTGATATTAAAATAGAAAATTGGTTTAAATTATAAATTATTATGAATATCATAGAAGTAAAAGAAAAAAGTACAATTACAGAATTTTTAAAAGTCCCGAAATTATTATATAAAAATGACAAAAATTGGACATGCCCTTTAGATGAAGAAATTGAAGGAATATTTAATCCGCAAAATAATAAATGTTTTAATCATGGCGAAGCAATAAGGTGGATATTAAAAAGTGACAGTAATGAATTAATCGGAAGAATTTCTGCATTTTATGATAAAAATAAAATGAATATTAATAATAAACAACCAACTGGTGGAATAGGCTTTTACGAGTGTATTAATGATAAAAAAGCATCTGCCCTTCTTTTTGACACAGCTCAAAAATGGTTGAAAGATAAAAATATAGAAGCTATGGACGGTCCGATAAACTTCGGAGAGAATATTACAAATTGGGGACTGTTAATAGAAGGATTTATGCATCAAGGTTATGGAATGCAATACAATTTTCCATATTACAAAGACCTTTTTGAAGATTATGGATTTCAAGAATATTTTCAACAATACACGTATCATAAAGACTTATCAGAACCTTTTCCAGAAAGGCTGGAAAAATTTTCAAGACATGTTGGAACAAAAGAAGGTTACTCATTTGAACATTTTACATTTGAAAAAAGCAAAAAATATATAGAAGATTTGACTTATATATTTAATGAAGTGTGGGCGGATTTTCATGAAGATTATGTTCCTATGGATTATAATGATATTAAGAAAGTCTTTGATGATGCAAAACCTATTATTGATGAAAAGATTATCCTTTATGCATATGCACATGGTAAGCCGGTTTCAATGGTTATGTTATTGCCGGATGTAAATCAGGTGCTTAAAAAATTAAATGGGAAACTTAATTTAATAAATAAAATAAAATTTGTTATAAATAAAAAGAAAATTGATAGAGCACGATTGTTTATGACAGGTGTAGTTCCCAGCCAACAAAGAACATATATTATTGGAGCATTGTTTATGAAAATGATTGATGCATTAATAGAGAATGGTTATAAAGAATTGGAAATGTCATGGGTGGGTGATTATAATGTTTCTGTTAATAAAATATATTCAACTTTAGGAATTCCTATAGTGAAAAAACATGCCACATATAGATACTTATTTGACAGAAATGCTGAGTTTAAGAGATTTACAAATGAAACAAGCGATAAAATGAAACGAACATAAAAAAAATGTTTAAGTTTAGAAAAATAATTTTGTATTTTGCTTAAAAGTATATAATTTTGCAGCCCGTTAGAATAAATATATTAAAGAATTGAACGATGAAAAAAGGAATACATCCCGATAAATATAGACTTGTAGCTTTTAAAGACATGTCAAATGAGTATACTTTTATAACAAAGTCAACTGTAAATACAAAAGATACAATAAAAATTGATGGTACAGAGTATCCACTTTTTAAATTAGAGATTTCAAATACAAGCCACCCATTTTATACAGGTAAAATGAAATTTGTAGATACCGCAGGGCGTGTTGATAAATTCCGCAACAGGTATCAAAAACATATGGATAAAAATAAAAAATAAATTTAAACCCCGATTTCGGGGGTTTTTTATATCTTCATAAATTTATAAAACATTTTATAAAAAATTTACGTAAAAATAAATAATTATTTTATTCACCGCATACAACCTTTTTGTTGTTTTTGTAGTCTATATAAAACAGGATGTATAAAAATATTATAAATTATGAAATTATACTTGAAAATTATATTGCCCCTAACAATCACTTTTTTGTTCTCTGTAAATGTGCAAAGTCAATGTGATTGGACATTATATGATATGGGTAATAGTGGTTTGCCCAACAATTATGTAAATGATATTGAAGTTGACCATGATGGTAATTTATGGATGGCTACGGATTATGGTATTGCAGTATATGATGGGTTTTTAAATTGGCAATTACATAATGCTTCTACAGGTTTATATGAATACTCTATCCCTATGCTTGAAGTAGATAATAATGGTAATATTTGGGCAGGAACTTATAATGGTGTATATAGGTTTGATACAGCATGGACTGTTTATAATTCGCTAAACAGCTCTCTTTTGGGAGATGAAATTGTTGATGTTGAGTCCGACAACTATGGAGGCATTTGGTTTAGTGCAGATCCGGCTGCAAAATCAGATGGAGTTACTTATTTTAACGGTAATAATATCTGGTATACATTTACACAAGATAGTGGCTTGGTTAGCAACAATATTATTGATATTACAATTGATGCTTATGATAATGTATGGTTTGCTTCAGGAGAATATTCCGATACAGGAATTACAAAATTTACCGGTACAAATTGGATAACATATAAGTTTGCAGATACAATTCCCTTAATATATATTAACAAAATTGAGGCTGATATGGATGGCAATATATGGATTTTGACATCTATGAATAATGTTATAAAATTTGATGGTACTAATGTTGAAATATTTGATTATAGTAATAGCCCTTTAAATGATTATATTAATTGTGTAGAATTTGATATGAACGGAAATATTTGGTTTGGAACATATCTCGGCGCACATAAATATGATGGAACAACATGGACAACATATAATACTTCTAACGGACTTCCCAGCGACCTTGTTTATGATATTGAAATTGACCTTGACGGTAATATTTGGTTTGCTACAAGTATGGGTGTTGCAAAATTGGATGTAAAAGCAAGTTTGCAAGTTTATGTAAATTATGAAGGAAGCATGTTAGATTATCATGATGTTACTTTGGAGTTGTACTCTCCTACTTACCCTGCTGCAAATGGTTCTGATTCTTTATTTGCTGTAATTGATACTTTTATGCAAACAACTTTTATGTTTGAAAATATAGAGCCGGGTAATTATTATATAAAAGCTGTTGTAAAACCCGGAACAGCACATCTTGATATGATTAATTCATATTATACAAATGATACAATCACAACTTACAATTGGGAAGAAGCGTCTATTGTAAGCTTATTTGAATGCGATTGGCAAAATATAATTTTAAATATGGCATTTTTCCCAATTGATATTGGAACCGGTAATGGTATTTTTTCCGGAAATATTTCATATGATGACGGTAACAATAAATCAGCAGGCGAACCTGTGCCAGGTGCTGAAGTATATATAGAACAAGAACCAAATGATGAACCGGTACTCAATACTGAAACTGATTCCTTGGGCGATTATATTGTTGATGGAATACCGGAAGGCTTATTATTTAAAATATTTGTTGATATCCCGGGTTTTCCTATGCTTACAACCTATAGTAATTTGGAAATTACAGCAACAGAATTATCAATCACAGACCTTGATTTTATTGTTGATACATTAATACATATAGCTGATAATTCAGGTATTATTAATGTCAATGAACAATTTACTGTAAATATTTTTCCCAACCCTTTTACCGATAAGTTAAATATTGAATACGAACTTGATAATTATAGTTTTGTTAATATTTTAATGTTTGATGAAAACGGAAAAACAATTGAACGATTAATTAATGAAAAACAAACAAATGGTAAGCACTCCATATCTTTTAATGCAAATAATATCTCTAATGGAGTTTATTACCTTAAAATTACCTTAGATAATAAATCTTATTTAAAAAAGGTGGTTTTTACAAAGTAACTGCTGGCATCTATTATGCAGATTCTTAATTAATTTGCAGAATAATATATCAATGAATTAAATAGAGGACTAAGATTTTTTTGTTTATTAATCTTAAAAATAAATATTATGAAATTTTTTACTTTTATTATAGCTGCGACCTTAATAGTTAGTTTTACTTTTGCTCAACAACTTAATAATTTCCCTACTAAGAAAGGCCTAAGAAATCTTAACAAAGAAAATCTTAACACTTATCAGAACAAGCCAACACCACAGACAAAAGCTCCGGGTGATGTAATTTACTCTTACGATTTTAACGGTTCTTTACCTGCAGGCTGGACTACTACAGATAATACAGGCAATAATTACGTATGGACTTGGTCTGACATTGGTCCAATTGGTGCTTATACAGGAAATCCAAATTGGGATGACCCAATTGTTCCTTTAGCATCAACAACAGGTGCAAATGGTTTTATGTTATTTCCGTCAGACAACTATAATACCGATCAAGCAACAGGAGTAATTGTTCCTAGTCCTGTAGATCATAATTCTTATATTGAAACTGAATCTCTCGATTTTACAGGACAACCTACTGTTATTTTAACTTTCCAAGAAAGATATAGATGCTGTTGTATTTATAATACAGGAGTAGATTTGTATGCTGATATTAGTAATGATGGTACTACCTGGACTTCTTTTGAAGTAGGTTCAACTTATTCTTCAATAGCCGACCATTCTTGTGGTCCAACAGAAGTTAATCAAATTGAAATAAATATTTCTAATATTGCCGGTAACGAAGCAGCTGTTAATGTTAGATTTCGTATTAGCGGACTTAGCCATTATTACTGGATGATAGATGATGTTGAATTTCTTGAAGGATATACTAATGATATTATTTTAGAAAAAGATTATGCCCATGTTTTTGCATTAGACAATGGTTGGTACGGAAAAATACCAGTATCGCAATGTATGTATGTCCCAATAGCATTTGAAGCAGCAGTTTATAATTATGGTACTAATGCTGCAACAAATGTAGTTTTAAATGTAGATATTACACATAACGGATATCCTTATTATTCAGAGAATAGTTTTGCAGAGTATCCTGTACCAAGTTTGGCAAGTTTAGGAAGAGATACAATTACTCTTGGTGTGGATACGGGTTCTGCATGGTTACCAACAGCATTTACTGCTACTGAATTTGGGGCTTATGATATTTCATATTATCTTTCAATGGATTCTGTTGACCAAAATCCTGCAAATGATTCCGCATTCCGTACTTTTCAGGTAACAAATAACGTTTATGCACGTGATGGCGGTATTTTAACAGGTAGTGTTAGTCCGGCAAACTGGGTAAGTGGAGGAAATAATGGTGATATGTTTGGTATTTCTTTTGATATAAACAATGATACAGCAGGATGTTTTCCACCAAGTGAAATTATGGCACTTGAATTTTATGTTCATCCACAAACTACTTTTACAGGAACAACACCAACTATCAGGGGCGCAATTTGGATGTATGATTCAGGAACAGGTTCTTTCAGTGAAATTCTTACTACTGATTATTATGATATTCAATCAACAGATTCAGCACAGTGGGTAACTCTTAACCTCATAAAGGATGGATTTTCAGAATTTTTAGTCCCCGGATTTTATTTGGCAGTTCTTGAAATAGATTCATTTAATGGTGGAGATTTCTATATTGGTGAAGATGGTAATTCTCCACAATCTCCAATAGCAACTTTTTGGAAAATTGCAGCAGATACTAATTTTACAAGTTTTTCAAATTATGCAAAAAGCATAATGTTACGAGCTAACTTTGAACCTTGTTGGGAGAGTGTTGGTACAATTTCAAAATTAGAAAATGTAAAAATGTATCCAAACCCAACAACCGGTATGTTAAATATTAGTAATGCAGATGGTGCAGATGTTTATATTTATAATATTATGGGAGATATTGTAAAAACCGTTGGGCAAATTAATAATACCGGCAAAATTGATATTTCTAATTTATCTAATGGTAATTACATTGTAAAACTTATTACAGAGCAGGGCATTTCAACACAAAAAATTACTTTGCTTAAGTAAAATATGAATATAGTCTAAGAAGTATCTTTTTGTCATTGCGAATTGCTTCCCAAATAGCCTATTGGATGGGAATAAATGCTTTCCAATAAATTAATCAAATTAAAATTTTATTTTGCTTACTTGTCTATTATTTGAATAATTTTTATTTAAAAAAATAAAAATAATAAATAATAAATAAATTTGTATATTAGCGACCTCAAAAAATACACAATTTTTAAAAAAAATACTATGATTGATTTTTCATTAAGCAAAGAACAAGAAGCTGTACAAGAAAAGTATAGAGATTTTACAAATCAATGGATCAAACCAAATAGAATGAAATATGACGAGCTTGCCGAATTTCCATGGGATATTGTAAAAGCTGCCTACGATAATGGTATAATGAACGGAATATTACCAAAAGAATTTGGAGGACAAGACTTTGATCTTGTAAGGTGTGCAATACAATCGGAAGAGCTTGGCGCAGGTTGTGCAGGAATAGGTATATGTATTGACGCAAATGCACTTGCTCTCACTCCATTAGTGCTTGCCGGAACTGATAGTCAACAGAAAAAATTTTTTCCCGAAATAGTAGAACAAAAAGCTGTAGCAGCATATTGTCTTACTGAACCAAATGCGGGTTCTGATGTAGCAGGTATTAAATCATCAGCAATTCTTAAAGGAGATAAATATATTTTAAACGGGCATAAACGTTTTATAACTAACGCAGAAGTTGCAACATATTTTACAGTTTTTGCACTAACCGACCCTGCAAGGGGAGCAAGAAGTTTAACCGCATTTATAGTTCATAAAGATTCTCCGGGTATTGAAATTAAACCCCGATTACAAAAAATGGGACAAAGAGCATCTGTGCAGAATGAAATTATTTTTACAGATGTAGAAATTCCGAAAGAAAACAGACTTGGAGAAGAAGGACATGGATTTTTAATTGCAATGAAAACTTTTGACCGTACCAGAACAGGAGTTGGAGCATTAAGTCTTGGTGCAGCACGTGAAGCTTTCGAAATATCAAAAGATTGGGCAAAAAATAGAATTCAATTTGGTAAACCAATATCAGCACAACAAATTATCGCTTTTATGCTTTCTGATATGGCTACGGAAATTGAAGCTGCACGTATGCTTATATATAGAGCTGCCTGGGCTTATGATGCAAAACGCAGAGATGCATCAATGCTTTCTGCTATGGCAAAAATGTATGCTTCTGATATGGCAATGAAAGTTGCCACAGATGCAGTACAAGTAATGGCAGGCGATGGATATACTACCGGTTTTATTGTAGAAAAAATTATGAGAGACGTTAAACTTTGTCAGATATACGAAGGTACAAACCAAGTACAAAGAGTTGTTATTTCTAAAAGTATTTTAAAATAGAAGATTGTAAGTATAAATATTGACGTTTTCTTTTTATTTTAACCGTGTTTTGAAATTTTTTCCAGCATTTCTTTATTAATTATTTCTATAACTTTACCATTTATTTTAATAATTTCATCTTTTCTAAATTCTGAAAAAATCCTTATAACATTTTCGGTAGTCATATTAATTAATTGAGCTATTTCTTTTCGTGAAATAGGTAATTCAAAAATTGAGCTGTTATATATCTCATCGGCAAAAAATATTAATATATATGCAATTCTTCCTCTTAGTTGTTTGCTATTAATATTGATATTTGCTTTTATTATTTTATCGAAGTTATTACTCATTTTTTCCATGAGTTTCAAACCAAATTTGCCGTTGCTTTTTATTAGTTCTTTTATAGAATTAAGGTCTATATAACATACAACGGTCTCGTTTAAAGCCGTAATTGAAAAATTATAATGAGTTTCCGAAAATACTGACAGTAAGCTTACAAAATCAAGAGGTTTTGCTATTCTGATTATATGCTCTTTTCCTTTTGCATCAGGTTCAAAAAGCTTTACCAGTCCGCTTTTCAGATAAAGGAACTCGTCAACTTCCTGACCTTTTGATACAATTACATCACCTTTATTAAATCCAACTTCTTTTTTGCTAAGACAAATAATATCTATTTCGCTGTCAATTAGATTTTCAAAAACAGCTGCTCTAAAACCGCAATCTATACAGTTACATGCCTTTTTACTTGTTTCCATATATTATGATATAAATCATAAACTGATATTTATCATACAGATAAATAAAAATTCAGATTATGTCCGACGTATCTTTGTTAAGGCAAAATTATTAAAAATTAACTAGAAATGAAAAAACTTGTAATATTAGGAGCAGGAACAGCCGGAACAATGATGGCTAATAAAATGCGCAATGCCCTTGAAAAAAACGAATGGGAAATAACAATTGTTGATCAAATCAAACAACATTATTATCAACCTGGATTTTTATTTATTCCTTTTGGGATATATAAAAAAGAAGATGTAATAAAACCTAAAAATGATTTTTTCCCAATTGGAGTTAATGTAATTTATTCAGAAATTGATAAAATTCTACCAGACGAAAATAAAGTATTGCTTGTAGAAGGATCAAAAGTATTAAACTATGACTATTTATTTGTCGCAACCGGATGCAAAACAGCACCTGAAGAAGTAGAGGGATTAAAAGGAGAACTTTGGTATAAAGATATTTTTGATTTTTATACCATTGAAGGTTCAGTTGAACTAGCCAAATATTTTAAGACATGGAAAGGTGGTAATCTTGTAATAAATATTGCTGAAATTCCTTATAAATGTCCAGTTGCTCCTTTAGAATTTGCATTTCTTGCAGATGCTTTCTTCACAGAAAGAGGAATGAGAGACAAAGTAAATATCATAATGGCAACTCCATTATCGGGCGCATTTACCAAACCAAAAGCAACAAAATTACTTAGTAATTTGTTAGAAGAGAAGAATATAAAAATTATTCCCGATTATAATATCGCAAGTGTTGATAATAAAGAGAAAAAAATAGTTGACTATGCCGGACTTGAAATACCATTTGATTGTTTAGTTTCTATCCCCACAAATATGGGTGATAAAATAATAGAACGAAGTGGAATGGGTGATGATCTTAATTATGTTCCAACCGACCCCAAAACATTACAAGCAAAAAATTACAAAAATATTTTTGTTATAGGTGATGCCAGCGATATTCCAACATCAAAAGCTGGCTCTGTAGCTCATTTTGCAAGCGAAATATTAATGGAAAACTTTTTCTGTGCAATTGAAAACAGACCTTATACCGGTGAATTTGACGGTCACGCAAATTGTTACATTGTTACAGGACATGGAAAAGGTACTTTAATTGACTTTAATTATGATACAGAGCCATTACCCGGAACTTTTCCCTTACCAGGTGTTGGTCCGTTTGGCTTACTAAAAGTTACAAGAATGAATCATTACGGAAAAATGATTTTTAGATGGATGTATTGGCATATTTTACTTAAAGGAAAAGAAATGCCTATATCGACACATATGTCAATGGCCGGAAAAAAATTATATGAATAAAAAATAATAATTATGAAACAAGTCGAAATACAAGAACAAATTAGCGATATCAACAATAAACTTGATGTGGTTTTAAAATATGTTGAACAACAGAGATTAAAAACCCAAATGCTAGAAGACCTAGTTAGTGATGTATCGCTTGTTGGAAATGATATGTTTAAAGCTACTGTAGAAGAACTTGAAAATAAAAGTGTTGAGTTAGATACGGACGCATTAATGATGCTATTAGTTAAACTCATTAAAAATGTAGGAAATCTTAATAAAATTATCAGCATGATGGAAAGCATGAATGACCTTGCTGCCGATTTAAGTCCAATTCTTAGACATTTAAGTATGGATGTTATTGCTGAAATTGCCGAATTAGAAAAAAAGGGATATTTCTCCATTTTCAAAAACTTGTATGATAATAAAGATAAAATTTTCAAGACAATTCAAAATCTTACAAACCCGGATGTACTAAGTGCAATTGAAAAAATGACAACAGTAATATCAAATGTTAAAATGGATGATGAACTGGATAATAAATCGTTTTATAAATTATATAAAGAAATGAAAAAACCTGAAGTGAGAAAATCTATATCATACTCATTAAGGATTATTCAAGAACTTAATAAAGAACTAAAACAATAAATAAACATTTAAATTAAATAATTATGAACCAAAAAGAATATGCAGGTGTATCTGTCGAAGTGAATGACGATGGATACATGACTAATTCGGAGCAATGGAATAAAGAAGTTGCTAAAGCAATTGCTGCAGAGGGTAATCTTGAACTAACTGATAAACATTTCGAAGTTTTAGAATTTATCAGAGAAAAGCTTGCTAGCGGAGCAACATTAACTATTAGAGCAATAGGGAAATCCGGGATTGTTGATATTAAAGGGTTTTATCAACTTTTTCCAGGAGCACCCTTAAAAAATGCTACAAAAATTGCAGGAGTTCCAAAACCTGCCAGTTGTATTTAATTAAAAATTATGAAATTATGAATAACAAAGAAAAACCATTAAAAAAAGTTTGTATTATTTGCGCAAAAGGAGCAATAGAAGATGTTTATGCATCTTTAGTAATGACAAATGGAGCAGTTATGGAAGGAATTGAAGCAAAAATATTCTTTACATTTTTTGGATTAGATGCCATTACCAAGAAAAGAATGAAAAAATTACGAACAGCTACGGTGGGTAATTCAGCTATGAGAATGCCAGGGAATATTCCTTTTCCAACAATTCTTGGAACATTGCCATTTGTTGAATATGGTGTGTCGGCAATGATGAAAAGCCAGATGGAGAAACTGGATATTCCACCTGTTGATGAATTTTTAGAAATGATAACTGCTGGTGGTGGTGAAATATATGCATGCAAACTGGCAATGGATATGTTTAAATTATCCAAAGAAGATCTCAGTGAACATGTAAGCGATGTATTAACTATAGGCGATTTTTATGGAATGTGTGGTGGTGAAAATACTCAGATAATATTTACTTAATCTGATTAGAGTTTTCATATATATATTTTCTATTTCAGTAAATCGGAATTATAAAAGCAGAGTGGTATAAATACCGAAAAGCTCAAAAGTCATTTTGTACACTTACTAATTGACTAATATTAAGTTTGAGGTTCTTTTGACTATCACCCTGTTGCAAAGTGCAACTTGCGTAAGTTTGTTAAAATTGTTTAAGTAAGCAAAATAAATTCATCTGCAGATACAATATGTTCTTCTTCAAGAGCTAATTGTGCCTTCTTCTCTTTGTAAGCAATTATCATCTGCTTTATCTTTCTTTTTATGAATGAGTATAGAAACATAAGAATAAGTATTGAAGCAGGTATTATTAACAGCAAGTATTCCTGATTATTTACACCGCATTTCAAACCAAATGAAAATTTTGCTGTTAATATTAGAGATAATAAAATTGCAAATTTTTTCATAATGATAATATTTGAAACAAATATACGAAGAAAAATGGTTGAAAACAAATATTCTAATGAGTTTTAATAATTTTTGTTGTTACAAAATTTTCTGCTTGTTTAATCCTAACTATATATAATCCGGTTTTCAATAAATTAATATCTATACTTTTATTCACATTATTTTTTCTTATTACAATTCTTCCTGTTAAATCTGTAATAGTAATTTGTGCATTTTTAATGTTTTTGAAGTAAAGAATACCACTTGTTGGATTTGGGTATAAAACAAAATTATTATTATTGAATTCATCAATATTAACCACGTAATCATAAGTGTCTGAGAATGTGCCGCAATTGTATTGATTAATTACTTCAACCATGTAGCTTCCTGTCCAGAGTGGATTAATACTTGTATTGTTTTCCCCATTAATTATTGTATCATTTATATACCATTGAATATTATTTGTAGTATTAACAATTAAATTACCTGTGGAGTATTCTATTATCGGAACTGGAGGAGAAATCCAGCACTCAATATTATTAAATACGGTATTTGTAATAATAGCAGGATTGTAATCAAAATAGATTTCAGCTTTATTTAAAATTGTAGTGTTTGGAACTAATCCCGAATCAGGTATTATACTGTATCTAACAAACCCATGACTTTCCATTTCATTTGCAGTACTATCTGGTAACATTATACTATCAAATTCAAATTTAAGAATATAGTTATCTATAGTTGTTCTAACTGAATGACTTGATGCTACTAGCTCAAAAGTTGATAAATTAAGATTCTGGTCTAATGTATCAATAATTTCAACATCAATTGCTGTTGCATTTCCTGTATTTTGGAAACGAATGGTATAAGTTAGTCTTTGATTATTAGAAACATGATGTTCAACAGAATAACCAACAGGCTCAACTCTCTTATCATTAGGGTCGTATGAGCAAGTAACTTCAATAAGTGTTGTATCAATAGATGTGTATGTATTATTTCCAATACTGTCCAAAACATAAAGATTAAGAACTTCTACGATAGTATCATTCATAGATGTAGTTATCGGCCATGAAGTATAAACATAAAATGTTTTTTCTTCAAAATAATCTAATGAATCAAAATGCCAATATACGTATTCATTTATAATAGAATCGGGAGTAAATGTGGAATAATAAAAATCTGTCATAGTATCTAGTTTCAACTCAATAATCCCTTTGTCGTGATTTGTTCCAATGTTTCTGTAATGTATCCAGAATTGACCGTAATATCCACACATACCATGATCAAATATTAAGTCTGTTGCAATATCTGTAACTACTGAATCGGGATAAAATCCAAAATCACATGTATCAACAATTTGCTGATTTATTGTTATGTCAACATTATAGTTTTGATATGCAGTTGTTATTCCCCAATAATTTAATGGAGTATAATCAACTGTATAATTTCCAACACTAACAGCTTTCCAATATTCACCATATTGATTTGTGTATGAAGCCAGAGAGCCAGGAGAAATTTGAATATTTGAATTTAAAAAACCTGCCTCCAAAGTATCTCTTATTCCATTTTGATTTGCATCATAAAATATTTCACCCATAATTTTGTATGGACAATTTACATAATTTTTTATCCAGGCAACTTCATTAGACCCATCTGTTCCAAATGCGATATCAATAAAACCATCCATATCAAAATCTCCAGTTACTACTGGTACTGGTTGTATAGAATTTCCTTCAGCAATAATTGGACTTAAATAAACACCATTTTCATTTTCAATCCAATACACAATACTGTTATACGTAAAAACAATATCCATATCAGTATCATTATCAAGATCGGCAATATCTATACTATGAACGAAATCTGTCCAATCAGAAAAAATTACAGAACTACTAAAATTAAAATTGCCATCATTTTTCACCCAAAAAATATCATGACCTGAAAAAGGGATAATATCCATATCTCCATCGTTATCTAAATCTTTAGTAAGCAATCCAAAAAAATTACTACCAGTATTAAAAACCAGATGGATGGTATCAAATTGACATGAACCATTGTTTGCTGTCCAATAAACTTCACCACTTGAAGTTGCAACAACTAAATCCATATCTAAATCATTGTCCATATCAATAGCATTAATAAAATCATAATAATCATATGACGAAAGTGTATCTAATAATTGGGCAATTGGAAAATTCCCAGTACCATCATTTATTAATAAATATGTATTATTAAAATTTGAAAAAACAATATCTTTAAATCCATCTAGATCCATATCTTCTATACAAATACTTCTAATGTTAGTAGTGTCGATTGTTGTTGTATCCCATATACCAGAATTATTTTTAAGTATTATCAACTGATCATCACCTCTATAAACAAAATCAAGATCATTATCATTATCAAGATCATTTAAAGAAGTTTTATCTGATACCACATAATTAATTAATGTATCAATAATAACTTGTTCGGATGCAAAGACTCCTCCTCCTTGATTTTCGTAAAGTGCTAAAAATCTGTCATAAGTATATGCAGCAAGAATATCCTGATCTCCATCAAAGTCATAATCTTCAGCATATATTCTTAAAGGAGAATAGCATTTGTTGTTAAGCGGAACAGGATTTAAAAAATAATTAGCACCATCATTTTCATACCAAAAAATCCTTCCTGAAATTCTCCCTTCAATAATATCTAAATAACCATCATTATTGAAATCTGTAAAAAATATATCTGTGGAAAAAATATTATCATCATTCATAAAAAATATTTGACTTGTCGTTACAATTTCAACATAACCAGCAAAAATACCTGCACCATAAACAGCATTCAAACTGCCATTATTATCATAATCGTTAAAATCTAAAACATAGCCCATTGCATTTGTACTATAAAATCCAGCAGTATTAAAATTACCTCCTCCTAAATTTGTAATTTGAAGAGTGCTCCATAAATGAAATAATATATCTTTTAGACCATCACTATTAATATCAATTAATTGTGGGGCATTATTAACAGGGATCGTATTATTTGCAGGATATAAATTAGAACATGTAAAAACTAAACTACCATTATTATGATAAAAGTCAATTGCATAATCCATAGCAGACGTAACAACCAGGTCCTTAAATCCATCATTATCCATATCTTCTACTTGAATAGTATTAACATCTGTTGCAGAATTTGTAATTATTTGCTCAGATCCAAAATTACCTAATCCATCATTTGTAAACCATGATATTTTTGATGTATTATAAAATCCTGCTACAATATCGAAATCTCCGTCATTATCAATATCTGCAGCAGTACCAAAACATAAATCATTTGAGCTATATACCAAATGATAATTTGAAAAATTATTTGTTCCTGAATTTTCATACCAACCAACACCTAAATTATTACCAATTATTAAATCTGTTAATCCATCAAGATTAATATCTCCTGTATCAATATTCATGTGAGCAGTAGTGCAAATAACCTTTTGAATATTTAATGAATCATTTCCAATATTTTCATAAAAAACAACTTTGCTCCCATTAATAGTTGAAACTATAAGATCATTATCATTATCATTATCATAATCAATTGGTATAATTTCGTATATACCACCCATTGCATGATTCAAAACTTGTTTTTCACCAAATTGCCCAAATGAATATAAGGATACAATTAAGAATATACAGATAAGTAGAAATTTTTTCATAATATTTTAATTTTGAATTCAATATTTATAAGACACACAAATATACAAAATAGTTGCCTGTTTGTCAAAAAAAACATTTAAGTAATACAAAGCTAATTTAAAATCACCCAGATAATCAGCATATTATAAATTAATTTCAAAAAAAATGTTAAAAAATTTGGTAGGAATATTATTATATTTAACTTTGTACTGCAAAGTACTTTTTAAAACAAATTAATTTATTGAGTAATGGATGATAAAACAAAACAGACACAACACTTAGAGAACTTAATAGAGATACGTTCTATAATGGAACATTCTTCTCGTTTTATATCTCTTAGCGGACTATCGGGCGTTCTTGCAGGAATATTCGCATTAATTGGAGCAGCGGTAGCTTTTTGGTATTTCAATTATGAATTTTATACTCCTGAACTTTTTAATCAGATATTCGATTATAGAGGTTATCCCTTACCCGACTTTTTAATTTTCCTTTTTGTTGATGCAGGTTTGGTTTTTGTTTTTTCATTATTTTTTGCAATTATCCTTACAACAAGAAAAGCAAAAAAGAGTGGTCATAAAATTTGGTCAAAAGCTGTTAAACAAATGCTTTCAGCTTTAATAATTCCGGTTGTTACTGGAGGGATTTTTTGTATAGTGCTTTTATTTTATGGTGCAATATTTCTTATTGCTCCTGTAACACTAATTTTTTATGGATTAGCATTGTTAAATGCAAGCAAATATACTTTAAATGATATTAAATATCTTGGGATAATTGAAATATTGCTTGGATTAACAGCATGTTTTATTCCCGGTTATGGTTTATTAATTTGGGCTGTTGGTTTTGGTGTATTTCATATTCTTTATGGTATTATAATGTATTATAAATACGAAAAGAAATAAACAAGAAACAAAGAATTAAAAGTGAAAAACATTATTCTAAATATTAATAAGATCTTCGAAAACAGGATTCGTTTAGGAATAATGTCAATACTTATGGTAAATGATAAAGTAGATTTTAAATCACTAAAAAAGATGCTCGATGCAAGTGATGGAAATATAGCAAGTCACATAAATGCATTAGAAAAAGAAAAATTTATTGAGGTAAAAAAGCAATTTATTGGCAAAAAGCCGAATACAACATATAAAGTAACAGAAAAAGGTAAAAGAGCTTTCAAACAACATCTTGATGCTCTTGAACAATTAATAAAAGGAGGAAGCTGAAAAAGGTTTTAACATGAACAATTAAATGCGAATTATAGGGTTATTTACTACTGATACTGCAAATTAGAAATTTAACCAAATAATTGTTTATGAAACGAGCCATGTCAATTAGCTTAACATGCAAAGAAATGATGATAGTGGCGAGTTCCATCTGGCAATTATTTTAAAACAATTATCAGATGAAAAGGACAGTAAGATTATTAGCTTTAGTAGCCGGAACAATAGTATTTTATACTTTTTTCTGGGGAGAAAATCTTGGAATAAATACACTAATATATAGTGTAATAATGTTCGGATTAGTATTTTATTTACAAGCGGACAGTTTTAAGAAAAAGAACATATTTATAGCCCTTGTAGGCACATTAATATCGGCAGTTTTAGTAGTTTATTATAACTCAGGAACAAGTAAGTTCGCATTTATTTGTTCGTTTATTTTAACGCTTGGCTTTATATTTCAGCCAAGTTTAAGGTCAGTGCTAACATCTTGGTCGGCAGGATTTTTAAATTTCTTTGTTGCACCAAGATTGTTGGCTCTTGACCTTAAATCAAAAAAAGAAAACAGAAAAGGTAAAACTTCATTCTGGAGATGGCTTAAATTATTTTTATTTCCCATTCTTATTCTTCTCGTTTTCTATTTTATTTTTAAAGGCGCCAACCCTGTATTTCATAAGTTTACAGCAGATATTGGTAAAAGCATACGTGTTTTCTTAGAAGAATTGTTTATAAATTATACTTGGGCACAGTTCTTTTTTCTTGTGTTAGGGTTTTCAATTACTGTTGGCATTATCTATAATGCAAAACTTGACTTTTTTACTTCAAGCGAATCAAAAAGAAACGAGCATATTTCAAGAGAATCAATAAAAGCCAAAAGAAAAAGATTCGGAAAATTCCTTGCCTTACAAAATGAATATAAACGAGCATTAATTCTTGTAATCCTGATAAATATACTTGTTCTAATAGTCAACATTATTGATATTAACTGGATATGGCTGAATTTTGAGCTTAAAGAAGGAATGGATCTTAAACAATTGGTTCACGAAGGAACTTACTTATTAATCCTTAGTATTCTTTTATCAATGACTTTAATACTGATCTATTTTAGAGGGAATTTGAATTTTTTCTCTAAAAACAAACTATTGAAATATGGTGTTTATGCGTGGTTAGGTCAAAATATTATTATGATAATCTCTGTTATAATTCGTAATTATCATTATATAAACTATTTTGGATTAGCGTACAAAAGAATAGGAGTATTAATATTTCTATGCTTAACTATTGTTGGTCTAATTACAATATTCCTTAAAATACAGAAAAAACGTTCTGGGTTTTATCTTCTAAAAACAAATGCATGGGCTGTATTCTTAATGATGATCTTTATATCATTCTTTAATTGGGATATAATAATTACAAAGCATAATCTTGATCACCGATTTCCTGAAAACATGGAGGCAGACTTTCTTTTAAGAATGTCAGATAATACTTTATATATTCTTGATGAAAACAGAGATAAGTTTATCAATTCAAATTTTTTAAAGAATGAAAATTCAATAGAAATACTTGACCAAAGAATTGAGGACTTTATTTATTCAAAAGAAGAAAAATCATGGTTGTCGTGGAGTTATGCGAGTAGTAATTCATATGAAAATCTAATAACAATAGCACAAAGAATTAAACAATAAAAATTAAAAAAATGAAAAAACAAATAGAAATTTCGCAAAAACTACCAAAACTAATTGGTCTAATAGCAATATGCTTGTCTGTATCAGTATTTATTTTATCCGACATTTATGATAAAGGAACAAGTAGTGATTTTTTCACAGGCTCATTTTTCATTAATTACATACTTGCATTAGGGTATTTTTCCTTTATATTATTAAGAAGAATAATATTTCAGGGATGGAATATTTTTAAACTTGATGGCGGAAGTTTTAGGTTATTTGTTGTCTTGTTTACAATAAGCGCTTTTGCCTTAAATAGAAGTATGCGTGCTTTTTCAGAGCCTGTACTATGGTTAGAGATATACATAATTATTACTCAAATTGCTTTGATACTATATGCATATAAAGAAAAACTATCTGATAATGTAAAAGAAGCCATATTCTTTATTTTTGGAGCAGGTGCAACTATTGCATTGTATTTCTCAATAGTATTATTTCCAATTTCAGTATTTGGTTTACTTTTTTGCTGGTTTTTTGGAATTTCTTTAAATGGAATAATACAATGGATTTGGTTAGCTGTATTTCTGATTCCTGTTTTTAAAATAAAAAGCAGACCTGCAAAAATCTCATTCTTAACAGGAGCCGTAATACCTATATTTATCGCAATATTTTTTATGTTCAAATGGTCACAAACACAAGAACTTGTAAAAGATACAAATGCGAATATAAATAAAGATATTCCCGAGTGGGTTATGCTTAGCCAAAATTTACCTGACGACTATTTTACAGAGTGGGCAATGGAAAGTGATTTAATTAATGAAACAAGGACAGATCTTTGGGGATTTGATATGTGGGGTTTTGGTTCATCTAATTTCATTAAAAGACACGATCCTTTTACAATGATATCACATAATATACTCGGAGACCTCGGAATTTATAGAGATAATCAAATAAAAATATTAGAAACAAAATTTAAATACCGACATGAAGCTATTCCCAGACTTTGGTCTGATGATGATCTAATTACAAAAAATATTGAGACAGAAGTAGAATTGATGCCCGACTACAGGCTCGCATATATCGAGAAAAAAATAACTATTGAGAATACATATTATGATCCCCACGGATGGTGGTCGCCTGAAGGAGAAGCTGTGTATACATTTCATTTACCTGAAGGAGCAGTTGCAACTTCTTTATCATTATGGATAAACGGTGTTGAAGAAAAAGCAAGATTAACAACTAAAGAAAAAGCCGATAGTGCTTATACTACAATTGTTGGTGTTGAAGTTAGAGATCCTTCCGTTGTTCATTGGCAGGAAGGAAACAGGTTAATAGTTAGAGTTTTTCCTTGTACTCCTAAAGAAGACAGGAAATTTAAATTAGGCGTAACAGTTCCATTGAGAATTAATGATAATGAATTGATCTTTGATAATGTATACTTTCAGGGTCCTGACTACTCTGACACAAAAGAGAGCATAGAAATTATTGTTAAGAATGCGGAAGAGTTTAAAAATATTGATATTCCAAAGTTCTTTAAAAAGAAGAACGATAAATATACATATAAAGGAAAATATAGAGCAAATTGGAAAATAAAAATGCCAAAAACGGAACTCTCAAAAAAGTATTTTTCATTTAATGGCAATTCATATAAAATTAAAGAAATTACCAAAACCAAAGAGAATATTAATATAAAGAATGTATATCTTGACATTAATAATAGTTGGTCAGAGAGTAAATTTAATGAGATTTGGAAACTGATAAAGGAAAAAAATGTATTTGTATTTACTAATGAATTGACTCAAATTACTGAGGATAATAGAGCAGGAGTTTTTGTTAAGCTACACAATTTGAATTTTTCTCTATTTCCCATTTACAAAATTGAGACCCCTAAGAATTCATTATTAATAACAGAATCAAAATCGGATTCTCCAATGCTTGAAGATCTTGAAAATACTGCCTTTAAATTTTTTACACTTGAATATTTAAAAAGTAATAAAGGTAAAATAAAGCTGTTTGATATTGGAGATAACATAACATCATATTTGAAGGTTTTAAAAGAATATGATTCATTTGATTACGCGACAGGTACTATTGATGAACTTAAACAAATATTAAAAGAGAATACTTTTCCGATAATCAAAGAATATGAAAACACGGTTGCATTAGAAACTTCAAATATTGCAATAGTTAAAGATACAATTGCACATAAAAGTGAAGCCCCTGATCATTTATTAAGATTGTTTGCGTACAATAGGATCATGAATGAAATTGGCAATAAATTTCTTGATAAAGAATATATTAATAATGAAATAATAAATATTGCTAAAGAAGCTTATGTTGTTACTCCGGTATCAAGCCTTATTGTTCTTGAATCGAAAGAAGATTACGATAAATTTGATATTGAAAAAACAGATGCTAATACAAGCCTGGAAAATGCTTTTACGGAATCAAGCGGAGCAGTTCCTGAACCTCATGAGTGGGCATTAATTATTATGGGGTTGTTAGTAGCGGGATTCTTATTTTATAGATTTAAATTTTAAAATAATAAACTATGGAAACACAAAACAAATTTTCAAGTAAAAAACGGGCAAAGAGTTTTGTCTATGCTTTCAATGGTATAAAAATACTTTTTACTACTCAGCATAATGTCTGGATACATACAGTTATAGCAATCTTGGTTATTATAGCCGGGTTTTTATTAAAAATAAATACTATAGAGTGGTGTTTTATAATTTTTGCAATTGGGATTGTTTTTATGACAGAAATAATAAATACTTCTATAGAGTATTTTGTAGACTTTGTATCGCCCGAACATAATGAAAAAGCAGGAAAAATTAAAGATCTTGCGGCAGGTGCTGCACTAATAGCAGCTATTACATCGGCAAGTATAGGACTTATTGTTTTTGTTTCTAAGGTAGCAAAACTGTAAACAAAATGTGATGATTTACAAAAATATGAATATATACAGTATTACTATAAATAATGTAAAAATTAAAAATGGAGGAAATTGAAATGAAAGAATTAAAATCGAATATTCTATTAAAAGCAGGTATTATCGTAATTTTAATAGTGTTGCTATTAATACCAACAACTCTTTTGAAAAATCTTATTACGGAAAGAGAGTTTATACAAAGTGATGCAATAAATGAAGTTAGCTCGAAATGGGGCGAAAAGCAAACAATAGCAGGACCAATTATTACAATTCCTTATGATAAATATGTAAAACAATATTCGGAACGTGACCGCGAGGATAAAATTATAAAAACCGTAGAATACATGCACATTCTTCCTGACGAATTAAATATTATAGGAAACATAGACCCAAAAGAGCGATATAGGGGGATTTATAAAATTGTTGTATATAACTCAAATCTCAATTTTCATGGAAAATTTAATTCAATTGATTACAAACAATTCGAGATTTTTAAACAACACATACATTTTGACAAAGCGTTTGTTAGCATTGGAATTAGCGACCTCAAGGGAATTAAAAAACAAGTAGAATTAAAATGGAATAATGAAAAAAACTTGTTTAATCCTGGAGCTATAACTGATGAAATTTTTTATAATGGAATTAGTTGTCCAATAAATATTGATAAGGCAGATAGCATGTCATTCGAGTTTTCGTTTGATATTAATTTAAGAGGGAGTCAACTACTGTATTTTGTTCCTGTTGGTAAAACAACCGATGTTAAAATAAGTTCTAAGTGGAATAATCCAAGTTTTGATGGCACTTTTTTACCGGATTCACGACAAATTAATGAAAAAGGATTTACGGCTAAATGGAGCATATTAAATCTTAATAGGAATTTTCCTCAAGCATGGACAGGTCATAAACATAATATTACAAGTTCATCTTTTGGAGTAAATTTGCGATTACCTGTTGATGGGTATCAAAAATCAATGAGGTCTATTAAGTATGCAATTTTATTTGTTTCTCTTACTTTTATAGTATTCTTTTTTGTTGAAGTGTTAAAGAAAGTATTTATTCATCCTGTTCAATATATTTTAGTTGGAATTGCATTAGTAATTTTTTACACTTTATTAATTTCTATGTCAGAACATTTGAATTTTGATTTGGCATATATTATTTCAGCATTGCTAACTTTAATATTAATTACTGCTTATATGAAATCTGTTCTTAAGATTAATAATCTCGTATTTCTCGTATCTGGGATTCTTGTTATTATGTACACATTTATTTTTGTAATAATTCAGTTACAAGGCTATGCATTGTTATTTGGATGTATTGGTTTATTTATTATTCTAGCTCTTGTTATGTATTTTTCTCGAAAAATAGACTGGTATAATCTAAAAGTTGATGATAACGATAAAAAGGATAAGGTAGCGAAGCTAAAAAGTGAAATTAAAGAACTATAAAAATTTGTATTCAAACTTTTTGGCGAGCTAATCTGCTAAATAAAAGAATATTGTAATAATTATTATATTTTTTCAAAGATGACAAAATTTTAAATTTAATTAGTTTAGACAATATCGTAAATGAATATTTATAAGAAAATAAGAAGACAAAAGAAAGAGGGAGCATTATGGGTTTTAATATTCTCTTCATTATTTAGTGTAGCATTGTTAATATTTAGAATGACATATACTTCACGAATTACATTTATATTTTTAGGATGGAACTTATTCTTAGCCTGGTTACCTTTTATAATAAGTTTTGTTTACAGTTTATACGATAAAACATTCAAATCTAAAATAATGCTGTTTTTCACAGTAATTGTGTGGTTGCCTATTTTTCCTAATGCACCGTATATAATAACGGACTTATTTCATTTATGGCAAAAACCGGGAATGCCCTTGTGGTTCGATTTGATATTACTTCTTTCATTTGCATGGAATGGCTTGGTGTTAGGCTTTTTTTCACTAATAATTTTGCAAAGAATTATAAAAAGAAGATTTGGGAACTTTATATCATGGAGCTTTGCTATTGTAGCAATTTTCACAGGTAGTTTTGGAATATATATAGGGCGTTATCTAAGATGGAATAGTTGGGATATTATTTCAAATCCTTTAGCTCTTGCTAGAGATATGTTAGATATTATTATTCATCCATTTAGTAACGCGGCTGTTTATGGTATGACAATATTTTTCTCATGCTTTTTTATCTTAGGATATCTGACTGTAAAATACCTGAATATACCGAATCGGCATATATAATTAATAATTCAAAATACTTAAAATAGTTTAAGAAGAATGTTGGCAAAAAATTATTCAATATTATATTATTTTATTCGCTTCTACACTGAGCGACAAGCAATCTTTGCCTTGGGTTCTGTAATACTTATTATTGTTGCCGGGTTTTCAATGTTGTCGAGATATCTTATTTCAGATTTTAACTTATATTTCGGATTATTGATGTTTCCCATGATTATTTATGTAAAAGATAAAAATATTTATTCATTACGTTATGGGTTTTACAGTTTGGTAATGCTCGTTCTGTATTACTTTGTACCTGTTCTTACCATATATTATTTCGCATTTTGTTTTGCACTTATATTTATTGTTGAAAATCTGTTTGGGAAAATTAATAATGCAATACTGGTCCTGATTTTTATTCTCGGGTCAATTACACGATATTTCGTAAATATCTTTAGTTTTTCAATTAGGTTAGAATTAAGTGCTTTATCAGGAAAATTATTAAATTTTATTGGATATGAAAATACTGTTAGCGGAAATATTATTTCTCATGCAGGTTCTTCTTTTTCAGTCGACCCTGAATGTATAGGATTAAAAATGGTTGTTACCGGATTTCTTATGATGTTGTTATTTACCAGTATTTTTGAGAGGAGGAATCGACAAGTTCTTTCAATTTACGGAATTATTTTTCAGGTTATTATAACTATAATTTTAATTATGATCAGTAATTTGGCAAGAATAATTGCCTTAATTTTGTTTAGGTCAGAACCTGGAACATTTTCTCATGAAATAATAGGTATTTTCAGCATATTTTTATATACAATAGTGCCTTTGTATTTTATTACACCATTTGTAATTACATTTCTGGGTAAAAAGATGAAACGATCAAATAGATTTTCAAAAGATAATAGAAAGTATGTTCCATTATTGATCTTACCAATAACAATTGCTTTGATTTATTATAATATTGTTTATCAACCAAACAGTATAGCTAATATTGATATTAATACGGCAAATTATCAGGCTTATAATATAGAGATTGCAGAACATAACGTTACTAAACTATATAATGATAATGCTTTAATATATATAAAGCCGCCAACTCAATTTTATGGAAGCGATCATAATCCTTATATTTGCTGGAAAGGAAGTGGTTATATGTTCGAAAATATAAATATTGAAACAATAGATAACATGAAAGTTTATACCGCTTTGTTGGTAAATGGCACAGATAAACTCTATACTTCATGGTGGTATGATAATGGCGATTATCAAACAATTGACCAATGGGATTGGAGATGGAGAACAATTAAAGGAGAGAATGCTTTTAGATTAATAAATGTAAGTTGTGAAAATAGAAAGGACCTTGAAAATGAAATTAGAAAAATGAAAAATATGCAATAGAAATTTATTTTTTATTTCTAACGATAGTTTGGGTTAAGCAAGCCCCAACGAAGCAAAATATAATAGCCCCGACTTTTAAGTCGGGGATTAAGATAAAAAGAGAAAAGTGTTCTGGCGTTATTTTTGCTTTTTTGCAAAAATCATGACAAAACATATAATCAAAAATATCAAGGAAATAGCAAAATTTAAACAGATGAAAAAAGAAACAATAAAAATAATAATTTGGGTAACAATATTTAGTATTGGGATGGCATTTATAGAAAGTTCGGTTGTAGTATATTTGCGTGCATTATATTATCCAAACGGATTTCATTTCCCCTTGCAGCCAATAGATATAGATATTGGATATACCGAGTTCTTAAGAGAATTTGCCACATTAATAATGCTAGTATCAATCGGATTTATTGCAGCAAAAACTAAATTGCAAAAGTTTGCATACTTCATTTATTCATTTGCTATCTGGGACATATTTTATTATGTATTTTTAAAATTTTTACTGGATTGGCCTGAATCATTTTTAACATGGGATATCCTGTTTTTAATTCCTGTAACCTGGGTAGGCCCTGTAATAACTCCCGTAATTTGCTCAATTGCGATGATATTTCTTGCATTTGCAATAATTTACTTGCAAGAAAAATATGATAATGTTAGGATAAAGTTATTTGAATGGTTAATTCTTATTATTGGGAGTATCGTTGTTATAGTATCATTTACTATGGATTATGTTGCTTTCTTACATAAATATTATACCTATAATGAAATATTTACATGGACATGGATAGATGATTCAATTGAACTGGCAAATAATTATGTTCCACAAAATTTCAACTGGTATGTATTTATTATTGGTATGCTTATAATAATTGGTGGTATTATTAAGTTTATTTACAGGAGTAGAAAAAACATTCTTAATTCACATTATTCACAAAAAGGCAGTATGAATCAGCATGAGGCAGACTCGGTTGTATGAATGTGTATAAGTGAAAGGTTCAAAATAACTTCCACATTTTGACTTGTTCTTTTTCCCTTTTTCTTCATTAAAATTTTAAACCGTAACTATTGCTATGCTTGAAAATTGTAACTCGACAAAGAAAAAAATAACATCGTCATCTCTGGCGAACTTATTTTAAACTTTTCACTAATTTAAAACAAAAGAGCAACAATAATTAATTATTATATTTACATGCTATTTTTTAAAAAAGTTATACTTTTGATTTATAAATATTTTCACCAAAACCCTATAGTGATGAAATTTAAATATATAATATTTTGGAGTTTAATTTCTGTTTCAGGAATTTTATTAATAGCTTGTTCTAAAGAAAAAATTACAGAAAACAGACTTACAAAAAGAGATGGAGAATGGAATATTGATCAAATAGAATACACTTATGTTTATGAGGGTGTAGATTCTACAATTGATATGCAAATTGATATTGGAACTGTTACAAATGCAGGAACAGTTACTTTTACAAAAAGCACAGTTGAATTTAAATATGATTTAAATTTAAATTCATATAATGTACAATATAGATATATTATACTTAATGACGGGACTTTTCTTATTAATAAAATTGAGAATTCTTTTTTTACAAATTTAATAGAAAGCATACTTAGTGGAGAAACTGAAAATGCTTATGATAATTTTGATATTGATCAAAGCATCGTACTTTATACAGGTGAATTAAGTAATAGAATAAATGCAGAAATTATTGGAACAGAAACAAGGCAATATGTTTCCACGTCTAATATTAATATTGAACAGGAGGTTTTTACTGCAACATTTACTATTTCAAGATAAATTTATTTCGTTTATCAAGCTTCTTACTAAATCAATATGCAACAGTTAAAGTGGAGAATAGCGGAATCGAACCGCTGACCTCTTGACTGCCAGTCAAACGCTCTAGCCAACTGAGCTAATCCCCCAATATAATTTACAAAGATATAATTTTAATTAAATTTATTTTCATTCTTTTTTTCAGGGTAAATTTCTGGAACAGGATCAAATCCATGAGTACCCCATGGATGGCATTTAGAAATTCTCCTAAGCGAAAGCCAAAAACCTTTAAATAATCCATGTTTTTGAAAAGCTTCAATTGAATATTGAGAACATGTGGGAATATGTCTGCAACTTGAAGGTAAAATTGGAGAAATTGTAAGTCTGTAAAACTTAATTAAAATTATAAAAGGAAATATGATAATTTTTCTAATCATTATTATAATCGTTTACATGTTTTAAATATTAAAAATAAAAAATTGAAAATTAACAGTAGGCAAAATATTCATTGCTAAGGTAAAAAGTCTTTTTATTAAATAGTTAAAGTTTTGTGCCATAAAATTGTTATTTATTAAAAAAATGCCCTTGAGTACAAGATGTCAATTGTCAACTGTCAATTGTTTACGGTTAATTATTATTCAAACTTATCAGCAATTTCATTTAATATACTTAATACATCTTCTTTTGTTTTTGCAGTAAGCAAAGAAATACGTGTTTCCCTAAAGTGCGATAAACCCTTAAAATAATTTGCAAAATGTCGTCGCATTGTAATTACTCCGCCGTAATCACCTTTCCATTCTATTGATTTTTTTAGATGTTCTTTTGCAATTTCAACTTTTTCTTTAATACTTAATGGATCTAAAAGTTTTCCTGTATCTAAATAATGTTTTACTTCTTTAAATAACCATGGTCGTCCAATACTTGCTCTGCCAATCATAATTGCATCAACACCATATTTGTCAAACATTTCTTTTGCTTTTTCTGCTGATGTAATATCTCCGTTTCCTATTATTGGAATATGAATTCTTGAATTATTTTTCACTTTTCCTATTAATGTCCAATCAGCTTCTCCTTTATAAACCTGTGTCCTAGTTCTGCCATGAATTGTTAATGCCTTTATTCCAATATCTTGTAATTTTTCAGCAATTTCTTCAACATTTTGAGAATCTGTATCCCAGCCAAGTCTGGTTTTTGCAGTAACAGGAATTTTAACAGTTTCAACTATCTTTTTTGTTATTTCTACCATTTTAGGAATATCTTTCATCATTCCTGCACCTGCTCCCCTGTTACTTATTTTTTTTACAGGACAACCAAAATTCAAATCAATTACATCAGGTTTTGCTTGTTCAACTATTTTAGCTGCCTCTACCATTGATTCTATCAAATGACCATATAATTGTATCCCAATTGGTCTTTCGTAATCAAATAATTCGAGCTTTCTTAATCCCTTTTTTCCTCCTCTGATAAGGCCATCAGAGGAAATAAATTCAGTAAACATAAAATCTACACCAAATTTCTTGCACATATACCTGAATGAGGTATCTGTAACATCTTCCATAGGTGCCAAAAAAATTGGATATTTTTTAAATGATATGTTTCCTATCTTCAACAAAAAAAAATTACTTTTGCTGCAAAATTAATAAAATTGAACATACAAAAACGAGCAATATTTAAAGATTTACCACATTTCGCCAAATTAACGATTGTGTTATTAATTGTTGGATTTAGTTTTTTGTTTTTCAGTATAATAGGAATTTTGATGGCAAAAACCTTATTCAACATTGGTATTCAGGATATTCTAAACATTAGCGATAATCAAAATATTTCATTTCTTAAATATCTGCAAATTGTTCAATCTGTTGGCTTGTTTATAATACCACCCTTTTTGATTGGATATTTGTTTAACCGTAATAGTTTTTCATATCTTAAATTAAATATTAAACCACAAACATCTTTAATTATAGCAGTTGTTGTATTAATGATCTGCGCGATTCCTGTAATTAATTTGTTTGCTGAAATAAATGCCAGAGCTCTTGATTATATCTTTTCTCCAAATAACTGGATGAAAAATATGGAAGAAGTTGCGATGAAAACTACTGAAGCATTTTTAAAAGTAGATACAACTAACGGTCTTTTAATAAATATTATTATAATAGCAATAATTCCAGCAATTGGTGAAGAATTAGTTTTTAGGGGTGTTTTCCAAAAAATATTTATAAATTGGTCTAAAAATATTCATTTTGGGGTAATATTTTCGGCTATTCTTTTTAGTGCTATTCATATGCAGTTTTATGGTTTTTTACCAAGATTTTTAATGGGTTTACTGTTTGGATATTTATTTGTTTGGTCGGGCTCTATATGGTTGCCAATTGCGGCACATTTCACAAATAATGCATTTGCTGTAATTGTTTCATATTTTATAAACATTGAATCTTTATCAAAGGATATTGAAACAGTAGGGATGGATTTTTCAACAATTATTTATGCAATTGTAAGTATTATTATTGTAAGTATTTTACTATATTTAATCTTTAAAAAGGGAAAGCGAAAACTGTGAATCGGGTTGCTTTTTTTTAATGTTATTTTTTAATAAAACATTAGCTTCATCATCATTTTCAATTTTATCAATTCTGTTTTTTTCATTTTTTCTAAAGAAGTAAATTATACCATATTCTTTTGTTTTTTCTCTTTTTTCTTTATCAGGAAATTCATTGTAAAATACCTCTACTTCGTTCCAGATATTTAGTATTATACTATCTGCTTCGCTTCGCATATCAGCAATTTTATCAGAAAGTCTTTTATAGCTATTCCTTAAAGTATTTTGATGTCTGTATGCATCAATAAACTGATCGTATCTTACTTTAACAACGGCAATAGTTGGGTTTGTTACAGGATTTCCTCCCTGAGCTATTCTTTCTGGTTCACCCTTAATTATTGTTTCCCCCCATTTAATCAGGTCTTTCTCAGTATTTATTTTTGGAATTTTACAATCATTTTCTTTTAAACCATAAAAAGTTCTTGCTATTGGCTTTAATTCTCCTCTTATAATTGAGAAATTCATTATTTGTATGAAATGAGAAATATAAATTTTTGCTTTTTTCTGCAGATCATAATATTTTTTACTTTTTACACTTACAGCGTTTTTAGCTTCCTGCCATTGTTTAAATTGCCTTTCATATTCAGGGAAAAATCCTTTTAGTTGCCTTAAAGACTTTTGACCGTAAGGCAATTTATATGGTGGTAAATCTTCACCCTTTTGTAATGCAATTTTTAAAGCTCTATATCTTGCTGTTTCTGTATTTGGTAGACGCCTGTATGGCATAATTTATAATTTTAATTATACGACAACAAATATTTAGTGCGAATATACCAATACAAAAAGCCTCGATTTTTATTCGCACAAAAAGATATAAACAAATGCCTGTTAATATCAGAAGTTTACGCAAATTTTCAATTTGTCAAGTTAAAATCATAATATGTAAATAAGTGTGGATATTACAAATTATATTATATTTGCCACTTCAAAAATTTAATTCATTTATGAGATTAATAATTATTCTTATAATATTACTTTTTGGCAGTATTACTCTTTTATCTCAACAAGAAAGTTCGCTTCCCGAATTAAATTTTCATGTTCCAACAAAAGGAAAACTTACATCAATGTTTGGTTGGCGTATGCAAAAAAATAGTATTGGAATAAAAGAACGAAAATTTCACAGAGGGATTGATATTGCAGGAAAATACGGCGAAACTATTTATGCAGCCAAATCAGGTAAAGTTGTATTTGTTGGGTGGAATGCAGGTTATGGCAGATATGTTGAAATAAAGCATGATGAACGTTACAGTACTTGTTATTGCCATTTGCGACGTTTTTCGGTTTCAAAAGGAGATAGTGTAATTACAGGTGAAAAAATTGGAGAAATGGGCAATTCAGGTACAACTTTTTCAACAATTGGAGGAAAAGGAGTTCATCTGCATTTTGAAATACGTGATAATACTAAAGTTAAATGGAATAATCCAAAAGGCACAATTAATCCAATTAGATATTTGAAAAATTATAAATTCCTGGAAAAATATGATGTTGTTTCTTTTCAATATGAAATAATTAAATTGCCACTATATAAGGCTCAAATTATTAATACAGAATATCTTGCGGAATATCAAAGTATTAATTCTTATATGTTTTACAAACCAGACCTAAATCCTGTTTTGTTGACAAACATATCTAACAGATCTAAAAAACAATATCATGTTGTGAAAAATAAAATTGAAAATATAACAAAAATAAAATCAAAAGAAAGCAGGATTATTGAAAATGTATATTTTGCTGAAAACAAAAAAATTGATATAAAAAGGGAGGTAAATTATGAAATTAAAACAATTTCAAAACCTAAAACAATAGTTAACAATAAATTTTATGCTATACAAATTGAGGCTCATCACAAAAAGCTAAGTGATATTCAACTTAAACAATTGAAAAATAAATATAAAGTTTCATGTATTAAATGGGATAAAGTTGAGATTAATGGAAAATTATGGTATAAATATACAATTGGATTTTTTGAAAGTGAGGAAGAAGCAAAGCATTACAAACAAAAATTGCTTAATGAAAATATTTTAAATAATGCTGCTATATGTAAATATGTTAATAACGAGATAATCAGAACAATTTGGTAACAATGAGTTCGCTCCGAAAAGTCATAAAAACTTAAAAAACCCACAGATTCACAGATTTTTTAAAAGCTAAATCTGTGATAATTAGTGTAATCTGTGGCGGCTTTTTCAATTATTTTGAAATTTAATTTATTTTAGTCATTTTATCCCGAGTATTCGGGATTAGTAATTTTAATCTATGGAAATTTATAAAAAAATAAATACTATTACTGAAAGAATTTCCGCTTTAAAAAAAGAAGAAAAAAGCATAGGATTTGTTCCTACAATGGGAGCATTACATGAAGGGCATATTTCTTTAATAAAAAATTCAATACAAGAAAATGATGTTACAATAGCGAGTATTTTTGTTAACCCTACACAATTTAATGACCCAAACGATCTTGAAAATTACCCAAGAACCATAGATACAGATATAGAAAAACTTGACAAAGCTCATTGCGATATTGTATTTATTCCTAATGTTGAAGAAATGTATCTCAATCAGGAAAAAAGAAAATTTGATTTTGGGTATATTGAAAAAATAATGGAAGGAAAATATCGCATAGGGCATTTCAATGGAGTTGCAACTATTGTTAGTAAGTTTTTTGACATTATTAAACCTGATAATGCATATTTCGGACAAAAAGATTTTCAGCAATTAGCAATAATAAAAAATCTTGTAAAACAATATAATTATAATATAAATATTGTTGCAGGTCCAACAATCAGAGAAAGAGATGGATTAGCAATGAGTTCAAGAAATAAATTATTAACTAATAAACAAAGGGAAATTGCACCACTAATATTTAAAACATTAAAAAAAGCTGTAAAAAAAGCCGATGATTTGAATATAGAGGAATTAAAAAAATGGCTTGTTGAACAAATAAATTCAAATAAATTAATGAAAGTTGAATATTTTGATGTTGTTAATACCGAAACACTTAAAAGTATTGTTAATTGGGATAAAAAGTGTAAAATAACAGGATGTATTGCAATAAAAATTGGAAAAATAAGATTAATAGATAATATTAATTTTAATTATTAATAAATATAATTTATAACTTTGCACCGTAAAACTATTTTTTATTTCAAAAATGAATATTGAAGTAGTAAAATCAAAGATACACAAGGTTAGCATTACAGAAGCTAATTTGCAATATGTTGGCAGTATTACAATTGATGAAGATTTAATGGATGCTGCAAATATTATTGAGAATGAAAAAGTTCAAATCGTTAATATAAATAACGGTGAACGATTGGAAACTTATGTTATTAAGGGAGAAAGAGGTTCCGGGGTAATATGCCTTAACGGACCCGCTGCTAGAAAAGTGCAACTTGGTGATGTTATAATTATTATCTCTTATGCAACAATGGAATTTGAAGAAGCAAAGACTTTTAAACCACAATTTGTTTTTCCAGATACTTCCACAAATCAATTAATTGAATAGGTTTGAAAAAAAAAATCCTAAATGCCTTAAAATTTTTAATATTCCTTGGAGTAGGAGCATTTCTTTTTTGGTTCGTGTATAAAGATCAGGACATTAAGGAATTATTAAAAGAACTTAAAACCGTTAATTATTCTTGGTTAGTTTTATCTTTATTTTTAGGTATTTTAAGCCATATAAGTAGAGCGATGCGTTGGAGAATGCTTGGTCAATCATTAGGTTATAAACCTTCTGTTTTAACAGCTTTTTTAGCAATTATGGTTGGATATCTTGCAAATTTAGCATTCCCGCGTATGGGAGAAGTTTCTAGAGCTGCTATTATTAAAAGATACGAAAAAATCCCTTTTTCTGAGTCGTTTGGGACAGTTGTTATAGAAAGAATTATTGACTTGATCTCACTAATTTTGTTAGCAATTATTGTTGTAATAACTCAATTTAAAGTTGTTGGTGAATTTATAAATAATAATCCTTCTGTTGGTGATAAATTTCAAAATTTTAGTTTATCAGGTAATTTAATCATTATTTTATTATCAACTATAATTTTGCTTATAATTTTATTTTATATATTTAAAAATAAGATTAAAAATACTTTTGTTTATATTAAGTTTAAAAAACTTTTAAAAGAATTTATGGATGGGATAAAATCTATAAAAAGAATAAAAAATCTTCCAATTTTTCTTGCTCATACAGTATTTATATGGTTTATGTATTTTTTAATGCTTTATGTAACATATTATGCTTTCGATTTTACTTCAAACCTAACTTTAATCACAGCACTTACTGTGTTTGTATTTGGTAGTTTTGGAATGGTGGCTCCGGTGCAAGGAGGTATTGGTGCATGGCATTTTATGGTTATCGGAGTTTTAATAATATACGGCATATCAGAAACTAATGCAAGTGCCTTTGCTTTAATCGTTCATGGCGTTCAAACACTTATGTTGGTAGTTGTAGGTTTTCTTTCATTAATAGCCTTGCCTATAATTAATAAAAAATAATTTTATGACAAAACTCGAAGTAATACAATCCAAAATAATTGACCATAAACAATTAGATATACTATTAAGTTTCTGGAAATTTAAAGATAAAAAAATAGTTTTTACAAATGGTTGTTTTGATATTTTACATCGCGGGCATATTGAATATTTATCAAAAGCAGCAGATTTAGGAGATATTCTTATACTTGGTTTAAATACCGATAATTCTGTTAGAAAAATAAAAGGAAATACCCGTCCCATACAAAATGAAAATTCAAGAGCTTTAATTCTTGCTTCATTATATTTTATTACAAATATTGTATTTTTTGATGAAGATACACCTCTTGACCTTATTAAAAAGATTCAACCTGATATTTTGGTAAAAGGAGCTGATTATAAAAAAGAAGATATTGTTGGTGCGGATATTGTTCTTTCAAAAGGAGGAAGTATTGAAACTATTGATTTTATTGACGGTTATTCTACAAGTAATATTATTGAAAAATTGAAAAATGAAACTCACACATAAAACAATACCTGACAAATAAACAATAGCCCCTATTGCCTTGTATCAGTGTTAATTAGTTAATGATTTGAGAATGAAGATAAAAACTACAAATAAAATTTATATTTTATTTGTAGTTAATTAATGTAAAAATATATAAATTTATTTTTTTTTACAGAGTGATTATTTTAATATTGAAAGTGTATTAAATAATGAGGTATTACATTGTATTTGTTTTTATTATAATATTTTCGTTCAATTTATTTTCGCAACACAAGGAACATAATGAAACTGAAAATAATAATCATGAGGAAGAATTTAATGCTACAGAAGTCATTATGCACCATATTTCCGATGTACACGATTGGCATCTATGGACAATAACAGATAAAGAAACAGGAGAAGAACATCATACAACAATTCCCTTACCAATAATACTTTATTACGACGGAAATATAGATATCTTTTTATCCAGTGAATTTCATCATGGAGAAAAAGCTGTTGTAAAAGATAATAGAACTTACATTATACATCACGAAAAAATATATCTGGCAAACAAACAGAACTCTCTTGATTTTGATGAAGAACATCATGTAATTAATGTAATGCCAATGGATTTTTCAATTACTAAAAATGTTGCAGCAATGATGTTTGCATCACTTTTAATATTGTTTATATTTATTAGTGTTGCAAAAAGTTATAAAAATAGACCCGGCAGACCAAAAGGTTTACAATCTTTTATGGAACCATTAATACTATTTATCAGAGACGACATTGCGATACCGAATATTGGTGAAAAAAAATACAAAAAATTTGCACCTTACCTTTTAACAGTATTCTTTTTCATTTTATTTAATAACTTACTTGGTTTAGTACCTTTTATTCCCGGAGGAGCTAATGTTACAGGAAATATAGCTGTTACTTTAACATTAGCATTTATTACTCTTATTATTACAAATATTAGCGGAAATAAACAATACTGGGGACACATATTTGCAACTCCCGGTGTACCTATATGGCTATTACCTATTATGATACCGGTTGAATTAGTAGGGATTATAGTGAAAGCATTAGCATTAATGATTCGTTTATTTGCAAATATTACTGCCGGACATATTATTGTATTAAGTTTAATATCATTAATATTTATATTTAAAACTATTTGGATATCTCCTGTTTCAATAGCATTCGTGCTATTTATGTATTGTCTTGAAATACTTGTTGCATTTTTGCAGGCATATATTTTTACATTGCTTTCGGGATTGTTTATAGGTATGGCAGTACAGGAGCATCATTAATTAATGTTTATTTTTATTAACTAAATATTTTCAAGTTATGACTGGAATTTCGCTTGCTACGATTGGTGTAGGATTGGTTGTTATTGGTGCCTCGTATGGTATTAGTAAAATTGGCGAATCTGCAATGAATGCTATAGCTCGTCAGCCTGAAGCTGCATCAAAAGTGCAAACAGCAATGATTATTTCTTGTGCACTTATTGAAGGTGTCGCACTTTTTGGCGTTGTTGTATCATTATTAGTAGCTTAAGTAAAACATTCATTTCCCGTAACGGTTGGTTGCGGGAAATGATTTTAAATTAATTAATTATGTTGATAGGAATGGGCAAATTATACCAAATCGCTATCAAGATTATAAAAATAAAATAACATAAATTATGGATTTAGCAACCCCTGGAATAGGCTTAATTTTTTGGACATCAATCATATTTTTTATATTGTTGATATTGTTAAGAAAATTTGCCTGGAAACCAATTTTAAAAGCTGTAAAAAACAGAGAAAATTCAATTGAAGATGCTCTTAAATCTGCCGAAAAGGCCAGAGAAGAAATGGCATTGCTTAACGCTGATAATGAAGTAATATTGAGCGAAGCAAGAATGGAAAGAGATAAGCTGTTAAAAGAAGCACGTGAAATGAAAGATAAAATAATTAGCGAAGCAAAAGAAAGAGCAATTGCCGAGCAAAATAAAATATTTGAAGCAGGAAAAATAAGTATTCAAAACGAAATTGCGGCAGCAGAAACACAATTAAAAAATACAGTAGCAAAATTATCGGTTGATATTGCAGAAAAAATATTAAAAGATGAATTAGCTGATAAAGATAAACAAGAACAGTTAATTAACACCTTACTTAAAGATGTTAGTGTAAATTAATTTTAAAAATGAAACGAGCTATGTCAATAATCTTGACACATAGGAAAATGATTATAATGTCAAGTTCCATCTGGCAATTAAAAAACAAATTATAAACAGATGAATTATAGCAAAATAGCATTACGATATTCAAAAGCATTACTCTTATTATCGAAAGAGAAAGGACTGCTTGATGTTATAAAAAATGATATGTTGCTTATACAGAAAGTGTATGAAGAAACTGAAGATTTCATACGATTACTTGAAAGTAAGATTATTCAAACTTCTCAAAAGCAAAAAATACTAACAAGTATATTTCATGGTAAAGTTAATGATCTAACTATATCTTTTATAAATCTTATAGCTAAAAACAATCGTGAAATTTTTATTTCTGATATAGCAAGAAATTTTATTGAACTATACAGAAAAGAAAAAGGTATAAAAGCAGTAACACTTACAACTGCTATTAATATTGACGATAAAATTAAAAAAGATATTATTTCAATTATTAAGCAAATTTATAATGCTAAAGTTGATTTAACATCGATTACAGATAAAAATATTATTGGAGGATTTGTTTTGAGGGTTGATAATGAGCAGCTTGACGCAAGTGTTTCAAATAAATTAAAAGAAATAAACCGAGAGTTTATTAATACAACATTTGAATATAAAATTTTAGGTTAATTATAAAAAATTAAAATATGGCTGATATTAAACCTGCTGAAGTTTCTGAAATTCTAAAAAAACAATTAGAAGGATTTAAATCTGAAAAAGAACTTGAAGAAGTTGGAACAGTATTACAAGTTGGAGATGGTATTGCACGTATTTTTGGATTATCAAAAGTGCAGTCGAATGAAATGGTTGAATTTGAGAACGGAGTAAAAGGTATTGTCCTTAATCTTGAAGAAGACAATGTTGGAATTGTGCTATTAGGTGGATCAGAGGGAATTAAAGAAGGAGATAGCGTTAAAAGATTAAAAGTTATTACATCTATTAATGTTGGTGAAGGCTTATTGGGAAGAGTAATTAATACTATTGGCGAACCGATAGATGGCAAAGGACCAATACAAGGTAAAACTTATGAAATGCCTCTTGAAAGAATTGCTCCAGGAGTAATTTATCGTCAACCTGTAAAAACACCTCTTCAAACAGGGATAAAAGCAATTGATGCAATGATACCGATTGGCAGAGGTCAGCGAGAATTAATAATTGGCGACCGCCAAACAGGAAAAACAGCTATTGCAATTGACACTATAATTAATCAAAAAGAATTTTTTGAACAGGGGAATCCTGTTTATTGCATATATGTTGCAATTGGGCAAAAAGGTTCAACTGTTGCAAATATTGAAAAAACTCTTAGAGAATATGGAGCAATGGATTATACTGTTATTGTTGCAGCAACAGCTTCCGATCCTGCAGCAATTCAATTTTATGCACCATTTGCAGGAGCAGCTATTGGAGAATTTTTTCGTGATACAGGTAGAGATGCATTAATTATTTTTGACGATCTTTCAAAACAAGCAGTTTCGTATCGAGAAGTTTCACTATTGCTTAGACGACCTCCGGGACGTGAAGCATATCCGGGTGATGTTTTTTATTTACATTCAAGACTATTAGAACGTGCTGCAAAGATTATAGAGTCTGATGAAATAGCACAGAAAATGAATAATATTCCTGATTCGATTAAACATTTGGTAAAAGGAGGTGGTTCTC
>Ga0307990_1000053_pt1 | contig 105410 bp, 113 predicted proteins | sample EllFjometagen129_FD_203168 | JGI IMG/M metagenome (GOLD analysis project Ga0307990, IMG submission 203168) | Marine microbial communities from Ellis Fjord, Antarctic Ocean - #129 | ecosystem: Environmental > Aquatic > Marine > Unclassified | place: Southern Ocean | collected 2014-10-08 | reverse complement strand
TTGATGCCAAAAGGAATAAGGATATGCCATCCGGATTTGAACTGGTGGTCTCAGGTGGCACCAAGCCTGTAGGAAAAGACGCTGTGGACTGGGCCAGACAGTGTCAGGAACTGGGCGCCGGTGTTATCCTGCCAACGAGCATGGATGGCGATGGGACCCAGACCGGCTACGATTTGGAATATACAAAGGCTATTTCAGATGCAGTAGACCTGCCTGTGGTCGCATCGGGTGGGGCTGGAACGCTGGAGCATTTTTACGAGGGAGTTGTTCAGGGAGGAGCGCAGATTTTATTGGCTGCCTCGGTTTTTCACTATCGCACCATAAGCATTGGGGAGCTTAAAAAATATCTGCAAAAAAAGGGCCTGCAGGTCAATTTGTAAGGCGCGGTCCTTACCGGATCAACCTTTACTTGAAGCTCAGGTCCACACGGCTGTCTTTTAAATTCTCAATCTTTTCCGGCGTAAGCGCTTGAGGTTCGATCAAGAACAGTCTCTTCGGTTCCACCTCTCCCTGGCCTAATATATAGTTTTTCACTACTTGTGCCCGTTCATTCGCCAGGGACCGCAGATCGTCGTCTGTGACATGGATGTTTTCCAGAATCAGCGCCTCCATTTCAGGTACCGGGATGTTCTTGGTGATCCCCAGGATATTCTCGGGCTTCTTGAATTTCCCGGCCTTATAAGCCATTTTTAGATATTTCTCATACTCTTCAGGTGCGATTATCACCGAATCCACCGAAACAGCGGCGGCCTCTTTTTTCTTCATCTTCTTTAATCTCTGGGCCCTGATCTGTTTGTCAAACCGGTATGAAATCAGCTCCTGCCTGTCCTTTTCAATATCCGCAAACCCGGTAACTTCCAGTTGCAGGCCCGGGCGTTCATAAAGGGCCTTTACTAGCGTATCCAGTTTTGTCTTGTCCGTGTCTGTCAACTCAGCACTTCCGGCATCAAATTCAAAACGGCTGAGATCTTCACCGCTGCCGAACGCGGCACTTATCAATGAGAACGGAGAGGTGGCTGCCTTGACCAAGATGTTCTTGATCATTTTCAGGACAATCCCTCTGATGCTGAATTCCGGGTCGTCGATGCGGCCGGTTACAGGCAGACGAAGAACGATTTTGCCGTTTCTGTCTTTCAGCAGGGAAACCGCCAGTTTAACCGGCAGGTTCAAGGAATCCGGACTCTCGACGCCCTCACCGAAGTCGAACTGATCAATATAAACGTCGTTGGTTGAATCCAGTTTTTCCTGGTCAATACGATAATTGAGGTCCAGGGAGAGTTTTCCCTTCTGTATTTTATAACCGACGTATTTTCCGGAATATGGGCCGACGGGGCTCAGGTCCATGTCCTTGAACCGGACCTTCAGGTCAACAAAGAGGTCTTCCATGAGCGGATTAATGGTGCCTGTGATCTCAAGCGGGGCGTATCCGTTAACTTTGCCTTTGAAGCGTACATCGGCCCGCTGGGTCTCTTCGGATATAAGGCCGCTCACAGTGCCTTGAATATCTACCAGGTTTGCCGAATAGCTCGGGGTGATGGAACGGTCTGAAAAACTGATTTTACCATCCTTGCAGGTAATCTTTCCTATATTGACCGGCACGGTGGCTGTGTCTTTCGGTTTGGTGGTTTCCAGGGCCGGTCCGGTTTGCACTTCTGCCGGTTCCGAAGTTGTAGGGGATGTGTCCGTGCCGGCAGTGACGATGTTTTGGAGATTCAGGGAACCGTCTGCATTGATGATGATACGGCTATTAAGATTTTCAAGGGCGATCTCATCTATGTTAACATACACGGGCGAAATTCCTACATCGATCCCGTTGACCAGGAGCTGTTTCCATTTTATTAAATCGTCGGCCTGGATATTGTCCTTCGTGGCAAAATCGGCCACAGTGGCGCTGCCCCGGTATTTAGCCTGAAGGCCAGGTGCTCCGGTCTGAGACAGAGAGAGTGCGCCTGTGGTGGAGAACTTGCCATCGGAGACAATGACCTCAAGGATGCCGGCAAGAAAAGGCTGAAACCACGCCAGATTCAGCTCGCCGATTTCGATCTGCAGATCAGCAACAACCGGATTGATGCCGAATTCGCCCCGGGTTCCGATGGAAGCGATTTTATTCAATGTGCAGGACAGATCAATTTTTCCCTTGGTGTCGGTCTGGGTGGAGATGTCCCGGCCTTCAAGACTGATTTCATCCAGCGTCAGGTTACCGTCATGGTCGGACGCCAAGTTTTCTCCCTGGACAGTGAAATTCTGTATGGATAATTTCTTCACTGTGGCCAGCCAGGGCGGCTCATTTTCTGCGCCGGCGGAGGGCTTATCTACCGGATCCTTGGAACCGGCAAGGGCTTGAATATTCAGATCTCCGTTTTCCAGCCTGCGGATCAGCAGGAAACCCTGTTCGCCTGAAATCTCTCCCACTGTAAATTGCTTTTGTGCGGTATCAACGGATGTATCCATGATAGATAATGCCGGAAGTTTTAAGATATCGGTTTTCTCAGGGGCGTCTGCACCTTGGATCTGAAAAAAATCCGATAAAGACACCCGGCTACCATCCAGGCGGATTTCGTCGATGGCCAGGGTGAGAGGTTTGGTTTCCTCGGCCCCGGAGGCGGTTTCTTCAGTTTCAGAAGGCGGAAACAGAGAGTGAATGTTGAGCATTCCGGCTTCGTCACGGGTGATGTTGATCTCAGGTGATTTAAACTCAACTTTTGTCAGATGAATGTCTTTGGCCAAAAAACGGGACCTTAACCAGGTGGCATGAAATAATGCCAGTTTCAGCAGGGGGCGGTTCGACGTGTCGACTATCTCCAGCTCTTTGAGCGCCAGATCTCCTGAGGATGAAAGCTTTGGCGCCTTGTCCTTGAACTGGATATAGGACAAGCTGACAGTGACATCCAGGGAACCTGAGGGAATTTGCAGATTTGTCTTATACGGAATGTATGCAAAGTAATAGGGGAGGTCGATTCCCTTCAGCTCAATATCAAAGACGGTTTCCAGGGAATCGGCAAAAGGTTTGGTCTTGCCGACCATCGATACCGGTTTGTCATTAAAAATTGCCGAGAAGTGCGGCTGAACGAATACTTCCAAATCGCTACCGATATCGGAAAGAAAGGGAATGGCCAGATTCAGTTCGCTGATTTTGTGGATCTTGTCTTTTGGTTGATCCAGGAAGTTCGCATTTCCGTTGAGTATCTGGATGTTGTAGAAAGAAAATTCGAACGGCCCGGATGCAGAATCAGGCGATTTTTTAATAGCCGTTGACTCACTCGGTTCCGAGGAGCTGATCAGGTCTGAAAAATTGTATCCCCCGTCCATGTTACGGACAACCCTGACAAAAGGCCTTTCGAGCCTGAGTTCTTTAATAACAGGGGCAAGTTTAAAAATCGAAACGCCCTGCAAGTTTACGTACAGGCTGTTGAAGGACACAAAATCCGTCGGCTCTTCCCGTTCCTTTACCGTCAGCCCAATGATGGTCAAGGATAGCGCATATGGGTTGAGCTTTATCTTTTGAATCACCACAGGCCGATGCAGGGCCTCTGAAAGTTTTTTAACTGCAACGCTCTTAATTATCGGGGGCAGGATCAGAAAGCCAGTAATGGTATAAACGGCAAAGAAAATAGCTATGCCAATAATGAATTTTTTCAAGCGTCCCATTGCTTTGAGTTTACTGATCAATAACCAATCAAAATCCTCTGTCCCTTCTACACGTTGCCGATGTCTGTACCCCGTGAGGGGGTTACTTTTGTCATTTATATAATCATGATAGCATTGGCTATGATTGATGTCATTGTAATTTTGACAGTTAGCCCCGTGACAGCAAAGCGTATTTCAGCAAGGCACCCATGCAGTTTTCAATATTCAATTTCAGTAAAATTCTGCGCGAATCGATCTTTGTAGACAACGAAATGGACTCAGGACGCTCTGAAATTACCGCTTTTTGACGCCTCTTGACATTTCGGACCTGTGCAGGGTAGTCTTTTTGTTAAATGGGGCTACTGATGGCCCCTACTTTATTGAATTGTCCGAAAAACCAATTTCCTATTAGCTAAATTGAGCGGTTAGCTATTAATTTAATGATTACAGGATGTTTTGTCATTACAAACTTTCACCCGTTGGGTATTATTTTGTAACTACTCAGGTGGATAGGCTGAAGACTGAAGACTGTCAGGAAAAAGCGGGGATACTGCTAATTTTGAAGCCATGCTTGGTGTAAGAACCTACTGTTTCTTCAGCAAAGCGCCGCAATCGCGTTCTTCCGGCCCCTTCGGCCTTCAGTCTAAATAGCTTCATCCTGACTACGTGAGTAGTCCAATTTTTCAAAGCTAAACGCTAATGGCTAACAGCTAATCGCTCAACTTAGGAGTAAGGTAACATTTTGAAAACCTTGGTTTGCTATTCAAAAGAGAATATTAAAATAAAGAATACAAATGTACCTGTTGTTGGAAGAGATGAAGTTTTAATCAGGACAATATTATGTGGGCTTTGTGGCTCTGATATTGTAAAAATAATAAGTCCTGATGTTAAAAAACCAGTTAAACTTGGTCATGAAGTGGTAGGTGTAGTAGAAGAGATAGGTCCAGAAGGGAATGAAACAGAAAATGTAATAAAGAAGGGTGATATAGTAGTAGTATCCCATCATATTCCCTGCTACAGTTATATTTATTGTGATCATGGAAATTATTCCATGTGTAGACATTTTAAGGAAACAAATTTAGACCCGCAAGGTTTTTCTGAGTATATAAGGCTTTCTGGAGAGCATATAAGATACAATACTTTTGTAGTTGAGGATAATAAAAATATAAAAAATGTTATTTTTACAGAACCTACTGCTTGCTGCCTTAGAGCAGTAAAAAGAATAGACATAAAAAAGAATGATAATATTATGGTGGTTGGATGTGGAACGATTGGAATTATATTTATTTCTCTGTTTAAGCTATTATATAATACAAAAGTCGTAGCAATAGATATTAATTCAGATAAGTTAAAATACGCTAAAAAATTTGGGGCAGATCTAATTATTAACTCTAAAAAAGAAAATATAAGTGAAAAACTTTCTGAATTTAGCAGCTCTGGCGTAGATGTTGTAGTGCTTACAGTAACAACCCCACAAACTACTGAAATGGCTATGGATAGTGTAAGACCCGGAGGATATATACAGATTTTTGCTGGTCCTTCAACTCAGCATGAGATTTCTATTAACTTCGAACATTTGTATAAAAAAGAATTAACTATTTTCTCGTCATATTCTACAACACCTGAAGAGTTAAAAGAAAGTTTTTATTTTCTAAAAGATTACGATTTGGATTTTAGTTCTTTAATATCTGGAATACTTCTTGGACATGAATTTTCTGGAGAAGTGGTAAAAATAGGCAGGAATATTAAAAGTAAAATTAAGGTTGGGGATAGAATAGTATGCGCTAATACTGCCCCCTGTGGTTATTGTTTTTATTGTAGATTGGGTAGGGAATCTATGTGTGAGGATTTGATTTATTTAAATGGAGCATATAGCCAGTATATAACTGTTCAAAAGAGAATTGTAGAGAAGAATACATTTATAATACCTAAAAATATTTCTTTTGAGGAAGCTGCTCTGATGGAACCACTTGCATGTGTTGTTCATGGTATAGAGGAATCTGGAATTATGATGGGAGATAAAGTTGCAATAAATGGAGCAGGTCCTATTGGTCTTATGTTTGTAAAATTGGCTGGTCTTAAGGGTGCTTATATTATTGTTTCTGATTTAAGCAAGGATAGACTTGAAGTTGCGAAGAGAATGGGTGCTAGAGAGACTATTCAAATACAAAAAGGTATTAATCAGATAGAAGAAGTTAAATGTAGAACTGAAGACGGCAGGGGTGTCGATGTAGCTATAGATGCTACAGGAATTCCTGATGTTTGGGAGAAGACGGTGAAGATGGTAAGAAAAGGTGGTACAGCTAATTTGTTTGGAGGCTGTAGTTCAGGGACAACTATTTCCATTGATACTGCACTTATTCATTATCATGAAATAACTATAAAAGGAATTTATCACCATACACCTCTTTATGTAAAAAAAGCTTTTGAACTTATTATAAATCGCATAGTAGATGCAAGGCAGTTTATAACCGATACTGTACCTTTAGATGAACTTATTCCAACACTTGAGAAAGTGGGAAGGCAGGAAGGAATAAAATACAAAGTAGATGTTGACTAAGGAATGGTGTTGGGTCATTTGAGCTATTTATGTTCGTATTAGGATTACAGGGAAGCCCACGAATTAAGGGGAATACCGGCATTCTACTTTCGGCATTTCTTGCTGAGGCCGTAAGTCTAGGTGCTTACACAAAGCGCCTGGATGTGGCCCGCATGAATATCTCGCCCTGTCAGGAATGCGGCACCTGCGAAAAGGAGGGCTTTTGTCCCATTGATGATGACATGCAGCAGATCTACCCCCTGCTTCGCAGCGCAGACCTTATTGTCATGGCTACTCCTATATTTTTTTATGGCGCTACAGCCCAGATGAAAGCCCTTATTGATCGATCCCAGGCCCTATGGGCAAGAAAATATGTACACGGGCTGAGCGATCCGGGCAGAGAGTGGCGCCATGGTTTTCTATTATCCTTGGGGGCCACAAAGGGGAAAAATCTCTTTGATGGCGTGAGTCTTACGGCTAAGTATTTTTTTGATGCAGTAGGGGCGCATTTTGAGGGCAGCCTTACCTATAGACAGATTGAAGGACCGGGAAAGATAAAGCAGCACCCTACGGCCCTGAAGGACGCCAGAGAAAAAGCAAGGGCACTTGTGACACCCTTTCTCAACAGAAAGAAAATCCTCTTTGTCTGCATAGGAAATACCTGCCGTAGCCAGATGGCAAGCGCCTTTGCTCAGTATCACGCCGGAGACAGGATTGAAGCTGAAAGCGCAGGGAGCTGCCCCAAACAAGAGGTCAATCCGCTTATGGTAGAGGTCATGGAAGAAAAGGGATTTGATATGGCCTTTCGCAGACCAAAATCCATTGAAGAGGGAATTCGCTACGGAAAACCGGACTTGATCATATCCATGGGCTGCGGAGATATGTGTCCTCTTTTTCCAGGAGTACCTAATCAGGAGTGGCCTGTGTCTGACCCTATCGGCAAACCGATTGAGACTATGCGCCGGATAAGGGATGAGATAGAAGAAAGGGTTAAGAAACTACTTAAAATCAATCACGAAAACACGAAGGTACGAAAATACGAAACAAGCCATAGAAATTAAGTTAACACCCTAATCCGTGGCCATCCGTGCCTGCCCCATGGTAATGCCACTATTTTTCTATTTTATCGGGGTAATCCGTGTCTAAAAAGAAAATTCATATACTATCAAGTTACTGATATTCTTTTCGTGTTTTCGTGATAATCCTTTTTCCCTTCGTGTGTTGCACAATCTGACGTGTAACTGCACAGGTCAATATTTTTTAGTCTCTTGAATACAATCCTGTTAATACTGCTTCTGCTAGAGTACGGCCCTTCATTAAATTTTCTAACTCAGCTTTTTTCGTTTTTTCATCAACTTCAAGGACTCTATCTAGAGCAAGCAGCCTGAATTCATATCTATGAATGGCCGAATCAGGGCAAGGTCCTTTATAACCTTGCTTCCCAAAATCATTTGTTCCCTGTATGCTTCCTTGAGGAACAGTATTTTCTTTTATTTCTCTTATATCCGCCGGGATATTAAAGATAATCCAGTGAACCATTGCTCTTATTGGAGAGTCGCGGTCTTCCATTGTCATAGCAAAACTTTTTGTCTTTTCCGGCACATCTTCTATTATAAATTCTGGATTATTGTCACCGGCATCGCATGTATATTTTGCAGGCATAAACCCACTATTTTCAAAAACACTTTTTAGTTTCACTTAGTTTACCTCCCTTTTCCTTTGTTTAAACTAAACTTGATTTCAAAAATATTACTTCTGAGCGATCTGCCCAATTCTTTTACAATTGCCTTACCTTACGGTATGTTATTTCCATATAGCAACCTAGTCAAGCTCTTTAGTGCCTATTCCAGTGAAGGATGCCATTCAATCCATAAAAGTCTGAAGCCGAAAGCTGAAAGGGGTTGATTACAATAGCTCTTTCAGCTTTCAGCTTTGAGCTAATTTTGTTTTGGTTATTCAAAAGGATTTTTCAAAAAAATGGTCTGCTCCCTGCCAGGACCCACTGAGATCAGCATTATGGGTGTTTCAGCTATATCCTCTATGGTCTTTAGATAGTCCCTGGCCTTTTCAGGTAAATCATCAAATGATCTCATCCGGCTGAGATCCTCCTCCCAACCGGAAAGTGTCCTATAAATCGGCCTTATTGATTCGACCTCCCGAATATTGGCAGGCATACAGGTATGTTGGGTTCCTGAAATATCGTATTCAGTACAAATATTGAGTTGACCAAGGCCACTCAACACGTCAAGTTTTGTGATAGCCAGACCATCCAGCCCATTGATCCTGACCGCATCCTTCAATACTACACCGTCAAGCCATCCACAGCGACGGCGCCTGCCTGTGGTTGAGCCGAACTCGGTTCCTTTTTCCTGTAAATGGTTTCCAACCGCATCCTCCAGTTCTGTGGGGAAGGGGCCACCACCTACTCTTGTAGTATAGGCCTTACAAATTCCAAGCACCTTATCAATTTTGCTGGGACCTATTCCTGCCCCACAGCAGGCCGCCCCGGCCACGGTATTGGAGGATGTGACAAAGGGATAAGTCCCATGATCTATGTCCAACTGGGTGCCCTGAGCACCCTCAAACAGCACGTTTTTTCCTTTATGTAGCGCATCATCTATCAATACGGAGACATTGTCGATAAAAGGGGCAAGGCGCTCGGCATAATCCTGAAACTCACCATAAATGGTCTCAGGATCAAGGGGATCGGCATTTAGCAATTTAGTCAGATAGAAATTCTTTTCTTTTACGTTATCCTCGAGTTTTTCTCTAAAGAGCGCAGAGTCAAGAAGATCGGCTACTTTGATTCCCTTTCTGACTATCTTGTCATCATAGCACGGCCCTATACCCCGTCCGGTGGTCCCGAGTTTTTTCCCCTCGGCCTTGGCAGCCTCTCCGGCATGATCCAGGGCCTTATGGTATGGCATTATTAGGTGTGCGTTTGGGCTGAGCCGCAATCTGTCGGCGGTTACAGGCCTATCCCTTGAGGCAAGCCCTTCGAGTTCCTGAATAAAGACTGACGGATCAATTACAATTCCGTTCCCAATCAGACAAAGCTTGTCATCATTTAGAATCCCTGAGGGGATCAGGTGAAAAATAAATTTTTCGCCGTCCACTACCAGGGTATGGCCAGCATTGTTACCACCCTGAAAACGTACTATGACGTCGGCATACTCTGTCAAGAGGTCTACTATCTTCCCTTTGCCTTCATCACCCCACTGCGTTCCCACTACTACCAGCGTTGACATAAAAAAAGCCCTCCCTTCTTTACTTTTGCGGCCATTCAGGATACTTAGATCATTTAAAAAAGTCAAACAAACTGCCCATGGGAAACAGCTCACAGGTAATAGCTCATTGAGGAAACAGGTATCCAACAACCACAAACTATGAACTGCGAACTACAAACTGCGAACAAAAAATTCAATTCCTCACTATTCCTGATAGATGGTAGCTCGTATCTCTACAGGGCCTATTTTGCCATACGTCAGCCCCTGACTACCCATGATGGGTTTCCTACCAAGGTAATCTACGGCATTACGAATATGCTCTGGAAGGTACTAAAAGAAAAAGACCCTGAATATGTGGCTATTGTGTGGGACGCTAAGGGCCCTACATTCAGACACGCCCTCTATACCGATTACAAGGCAAACAGGCCTGCGATGCCTGATGATATGAGCGTTCAGATCCCACATGTAAGAGAAATAGTAAATGCCATGGGGCTCACACAGCTTGAAAAAAATGGTTATGAGGCAGACGATATAATTGCCACACTGGCACGGCGCATCACCAATCAGACCATTATGATTGTCTCCAGCGACAAAGACCTTCTTCAGTTGATCGGACCACAAGTCAGCATGTGGGACTCGATGAAAGACGAAGTTACAGATCTTGATGCCTTTCGCCAACGATTCGGCATCGAACCACTTCAATTCCTGGAGGTAATGACACTGACCGGTGACACCTCGGACAATATCCCAGGCGTGCCCGGAATTGGCCTAAAGACTGCGCTAAAGCTCATAAAGAGCTATGGTTCAGTGGATAACCTTATCAAACACCTGGATGAATTCCCAAAGGGAAAATTGAAAGAGCGGCTTGAAACCAACAAGGACCGCCTGGACCTTTGGCGCAGACTTGTAAGCCTTGCTGACGATATCACAGTTCCCCTTGACATTACCGCGTTTCGCAGAAATCCGCCTGACCAGCGAAAACTCAGGCAGCTCTTTAAACAATTCAATCTTACCCGCTTTTTAGACCAGATGGTGCCGGAGCAGACCGTCTCTTTTAAGGAATATGAGCTGATACAATCCCCGACGGACCTTGCCCGCTGGGCGGAGATGGCACGAAAAGCCTCAAGAATAGTTATCGACACAGAGACCACAAGCGAATTTCCAATGAAGGCAAAACTTGTTGGGATCTCTCTCTGCATTACACCACCAAAGGCCGCTTACATCCCTGTTGGACATGAGAGCCGGGAGCCCCAGCTTAATTTGTCTCAGGTAGCCGAGGCCCTTGGACCCATATTTTCAAACGAAAAAATCGAAAAAATCGGGCAGAACATAAAATATGACCTGATTGTCCTTGCCAACCACGGAATGGAGCTGAAGGGAATATCCGGGGACACAATGGTGGCCTCTTACCTCCTTAACCCCTCAAAGCGCCGTCACAACCTTGCCGAGATATCACAAGAGGTGTTGGGGCACCGCATGATATCCTTTAAAGAGGTAACTAAAACACAAAAAAGGGTCAAAAACTTTGCCTATGTGCCCCTACCTCTTGCCAGGGATTACTCTTGCGAAGACGTTCACGTAACTTCTCTTGTCCAAGAGGCCATGTGGAAAAGGTTAAAAGAGAATGGCTTGCTGGAATTGTTTGAGCAGGTTGAAGTGCCTTTGATACGGATTCTGGCCGGAATGGAGATGGCCGGAATTCTTGTTAATATAAAAGGATTTGATGCGCTGTCAACAGAATTTTCTCAAAGGCTCTCTGAGCTGGATAAAAAAATTATCGAGCTTGCAGGAGAGCCGTTCAACATAAACTCTACGAAACAACTGGCGGAAATACTCTTTGTAAAACTCAAGCTTCCTCAGAAAAAAAAGACCCGCAAGAAGACCGGGTACTCCACAGACGTAGAGGTACTCAAGGAACTTGCCCAGTCTCACGAGCTTCCGAAACAACTCCTTGCCTATAGAAACCTGTCAAAGCTCAAGTCTACTTATGTGGACGGGTTAAAAAGGATGGTCAATCCTGACACAGGGCGGGTCCACACATCCTTTAACCAGACTGTCACATCCACAGGCAGGCTCTCATCCAGTGATCCCAATCTCCAGAACATTCCTGTCAGGACAGAAGAAGGCAGAAGAATCAGGGCGCTCTTTATTCCTGCTCAGGGGAATTTTCTTTTATCCGCGGATTACTCCCAGATAGAGCTGAGAGTCCTTGCCCACTATTCCGGAGATGAAGCTTTGGTAAATGCCTTCAAAAATGATGAAGATATTCACCGTCTTACCGCGGCAGAGGTCTTTAGCGTGTTCCCTGAGCTGGTTACGCCGGAAATGCGCAGAGCAGCCAAGACCGTTAATTTCGGAATAATATACGGAATAAGCGCCTTTGGTCTGGCAAAGGAACTGGGCATTGGAAATAAACAGGCAAAGGAGTTTATCGACCGCTATTTTGCGAGATATCCCGGCGTAAAACGCTACATGAAGGAAACTGTAGAAAAGGCCAAGGAACAGGGGTACGTCACCACACTCCTTGGTCGCAGGCGCTATATCCCAGACCTTAAAAACAGGCTTAGGACTGTAAGAGAATTCGCTGAAAGAACCGCTATTAACACACCTATTCAGGGCACTGCGGCAGATATAATAAAGCTGGCCATGATACAAGTTGACTCAAATATCCAGGCGGAAAAAACCCCGTGCAGGATGTTGCTTCAGGTACATGACGAACTGATAATCGAAGCGCCGGAAAAAGAAATAATAAAAGTCACCACGATGGTGAAAAAGACCATGGAAAATGTAATAGATCTTGCAGTGCCTCTGAAGGTAGATGTTGGCTGGGGGGTTAATTGGGCCAAGCTTGAGAATAAATAGGTAAGCGTTCACAGGGCACCACATCTGCTTTGTTGCCGGGCACTTGAAGTGCAGGGAGTACGTTTGCGTACCCGTACGCCTCGCATTTGCAGCACCCTGTAAACGCTTACAGTTCGATAGGTGCGGTAAAACAGGCGCTGTAATCCCGTGAGGGGTGAAACCTTCGTTGCGCTTGCTTCACCGGGGCGCGAGATTATGTACGGCTTCCAGCCCTGCAAGTAAGGCTCACAGCTTACTGGCCGAAATGAGCGCAGAGTGAATGGACTTGAGGGGCAAAAGCAATGAAAGCGGTTGGTCAAGGAGCTGAAGAGCGCCATATCCAGCGTACCATTGAGCAATCCGCTCGTTTTTGGCATCAATGAGAAGCGCCACACCGCCAACTTTTGATGCGACCAAGATGCACCGGCGACCTGCTGCAAGAAGAAGCTGGCCCCCGAAGCCGCGTCCCTGAACCGAGCGATCAACGGCCAGCCTCGCAAGCCTAAACACCGGCACCTCATAGCACGCGAGGCCTCGCTTGATTAAAAGAGGCGTACGGTCATAGGCAACTGAAGCCGGCGCAACGCTGTAGAAACCGAGAATAGTTTTGCCGTCGCCGTCATTGATGGCCAGAAACGTCTTGGCCCCGCCACGCTCATGGCTCTTGCGTGCATGACGGCGCAGGAAAGTATTCAAGGCAGCGTCGTCGCAGTCAAAGGCGTCCCGATCATGGGCTCTGGAAATCGGCTCTTCATGCCAGGGAGGAATGGTCACGATCGTTCAGGCAAGGCGTGAGCAGCCTTCATCAGCTTCGCATTCGGCGCAGGAGGGTTTTCCAACAGTTCAAGCACGCGCAAGCTGTCCCTTTCGCTGAGCGTAACTCTCTCGGCTTGATCGATCAGCGTTCGTGCTGCCTCTACGGCATGTCGGATGACAAAATCGGTCAGAGTGGTCTGTTGTAAGGCGACTGCACGCACGAGGAGCGCTTTGTCCTCGGCCTGGATCCTCAGCGACATTCGGCTATTGTTCTCGACAAGAATTTGTGGCATGTTCATATTCCTTCGTTGTTGTACGTATTCAAAATGTACAATTCATTTCATGCCATGTCAACCTGAATACTCTGGAATTCCGATCTAAAGATCAAAAACAGTGAATTCTTTTCAGAAAAAAACTGCATATCCCTGATTTTCTATCCCTTTTACATTTGTTTTTCTCTTTTAGGGCCTAGAAAAAAATAACTTGGCATTTTCGTATCCCATCTTCACTACATCTTTAATCGATCCTCAATCGCAAAATCCTCAACATAACACTGTTATGCCTGCGGTTTTGTTCAATCAGATCGACTAAATCTATGGCAAATCTGGGCGCGAATTCCACCAATTCGTGTTTTTCTGCCAGAACTTTCTACGATTCACTTGAAAAAGGATGGTGTTTTCGAGAAAAAGTCTTTTTTTGTGATTTGTTTGATCCTAAATTAAGCAGTTAGCAGTTAGCTATTAGTTTAAGGATTATCGGTCTGTCGCTCTGACAAGCAGGATGTTTTACTATTACAAAATTAGGTATTAACTGTTCATCACGGATTATCACACTAATACGTGATGAACCATTTTCCAAAGCTAAACGCTAATGGCTAACAGCTAAACGCTCAACTTAGGTTGATAATACAGTTATGAAGATACCGGTAATTGATCTTGGTGAATGTGAAGACTGCGAGGCATGTCTTGATCTGTGTCCTGCAGTCTTTAGAAGACACGACGCAGGCTACATAGAGGTGGTTGACCTGCCTGAATACCCGGAAGAAAAGATAGATGAAATTATCAAGAACTGCCTTGCCCAATGCATTACCTGGGAAGAAGCTTGAGATGAAGATTGATAATGGCGAAACGTAATGTCATCATATTTCTGATCTTCGTCAGTTCTTGCCTGCTGTTTAGTCCGGCACAGATGTTACTGACTGCCGTGACTGTAGATGAAACCTTTGTGATTACTCAGGTCCAAAAGTAATCCGGAGCCTCCTTCAACCTTGATCACTGTGTGGACATTACCTCTTGGATGAAAATCACCTTCCACCTTGATATTGCGGGGGGAGAGGATCCCCGTCAGGTCTGAAAAAATTTTGTTGACGGCTTCTTCGTGCGAAACATATTGATCTCTATAGGTGTTGAGATAGAGTTTTAGAGATTTCAGTTCCACTATGAACCGGTCCGGTACATAATTTAACCTTATGGTTGCAAAGTCAGGATATCCTGACCTTGGGCAAAGACAGGTAAATTCCGGGAAACTTATCTCTATGGTATAATCGCGTTCAGGGCATGGATTCGGCCATGATTCAAGCTCGGCCTTTTTTATTTCTTTTTCTCCGTATTTCATTTTCATTATTTCCAGGTAAATTGAGCATCCGTCTATGTTGAAAAAGTGTAAACTACAGTAATGAAGGATGCAGTACATTCTATTGGGTAACAAGAATCTTATGAACCGGGACAATCCTGACACGCTTTCTTACCCGCGGTAGTTCCTCATACAAAACCTCCCAGGTATTAGATGTCGGATGCCCTATGGCAAGAACAGATCCATTCTCCATAGACAGTTTCACCATTTTCTTGACCGCACTTCTGATAGACTCCTTTTGAGTGTTATGGTCTAGGAACACGGCCCTTTCAGCAGCCGGTATCCCCATAGATCTGGCAGTTACATATGCCACACTGTCAGGGGTAGTCTTGCTGTCAACAAAAAAAAGGCCACGGCGCTTTATTTCAGTAAGAATCAATTCCATGCCTCTTTCACTTGCAGTGAATTTAGAACCCATGTGATTATTTACTCCGATTGCACCAGGCACAGCATCCAGGTCCTTTCTGAGCATCTTTAACATGGAATCAAAATCCATGCTTAGACGCAGGACGCCGGGACCAGGGTCAATCGCACTGTTAACAGGTTCCAGGGGCAGGTGTATTAAGACATCTTTGCCGAGATCCTTGGCCTTTTTGGCCAGCATGGGCGTATGAGGCGCAGTTGGGAGAAAGGAAAAGGAAAGAGGGGCCTCTAACTTCAGAAACTGATTGTTAATTGGAAGATTATAACCCATGTCGTCTATAAGTATAGCTACTAAAGGCATAGAGGCTGTGCTTTTCGGTCTTGATGGTTTGGAAGGACGGGAAACTGGTGGTGCGGAATCAAATTCTTCAAGGGGCGGGCGGACCTTTGGTCCTGTGCTCTGAGGCAAAGGAAGAAGGTATAAAAGGGCCACAATTGCCCCGGTTATTCCCAAGGCTATTATAGGCCACAATAGACGGGGAGAACGTCTTGTGAGATTCTTCTTGCGGGTTTTGTCCCTTGATGAGCGAGATCTAGACATTTAAAAGGCTTTGAGGCACTCGCAAAACCCATCTTTGGCTGGAACTGCCGTTCCGAGAACAACGTCCCGATGACTGCGTTGCCCTCAAAAAAAACTTGGGTTTTGCAAGAAGTTCACTTTACAGTCTTCGCAGAGGTAACTTGTGTAAATATGGCCCACGCCTTTAATATTCTAACTGCCTCTTGTAACTGGTTATCTATAGGGGGCGGCTGTGTTTCTCCATTATCAACTTCGGAGTCGCCGGCTTTCGGCTTATCTTTTTTATCTTTTACAGAATTCGGCTCATTTTCAATCGGCTCATCTTCATTCAGCAGGTGTCCCTCTAAGTCACGTTCCGTGGGGAAATGAAAAAATTCGTCCTTTTCTTTTGGTTTTGCCAGGGGCGTGTAAGGTACTTCTATATCAGGCTCTATGCCCTTTGCCTGTATGGACCTGCCGTTAGGCGTGTAATATCTGGCTGTGGTAAGGCGTACTGCAGATCCGTCTTCAAGTGGAATGATGGTCTGGACCGATCCCTTGCCAAAAGTCTGGACCCCTATAATTATTGCCCTTTTGTGATCTTGAAGGGCACCGGCAACTATCTCCGAGGCACTGGCGCTTCCTTCATTGACCAATATTGCAATGGGGTAATTGTGGGAATGCTTGTCCGGATGGGCCTCAAAACGCATTTTTTGTTCTTCGATCCTGCCGTCTGTGTAAACAATAAGTCCCTTTTTTAGAAATACATCAGCTACTTTTACTGCTTGGTCAAGTAACCCACCAGGATTGTTTCGCAGATCAAGAACCAGGCCCTTGAGACCTTTGTCCTTTTCCAGTTCTTTTAAGGCCTTTTTCAGTTCGAAAGTAGTCTTGTTCTGGAAATTACTAATACGTATATAACCATAGCCCTCTTCCAGCATTCTGGATCGAACACTTTTTATGGGGATTACGTCCCTTGTCAGGGTTACGTCTTTAAGCCGTCTCCATCCCTCCCGGTATATGGATATAGTGACGTCGGTCCCCTTGGTACCTCTTAGAAGCTTTACTGACTCAATCAAGGTCATGTTTTTAGTGGTTTTACCCTCTATCTTGAGTATTTTATCATTGGCCTTCAGACCCGCCTTATATGCTGGAGTGCCCTCTATGGGGGACACAATCGTCAGTATTCCGTCTTTGAGGCTGATCTCTATGCCTATGCCGGTGAAGCTGCCTTTGGTCTCTATCTGAAGTTCCTTGTAGTCCTCAGGCTTCATGAAAGAGGAGTGCGGATCAAGAGATTTGAGCATGCCCTGTACTGCACCGTAGATAAGTTTTTTGGGCGGAATCTCTTCAACATAATTGCGCTGTACCAGGTCGAGAACAGAACCGAAGATTTTAAGTTGTTCGTAAGTTCCGTTTTCCCTGGCAGAGGCAATTTGATGTGCTTGATAGGTGCCGATGACCATGAAAACACAAATCAGAGCAATTACAATAAGCCAGTAACGTCCCGACTTTGAAAATTTTTCCATTTTTTATCTCCCTCGACCAGTTATGACAATAAAACATCCTGGGAAGACAGGCAATCTCTATTTTGCCATTTACAGCAACCATGCGTAGCAGGGTGTCGAAAAAAGATTGTAACCGTTCCCATTTCCTTGGCAGTCGGGGAGTGAACGATTACAATAATTACTATGACATTGACAGCCAAACCTCCCCTTGTAGAGATCCGAAATCTCACGAAGCGATTCGGAGACAGGGTGGCGGTTAAGGATCTTGATCTCTGTATATATCCCGGAGAGTGTCTGGGGCTGCTCGGCCCTAATGGGGCAGGAAAGACTACCACCATACATATGCTCCTGGGCCTTGTTAGGTCCACCTCAGGTAAAATCAGCGTCTTTGGTGAATCCATCCCTGAACGGCTGAAACAAATAAAATTGAGGATAGGTGTGGTGCCTCAGGGAGACAACCTGGATCCTGATCTGACTGTATTTGAAAACCTTCTTGTTTATGCTGCATATTTTGGAATAGACCGCTCTACAGCCAGAAAGCGAGCGGACGATCTTCTCGGTTTTTTTGCTCTGAAAAATCGAAGTAATGAGATCATTCAACATCTTTCAGGTGGTCAGCGTAGGCGTCTTCTCTTGTCAAGGGCTTTGATAAATGCGCCGGAGTTGCTGATCCTTGATGAGCCCACTATAGGCCTTGATCCCCAGGCCAGACATCTGATATGGGAGCGGCTTGAGGACCTGAGATCCCAGGGTACTACTATGCTCCTTACCAGCCACTATATGGATGAGGTGTCCCGCCTGACCAACAGGGTATTGATACTGGATGAAGGAAAAATAGTTGCACAGGGGAACCCCGGAGAAATGGTGGCGGATATGATGGGATCGGAAGTGTTTGAGGTGGCGGACAGTCAGGAAAAACTTGACGCCCTGGAGGAAACTCTCCGTTCCTGCAAGGTGGATATCGAGAGTGTAGCAGACAGGCTCTTCATATATGCCCATGAACCGTGTACTGAGCTTGAGACCATGGCCATTTCCCTTCGTCATGTCAATAAACGGCCTGCAAATCTGGAAGATCTGTTTTTAAAGCTGACAGGAAGGACTCTGAGAGAAAACTGATGTGGCTGCTTTTTTATAAGGTATGGCTGAGAAATGCCAGGGTATGGCGAAAGCACGTATGGGCCAGCTTGATAGGAAACCTGGGCCAGCCATTCCTCTTTTTGTTAGCAATGGGTTTCGGCCTTGGGAGACAAATCCTGCAGATAGAGGGAGTTACCTACCTCCAATTCATAGGCCCGGGCCTGGTGGCTTCGGCAGTCATGTACAGCAGTTCTTTTGAGACCATGTATGGTTCCTACACCAGACTCACTACCCAGCGGACTTACGAGGCCATCCTCATGACTCCTGTGAGCGTTGAGGAACTCGCGCTGGGAGAAATTATCTGGGCGGCAACCAAGGGCATCATTTCCGGGCTCATAATGCTCGCAGCTCTTCCGCTTTTTGGCCTGATTCCGTCTCCGTGGATATTGGCCCTTATCCCCATGCTCTTTTTGGAAGGGATCCTGTTTGCATCCCTGGGGCTCATAATGACTGCCCTGGCCAGCGATTACGAATTCTTTAATTATTTTACTTCACTCTTCATAACACCGCTGTTCCTGTTTTCAGGCATTTTTTTTTCCATAAGTGCCATGAATCCGGTTATACAGAAAATCTCTTTGGCCTTGCCCTTGACCCATGCGGTCAACCTTTCACGTATGCTCTGCTACGGTCGGATCGGGCCTGATTGGCTTATCCATTCGCTGGTCATAGTAGCTCTATCCGTTTTCTGTGCCTGGGTTGCCATTGTGCTTATCAGGCGGAGACTCATACTGTGAGGCTGCGGTACATACTTAAGGGTATAGAGGCCACTGATGCGTTGGGGAATTGCCTGTCAATGGTGCTTGAACCTGGAAATCTTTTACTTTTGTCAGGGGATCTGGGAGCTGGGAAAACAAGTCTGACCAAGGCAATAGCCTCCGGCCTTGGAGTAGAGGAAAATGAGGTGACAAGCCCTTCCTTTGCCATAATCCACGAGCACCTGAACGGTCGCTTGTCCTTGATTCATGTAGACCTATACCGGCTTGGTCCCCATGCAGACATCACAGAGATCGGGCTTGAAGACTATTTCGATGGAGAAAACGTAGTAATCATCGAATGGGCCGAATACCTGAAGGACCCGTTGGTAGAAACGGCGCTTAAAATAGACTTGAATTTTATTGATGAACAAAGCAGGGAAGTGTGCCTGACCGGCAAGACCGGGATCTGGGGTGAAAGGCTTTTATTGCTTGATGATTGCATGAAAGCTCTTACAAAGGGGGATTAAGGTGGATTTGGAATGGTCAATGTGCTATCTCTTCATCATCTCAACCACAGAGGGAAATCTGGAAAGATCAGTATGGGGAAGAAAGAGGGAACCGGTTAGCTGGTTCATAAAATCTCCACGCACATTCATCTCGAGATAAGTTATCTTATCGCAGATTTCCTCCACCTCTTTTCCGGCATTTCTCCATGTGAGGGCCTCAATAGCCCCGGTACCTGCGGCATTTTCCAGGCCCTTAAAGCGCTCAAGGGGCACATCAGGCAGCATGCCAATTGTTATGGCTTTTTTGGGATCTATGTAATTGCCAAAGGCCCCTGCGACATAAAACCTCTCGATATCCTCAAATCCGATCCCAACGCTCTGGATTATCACGTTCAGTATGGTGTACATGGCCCCTTTTGAACGAATCAGGTTTTTTATGTCGCTCTGACTGATATAGACCGGTTTCCCATGGCCGGTCTCATGAGGATCTGCCACAACGTAGATCCATTCCCCGCCTACCTGTTGCATCCTGGCGCTATCCCGGTCCACCACAAGCTTTCCGGTTGGGTCCACCAGTCCTGCAACAAACAGGGCTGCCAGGAGATCTATTATTCCTGAACCGCATAATCCCTCCGGGGCCTTGCCGTCTTTGGTATGAAACGTAACAGTCAAGTTGTATCGGTCTATGTCCACCCGGTCTATTGCCCCTGGCTGTGCTCTCATACCACAGGAGGAAATTCCCCCTTCAAGTGCCGGGCCGGCCGCTCCTGCACAGGCCACCAGCCAGTCCCTGTTCCCCAGCACTACCTCTGCATTGGTGCCAATATCCACGAGCATGGAGATCTCCTCCTTGAGGTGTATGCCTGAGGCCAGTATTCCTGCCAGAAGATCACCGCCGAAGTAACTCCCCACATTTGGAAAACAATAAAGCCAGGCCTGAGGATGGACGTTTATTCCTATTTCCCAAGGCCGGATCAGATCAAAGCGGTTAACCACGGGAATATATGGTTCCCGGCAGATATGGCCTGGATCAAGACCTAAAAAGAAGTGGCACATAGTGGTGTTGCCAGCCAATGCAATAAAGCAAATATTCTCCGGGCTCATGCCATGTCCTGCCACAATTTCCTGAACAGAGGAGTTAAAAAGGCTAATGACTTCAGACTGCAGTGTCTCCAAGCCATTGCCTTGCCCTGCAAAAAGGATCCTTTCCAGGATATCCTCACCATGGACCCTTTGAGGGTTGGTTTTTGATAGAGTGGAAACGATTTTGCCGGAACCAAGGTCCACCAGGTAAAAGACCACTGTCGTGCTTCCAAGGTCCACAGCCAGTCCATAAGGCCGCAGAGAAGCGCCCGCAGCGCTGACCTGGGCGACTTCCCAGCCGGAAGGCCCATCCAGCACCAATGTCTGCACCTTGTAGCCGGAGGAAGGGAGAATGTCAGGCAGGACTTTGCATGTCTCTAATGGGAACAAAGGTGACTGGCCCAGGATAGACTCTAGGGCAGCTCTTGTACGTGACTCGTGACTGCGGTTGTCGCTCAGAGACGGACCAGGTAGATCCAGACTGATTGCGCGGGCTACAGGATCAAAACGCATAAGCGTAAATTGTTTTGTAAACGTTCACAGGTTGTATTGAAAGATGAACGTCCAACGTCGAATGAAAAACGAATATCTAATACTGAATATTCAACTGGTATTTCTGTTTCTTCATCTTTTCCCATTCAAAATTCGATGTTCGATGTTCGATGTTCATTAGTCCATCCGTTGATCTTTTTCCCGCTCGGTCTGGTCCGGAGTCACATCGATAATAAGAGAGCTTGGATTCGGATCACTATTGGTCTCATTACGCCTTGCACATTCCTTCTCAAATTGACGCATGACCTTGCGAACACGCCATGCCATATAGCCGGCTGCAATGGAAAAGACTACTACAGCGCCCAAAAACAACGGCAAGGCCACAAAAAAGGCAGCCACTGCAAGCAGTCCCAGTCCCAACAGGGTCAGTGGGGACATGTTTGTGGATTTATAGTATATTCTGCGTTGTGTCATTTTATTCCTCGTAAGCGTTCACAGGGCACCGCATCTGCTTTGTTGTCGGGCACTTGAAGTACAGGAAGTACGTCTGCGTATCCTCCGCCTCGCATCTGCAGCACCCTGTAAACACTCACAGCTCGGTGGGTTGCGGTAAAATGGGAGGCGTTGTAACCCCGTGAACGGTTACTATTTCTCATTAGTTTCCGTATTGGATTGTTTTCCCATTCAATATTCGATGTTGGACGTTCGATGTTCGATGTTCATCTTTTTTTGCCCCTTGCATCTGAATGCCTTTAATCACTCTTTATGTATATAGCCAGTAAGTTCCTGGTCTATCTGTTCAGGATCTCCGGTGTTGTAGTTAAGGATATCCTTTAATAAAAGAAATGAGTCGAGATCCATCTCCTCAAACCGGATTCCCATTCCTTTTTCATCCGTGCGAACTACACGCCCCTTAAAAAAAAGCACAAGCTTCGAATTGGTGCTCTCAAGATGCAATTCCAGTTCACAGGGAGTTCCGGTAGAAAATTTGGTATCACTATAGCAGTAAAGTCCTTTCAGACTGATATCTCTTGTTTGATCGCAGCGTATCTCCTTGGCATCCTGCTTTAGAGACCATAGACACGCTGTGGTCTTAAATGGGACCCGAATATGTTTGCGCCGCTCATTATCTGTTACCATAATGCTGTCTCCTCAAGATCCTTCCACCATGGACCTGATCTTAAGACGCAGGCCCTGAAGTCTGATGAATCCTTCGGCATCTGCCTGACTGTAAACATCGTCTTCCTCGAATGTGGCAAACTCAGGCCGGTATAAGGATTTCTCCGCCTTTCTTCCCACAACCTGACAGTTTCCTTTATATATCTTGAGTCGAACTCTCCCATTTACATTAGCCTGGGACTCGTCTATGAGCCTTTGAATTAACTCACGTTCGGGTGAAAACCAGAAACCGTAATAAATAAGCTCTGAATAACGGGAAACCAGACTATCCCGCAAGTGCATAACCTCCCTGTCAAGAGTTATGGACTCAAGGGCCATATGGGCTGCACGAAGAATAGAACCGCCCGGTGTCTCATAGACCCCTCTTGATTTCATCCCGACAAAACGGTTCTCAACCAGGTCAACCCGTCCAATCCCGTTATCGGCACCTATAAGGTTCAACCTTGATAAGAATTCTGCTGCGGAAAGACGCTCACCGTCAATAGCCTTCGGATTTCCCTGCTCAAAATCGATCTCCACATAAGATGGCTTATCAGGGGCGTTTTCAGGGCTCTTTGTCCACATAAACATGTCTTCATTGGGTTCTGCCCATGGGTCTTCCAGGATTCCACCCTCATAACTTATGTGCAGGAGGTTTGCATCCATACTGTAGGGTTTTGCCTTTGTGACCGGTACTGGTATGCCATTGGCCTTGGCAAAGTCCATGAGTTTTTGCCTGGAATTGAGGTCCCATATACGCCAGGGAGCTATGATCCTGAGGTCAGGGGCAAGGGCCATGAAGGAGAGCTCGAAACGGACCTGGTCGTTTCCCTTGCCGGTTGCCCCGTGGCTGACCGCGTCAGCCTCGACTTCCCTGGCAACACGTACCTGTTCCCTGGCAATAATGGGTCTTGCGATGGACGTACCCAGCAGATAGGTACCCTCATAAATGGCATTTGCCCTGAACATGGGAAAGACAAAGTCCTGGACAAACTCCTCTTTGAGGTCCCTTATCACTACCTCCGAGGCCCCTGTATCCATGGCCTTCCGCTTTACAGCTTCCCAGTCCTCTTCCTGGCCTATATCTGCGGAATAGGCCACTACAGGACAGTTATAGATTTCTTGTAGCCACTTGAGAATGACAGATGTGTCGAGTCCGCCTGAATATGCAAGGACTATTTTATTTATTTTTTGTTTCGGCATATAGGAATTCACCTATCCTCAATTCCTCAATTTATAACCCAATTTATCAAATATAAGTATTTTTTACAATGGAACAAGAATTTTCTACATGATCCATCCCGTGGGGAGCGAGTTAATGGCTCCTTCGGCCTGCATATGAATCCCCGGTTTTATGATCCTGCCGGATTAAGCCTTCCAAGGGATTCTTCAAATGCTTCAAGTGCCCTCTGATTAAACAGCACAAAGCGGACCAGCTTGATTTCAGGATGGGCCTGCAGAAAACCAATAATGGTACGAAGGGCTACAGAAGCTGCCTCTCCCAGGGGATATCCATAGGCCCCTGTGCTGATAGCGGGAAAGGCCACTGAACAGATCCTTTTTGCCAGGGCGACTTCCAGGCTTTTTCGATAGGCGCTTTCAAGTAGGCGTTCAGTGCTCGGATTCGGTCCTTTATATACAGGTCCCACCGTATGGATCACATACTGGGCCTTGAGCTTATAGCCTCGGGTGATCACCGCGTCTCCTGTGTCGCAGCCTCCAAGGGTCCGGCACTCGGCAAGCAACTCCGGGCCTGCTGCCCGGTGAATTGCACCATCCACACCACCTCCACCCAGAAGCGTGCGATTGGCTGCATTGACTATAGCCTCGGTATCCTGCTGTGTGATATCCCCCCGTATCAACTCCAGCACGGATGATCCGATTTTAACTTCCATGATGTCACTCTCCTGTTATTATATGGAGCCTTTTACAAAATTTGTTTGCCGGAAAGGATTTTGCCATCATCCCTATCCACAGATTTCGCAGATTACACCGATTACTCTAATCTGCCTGTTTTGTCCTCTTCCAGACCTCCTGCCCGGCCTTCGGAAATGGCTTCTGTGGCCAGTTGATCAGCCAGTTCGTTTTCCTCGTGTCCGGCATGACCCTTGGTCCATTCCCAGTGAACCTTGTGAAATTGGCATAAAGAGTCAAGTGTCTGCCATAGACCCTTGTTTTTAACAGGCTTTTTGGCGACAGTCTGCCACCCTCTGCACTTCCAGCCAGTTATCCACTCGGTTATACCCTGTTTTACGTATTTTGAGTCGGTGGTGATAATCACATCACAAGTCCTTTTAAGGGCCTCAAGGGCCCGTATTGTTGCCAAGAGTTCCATCCGGTTGTTTGTGGTGTTTTTTGACCAGCCCTTGATGCACTTTCTCTGTTTGTCATACTGCAACATTGCCCCCCACCCACCAGGCCCTGGGTTTCCTGAGCAGGCACCATCAGTGAATATATGAACGATATCTTTTTGATTGTTTGCTGACATAGCAATTTGTACCCGATTAAAACTATTTTCGCCCTGTATATAGGGTAACAATACCCATTGTCAGAGGTCTGTGCTTAACCTCCCGAAATCCCACATCTCTCATCATTGCGGCCAGGATCTCAGGTTCATAGAAACCCTGAATGGAATCTGCCAGATAGCGATAGGCCTCTTTGTCGCCTGAGACGATGCCGGCCATAAATGGGAGGAATTTGTGTAGATAGAGCTTGTATATCGGAGAAAAAAGGCGGTTTTTCGGGCGCGAGAATTCGAGAATCGCAAGTTTTCCTCCTGTTTTAAGCACCCTTAGCATCTCTCTGAGGCCCTGTTCCGGCCGGCTGAGATTCCTGACTCCAAAGGCTATTGTTATCCCCTGGAATTTCAAGTCATGGAGTGGCAAGTACTCTCCGTCACCGCATATGGGGACTATATATTTCGCCTTCTTGCTGCCATTTTCTAATTGAAGTGCCCCATGCCGAAGCATCTCATAACAGAAATCCACTGCCACCACCGGGCGCGATATCTGCCTTACAATTTCAGCCGAAAGGGGCAGGGTTCCCGCGCAGAGATCCAGGATAGGGCCCTGTTTGAACTCATCAAGCTCACGCGTGGTTACCCATCTCCAGTAGTGGTCTATATAAAAACTAAGCAACTTGTTTAAGAGATCATATTTCCCGGAAACAGAAGCAAATTTGTCCCGGACAAAGCGCTTTTTTTCTTTTCCTGTTGGTATCATCTTTTATAGAGGTTCAGAGTTCAGGGTTCACAGGTTACATTGAAAGATGAACGTCGAACATCGAACATCGAACGTTCAACATCGAACGAAAAACAAATATCCAATACCGAATACACAACAGCTATTTCTGTTTCCTCTAAAATATCATTTAGTAGTTCAGATTTTTTAATTAGCAAGTCTTTCTTCCAGGTCATAAGTCTATTTCTTTATTTTTTCCCATTCAAAATTCGATGTTGGACGAAGGTAACATTTTCAACTCCAAGATCCTGGGAAAATCACCACGATCATATGACAGCCTGAAGAAATGGAGCAGGCCCTGTCGTTTTTTTTCTGAGAGGTCGAGTTTTATGCCCTTAATCACCCAATCACCCAATCACCCAATCCCTTGTATCCTTCATGGACCAGGAATTCCAGGACATCTTTATTACCAATGGGACCGGACTTTACTGCCAAAAATGTTGCGGTTTTGCCCCTGGCCAGGCTCCCCAATTCTTCAGAGATACCAAGGGCCCTTGCTCCACCATAAGTGCCCGCCCTGAAAATGGCCTCGGGAGGAAGACCCGGGGCCAGCTTTGAAAGGCTTGCCATTTCGGCGAAAATGGAAAGCCGGTCGTTGCTTGCAAGGCTGTCAGTGCCAAGGGCCAAAGGTATGCCTGAGGCATGAAGCTCTTCCACAGGAGCCATACCCACCCCAAGGAATACATTGCTCCTGGGACACAGACAAACGCCAGCCCCTGTTTTTGCCAGGATTGAGATGTCATCCCGGTCCACCTGCACACAGTGGACACAGACCGTATGCCTATCAAGCAGCCCCAGGGTTTCAAGATACCTCACCGGAGACGCTTTGGGGAGATCATAATTCAAGGGCCAGTGTCCTTTTTCTTTTAAGAGTTCTCTCAGGGGACCATGTCCGCCTTGCAGGAACTCTATCTCCTCTTCTGATTCAGCTACGTGAATGGGAAACGGCATACCATGGCTCTGATCCCATGCCTTGATGGCCTTAAGGACCGATGGCGCTACAGAATACGGGGCATGGGCGGAAAAGGCATAGTGAAAAGAGGGCTCCAGGATGTCCGTGGGTTCAGTAATTTTTCCATTTACAAAAGGAGCGTCGAGAGGGATTTCCCCCTCTGCTTCATTCGGTATCGGGCATACCAGTTCTTGAAAGAAGACGCCACTGAAAGGCCATGTGCCATCTTTTTTGGAAGAAAAAAGCGGGATAAAATCCAGATTTCCCACGTCTCCAACGGCAATTATCCCGTTTTCTTGCATCTCTTTTATTGCCTGACATATGGCCGGTTCCCATTCTTCAGGCCTGATCAGGCCGCGGGCCTCAATCAGTGCTCTTACCCAGTCAACAAAGGAGCGGCTTGGAGAAAGACGCCACCTGAGGGGAGAGAGCTCAAGGTGAGAGTGGGTGTTTATCAGGGCAGGACAAAGTATGGAGTCTCCATAGTCTTTGATCTCTGCCGGATAGCTTGAGCGGAGTTCCGATGCCGGTCCCACCCCTACTATTTTTCCTTCAAAGGTCGCTATTGCCCCATTCTCTATTGGAGGCATTGAGACAGGAACCACCCATCTGGCTACGTGAAGACGGAGAGAATTTGGTGATTTATAGCAGAGGTTCAGAGGTTCAGGGTTCACCGTTCAGGGTTACCTTTCTGTAAGGGTTCAAAGGTTGTACTGAAAGATGAACGTCCAACATCGAACATCGAACGTCCAACGTCGAATGAAAAACGAATATCCAATACCAAACACACAACGGCTATTTCTGTTTCCTCATCTTTTTCCATTCAAAATTCGATGTTGGACGTTCGATGTTCGATGTTCATTTTTTTTTGCCCTCTGACTTTTGACCTCCGACCTCTGCCCTCTGACTTCTGACCTCTGACCTCCGACCTTTGCCCTCTGCCCCGGATTCACCAACTAGAGTATAGTCCATCAGGCGCTGACGCGGTTCAAAACCGGCACCGGTTACAATTTTACGTATTTCTGCTTCCGAGAGTCGATGGCTCACCCCGGCTGCTGCGACCACATTTTCCTCAATCATTGTGCTGCCAAAGTCATTTGCCCCAAAAAATAGGGCAATCTGGGCCACTTTTGGACCTTGTGTGACCCATGAGGCCTGAAGGTTCGGGAAGTTGTCAAGGACAATCCTGGAGATGGAAAGCAGTCTCAAGTATTCCTGTCCTGTAGATGGCCTGACGTCAAGAGCGGTATTTTTGGGTTGAAAGGGCCAGGCAATAAAGGCTGTGAATCCGCCGGTGCGGTCTTGAAGGTCTCTCAGGCGCAAAAGGTGCTCGATTCTTTCCTCCAGTCGCTCCACGTGGCCATACATCATGGTGGCAGTGGTCTTAAGCCCTAATCCGTGAGCAGTCTCCATTACATTCAGCCACTCATCTGTTGTGGCCTTCCTTGGAGAGATCTGCTTTCTTACCCTGTCTGTCAGGATTTCCGCTCCGCCACCCGGGATGGAATCGAGTCCGGCCTTGATAAGCCTGACCAGGACCTCTTTTACAGACAGACCTGATATTTTGGAAAAGTGAACGATCTCAGGAGGAGAAAATGCGTGGCAATGTATTGCAAAATTCGCCTTTATAAAAGAGAGCATTTCCTCATAAAAGCTAAGGGGGAGATCAGGATGGAGCCCGCCTTGCAGCAGGATCTGGGTACCCCCGAGCGATTTTGTCTCCTCTAACTTCTCGGCCAGCTCTTGCCTGGAGAGTATATAGCCTGAAAGGTCACCCGGTGCACAGTAATAAGCGCAGAACTTGCAGCCGGAGATGCATATATTGGTATAGTTAATGTTCCGATCAATGACATATGTGACAATGGGCTTTGGATGCAGCCTTCGCCTTACTTCGTCAGCAAGCTGGCCCAGTACATTCAGGTCTGCCTCTTGATAAAGCAAGAGGGCATCATCTCCTGAAAGGCGCCTGCCGCCCCGGACTTTTGATATTATTGGTGAAATCATGGTGGAAGAAGAGCTCAGACCGGCTCGTAGAGAGTGTCGCGCTCTACCGGCTCTCTCCCTGCCTGTCGGATAAGGTGTTCGATTTCACTGCGGGTCATGGCCTGGGAGGTATCCGCCCCTGCCATGTGCGTAATCTTTTCTTCCAGCACAGTCCCATCCAGGTCGTCCGCACCAAAGGATAGGGCGATCTGCGCAACCTTTGGCCCGAGCATTACCCAGTAGGCCTTGATATGTGGAAAGTTGTCGAGCAGGAGTCGTGATACTGCAATACTCTTAAGATCATCCACCCCACCTGTGGATGACAGGTATTCCAGCTTTGTGTTTTTGGGGTGAAAAGCAAGGGGGATGTAGCACAGAAATCCGCCTGTTTCATCCTGGGCCTCTCTCAGGGCCAGCAGATGCTCTATCCGTTCAGATATTGTCTCAATATGGCCGTAGAGCATGGTGGCATTGGTCCTGAGACCTGCTCTGTGGGCGGTTTTAGCAACTTCCAGCCAGTCCTTTCCGGAGAGTTTCTTAGGGCAGAGCTTTTCCCGTATTCTGGTGCTGAAGACCTCTGCTCCACCTCCGGGAATGGACCCGAGGCCGACTTGCATAAAATCTTCCAGCGTCTCGGTGATTGACCGACCTGAAATGGCTGCCAGGTGTGCTATCTCTACACAGGTAAAGGCCTGGATGTGGATCTCGGGTCTTTCGGCCTTTACTGCCCTTAGCATATCAATATAATACTGGTATGGGAGATCCGGGTGCAGGCCGCCGACAATATGTACCTCTGTGACGGGTTCGGCATGCCTCTCCCTTATCTTGGAAACTATCTCTTCTATGGACATCTCGTAGGCCTTCGGGTGGGTCTTTTCCTTTCCAAAGGCACAGAATTTACAAAGATTTATGCAGATATTAGAGTAGTTTATGTGCTGATTATAGATGTAATAGGCCCGGTTTCCGTTAAGCCTTTCTCTTACGATGTTGGCCAGATAACCAAGGGCCGGCAGATGAGTAGTGGAGAAGAGCAGCTCTCCATCTTCAGCACTTAAGCGAGTGTCGGACAGGACTTTTTCGTATATTTCAAAGAGTCCTGCTTCTTTAAAGACTTTTTCCATAGTTTACAGTTACCTCTATCCAATCAAAGGGGAGGTGGTGTTAGAAGGTTATTTCCTTTTTTAATTCAAAATTCAAAATTAAGAATTCAAAATTGTGTCTGAACGGCCTTTCCGTTCAGACACTAATTATCCTTTTGCGTCGTGGTAATGCGTACGTCTTTTACAAATACTTCAAAATGCAGGGTCTTGCCGGCCAGGGGATGGTTAAAGTCCAGCATCATGGCACCTTCCCAGATGGATTTGACCATAGCTGGTTGTCTTAAGCCAAATTCGTCAGAGGCCTTGACTACCTTGCCCACTTCCACTTTTCCTGAAATCCTTTCAATGGCCATTAGTGTTACCTTCCCGGGATCATAGAGCCCATAAGTGTAGTTTGGAGGGACAAATATTACCTTTCTTTCTCCAGGAGCAAGCCCGACAATATTTTCCTCAACAGGTTTGGGGAAATTACCCTTTCCGCATATAAAGGTTACCGGGCCTCCTGACTTTTCAGAGGAATCCACTACTTCCCCAGATGATAGCCTGACTTGGTATTCCATTTCCACCAGTCTTCCATGTTCTACACGGAGTAGAACCTTTTTTGTCACATCCATGGTTGCTTCAATCTAAATTGAGCTATTAGCCTTGTATGTTTCTTTTACCACTACGAGGTATTTTTACGGTAAATTGAACCGCGAAGACGCTAAAGGCGCTGAGAAATACTTTTTATCCAGCCGGTAACGGTCCGGCTGAATAAGTATCTTCTTTGTGTTTAACTCAGCGTTCTTTGCGCCTTAGCGGTTAGCTTAGGTTCAATGACCCCTTGTAGAGATTTTTTCCGGTACCGGGATTTTCATAAAGAAAATTCCTTGGCTATCATAATGTAAAATTGATAACATTTTGTGAATGGAAACGCAATCCGAACCCTAGGCATGAAAAATAATTATTCAAAATCAATCACGAAAACACGAAGGTACGAAAACACGAAAAACAAAACTGGATGAACCTGAAAAAATACTTTAGTATCCAGGCAAGGTATTATTTTGTAGTTGAATGGAGGCATAATTATGCACAATGTGCGCTTATTTTATCTTTTATTACTTATAGTTATGGTATTTACTCCTGTTTCAAAGTCCCTGGCAAAGGGTCTTTCAGAACGTGGAGAAGATCTTGTGTTACTGTTACAGAAAAAATACGAAACCACTACTGATATTACCTCTAACTTCGAGCAGGAGACGTTTGCTTCCGGTTCTTCAGAGGGTCTCAAGGCAGAAGGAAAGGTCTATTTCAATCGTCCGCACCAGATGCGATGGGAATACAGTCAGCCGGAACCGCAACTTATTGTCACCAGCGGGGAAGAGGTATATGTGTATGAGGAGGAAGCCAATCAGGTAATGGTGCTTTCCAGGGATCAATTACTTTCAACTGAGATAAGCAAGGCTTTTTTCTTTGGCAAAGGTGACCTCAAACGTTATTTTATTGTAGAGCATCCAGTAGAAGGCCAACCGGATGCCAGGTGGGTGCTGAAGCTTACCCCAAGGAATCCGGTACCACAGGTATGCACCATATTAATTGTCGTGGATTCTCATACTCATCTGGTAAAGGAGATGTGGCTGGAAGACCAGTTAGGTAGCAGAACACATCTTGTATTCAGCAATGTCAAGGTCAATAAAGGCCTTTCAGACGATCTTTTCCGGTTTGTTCCACCTCCAGGTGTGAAAATCTACCGTACAGATGATTCTAAGGTTCTAGGTTCAGAGGTTCAGGGTGAACCCTGAACCTCTGAACCTAGAACCCTTGAACCTGTGAACGCCTACAATCAGGAGAACAAAATGTCCAATGAAAGTTTAACTGGAGAAATCCGTGCATTGGCACGGGAGAAAAACGCTATCATTCTTGCTCACAATTACCAGGTGCCGGAAGTCCAGGATGTTGCGGACCTTACCGGGGATTCTCTGGCCCTGAGTATCCAGGCATCAGAGACCGAAGCCGATATCATAATATTTTGCGGAGTCCGTTTTATGGCTGAGACCGCGGCCATCGTTTGTCCGGATAAAAAAATAATACTACCGGTAAAAGAGGCGGGCTGTGGTATGGCGGATATGCTGAATGCAGCGGAGTTGATGGCTGAAAAAGCAAAGTATCCGGGCGTGCCTGTGGTCACATATGTGAATTCTACAGCCGAAGTAAAGGCGGAAAGCGACATCTGCTGTACTTCAGCTAATGCAGTGCAGGTCGTTAAATCCTTAAAGACCCATGAGGTCCTTATGACCCCGGACAAAAATCTGGCAATGTGGGCACAGAGACACACAGATCAAAAAATCCATTACTGGCTTGGTTACTGTCCGATTCACGATAATCTCACGGTTGCCCAGGTCAAGGAGGCAAAAGCCGCCCATCCCGAGGCTTTGCTGATGGCCCATCCCGAGTGCCCTCCAGAGGTGCTGGATATGGCGGACGCGGTAAGAAGCACCAGCGGCATGCTGACTTTTGCAGCGGAATCCAAGGCAAAGGAATTCATTGTTGCCACAGAAATCGGGCTTTTACATACGTTGAAGAAGCAAAATCCAGGAAAGAGATTTTACGCTGCTTCTCCTGAGATGGTTTGCTTAGACATGAAAAAAACAGGCCTGAAGGAGGTATTGCTGGCCCTTCAGACAGAAGGACCGGTGATTGTTGTGCCCGAACCGATTCGTTTAAGGGCCCTCAAAGCTGTTGAACGTATGATGGCCGTGCCGCGGGACTGAATTTTTCCAATTTGAATAGCCTCCTTAGTCGGCTGTAAGGTATTCCAACTTGAGCGATTTCAGCTTGCTGCGAATGATTTCGAAATGAATCCGGTTTTCTGTATAAAGAGTCGCCCCTATAGATAGAGCCGTAAAGGCAATCTGGACGTCATTCACGAAGTCGGATTTCTTACAAAGCCCCCTGTATTTGAGAGCAAGATCGGAAAAGAATTGCCCCACGATAATGTAGTGTTGCGAGCTCAAGGTAACTATTCTATCTGCACTCTCATAAGGTTTCTGCAACTGGGAAAGAAGCCTTTCGGCTTTTTTCGTTCTCGCCCCGGCCCAAAGCTCCATGAGCACTATGGCCGAGACATACTTTACAGTCCCACCCCGCTCAAGTTCAGCGCCGTGGGAGTGGTTTCGGATAAATGAGATGTAGATGTTCGTATCGAACATGACCTTCATTTAAAGACCTCGTTTATCACATCACCTTTCCCCCCCACCAGCTCATGGGCCTTGATGATATCATCGTCGATAACTGCCATCTCCAATGCTTTGTTGACGGCCTCCTTTTCTGTCCTTACCTCAAAAATCATGCGTGCCCTATCAATGTAATCCTGGTCCAACTCAATGGTCTTCTTAACCATCCTGGGCATTTGATTTACCTCCTTAACCGTAATTTCAGACATATTATATGGTTTCCCACTGGGAAGTCAATCCAAAATGCTTTTTGTGATCCTCTAATTCCTTTAATTCTATTTCTTTATTCTGTCTCCGTGAGGTGAATACGCCTATCCATTCACGACTTGAAGAAGATACTTGACTGTCGGTAAAAGATCTTTTATTTTGTGCAGATAGATAGTAATGAAGTAAAGGAGTAAGATTTATGAAAATCAGTGCAAAACGGCAAATTTCCCTTCCCAAAAAAATTATGGTTGCGCTGAATCTAAAGCCTGGAGATGAAATAGAGTTCCAGCTCAAAGGCGACAGCGCGAGACTGGTTCCCATAAAAACCATAAAAGTACCAAGAGAGCAGGCATGGTTCTGGACTCCCGAGTGGCAAGCGAAGGAAATGGAAGCAGAGGAAGACCTGCGGAGCGGCGAATACAAGGATTTCGAGAATGTTGAACATCTTCTGAAAGACCTTCACAGTGAAGATTAGACGCACCGCATCCTTCTCGAAGGATTACAAAAACCTACCCGCGCAGATTCAGACAAGGGCCGACAATCAGCTTCTTCGGCTGGTGAAAAACCCAAAACACCCCTCTCTGAGGATAAAGAAGTTAAGAGGCACCGAGATATTCGAAATTCGAGTCACTCGCGGATATCGACTGACTTTCAAAATTGAAAAAGGATTCTTGATATTGAGACGGATAGGCACCTATGACCTTCTGAAACAAGAGGGGCGACGCTGAGGGCTTGCCATCAAGGAGCGACAGATCGGGAGAGGGAACTACGCAGCAAACTCAAACACAGGCGTCTGAATGATACGGCGAGGTTTTCTTTGTCCCCAAATCGTTTGCTGTAATTGTTCTACAGTCTTTGGCGAGAAGAATCGCTCTCCAGTTTCCAGGCACACTCTAGCCGGCACATTCTCAATAATAACGAACCTATCATCTACACCAAGCGTGTAAGTGACTTTTTGTTCAACCATCGTTTCTTTTTTAGCTGGATATGCGCAAAAAACCTCGATGAAAGATTTCCTAACTCTGGTCCTTGCTTGTTGTTTCATAATATTTCTCATAAACGAGTTAATAACCCATTATCAAGAAATACAATAAAAATCAACTCATCATAATTTTGAACCATCGCGAAGCGAAAAATAATAGTTTTTCTCTGCGTTCTCTGCGCCCTCTGCGTGAGCCCATTTTTTCATCCCCGTCATTTCTTTGCCTGCCCCGTTCAATCCTGCAAGGCTATTTAACTGGGGCGTCCTTTGCGTCTTGAGCGAAGCGGGCGGTGAAGAAAATATTTCTCCGCGTTCTGCGTGCTCGAGTGAGCTAAGCGAACGGGCGTAAAGAATCTCTCACAGAGACCTAGAGAAGGAATTGAACGAATGCGCCGGGCGACTTGTTTTGAGAATCATACGTGGCTATAATTGGAATTATGAGGCCACAGGGAGGTGATTCTTATGGAAGTATCTGTTCGTGAACTTAAAAATAATCTTTCTTTATACTTGCGTCGAGTACAGACTGGTGAGGAAATCATAGTTACTTCCCGTAGGCGTCCCGTAGCGCAACTGTCCGCCGTTCGACGTCGCCCTGAAGACGTGGAAGCCGAGACCATTCGACGGATTAACGCCCTGCCCTTGGTCCGGCCAGGCAAGGGAGGAAAGGTTATGGGAGCGGAGAATCCAATTCCTTGGAGATCCGGCGAAAAAACGTTTTCTGACATAGTACTGGAAGAACGGGAATGATTTTGTATTTGGATACTTCGGCTCTTGTGAAACTCTATGTGGATGAGCCTGGTTCCGCCGGCATCAGAGAGGCCCTTGTCAGAGCAAAGGCCGTATATACCCACCAGATTGCATATGTGGAAATCAGGGCTGCCTTTGCAAAGATTCACGGCATGAAACGTATCAGTGTTGAGGCGCTGGAGTCAATAAAACAGGCATTTGAACAGGACTGGATGGCTATCGGGGTTGTTGGTATAAATGAATCTTTAATTCGTCGAGCTGGTGATCTTGCTGAAATCTTAGCTCTTCGGGGATATGACAGTGTGCATCTGGCCGCAGATGAGGCGCTTCATGTTCAAAAAAGTAGCGGCACAGATTTTTGCTTTGCTGGATTTGATCAGAAATTGAACCAAGGTGCCTCCAGGCTGGGGATAGCCCTGCTAAAGATATGACATTTTTGAACCGTTTACGGGTTCAGAGGTTCAGGGTTTGCGAGAGAATGTAACTACTCAGGAAAATTTACCGCAGAGAGCGCAGAGAATGCAGAGAAAACAAAACAGACTGAAAAATTCACGCCGTACTGCATTCAAAAAATATTCGGTCTTCCGGTATTCTGAACCATCGTGAAGCGATAAATAATATTTTTTCTTTGCGTTCTCTGCGGTCTCAAGCGATTTTGAGGAGCGGGCGAGAGAAAAAGAATGTCTCTCACAGAGTTCACAGAGCTCACAGAGTTAGGCCCAAAAGCATAAGTCTTGCCTTCTGCTGCGGTGAAACCAATTTTTGTCAATAAGCAACTTTTTTTGGCATCGAATAAGCAGATAAGTCGTATCCTCCATCCCTGGAAAATCCCAATATCGACGTATTTACTCAGGTGTAGCAGGCCATCGCAATGTGGCATTGACCTTGCAATAAAACGTAATGAGAAACGAATTGAGGGATTGAAGAATTTGGCCGATTAGAATCTGTGTAATCTGCGAAATCTGTGGATCAATAAAGGAGGTAAAATTATATTTATCAAGTCGAAAAAAGTTGCCGATAACAATTTTGAGTATCACCCACACTAATTATTTAACACAGGAGGTCTATTATGCTTGGATTTTTAAACAAGATGAAAAAGACAGGACACAAAGGTTTTACCTTGGTCGAGCTGATGATTGTCGTGGCAATTATCGGTATCCTGGCCGCAATTGCCATTCCGCAGTTTGCAGCATACCAGACAAGGGCACGTAATACCACAACCGTGGCTGACATGCATAACTGGATGTCTGCAACCGAGAGCCTCATGTCCGACATCTCATGCTACGGGGTCTCAGTAGCGGCCGCTACTCTTGTTGCTGCACCAGGTGGTGCAGGCGCCGGCGCCATAATCGTAGGCTCTCTTTCTCCAGCCACTGCTACATTTGCCGGCGCAATGGTTACCGGGAAACATCCAGTTTCTGCTGCAATAAGTGGATTCCCGGTAGGCGTAGGGAACGATAATCATATTCAAGTCAGTACAGATGCCCTTAACGAATCATACCTCATTGCCTCAGAGCATTCACGTGGAAACACGGCGTATGCAGTAGACTCCGATGCATCCAACACTTCCTATTTTGTTAAAAACGATAACTGGTCTAAAGCAAACGCTGCTGGCTTTGAATCTACGGTACCAGTGCCTGTACAAAATGCTAACGATCTCTTTCCAGCTATAGCCGGCGGCGGTCTCCCGACCGCAACCTGGGCACCTAAATAATCAACCGAACATAATCAAAACTCTCATTTTTACCAAGGCCGGGTTTATGCCCGGCCTTTTTATTTTAGAATTTTCTTGTAAATTACGATCTATATATAGATACTTCACACATCCGGAGTTCTTAAAGGCATGATAGATATAGTACTGGAAGGGCTGTCCAAGTCCTTCACGAGCGGCCTTGCAGGGAAACGAAAAGTACTGCAGGAATTTGACCTTTCCGTGCAAAAGGGTGAGGTGGTGGGCTTTCTCGGTCCCAATGGCGCTGGGAAAAGCACGGTAATAAAGATCATCCTGGATTTTATCTCTCCTGACACCGGACAGGTCTTAATAAAAGGCATAACCAACCATGATTATACAGTGCGGCGTCATATTGGCTATCTTTCGGAACACCCTTGTTTTTATGACCGTCTGACAGCCAGAGAGCTGCTCGGTTTTGTCGGCCGTATGGCCGGGCTGCCGGAACGCGTTATCCGCGAACGGAGCGCATCCCTCCTCGAGGAGTTGAACCTGCACAATGTGGATGGCAAGGCCCTGCGTTTTTACTCCAAGGGTATGCTTCAGCGCATCGGGTTTGCTATGGCCCTGATCCACGATCCTGACATCCTCATCCTGGATGAGCCCCTGGGCGGGCTCGATCCAATAGGGCGCCATCTGGTGATAGATCTCCTTAGCGAACTGAAATTGCAAGGAAAAACGATCTTTTTCAGTTCACATCTCCTGAATGATATAGAAAAGGTCTGTGATCAGGTAGCAATTATTGACCAGGGCCGCCTGCTCTTTCATGGAACTATCGCCACACTGACCCGGGGTGAACAGGACCTGGAGCAGGCCTTTCTGGCAAAGATCTCTGCGGAGGGGAATCAGTATGCGTAAGCTCTGGCAACTGAGCTGTCTGACTTTTCGGGAAGGGATACGGCATCGGGCCCTGCACGGCATACTGGTCCTGGCAATAGTGCTGACAGCCCTGAACCTCGTACTGCCTGATCTGTTCATGTATGATCTCGGCAAAGTGGCTGTGGATATCGGGCTCTCCATTACAGCCCTGTCCGGTCTCCTGCTGATCTTTTTCCTGGCCATCCAACTACTGGGACAAGATCTGGACAAGAGAACAGTTTATCTCGTCCTGGCATGCCCGGTATCACGGCATCAGTATATCCTGGGGAAGTTCCTGGGTACCCTGCTACTTATACTCATATCATTTGTTTTTCTTGGCGGGTTGACTTCCGGAAGCGTTTTTGTAGTGAGGCTCCTTTACCCTGCATACGCCGGCAGCCAGTTTTCCTGGATGATATTTTTCGTGGCCCAGGGATTTCTTTTTCTTGGTCTGGTTGTCACGACTGCAGTGGCATTTTTCTTTGCCAGTTTTACTACCAGCTCCTATATGACCCTGTTGCTCACTCTGCTCACGTATGTCATAGGCCATGGGATGGAGCCTGTAAAAATGGCCATCAAAGGGAATACCCTTTCGAGCTCTCCCTGGCTCATGCACCTTATCGACGGGGCCTCCTGGGTCTTTCCCAATCTCGCTGTCTTTGATCTCAAGACTGCGGCTGCATACGGCCTGCCCTTGCGTCCTGATATCCTGGTCTGGACTGTATTATACGGACTGTGTTATACAATAATCCTCCTTTTGGCGTCAGTACTGATCTTTGCCCGACGCGAACTGGCATGAAGACAAAAAGCCTCGGCATTATCACCCTCTCGGTTTTATTACTCGTATGTTACGGTATAAGTTTCCATCAACTGGAACAGAGTAGGATGCAATACTATCGCGCGTCTGATATGCAGCATCTGCTCCCGGTTGTCCCTCCTGTAATTTTGCGCATAGTAGCCGGTGAATTCAAGGCCGTTATGGCGGACTATCTGTTGTTGGAGGCGGCAAGCGCTCTCGGGAGATATCTTGAAGCCGAGGTTCCGCTCAGGGACCTGTCCCCTGAGGTGTGGGACGTTATCTTCACCGTGCTCAATGCCTCACAGTCATTAGACCCTTACTTCAAGGATATATATCACGTGGTCCAAGGCATATTCCCATGGGATGCAAAACGGCCTCAAGAGACAATCGATTTTCTTAAGATAGGTGCTGAAGCACGTTCATGGGACTGGACACTGCCCTATCACATAGGTTTTGACTATTTCTATTTCCTGGATGACAAGTTACAGGCATGGCATTACATGCAAGAGGCATTGAATCGTCCTGATTGTCCCCCAAGCATGGCTACACTCGGCACAAAATTATTGTACCAGACCGGACGGACCGAGGCCGCATTGACATTTTTGCAACAGTACCTGGAGAATGAACAACGTGACACGCCGACCGGCAAACAAATAGAGCGCCGGATAAAAGCACTTGCCGGAGTCCTGGTTCTGGAGCGTGCCATAGACAGGTTTAAGGACCTTTTTGGAAGGCAGCCGATTAACCTGGATGAACTCGTGACAACAGGCATTTTGTCTCGCCTCCCTGAAAACCCGTACAATGTACCCTACTGTTTAGATAGTGATGATATCATATTGTTCGATGCTGTGGAATGTCCTCGGCAAGAAACCTCTGGAAGATGAGGAAAAACGGCTACGGTAATGGGTACGTAATGGGGGACGTTGGCAACTTTGTAAACTTATTATCCCAACAACACCTGATCCCCTTTTAATTCTGATCCTCTTATAACTGCTTTCTGAACACCCATGCGGCTGATCCCGAGAAATCTTGCCATCTCCGCTGCCGGATGCCCAACTTCTTCAACAGCCAGCCAAGCAAGCAGGGATCTGGCTTCTGAATACTGTCTTTGTCTGTTCCTAGAACATATCAACTCAGGTTTAAGGCCCAATTTCCCAGCCACAATTTCAATCAGTTCCTCTATGGGGCGTTTGGCCAGGTACTTCTTTTCAAGAAGCGTCTCCGATTGTTCAAGGATTTCATTTACAAAATCCCCGCTCCCCAGGATCCTTGCATCCCCCTTCTCGCGCTCTTCTTTCTTTCGCCCGAGAAGGCTCGCTTTGTTGCCCCCTGCACTTCTAACCAATCCTCCACCCTGTAAATCAGGCCGACTCCCCTGATCAACTTCTTGTTGTGTGCCGGGCACGGCACGTATTCTAAAGGGTGCGTTGAGCTTATCCTATGTTTCAAAGCTCATCAAGTCCCAAACCCAGCCGGATGGAGGCGAAGGGTATAGCGGTATGGCAACTGGGTATCCGGCGACGGTGCTTGGAAAGGAAGCCGCCCTGCCGAGGCAGGGTACCGCGAACGCACGGGGCGATGAACAAGAACCGAGTTAGGCTGGTTTGGTGGGACAAGCCTGCAACACAAGGTAAAGTCCTCTATCCATCTTAAGCCAAGCAGGTATACTCGGCGCTCGTGTGCGGAAAGATACGTGTTTACCCCGGGAGATCTGCTGCGTGTCCATTATTGGACTGATCGAACCGTAAGGGGAGACGATCGCGTGGCAGAAGTCAGCAGAGGGCATAGTAGTCGGTGGAAACGAGCCGTGCCTCCCGAAGAGGGAAGAAGTATACATGGAGGTCTCACCTCGACGAAGGCCCGAACGGTGCCCGGCCGAATGGCTTGGGTAAATGGTTGTGGCTATCAAAGAGCATGTTCTTACCGGCATAATGCAGCAGTTGCTGAAAGGTCGGTAGCGTTCTGTTTCTTAAATGCCAGGCAGGACAGAGGCCTATTTGTCTGTTTCTGCTTTGACCAGCCAAATCGCCGGATACGGACCCGTATGTCCGGTGGTGTGGGAGGGGGTAGCCGTGAGGCTACTCCCTATCCCTATTTAGGAAAGGGGGACATCCTATTTTACCCCTGTCAAGCTAAAAAATTTCTCTTTTAAAAACGGCTAGTTGAACATTTTAATGTCTATAAGGCGCAGATTCCCTATTGAGCCTGTAACAGCTCTTGCAAAAGGTCCGACTGAATTCTCACCTATAGCGAATCCTGAATCTGATTGAACTATGATTTCCAGGGTCATGGTCCGATATTGCTAGTGCGATCCTTTTCCACAAATTAGCCGCACTTTAACAATTGTCGAGCTAAGACAGAAAGAATAGGATTTCTTGGACTGCCTTGTCCTTTATCCCGAGGTCATCGAGCCTAGTTCCGATATTTTTGATGTAGTCCACGCACCTGCCTCTATCACCAATTGCTTTCTCCGCCATTTTAGCCTTTTCGGACAAGGACTTGTCAGAAATTATGTTAGGTCCGGAATAGATTGGAACATGTGTTTTAACCGTTTTTCCTGATTCAAGGATAATACTCAATTCTTTCAGGTCGAAGTTCCTTCCTTCTCGTTTTCGGAGATACTTCAAAACCTTTTCACTGTTTTTTTTAGAAAACCCGAAAGCTAATCCCTCACAATTGCTGGACGAATCGTTAACAAGGTTCAAAGTTGGTCCCGGGTTCTCTTGTGTTCCCCAATTTTTAACAGAAGCTTTGTTGAAATCTCGGCGAAATTCATCAGATTTCGCCTTTTCTTTGCTTTTGCAACTGAATCCTTCCTCCCATTGATCCCACATCAATGACCCATATCCGAAAATCCACATATCATTCCCCTCCTGTCATAAAAGTTTACGTGCCTATCGGGTTGGCGCCCAAAATATTCTTAAAAACGGCATAACATACTAAAATTATTAAACTTCACCGGAAACGAGTCAAAAAAGATTTTCTCAATAATTAGCCAATAATATTAATAGATTAAGCTAATTCTGTGGGCATTAACCCAATAGGCACGAAAGTTTATTTGTCTTTGACAGCCCAATGCGGAATTGAGCAGCAACTCCAGACAGCATAACATGGCTTGGCCCACGCGTCCCACAGGCGTCTTCCCGCCGCTCGCGGCGAGGAGTCTTCATTACAAAATAATTGATAGCCCAAATAAAATTACGCTTATCATAAATGTCACCATTTGAATTTTCAGGTGCCCCCACGTTTTTAAACCAAGATTATAACTAACTGTCCTTAATTCTTTAAAATTATCCTTAATTTTTCCTTTTTTGTAATCAGAGATATTATCGAACGTCTTGCATTGTTCGATTAAAATATTTGGATAACTTTCCACCAACAATTTCCAATACATAGATAATACTTGAACGAAACCATATTTTTCTGAAGAGCTTTCGTCAAGTTTAGTATTCGAATGCTTGTACATTCTCTTTCGAATCAGAGTAATTTTGCTAGTGATGCGAAAATCCCACAATCTATCCAAAGCAGTTATGAATCCAAAACCAATAGATATTAGTATTGCAATGAGAGATAAAACTGACAGCGTTAGATCACGATCAGGATTTTTGAGAGTAAAATATGTATAAAAATATTTATCTCTGAAAATTAGCGTAAGAAATGCGACACTTAATGTTAACAATAAATTGTTCAAAAAAGACAGTTGGTTTCGTGATTTCGTAGCCCATCTTAAGTATCGTTCATCATAGGCTTTCTGTACATCATTACTCATTTACTTACTCCTGTAGGTAGGGTTTGGGGGAGTTAGTTTAATAATTTAACATCATTCTCTTCTACAAATTTTCCCCCTCCCTTGATGGCCCGTGAGACTGCGTTGATCTATGTGGCCAACTTGTCCAAAAAATCTTCATTTCCCTCATACCGAGAAAATCCACGCTCGGTGTCACCGGGTTTTCTCCACTACATTATGGCCTATGCTATCGAGTGGAGGAACATCCTTCGCGACGACACCGACAGGGATGAGTTTGTTCGCCGCCGCCCCCATCTTGGTCCCTTCTTTCTGATATCGGCACAGGCACTATTTTCCTTGAGGCTTTTGAGGATGTTATTTTGATGGGGGAAAAAGAGGGACCGGCGAATAAGGCTTATTTTTTCACCACAAGACGCCGAAAGCGCAGGGATCTGAGGGACGTGATCTGGAGGATGTGTTCCATATTTCCACTTCTCTCGACTTTACTGTAAGCCCTTTGTTACCGCGATCTTCTCCTCTATCTGATCCAGAACATCGACAATTGTCACTCTATGCGAAGGTGAAACCTGATCATTTTCATGTTTATGATGCGGATAAGTACTCATATCTCTCCAATGAGGCTTATTATCCCACCTGGCTATTAACTCACCATCATTCTTCTGGAAATGGTATGAGTATTTCTGGTATCTGGGGGGCGCTGTTTCTGAATGAACTTATGGTAGGGGGCAATGGAGCATGGAGCAGGGACCAGGGGCACGTACCTCAAACCACGAACTACGATCTATGAACCACGAACTACGAACTATGAACTACTCAGAGGTCGAAAAGCTTAATATTGTTTTTAGGGAATATCTGGCTTTGGGGTGGTATAGTCTAAATTCCTTTGGAAGGGATGGCTGCCTTCGGCTGGATGATCTAGGCTGGGTTCCTTCAGAAACAAGATAAATGGACAAACAAAACAAGGGATGAATCCCTTCGGGATTGCATGGGTGCTGGTTTTTAGGCCAATTCGAGCTTTACTGTTCGACCGATGGCATGAGCTGCTTTTCTTAAGGTATGTAATGTCACTGATTCATTGACAGGATCAAGGAGTCTGTCAAGGGATGATCGGCTTGTTTTCATTTTTCTAGCCATAGCTGATTTCGACAGGTTATTCTTTTTCATTTCTTGTTTTATTTGCCATGCTAAGACTCTTTTGATGGCCGTTTCCGTGCATTCTTCAAGGATACCTTCTTCTTCAAGAAAATCATTGAAACTCCCGCCTAAATTTTTATGAGTCCCAGTCATTTATTTTCTCCTTTCAATATGTGACATACGTCGTTTTGCTATTTTCAGATCGTTTTTGGGCGTTTTTGAGGTCTTTTTGATAAAAGCATGTAAAAGAATCATCATATCGCTGTATACCGTGAAAAGAACTCTGGAAATCCGGTTATTTGATAAATTGGAACGGACTTCCCATAAGTCCGTATCTATTTTTCTCACAAGTGGCATGCCAATAGGCCATCCGAATTCAACCGTCCGGATATCATCACCGATATTTTTTCTGTTTGCGGCGGTCAATTTTTTCAACCATTCTTTGACCGGTATACTCCCTGTGTCTGACATATAAAACTGAACATCGACAATTTTTCTTTTTGCATCCATACGTTGTATGCGTACCTATTATGGGACGCTTTGTCAAGAAAAAGGTGGCCTTTGCGGAAAGGATGATGGCGAGATCGTGATCTGGGGGACGCTGTTTCTGAATGAACTTAAATTGCAGGACGTTGGTGTTACTTTATAAACCGCCAAGTTGCACGGGAAACCTCCTTTTTCGTAAATGGTTATTATAGCGACCATAATTATGTGTGTCGATAGTGAGCTAGAGGACGCTGTTTCGGAATGGAAGAACGTAATTGACTAGATTGAATAACTACCTTTTGTTATTTTTTGACACGGATTACATCCCAGAGAAATAGGCTACGTATTTCACAGGGCAAGCAGATTACACGGATTAGGGAAAAAGAGACAAGAGGGCAAGGAGGCCGGAAATAAGGGGACGGATAGATGCTTGTCCTCATCAAACCCCTGATTTCTTGCTGTCTGTGGATAACCTCTGGAAGCCTCACGTCCCAGTATGATCTTCCGATAATGGGGGACATTCGTGCAGAATGTGCATAGCGTGCCTACAGCAGAACACCTGAACATTCACAACCAGTTTTTTCCAGGGTTTGATATAATCCTTTACCTTGGATCTTTTCCCAGCGGAGAAACATCCTTTACGACAACACCGACCGGGATGAATTTGTTTGTTGCCTATCCCATCTTTGTCCCTTCTTTCTGATAGCGGCACCCGCACTATTTTCCTTGAGGCTTTTGAGGATGTCATTTTGATATGCGTAGGATCACCCATTTCCAGCCGACGTAGAGTTCTCCACTAAAACCGGTCAGCGTTCATTCAAAGATTTTGCGATTGAGGATCTATTAAAAATATGGTGAGGATGGGCTTGGCGAGCGGGCAGGCAGAACTCACGAATCAACGGTTTAGATTTTCGGTGAACCCTAACCCTCTGAACCCGTGAACGGTTACGAATGATGATAAGGAGAATTGGTTTACCACAATATTTTCACCCTGTATTTCATTATAAACTTGTCTTTCGTAAGAATGGTTACATTCTCTACTCTGGCCTGTGCGACCAAAATCCTGTCAAAAGGATCTTTGTGAAACTCCTCAAGCTTCGCTATTTCCAGAGTATGGGGAACCGTAATTCCCAGCGGCATAAAATCATTGATATCTACACTCTTGATTATAAAATTTTCTATACTTCCAGTTTTTTTTATTTCCTTTATTTTCCCAAGGCTGGATTTTATCACAATTTCCCACACTGAAGCGGCGCTGAGATAAACAAAATTGTTCTGATCCAAAATTACATCTTTAACCTCGGTGGATAATTTTTCAGGGGCAACCATGGCCCATAAAAAGGTATGTGTGTCAAACAAGTACTTCATCTGTAAAATTCTTCAACAATCTCATCCGGCAAAGGCTCTTCTATATCATCAGAAACGTAGATCCTTCCTTTGAACAATCCAAGGATCCTTTTGCGCCCCTTCTTTTTTAAAGGAACCAGCTTTGCCACAGGCTCCCCTTTTTTTGCAATAATGATTTCTTCTCCCAGAAGAACCCTTTTTAAAAGCCTCGAAAGATCTTTCTTGGCCTCATAGACGTTTATTTGTGCTAACATTTCTATAATCCCCACATAGTATTTACATTTATCATATCAGTTGATCAAGTAATTGGTCAACTGAAATCACGTCAAATCCGTGGCACTTTGTCACTTTTTTTGTAGGGAACATTGCCAATTTATACAAGAAAGCTTCATTTCCCTCATACAAAGACAATCCAGGCTCTATGCACAGGGTATCCTCCATCATGTTATGGCACCGCTTCTTGACATGTTTAACAAATATGTTAACTTTGTTCATGGGATGGCAGATTACCTATTATAGCGAAAATATTCGTAAAATTATTGACAGTTGGCCGGTTGGGATTAGAGCTTTTTGTGCGAGATTGACTGAACGTATAAAACTATACGGGCTAAATCTGGGGATGCCATTTACCCGCTCAATGGGCCACGGATTATTTGAAATTCGAGCAAAGAGTAACGAAGGTATTGGACGTGCTTTTTTCTGCACAGTCGTGGGGAATAAGATTATTCTTCTGCATGCATTTATCAAAAAAACCAAAAAGACCCCGCAAAAGGAGTTGAAAATTGCACGTCAAAGATTAAAGGAGGTTCGCCATGAAAACCCATGATGAAATGATAAATGAATGGATGCGAGATCCTGCATTTAAGAAAGAATACGATGCGTTAGAATCTGAATTTGTTCTATTTGACGAACTGATAAAGGCCCGAAGCAACGCCGGACTGACTCAAGCAGAAGTGGCTGAGCGCATGGGAACAAAAACCCCTGCTATTGCACGACTGGAATCTGGAGGGGGCAGCAAAAAGCATTCTCCATCAATTGCAACACTCCTCAAATATGCTGATGCTGTTGGTTGTGGCTTGGAAATCAAATTGATACCACGCCAATCAGGGAGATCTGGGGGACGTATTGCCAGCGACAAGCTCATCCACCGCCAACTATTCAGTGCCTGAACGAAAATCCCCTATTTTGAGGTTTGGGTCGAAAAGGGGGACGTTCGTGCAGAATGTGCATGACGCGCCTACAGCAAAGCACCTGAATATTCACAACCAGTTTTTGTCCCCGGTTTGATATAATTCCTTACCTTGGGACTTTCCCCAGATGATATTGATCAGGTAGCAAAGGAACATCCCTCACGACGCCACCGACCGGTACGAGTTTATTTGCCGCTTATCCCATCTTAGTCCCTTTATTCTGATATCGGTACAGGCACTGTTTTCCTTGAGGTTTTTGAGGTATCCTATTCAAAAACCAAGGTAAGCTGCCAGAAATTTAAACAAAGGAATACCTTTCGACAATCCGAGTTTTTTGTGATATATTTGTTTTAGTCTAGCAATGGTTCGGCAATCATAGCAAGAGGAGCAAAATGGCGGCTGACAGGCGTTGGATGGTTCGTGACCGTTATGACAACGACATCTATTTGACTCAAGAACGGTGGGAACACATCACTGAGGCGATAAACCATCCCGAAATGTCAGCCTATGGGGAATACCTGAAGGAGACGGTTCAGTCGGGCAAGCGGAAGCAAGATCCGTTAAATCCACAGAAATACTTCTACATCAAGTCGTTTGATGACTTAGCAGAAAACAACACGCACATCATTGCCATTGTGCTGTTTCGATTTAGCGAAGGACCAAATGGTGAGCCGGTGTCCAACAATTACATTGTCACGGCCTACCAGAAAGAGTTAAAATAAAAATATGGTTATGACAGAGCCAATTTTCAATTATGATGAAATGAGTGATACGCTGTACGTCTCATTTGCCCCTGGAGAGAAGGCAACAGGTATCGGATTGAACGACCACATATTGTTGCGCATCAACAAGAAGGAGCGCCGAGCCATCGGATTGACCTTTTTGGATTACTCATTTCTGGCACAGAGAACCGAAGTGGGTCCGCGTAGTTTTCCCCTGACAGGTTTGGTAGAGATATCAGAAGAGCTCAGAGAGATGGTGCTTGATATTTTGCAACGTCCCCCAGTAAGTGATATTCTTTTTCTCTCGACCTACACACCATCCATACTAGAGACGATTCCTATTACATCTCTGCAACCCGTAGCAATTACCACAGCATAAGGATGGATTTCAACAAACGACTGAGTTTTCGTTTTGCGTAATGGAAATGCATTTGGGGGACGCTACCAATTTATTCAAGAAAACTTCATTTTCCTCACTCATGCCGAGACAATTCAGGCTCGATGCACAGGGCGTCCTATACTTGTCAACACTACATTATGGCCTATGCTATCGAGTGGAGAAACATCCTTCAGGACGACACCGACCGGGACAAATTTATTTGCCGCCTATCTCATCTTGATCCTTTTTTTGTATCCATTCACGGGATTACAGCGCCCGTTTTACTGCATCTATCGAACTGTAAGCGTTTACAGGGTGCTGCAGATGCGAGGCGTAGTGGTGAAAATGGGCTGCTAAAATGCCAAGTTATTTTTCCCCGGCCCTAATAACGGGGAGGGGCTTGCTAAAGCCTGCCCGTTACCCACTTACCTTATAGGGCAACAGGAACTGTTCGCATCCTAGGGCTTCAAGTTCCGGGTCCTTGTGAACAAGTATCGCCCCCTCAAGAATGGAACAGGCTGCAATCCATGCATCGGCAAGCGACAAGGGATGGTTGGCTTTTATTTCTGCTGCCTTTCTGAGCAGTTTTTCGTCCTCATGCCGAACGGCCAACGGCAGGGCAAGACATTGCGCATAGGCGAGCTTTCCGGCTGCTTCACCCTCGTCTTTCCAGACCCGGTACAGGAGTTCCATGGGGGTCATGAAACAGACCACACAAAGGGCCTTGCGGCGTTGGGCCAGATGGAAAATTTTTGCCACTTGGTCGGCACCGGCCTCGTCGTCCCTGAGGGCCAGAAGGGCTGAGGTGTCAAGGACATACCGTTTCATTCCTGTTCCCGATCACGCCTACGTTCCGCAAGGAGCCTCGCCACCGCTCCACCCTTGCCAGACCCCTGGAAGGCAACGACGGGATCGGTATCCACCGGCATCACCCTGATGGTATCGTCATCAATGATCCACTCCAGCCGTTTCGATGGCCCCAGACCGAACTTTTTCCTGATCGGCGCAGGGATTACGGTCTGGCCTCGCGCGGTAATAGTGCTGCGCATGACAATTCTCCAAAGAATTACTTTTTACTTGATTTAATAATTCATTATACCTCGATTACCGCAACCGAGTCAAACCTCGGAAGACCTCGGGCGGAACCGCGGGTTCAGGGGAGTCAGTTTAATGACATGTTTGGGGGACATCATGATTCCCATAAATTTTCTGACATTTTCATCTCCTTATTATGGCGCACAGTATCGAGCGAAGGAGAATCCTTTCCTTCACGACGACACCGACAGGGATGAGTTTGTTCGCCGCCGCCATCTTGGTCCATCTTTCTGATATCGGTACAGGCACTATTTTCCTTGAGGCGATGAATGAACCTGAGCTGCCCCAGTACGATTTCCCGAACCTGCCACGGTTAAATGATCATACGGAATTTAACTTGGCGGGGCAGGCAAGATTAATGGCCGCAAAAAGGCGCAAAATACGCAAAATAAAAACACATACAAGGCAGAGGGCGCCCCGGTTAAATAGACTTGCAGGATTGAACTGGGCAAGCAGAGAACGCTGAGATTGGTTTAGGTTACCGAAATTCATGGCGGATCTTCTATTGCATAAGCTTACGATTGAGGCCCAAAAACGCTTGAAATCCAGTGGGTTAAGTAATCGGGAAGTAACTTCTCAATAAGTCCTGGCGATTCCGGCAATTGCGCTGTCGCTGGAGCTGCCTGTTCCATTTAGTGTATGCCGGATGCGTCTTGCGATAATGTCGCCAGTAGTCAGGATTTCTTTATTTCCAGGTCCTCTGACAATCAGCCTGATTGGCTCTACAGGCACCATCTGTAGTAAGTTTCTCCTTCTGCCACTTCCGACGACGTGCCTTCTGACATTCTGGACGAGAGCAATACTGTTGATCAGGTACTGTTGGGTATGGATCAAATGACCTTCCACAAAAAATACAAATCCGGTTCATGATGCCTCTCAGAAATAAGAAATCACTGGAGGTCCATAAACCGGACTATGTTGGAAAAATCAAAATTAAAAAATCAGAGATGGGTCAAAATCCGAGCGCAATTCCGGTGGACCAACCGTTGGACGAAGTCAACTCGCGCGTTCGCGCCGCGTAGCGGCGTGAACGCTGCCCTTCAGCGGCCGAGGTACGAGGTCCGCTGCACAAGGGGCTTGTTATGCCCCGGCATTATGCTCAATCCCTGTTTCCGTTGTATTAATAGGGATAATTCGCAGTTCGATATCTGACCAAATTTTACGCTTTAGCATTCTCAAATCAAATTCGGTCTGTAGGTTCAGCCAAAACTGAGCTTCAATACCAAAATAGCGCTGCAGTCTCAAAGCGGTATCGGCAGTGATGGATCTTTTCCCTTTTACAATCTCGCTGATCCGATTGGGAGGGACGGAAAGGTCACGTGAAAGCTGGTTTATGCTGATGCTTAATGGTTGCATGAAATCTTCATGCAGTATTTCACCAGGCGTAATTGGGTCAAGAAGTTTTTTAGCATTCATATAATACCTCTTCAGGCAGATTTGCCTTACTCTATTATCATCGTTGCAAGGAAGCTCAACAGCCAGAGATAAAACGGCGCTTCGATCCAGCCTATCCCAATTCTTAATATTTTTTAGTAGGTAGGAAATAACATGTCAAGGACTACAACTACCTAACAAAACAAGAAATTACTCGATGAAGTGCGGGATGTAATGCGATTGCATCACTACTCAATCAATACGGAACGAGCGTACTGTGACTGGATTAAACGGTATATACGATACCATAGGATGAGGACTAGGAAAGATCTAATAGATGGTGAAGCCAAGATCGAGGCCTTCCTGACACACCTTGCAGTAAACAAGGCAGTGGCTCTATCTACACAAATCAGGCCATGAATGCGCTGGTTTTCTTTTACAGACATATTGACCAGGAAATTAATGCCGTTCGGGCAGCCAGGAAAATCAATATCCCCGTGGTTATGACCAAAAAAAGGTGGAAATTGCCAAGGTGCCTGGGGTAACGAAGGGACCTAATTTTACCAAATCTGCTTTGTTGTCAGGTAGTTGAAGTACAAGAGTAGGTCTGCGTGCCTTCCGCCTCGCATCTTCGGCAAACTTGGCTGCTGTATGATCTGGGTTCAAACAGAAAATCTGCCGAAGAAATGGTGATGGCCAGAGGAATGGTTCAAGAGATCAAGGACATCGAGGTAAAGCATTAAAAAAAAGCCCAGGGTAAAGACGGCCAAGAAGGGCAAGGCCAGGTAAGCGCCCTTCTTTAGGGCAAAGGCCATAGGCAAAAAGCTGTAGATAAAAAGCCCCAAATCGACCACAAGGCCAAGCCAACTGGCCCTGTGATAGCTCCAGAGCCTTCTCCAGGTCTGGCCAGGGCCTGCGATTCCAAACTTTGGCGTCCTGACAAATTTTCCGCCGTGACTGAAGAGGCCTTCCAGGATTCCCATGGTCACGGTCGGTGCCATACCGAGGCCAAAGGCAGGCAGCAGGGAAAGGGACCTGGCTATCTCCAGAGGTTTTTGACCCCGGCCATACCTTTCGTGAAAATAGGAATAATAGAGGATGGCCAGCGTGGCCAGGAGGAAAATGGGGAGATCAATGCGCATGATCTGGTACGGTCCGATGCCGACCCTCTGGATAAGTGTTGGATATAGGGTGATAAAGATCAGTGCCCCCATAAGCCAGCCCAGGTTGGAGAGGAGGAGGATTGTCCCCTCTATCTTTTGGGCCATCCTGGCCTTTGATGTCCAAAGGGAGGGCAGGATTTTCCTGGCCGTCTGGATAGAGCCCTTGGCCCAGCGCTTCTGCTGGCTTCTCAAGGCGCTCAAAGTGATGGGGAGTTCGGAAGGGACCTCAAGGTCATCGAGGTAAACGGCCTGCCAACCCTTGATCTGGGCCCTGAAACTCAGATCCAGGTCCTCGGTCACAGTATCGGCCTGCCAGCCGCCGGATGAAACAATGGCCTCTCTTCTCCAGACCCCTGCGGTGCCGTTAAAATTCAAGAAAAGCCCTTTTCTGAAACGAAGAAATTGCTCTATCCCGAAATGGGCCGAGAGAAAAACGGCCTGAAGCCTGGTAAACCAGGAAGTCCCTTCATTTAAAAATCCCCACCTGGCCTGGATCATCCCGACTTTTTTGTCCTGAAAAAAGGGCATAGTCCTTTGAAGAAAATCACTGGGCGGCAGAAAATCGGCATCAAAAATGGCTATAAAATTTCCCGTTGCCTTTTTGAGTCCGTATGCCAGTGCCCCGGCCTTGTAGCCGGATCTCATCTTTCGTCTCAAGACCTTGATATTAAGGCCCCTCTTTCGCCATTTACTGACTCCATCGTCGACAATTGAGCGGGTATCCTCATTGGAATCATCAAGGACCTGGATCTCCAAAAACTCCTTGGGCCACCTGATTCGGCAGACCGAGTCAATAAGCCTTCCGGCCACAAAGCGCTCATTATAAACAGGGAGCTGAATCGTAACCGGCTCATATCTCTCTCCTGCCCCCGGGACAGGAGGACACTTTACATGTCCATGGACAAGGCCCTTTTCTATTTTCCAGAGATGGATCAACATCAGGCGGTATAGACCATATAAGGACATAAATATCAGGGCAGCAAAATGGATAAAAAAGAAAATTTTCATGGCCTGCCTTCGTAAACGATTACGCTCATATCTGTTTTCTGAGCATCAAAACATCATCATACCAGAACCGGGAAATCAATTGAAATAGTTTCTATTTATCATTAGCGGCAAATCTATTGAAAATTCCAATTTGATTTATTAACCACAGATAAAATAGAGTCTCATATCCAGGCCTAAGACCGTGATTTGACCGGTCACTCATTTTTGGTGTCGACAGGAGGACAGGACCAGGAAAAATGGACGACAACGCATACCACAAGAAGGCGCTCCTGGTATTTTCAAGGTTACCCCGGAAGGGTTTTGTGAAGTCACGGCTCGCCGCCCATATCGGTGCACAAAGTGCCTTTGATTGCTTTCTGAAGCTGTCCAGCAGGTGCCTCGGGGCGGCATCAGGGGTCTGTTCCGCCAGGTTTTTGTATCTGTATCCAGGGTGCTGGGCATCAGGTGATATAGATCCCCTGCGGCCAGTTCTGTCCTATTTCAGACTTCGGGCACAGAAACCGGGCAATCTTGGGGAAAAGATGTCCGCGGCCTTTTACGATATGTTTTCCCAGGGCTACAGCCGGGCGGTAATTATCGGCGCAGACATACCGCTTATCACGGCCCAAATCATTGAAAGGGCCTTTTCCCTCCTTGAGACCAGGGATGTGGTCCTGGGGCCAGCCTTTGACGGCGGATATTATCTCATCGGTATCAGGGTGGAAAGCAAGGGATGGCCAGTCCTTTTTGAGGAAGTCCGGTGGGGAACCGACATGGTGCTTGAAGACACGCTAAAAAAAGTTGCGAAAACCGGGTTGAATCCGGTCCTGCTGGAGCCACTTTTCGATGTAGATACAAGGGATGATTTGTGGAGATGGAGAGAGGAAGAAAAAGACGCGGATATCCGCACCTTCCTGGATAAGGTCCTGAAGAAAGCGGGATAGTGATTGACGCCCGGCCGGAAGTAAATCGCCAACACCTATGAGACGGCACAGTTTCATGGAAAATTCCAATTGGACTAATCGTTTTTACCGGGGTTATAACTGTCAAGGGCATTTAACCACGGAGTATAATCCATAATGTACGCAGGGAAGAAGATCGCGCTGATCGTTCCGGCATTGAACGAGGCCCATAATATCCGGCAGGTCATAGAATCCTGTCCGGGCTTTGTGGACAGGATTGTGGTAGCTGATAACGGTTCACGGGACAAAACCGGTGATATTGCCGCCCGCGCCGGGGCGGAGGTGGTGCCGGCCAGGCCCAAGGGATACGGCTCTGCCTGCCTTTCGGCGCTCAGGCGTCTCGGAAACGACCCGCCGGACATAGTGATTTTCGCATGTGGTGACGGCAGTGATGACCTGTCCCTGATGGACCGCCTCCTCATACCCATTGTCGAGGGAGGTTATGACCTGGTCCTTGGCAGCAGACGCCTGGGAAGGGCGGAGCCTGGGGCGCTCGCCCCAATGCAGAAGGCAGGCAACAGGTTGGCCGTCTTTCTGATTGATCTCATCTGGGCAAAGAAGTTCACCGACCTTGGCCCGTTCCGGGCGATAAAGTGGGAAGCACTCGAAAGACTCTCCATGTCCGATCCGGACTTCGGCTGGACAGTGGAGATGCAGATAAAGGCTGTCAGGTCCGGCCTCAGGATAAAAGAGGTCCCTGTAGATTACAGAAAGCGGCAGGGAGGCAAGTCAAAGGTCAGCGGCACGGTTGCCGGCACCCTGTCGGCCGGTAGGAAAATCCTGGGCTGGATACTGAAAGAGGCTATAAGGGACAGGAAATATCTCTCACTGGGTTTTGTGAGCTATGCGGCGATTATCGGGATGGTCGCGGCCCATATCTTTAACCGGCCGCTCTTTTCAGTAAACGGCCAGACCATGTATCTGGTGGATTTTCTGGTCTTTCTTCTGGTGTTTGGCTTTGGCCTTTACAGGTTCTTTTTAAAGGATCATCCCTACCAGAAAATCAGGATCCATGTGATAGTCTGGCTCTACCTGATATTCTGGGGGATCATGCCCTATCTCTTCGGCCTTACTGTCCCTGTCATGCCAGGAGGGCGATCGATGTGGCCCGCGATTCACGTGGTAGGCTCATTAATGTTTTTTGCCTATGGTTCTCTGATGCTTTTTTTCGGAAAGCGGCTTGACTGCGGCTGGAACTGTCCCTGTGTCGCCACCAGGGAGACCGTGGGATTTGCCTTCAGGCGCATGACCCCGAAAAACAGGCTGTGGTGGTGGCTCAGATACCTGAAGTATCCCTTCCTTGCCTTTATGCTGGTCTATCTCGCCTGGCTGCTGATTGACCCGGCAAATGCCTACAACAGGGTAGGGCAATACTATTACACAACGCTTACAGAGACCTATTACTTCAGTTATCTTTTTCTCCCCCTGTTCGGAAACCGGAGCTATTGCCGGATACTCTGTCCTTATGCCGCGTTGTGGGGGATATATAGCCGTATCGGCATGTACAGGATCGAGGCAGACTCAAAACGGTGTGCCAAGTGTGGTCTCTGCGAGTCGGTCTGCGACATGGGGATCCCCATCATGGATCTTGTGGAAAAGAAGGGCCAAATTAATACAGTGGAATGTATGGGATGCGGTCGGTGTGTGAATGTATGCCCAAAGGGCGTGCTTGAGATAAAGAGTGCCTGGGCCCTCCTGGAATCCGCCTTTGCAAAATGCAGGGAAAAGTGTTTCTCCTGAGGATCACCGGGCCCCTCCTGATCCTTTCAGCCTACATATATCTTGCCCGGCAGCCGGACCTCAGGACCGCCGTTCCCGTCCTTGTCCTGTTGACAGCAGGCCAAAGCATTGTGCTTGCCCTGCTCGTATTCCTGGCCCATCAGGGCAGACTGAGATTCACAACGTCTGAGATCTGCTTGTGGGCCGTGCTCTTCAGGCTGATATTTTTGCCTACCACGCCAACCCTTTCGGACGATCTATACCGCTATGCCTGGGACGGGGCTATTGTCTCGGAAGGCGGCAATCCCTATCTTCTGCCGCCCGCTGCCTTTGCCAGCCGGGCAACCGGACAAATGGCGGCAATCCTTTCCAGGGTCAACCATCCCCATCTTGTGACCATTTACCCACCACTGGCCCAATTTCTTTTCGGCATTTCCTGGACCGCTTCGGGATGCCTGATGGGCATAAAAGGGATGCTGATTGTAATAGACCTCCTGACCTGCCTGATGCTTACCCGGCTTGCGCCGTTAAGGGAGGCGGCCATTCTCTATGCCTGGCATCCGCTAGCTGTGCTCGAATGTGCCTCGTCGGGCCATCTTGAGCCGGCCTGCCTGATATTTGTGATATCAGCCCTCTTTCTGCTTAAAAGGAAAAAGTTTTTTTCCGGCATGGCCCTTGGGGCTTCGGTAATGATAAAGCTCTTCCCCTTGATATTTTTGCCTTTTTTTATCAGGAGGACTGGAAACAGGGAAAGGCTGTTGTTCCTTGCCGGAATGATCCTGATATGCGCGGTCTCTCTGCTTCCCTTTTTCGGACAGTTGGGGAACCTCTTCAAGACCCTGTCCATATATGGCATGAAGTGGGAATTTTCCGGTTTTCTCTACGGGTTGTTAAGGCTCGTTGCCGGGACGCAGTGGGCCAGACTGTGGCTTGGAATGATCTTTCTGGGCCTTGCCGCCCTGATCTGGCGACGAGATTTTTCCATAGAGAGGTCTCTGTACCTTCTGTCGCTTGCCTTTATCCTGGCAACCCCTACTCTTCATCCATGGTACGCCCTGTTTTTCCTGGTTTTCCTGCCTCTCTATCCCCGGCCTCTGGGGCTTGTCTTTGCATGGGCCGCCTTTCTTCCATATTATGTGTTGATTGACTATGGTTTGTCAGGCGTCTGGAAGGAGGACTTTATGTTGACATCACTGGTGTTCCTGACCGCCGCTTCCGCCTTTGCCACCGGGATGTTCAGGGGGCGTAATAAATTCATATCTCCCAAATCCTACAATTGTGTCTGTTACCACCAGTCCCAATGATGCACAAGGCTTAATCCCAAGGCATATCCCTTTGCAACATTTCTCCGTAAAGATCTTTGTGGTAATAACCCTCCAGGGTGAATCCCTTGACCTGTCCTCATTCTATTTCTTCTGGCTAAGAATATCGCTGAGTCTTCGGGTAAACTTTGGGACTTGGCCTTCATAGCTCTTCCTGGGTCTAGAGAGGGATACTTGAATCTCTCTGTGGATCCGTCCAGGGCATCTGTCTATCACCAGGATCCTGTCTGCCAATATTACGGCCTCGTTTACGTCGTGTGTTACAAAGAGGATTGTCTGGCCCAATTGGTCCCATAGATGGAGTAGGAGCTTCTGCATCTCTTCTCGTGTATAGGCATCCAGTGCCCCAAAGGGCTCGTCCATGAGGAGTACCCTTGGTCTCAGGATCAGGAATACAGTCCCTGAGCTTGGGGCCAGAAATCCCCCAATGATCTTTAAAAGCGTGCTCTTGCCGCATCCGCCTGGATGGTGTTTCTCCTCACGAGCATTCCTGCATTGATTGTCCCAATCGTCCCACCAAAATAGGGATAAGAGAGGATTCGTCCAAAGCCCTTCACTACAGCCATGGTGGGAAAGGGTTCACCTGAGCCGATTTTTTTACCTGCCAGGTCCCTTGGATTCCTTATATGGCTCTCTCTTCTCACGACCAGGGCAGAGCACTTGTTACACAGGGCGGCCACTACCACCACAGGCTGCCCCCTGGAGGCAGAATAGATAGCGTGTGCCAGGGTAGTGCCACATATATCCAGGCTCCCTGCCAGAAGGGCCATCTTTTGATCTGCTGGATTGGTAAAGGTAAATATGGCCACCTTCTGGCCAGAGAGCAGAAATCTTTGATAGAAAAAGGGCTGGATGGTCTGTGCCGTCTTCCATTTCCAATATGCTCTCGCCCTTTGTTTTCTGAGTCTTTTGCAGCATGGGACCTCCCCATTCCATTCCACTCCGCTGCGCTCCGGAGCCGGGGTTCCCTCAGCTATGAACTAAGAACTAACCTTCATCTTCAGGGGGTGTGAAGCACCTTTTTGCATAAAAGTTTTGGAAAACAGTTTGATGGAAGGTCCGGATCCCATCCTGTCTCTATATGCATCCTCTGAGACCTGGAGATGCTGAGGCCCCTATTTTTTTCTGTATCTGCATGGTCATCCCTTGGACTAGAACCCACCTCTGGGAACAGGAGATTTGCCCCTGAGATGAGAGACAGGGTATTGGGCTCGTGTGTACAATGTGCCTTTGGGACATCGGCCATAACCAGCCTGCTCACGGCCACCATGCGTGCCATCTCTAGCTCGCTGATCATGCCATAACGTTCCATTGGAGAACCGGGGAAGTTGATTCGCCGCATGACCCCGCTATATGTGGACTTATAGGACTTTGCAAGAAACATGAGTTCCACGATCTCTTCCAGAGAATGCTCAGGACCCACTGGTTCCACACAGTTCATCCAGAGCAGTCCGACATCCCGATATACCTTGATGCTCTTTAGGCGTTTTTCTGGCCTGAATGGGGTATCTTTGCCCTCACCGAGCCGGATGGCGTGATATATGCCCACAAATCCTGCATCCAAGAGCTCTTCACCCTCTCTGTGGTTGATGTCCCTTGTATTGGCCACGAGTGGGACTGAGACCTCCTTTTTTAATAACATCCCTATCTCAAGTAGCCTCTCAAATGGATAGGCCCCGGTCGTCATAATGTTCAGTGCATCTGCACCCTGGGCCTCGGCATCCCTTGCCCATCTGAGGACCTCTTTCTCTGTAAACTCAACAGATCTCGAGAATGTCCCTGTATTCTTCGCAAAGGAACAGAATCTGCAACTGAAGGGACAGGGCCTTGCGTCCAGACCGATGTGGAAGTGGTTTTCTCCCTTACCTCTGAAGAGTTCTCTGGACAGGGTATCTGCCGTCTCCATCAGTGCATAGCTCTCTGGGGAATGCAGTTCAACTTGCAAGAGCATGAGGGCCTCTTCTTTTGTAAAATCGCCGCACTGGCTCCCTTTCCGCAGGATATCTGCTATCCGAGGTGAAATTCTCCATCCCATGTCTGTCTCCTTTCTAAAACCATGCCGCCTTCCCGATTTTACTGTGACTTCCTCCAGTAAAGGTGTATCCAGGATTCAGGTGGAAGCTAAAGTCCTGGATACGTTTGCTGATCTCTGCCGTAAGCCTGACATCGAGCTTTCCATTACCCAGACCCCTATCTCTCTTGCCAGTGCATGTCTTCAACCAGACATCCGTTGAGATTGCAGGCCGTATCTGCCTCTCTGAGACTATACGATACTTTCCATAGAGCCATACATCGCCAATTCCCTGTCCTCTGTCGTCAATGCCAGCCTCCCTGTCCTGAAATGTACGGAATACATATGGCACTGCCAATCCGAACTGTAGACGGTCTGTCAGGCCATATTCACTCCACAAGAGGGTCGTTGTCCTGCGGCGATGCACACCTGGTGGAAGGCTATACATGCCCTTTCTGCCCGGCCTCTGTCTCCGCCTGAAATTCGCATGGTTTACCACCATAGCTATTTCCGCTAGTCCCCAATGAAAGACATATATAGAGAGCCAGAGATATGATAAGGACTAAGCTGCATCTAAATACAGCACCACCTTGATGTGCTTCCTTCACTCTTTTGGAGGAACTGAGGGAAAATTCTGCTACCACCAATCCCAATGATGCACAAGGCTTAACCCCAAGGTATATCCATCTGCAATATTTTCTCCATAAAGATCGCTACGGTAATAACCCTCCAAGGCAAATCCGTACAGCAGCTTTCTACCCACAGTAAAATCAAGGGTGCCTAGATCATACTCTATCCCCAGCGAAGGATTTCCTTTGTATGTGCCGGTAAGTTGTTTACTTGAGGGCTGATCGCCATTATGCGCAGACATTATCCCGTTAAGCTTGACAAAAGTGTAAAATTTCTTCCAGTCAAGACCATACTCAACAAGGTAACGGAATTCATCGGCAGGCGCCTGAGTACGCCAGCGGTAACCTGCCTCAACATTTACATAGCCCCACGGCCAGAGTGAACGGCCCGCAAGCAGACGGAGTTCATAGTCCGACTGGTTGTTTCCAGGCATGATGGTCTCATCATTGTCATAAAATAGTTCGCTTTTGAAAAGAAATTGCGCTGAAAGGGCGGTTGGACCATTTGAAAAACTGTATTTTACAGCCAGATCAAGATCTCCCAGACAACTATGGGTTGAGCTCAAGAGTTTTTTATCGTCGGAACGTCGTTTCTTTGCCCATGCCATGTTCTTCTGGGACACGCTCCAGATAAAGGTAAGATTGTCCATTGCCCCTATCTCTCCGTACCAGGTTATATCTCTGGACATAAACTCGAAGCGTATACCCTTTTTTTTTGCCGCTTCATCATATCCGCCGCCTTTGCCGAAGTTTTTATCCGTAAAATAGTAACTATAACTGAGCTTCTGATAGATACATCCCTTTTCCTGTGTCCAGGCGCCGGCAAAAAGCCAACTTGGTATTAACAGCAGAAGAAAAATGACTAAAAAAACTAATGTAACCTGTTTTGTTTTCATATAAGTTCCCTTCTTAATTTTGCACATAATAATCGTAACTATATGAAATTACAAATTTGTTTTTTGAATAGTTGCTCAATAATGTATTTAAAAAACCTATAACAATCAGCTAAAATGTGCATAGAAAACTTCTAACGATCCCGCTCGGCTTCCGATAAGATTTCTTTACTGAATACTGTTTATACAAATTATGCAAAAAGCATAGATTTTTCCTATGAGTATTATACTATTTATTGAATATTCCAATTGGACAAGCATTTGGGAAAAGTATAGTTTTGCTCGTTTCAAGATATTGTCATCGGTAGTCAGAAAATATTCACATTTTGTGGGAAATTATTTGCGAAAGAAATGTTTTGTGTTTTTAACTTTGTTTGCCTTTGTCTCTTCTTCTGCTGTTGCGGATGACCTGCTCAGGATTAACGCTGATATAAGATACAGGTGGAAATACGAGAACAACTTCAATCAGAAATTTTACGGGAAAAATTTTCCGAAAGGCGACTCGGATGACGGGTTTCTGCTTCAGAGGATTCGGCTTACCTTCGATTTCAACCCGCACAGGAATGTGCATATCTTTGGGGCCAGGAATAGAATGTATGGCAGAATAAATCTTATGGATTGGGGAAATCTACAGGATGCCCAGATCAATTTGGAATTCAAGCCTGTCAAAAAGATGGCCGATGATGCAGAGGCCAACTGGTGTTTTCTCCAGCTTTACTATAGGTTTTCCGAGGTCTTCCATGAAAGGAGTTATCATAAAGGCCTTTAAAGACCTTAAAAAATGTGGGTGGAGCGGCTATCCTACTAAAATTTTTTCCTTTGGCTCAGACACTACCTCACCTATGACGGTTGCGCCGGCCATCCCTCTCCTTTTTAATTCACTCAGCAATTCATTGGCCTTCTCTCTTGCCACAGAAATCAGTAACCCGCCAGAGGTTTGGGCGTCAAAAAGGATGTCCTGCATGAACCCGTCCACAGAAGGGGCAAAATCCACGAATGCCTCACGAAACTCCCGGTTCTTGTAAGTTCCGGCCGGCACGAGCCCCATTTTGGCATACTCCATGGCCTCGGGGAAGTATGGGACCTGGCTGGCCTGCAACTTAATTCCTACATCGGTATCTACTACCATCTCGCACATGTGACCCAACAGACCAAAACCGGTGACATCGGTACATGCGTGGACAGGATAATGTCCCATAACCTCAGCCGCATCCCGGTTAAGGGTAGCCATGAGACGGGTGATATTTTCAATGGTCTTCTTGGAGGCAATTCCAGCTTTAATAGCAGTATTGATAATCCCGGTACCTAAGGCTTTGGTCAGGATCAACTGATCTCCCGGCTCCATGGCCTTTTTTGTAAGGATACGATCCGGATGGATGAACCCGGTGACGGACAGACCATATTTCAATTCATTGTCCTCCACACTGTGCCCTCCCACCAAAACGACATCCGCCTCTCTCATCTTGTCCAGACCCCCCTGCAGAATCTGCCGGAGGATAGACAAATCCATCTTTTTGAGAGGAAAGCACACCAGATTCATGGCCGTTTTGGGAACACCTCCCATGGCATAGACGTCACTCAGGGCATTGGCTGCAGCAATTTGCCCGAACCAGTATGGGTCATCCACGATTGGGGTGAAAAAATCCACCGTCTGGATGATGGCAATGTCGTCGGTGATTCTGTATACGGCTGCGTCGTCAGCCCTCTCCAATCCCACAATAAGATTGGGATCGGTGGGGTATTCCAACCCGCATAATGCTTTGTCCAGGTCCCCTGGAGGAATTTTTGAGGCTCACCCCGCCCCGGAAACCGTCTCGGTGAGACGAAGCTTTTTCTGTTCGATCATTGGATGTTCCTTATCTATGATAGCAGTGAGATAGCAGAGCCGATTCCGATCTCAAAGAATGAACACGGCTCCTGGCATGGAGGAAAAAATTTTTGTCCTTGAGGGCTTTAATTAAATTCGACCTTGTTCGTATTTTGCCGCCAATGCGGGTGGCAACGCCGCCCAGTTCTTTGGACCTGGCGTGGGTCAATATGTCCTTAAGGTCTGAGCTGCTGCACGGTGAAATCCGAGTATGTACGTGAAGGTCGAAGAGCATAATATATGTTCGTGGTAATTTAACAAAAAGTCAAATTGGTTTTACTTATGAATAAGACCTGATCCATAGATATTTTCTATTAGCATCATCTTCAAATATGATTTAGTATTGAAACACATTTGTTTTTGGATCGCGCAGTAGTATATGTTCGGTGTATTATTTAGGGAATTAGTAACCGTTCATTCCCCTCGCAATGGCGGGAGTTAACGGTTATTCTTTTTTAAATTCAAAAATGAGAAAAGAAGATTCTGAAAAAATGCCATCTAGGGTCACTGGAATAATAAAGGATCTTGCCCTCAGATACGGATGGGGGACAAGGCTATCGAGAGGAAAGATTTGGGAGGTCTGGGAAGAGATCGTAGGCCCCCAGGTTGCGATCCATGCATGGCCGGAACGTTTCATGGAACGAGACATCCTGGTAGTCGTGGTAACAGACTCGGTTTGGATGCAGCAGCTCTGCTTTCAAAGGCAGCTCTTTATTGATGGGCTGAATGCACGCTTACCATCCGGGATCGGGATTAAGGGTGTCAGGTTTGTTTTGGGTGACGTGGCAGAGGTCAGATCCAGGTGGATTCCTCAAAAGATACCGAAGAAGGACATGCTGAAAAAACAAAAGGTCCAATTCCCGAAACGTGCATTGGATGCTGCAAAGGACATGATGGAACCTGTCCGGGATCAGGAGCTGAGGCAGGCAATGACAGACCTTTACCTGAAAGATTCTGAACGAAAGAAAAGCAACCCTGAACCCTGAACCTCTATGAATTATTTAGAAAAATCGGGGGCAAAATTCTGAGTTCTTCCCCTGCATCTTTACATCCCTCAACCAGGATCAGTCTGGCCGGTAGATTCGGGGCGGGGTGAATCATTTTCAACCTCTTAGGTTCAAGGCTTATCTCATGCATGCCGGCCAAAAGTCTGGCAGCACGGTCAGCAGGATAGATAAGGCTTAACCGGCCTCCAGGATGGAGAGAATAATGGGCCACATCTAGTATCTGATCAAGGTCAGTCAGGATCTCATGCCTTGCAAGGGCCTCTTGGGGATTCTTGCATAGTCTGCCGGAGACCGGAGACCTGTAAGGCGGGTTAGTCACTACGTGGTCAAAACTGCCTGCAGAAAACAACTTAGGTATTCTATTCAAGTCCGATTCATATAATGCGATTTGTCCATCAAGATGGTTCAAACGGATATTTTTTTCTGCGATCCCGGCAAGACCTTTCTGTATCTCAAGCGCTGCTATTTTTACACTGCTGTGCTTTTTGGCAAGGACCAGGGCAATGACCCCGCATCCTGTGCCGATGTCCAGTATATGATCGAATTTTCTCAGTCTTACAAAGTCAGCAAGCAGTAACGAGTCCACAGAAAAACGGTAACCATGCCTTGGCTGAAGGATCTTGATATCGTAATCCCTGAGACAGCTCTCCGTGACTTCAGGTAAAATTTCTGGTAAATATAATTCTGATTTTTTTAGGTTTTGAGCCATGGTTTTTATGCTGTTACTCTTTTTTTGAGACAGATGCCAGGACCATTATAACCTGTTATGAAAAACTAATCATGATAGCAGTTTGGCAAAGGGTCAGTGAGGCCAGGGTTGAGGTAAACAATGAGATTGTGGGGCGTATCGGTAAGGGAGCCCTTGTGCTGCTTGGAGTGGAATCAGAAGACACCGATGTTGACGCGGCCTTTATTGCGGAGAAATGCGCAAACATCAGGGCCTTTGATGATCAGGATGGCCGTCTTAATTTCTCATTTGCTGATATTGGCGGAGAACTGCTTCTGGTATCACAATTTACTCTATGCGCAGATTGCAGGAAGGGAAGAAGGCCGTCATTTATCAAGGCCGCCGCTCCCGACGAGGCCAATAGACTCTACGAGCTTGTGGCTGACATGATCATGGCCAAGGGTATTGAGGTGAAGACCGGCCGTTTTCAGGCCCACATGAAGGTACATCTGGTTAATGATGGTCCGGTGACGTTGCTGTTGGACAGTCGAAAGAGGTTTTGATTAAGGCGTATGTCAGAACAGTTAGGCCTTGAAATCTTTGAGGATTGGGAACCGCCTGAACTGAGTGAGGAAGCGTCAATTTGGCTGCTTTCTCAGCTTTCTCCCCAGGTCTTTTCGCGGTTTGCCCAAGCTGTACAGCAAGACCCGGAAGGCCAGACAGTACTCTCCGGATTTAGAATTTCCCCTAATTCAATAAAAAAGCCTGGCATCAAGCAGGCCATTTCCGCAAGGCTTGCATCACTTCTTGTATCCTCAAGCTGGGCAAGGAGGGCCTTTTTTATCCTATCCTTTCCACATGGCAGGTGGTTCAGATGGGCGGAGGTCATTGACGCACATGACGAGATCTGGCTGAAAATTAACTGGAGAGAGCTCATAAGGGGAACCGGGGACCCTGTCCTGGCTGTTGCGTTTGCCCTGGACGACCGTCTGGGTCTGGCCAGGAGAGGTGAGAGGACCTTAAAGACAAGGTCCATATGGACAGGAGAACTGAACGGTTCCAAGGAGTTGTTGCCTGAGGCATGGGCTGAGTTCTCAGGGCTCCTGGGGTCTGAGGAGTTCAGAGATTCTTCAGAGACAGAGGCATTGGAAAACCTGCAAATCAGGCTTGAAGAGATATCAGCCAAGCTGCAGAGGACAGAGCAGGATGGAGTAAAACTAAAAAAAACAAGAAAAAAGCTGGAGGCCGGAATCAGGGACCTTGAGGCCAAGCGTTTGGAACAGGAATCCTCTATCAGTAAATTCAAAGAAAAGGTGAAGGAGCAGTCAAGGCGTATAAAGGTCTATGAGACTAAAATGGAGTCAGAGGTTGGAGCAAGGGTCGCCGGTTTTTACCGGGAGTTCTGTAACTTTGACATGTGCGAGGAAGAACTGTGGAAAGATTCCATGAAAGAAGGCGGAAGCAAAGACCTCTTGGAAAGGGTGGAAAGGGCCCTCACTGCCCAAAGCCATCTGGATGCCCGGTATGGTACTCGTTCCAGGGTGATCGCCAGGCTTAAAAAGCTTGAATCCAAGTACGAGGAGGTTGAAAGGGCCCTGGGCGATGTCCTTGTCCCCACCCCGTCATTGCTGAAGGCCGGAAAGGACCTGCAACTTGAAATTGTCCACTGGAGACAGATGCTTCCAGGTGCGGAAGAAGCCTGCTCGCCTTTGGCAGGAAGGCTCCTTGGGCAGGCAAGGTCCTTCAAGGTGAATGAGGAAGGAATCAGGCAACTTGAGGCATTGTTGACAGAGCTGGATCATCCACCTATTGAGTCATTACTCAATGAAGAGGAAAAGGCCTTTTTGCACCGCCACATCAGGAATTTTTTGGCTGAGAGGAGAAAGATATGGCAGGCAGGCATGCTGGCCAAGCATCCGCCTGTACGCATCCTCCCCCATCAAATAGATGATATTTCAAACCTTTCAGCCTTTGTATTAAAAAACCACGATCTATGTTCAAATTCCATTTTGCTGGTTGATGGCTATAATGCAATAAAGTCCTCTGCCGAATGGGCAATACTTGACAGCCGGAACTTCACCAAGGCAAGAAATCGCTTTATTGAGCTATGGGAACTAAGGGCAAAGGACTGGAAAAGGGTAGAACTTGTCTTTGACGGCCAGGAAGAGCGCCACCGGATAGAGGAGCGGGGCCACATGATAGTGGTCTATACGGATACCAGATTCGAGTCCCAGAGAGCGGATATCTATATTCGGTCGCGTATGGAGGAGCTCAATGCAGATAACCCTGATACAAAGCTCTTTTTAATCACCGCGGACAGAGAACTGAGGGACTCTGTCAGCCAGTGGTGTAATTACTTTGTTGAGCCGAGGTGGGCGCTTACACCTTATCTCAGCATAGAAGATTGATTCCGCTGAAAAAACCCAATCTGCGGCGTTGCTTCAATTTTCCAGTCACTGCGACGTACGATAAGTACGTCTCATGCCTGGAAAATTTCGCGCCTTGCATCTCGGGCTTTTTGAGCGGAATCATATTTCAGGGTCTTTGCTGTGTAATCAAGATTGATTTCGTACTGTAAGCGTCCACAGGGTGCTGCAGATGCGAGGCGGAGGGTACGCAGACATACTCCCTGTACTTCAAGTGCCCGACAACAAAGCAGATGCGGTGCTCCGTGAATGCTTACCAGATTCCAAGCTTCCTGTAAGCTTCGTAAAGGACTATCCCTGCGGCATTAGACAGATTCAGGCTTCTCACTTTGCCCCATATCGGCAGGTAAAAACTTCTCTCAATGTTTGTTTCGAGGAGAGAAGGAGGAAGCCCCTCGGTCTCCTTTCCGAAGACGAGATAGCATCCCGGTGTGAAGTTCGCTTCAGTATAGATATGTTTTCCCCTGGTTGAGAAATAAAGAAAGTCACCCCCGGCATTTTCAAGCATAAAGGCCTTCAAACTGCTGTGATGTATCACAGTTATACTGGGCCAGTAGTCAAGGCCTGCTCTTCGGAGATGCTTGTCGTCGGTCTTAAAGCCAAGGGGATGGATAAGGTGAAGGACAGAATTGGTTGCCCCGCAGAGCCGGGCAATGCTACCGGTGTTGGGTGGTATTTCCGGTTCTACTAATACTACATGTAGAGAAGGAAGAGAATCGGACCTGTCAAGGGACTTCATGCCATTTTTCTGATATTTTCCCTGCAGTCGGGGCACAATCCTTTCACGTCCAGCTTATGATTCAGTATCTTAAAACCGAAACGTTCTCCCAGATCCTTTTCGATGTCCTTTAATCTCGGGTCTATGAATTCCTCGATCTTCCCGCACTCAATACATCGAAGGTGGCAGTGGTGTTCGTGGCCATATATGTGTTCGTAGTGCATATGGCCGTCTTCAAAGAACACATCCTGGACCAGGTTGGCTTCTATTAAAAGGGGTAGAAGGCGATATATGGATGCCTTTGAGATATTTATACCCTTTCGCCTTATATCCAGATAAAGTGAATCCACATCAAAGTGGTCATGGGTTGCAAAGATCTCTTTTATTATCTGTTCTCGTTCCTGGGTGTATCGTAGCTTGTTTTTTTGGAGGTACTCACGAAAGACTTGTAATTCAGATTTCTTTTGCATGAAAAGACCCCTCACTTTTTAGATTTTAACAAATTAATAAATTGTGGCTGAAACCGCGAAACATAGGCAATAGAAAAAAATAGTTCACCATATTCAATGTTTTCTTTATGTTATACCGATTGGAAATTGACAAATCAAATTTAAAGCAACTGTTTAATAATAAGCTTATGCCCAGTATTGTGCAAGGATAGTTTTCGCATTCCATGGCAGTCGATAGCCGGAAAGAGCGTGAATAATTAGTAAACGCTTACAGTTCGGTGGGTTGCGGTAAAACGGACGTTGTAACCCAGTGAACGGTTACAATAATTATGTACAAGGAGATGATAAATGACAGCAAAAGGACAAGTTGAGATTCGCGAGACACTGGGATTTGTCGGCGGAGGACAGATGGCAGAAGCCCTTATAAAGGGGCTGTTGTCAAAAGAACTCTTGAAACCAGGCCGGATCACGGCATCTGATTTGTCTGAGGACAGGAGAAATCATCTCAAGGAAGCATTTGGGATAAATACTACCTCAGAAAACAAGGAAGCAGTCAAAAGATCTGAGATTATTATCCTGGCGGTCAAACCCCAGGTCATGTCTATAGTCCTTGAAGACATTGGGCCTGTTGTGAGCAGCAATCATCTTGTTGTATCCATAGCTGCCGGAATAACCATCCACTCTTTGGAAAAAAGACTCCCTGAATGTACAAAAGTAGTGCGCGTGATGCCCAATATCCCTGCATTGGTTCAGACAGGGGCTGCGGCACTGTGTAAGGGGACTGCTGCCAGCCAGGGCGATCTGGATATAGTGCGGCGGATATTGGAGGCAGTGGGCAAAGCGGTTGTTGTACCGGAGGCCTTGATGGACGCGGTCACAGGGCTCAGTGGCAGCGGACCGGCATATGTCTTTACATTTATTGAGGGCTTGATTGATGCGGGAGTGCGGGAAGGGTTGCCAAGAACTGTTGCCCAAGAGTTGGTGGTTCAGACTGTGCTTGGGGCGGCCCTTATGTGTCGAAATACCGGAAAGCACCCGGCAGAACTGACTGCGATGGTGACCAGTCCAGGGGGAACCACTGCTGCGGGTCTGCATGTCCTGGAACGGGCCGCATTGCGTGGGATATTAATGGATGCAGTCAGGGTAGCAACTGAGAGATCAAGAGAGCTTGGTGGTTGAAAGAGAGATTCAGTCTGTACATTACCGGCTGGCTTTTCGAGGCAGTTTTGATGATGCAAGAAACATAAGGCCAGCCACCACAGCAGACATAAAAAATACCCAGGGATAACCGAAACGTACCCAGATAAGTCCTGCTACTATCGGAGCTATCATGGATACTACGTGCTCAATTGAATAGCTCGTGGATATAGAGGCTGTCAGCTCATCTGGCGATTCAACGATTTTGGAAAGGTAGGTCACATGGGCTGAACGTAAGAAAAACAGGCTGTCATCCAGGATGAAGCATGTGAACAGGCACGGCAGGATAAAAGGCTGGGGAAGCGTTGTTTCTGCCAGACCATAGCAGGCGCAGATCATCAGAAGTAAGATGGAATCACCTATAAGCACAGTCCTTTCCCCTAATGTGTCTATAAGTTTTCCAAGATAGGGCTTTAGAAATAGGCCTACAACAGAAGATACAAGAATAAGCTTTGCCATGGCCGGTGCATCCTGATCAAAGATCCTGATAAGTACCCATGGTCCGAATACGAGGAAGATCTGTTTTCGAACACCGAACAGGACGGCAAGTAAATAAAAAAGAGAATATTTTTTCTTGAATACAAAGCGTTTGCGTTTTGCACCGGTATGTCTCTTTTCCTTGATGAAAAGTACAATTAAGGCCGAAAGCAGTGTGAGTAAGGCTGCAATCCAATAGAGTTTTTCGTATCCGAGTCCTAATGTGCCCATACCTACCCAGATGCAAGTGGCCCCCACTATAGTCCCAAGGCTCCTGAGGCTTCTGACTATTCCGAAGAGACGGCCCCTGGTTTCGGGTTCACTGAGGGCTACACAGAAGCTCTCCCTGATAGTCATTACCATATGGGCCCCAACAGACCAGACAAACAGCCAGACTGTTACCCTCAAGACATCAGGCGAGAGGCTGGCAACGCCCGCAATGCCCAAGGCAATAACAAGTGTGGCTCCAAACAGGATTTTCCCTTCTTTGACTGCACTGAAAGGGGCCAGGAGTACAATGAGCAACATTCCCGGCGTTTCTCTGATGGTCTCCAGCACTCCCCTTTGATCGGCGCTCATGTCATAGACATCCACCAGGAAGTTGTTAAGACTGCTAAAAAAAATTCCAGTGGCAGCAGCACCCAGAAATGTGCTAAAAAGAAAGATTAATTTTTGGTCCTTTAAAAAGCTAGGCACCCGTGAACGTATATTATAATGCTTGTGGGTTGTCATGGGCTGTGAACTTAGCGCCCTTTGGGTGAGCTGTTAAGCTATTTAAGTGGCTGAGCTGCTGGACCTACCAACTTAAAGGTTAATCGCTCAATTTAGGTTCAAGCAAAAATAATTTTTAAGGAGAGAGAAATGTATATCCCGGATCTTCTGAGTGGGCTCGGGGATGTTGGTCCGCTTGCCCATTTGTTAGTCGTAATTATTAGCATGGTAGCTGTTGGTCTCGTTATCAGTGTAATACTGTTTAGGTTTCTGGCCCGTTGGAGCCGGAGGTCGGATGATATTTTCAGTGAGGCAGTGGTTAAATACCTCAAGCGGCCTTCAAAATTCCTCTTCCCTGTTTTATGTCTCATGCTTTTTGCTCCGGCTTTGAGTGTTCCTGATGATCTGGCAGGTGCTTTCAGACATGTTTTGGGCATTGCTTTTATAGCTACACTTACCTGGATGGCCATAAGGACTGTTGCAGTGATCAGAGAAATAATGCTTTCCAGGTTTGATATAGACCAAAAGGATAATCTGGCTGCCCGTAAGATTTATACTCAATTCCGGGTAATTGAGCGGGTGATCATCGTTATTATCCTTGTAATAGGTATCTCTTCTTTATTAATGACTTTTGAGAAGATACGGCAGTTGGGTGTCAGTATAATGGCTTCTGCCGGTGTTATAGGAATAATTGCAGGCTTTGCAGCCCAAAGAAGTATAGCTACCCTTTTTGCCGGGATCCAGATTGCCATTACACAGCCGATCAGGCTGGATGATGTAGTAATCGTAGAGAATGAATGGGGCTGGATCGAGGAGATCACCCTTACATATGTAGTGGTCAAGATCTGGGACCTGCGGCGACTGGTAGTGCCTATCACTTATTTTATTGAGCGCCCCTTCCAGAACTGGACCAGAGTTTCCGCCGACATATTGGGCACAGTGTTTTTATATATGGATTATACTGTTCCTGTCCGGGTTATCAGGGAAGAATTGCAAAAGATAGTCAAGGGCTCTGATCTATGGGATGGAAAAGTGTGTGGCGTACAGGTTACTGATGCAACTCAACAGACTGTTGAAGTAAGGGCCTTGGTCAGCGCGGCTGATTCACCAAAGGCCTGGGACCTCCGCTGTCTGGTACGGGAAAAGCTATTAGAATTCCTCCAGAACAAATATCCGGCAAGTCTGCCAAAGACAAGAGTTGAACTGGAAAAGAGCATGTTGGGTAAAGATTCATCCCAGGGAGTTATTGCCTGAGCCAATTAAGCGCCTCTTCTTTATGTGGGGGGCATGCCTCGGCGTATGGATTTGTGGGCGCGTTCAATCCAGTCTTTCTGCCAAACGTGTTACTGAAGGGCTTCTACTGTTTTGTTTGTACCAAGGTGTTTGCAGCGCTGCCCTGGTGCCTCTCCTTTCTTCCGGTATGAATAATATTGATTTGGAGAGGCATTGTAGCAGTTTGTTGAAAAGTGTATAAATGCAGATAGTTAAAGTTAAAGGCTGGGGAAAGGTGGATGTCACTTCTGCCGCGATAGCGGCTTACTTGAACAATAGCATCAACTCGGGCGGCAAAAAGTTCCACTCCTTCGTCGCTCTGCTTTTTGCCGCCGGTTATGTTGAGCGTTCGGTATGTAAAATTTGACACCTTATGCACAATTTGATATTTTTATGCATAAAAGATAAGGAAGGCCGATTATGAGAACAACGCTTGATTTACCTACAGATTTATTAGATGAGGCTATGAAAGCCACCCATATTAAGACAAAAACCAAAGTCATCATTATAGCTTTGGAAGAATTAATCAGAAAATCAAAAATTGCGGAGTTAAAAGAATTTAAAGGAAAAGTCGATTTGGACATTGATTTAAACACAATCAGAGGGCGTCAATGTCAGTATTAGTCGATATTTCAGTATGGGTTGAGTATTTCAGGAGTGGAAATAATTCTGAAAAACTTGATTTCTTAATTGATGAAAATCTTATTGTAACAAATGATCTAATTTTGGCAGAGCTGATATCCTTCCTAAAAGTTCGAAAGCAAAGAAAATTGACCAATTTATTGCTAAATATCAACAGGTTGAATTTGTCCATTAATTGGGGCCAAATCATTGAGTATCAATACAAATGCCTCAAAAATGGATTGAATGGTGTTGGTATACCGGATTTAATAATTGTCCAAAACGCAAAACAAAATAATTGTGAAATTTATTCACTGGACAATCATTTTAGCCTAATGAAGGATATCCTCACTCTTAAGATGCAAATATAGATTTCAGCTACGCCGAACCAACGCTTGCACTCAGACCGGGAAAGCCATGGCTTTTTTCGTTTTTGACAAAGGTATCATAAAACTCGCTATTGCGCAGCCCCGGTTGGCTCTATCGGCTGGTGAAGCGTAGCGTACGCTATCAAAATAATAACTTTCGGGCATTGGTAAACAAATGAAATATAAAATTGAATTCAAGCCAAGAGCTTTGAAAGATTGCAGGAAAATCTCTAAGCCTCAATTAGCACATATTTTTAAGCAGATTAAAAAGATGCCGGGTGGGCTAAGAGGAAGAATAAATAATCATTTATCGGATTCGCCATCGTAAGGATGCCTATAAATAAAGGAGGGTCATTATGGTCTCAATGAGTCCACAAGTACTCGAAAAAAATGGCAAAAAAGAATTTGTGATTCTTCCATACGAAGATTTTTTAAAAATGCAGGAAGAACTCGAATGTTATAATGATCTTCGTATCCTGCGTGAAGCAAAACAAGAAGAACAAAATGCTTCCTCAGTTAGCTTTGAAGAAGCTAAAAATATATTGAACATAGAATAGCGAACAAGCCGCTTGAGAGGGACTGGGCAAAGCCGTGCCGTTTTTGAAAATTACAGACAGAACCAAAAAATTCGACCCGTGCGGTTAGATTAACGATTTCTGTAACCGGCTGAAACTACACATTTTATTGTTTGTCTATGCGCAAAAAAAGCCATTTCTATTTTGTTGAAATGATTGGCATTCCCAACTATTGGGCGTAAGCCTAAAAGCTAACCGCATAGGTGGAAAGCTGCGCCGCTTCGCTAAAAACATAGTATCTTCCTTGATTTTAAACAATAACAAAAGTGATGCTATCTTGATTCGGGTGCTAATATTAAACAGTTTGACAAGTGATTATGCGGAAATGTGGGAGAGGTGTTGGAGTGATTGTTTCATGAAAGACAAGTGGGTAAAAAAAGATATTCGGCTCCCTAAATTATTCTATTCAAACCTTACTAAGAAATGGAATAAAGAATATGCTTTAAGCACCGATTACCTTCGTCGCCATGCCTTGGTTGAAATAGACGTCCTTACTGCAATAGCAATTGGCCTTACGCTCGACGAGTTGAAAACTATATATCGTGTACAATTCCCAGTAATGCGGCAGTATGAAGCCGACACTTGGTACGATCAGAATGGCCGAATAGTCTTCACCATCTCAAAAGGACTTTCTGGCGTCGGCTTCCCCCGCAAGTCCTCCAAAAACAGAACCAATCGGTTGGGAAGACATCAAAGACATAAAATCCGGCACAGTAGAACGTAATATCATTGACGATACCATGCCCGGCGGTCCTGTTGAGCGCACCATCACCTACTTTTGATCGATGCAACCGAGAAAAGGATTACGAGGTCGTCTGGGCGGAATTTGAAAGACGTTTTAAGACCACGAAATACATAAAAGGCGCGAAAGGTTAACACTAAAGCATTTTTTTTATTTTATCTAAAAAGCTGTGTTAATCTGTACCAAAAAAAAGTCAATGTATTAAATAAGGAGGTTGAAAAATTATGAATCATAATAACATAGATCAATTGCTTGATAAAATGACGGATCAGGAACGAACGGAAATCGAGGCATTTGCCGCATTTATCTTAATGCGTCGCAAGTTACAGCGTACCCAAGTTCTGACTGACGACATTGCCGTTCAAGAACTTATGGAGCTTGTGCTTCATGGTGGAGGATTTGACTGGCTTCGCAGTGAGGAGGAGGACATTTATTCTATTGAAGATGGTGAGGTGGTAACATGGGGAGACACATAGTTAAGCGGGGAAGTGTAGTTCTGATAAGATATCCTTTTACGGATTTATCCGGCGCCAAAGTCCGTCCGGCAATAATTATTACCCCTGATGAATTCCTGAAACGCCTTGATGATGTACTTTGCCTGTTTATTTCTTCGGTAGTGCCTGAAAAAAACAGACTCCTTCCAATGGATTTTGTTATATAATCAAGGCATCCTTCCTTCTCGAAAACGGGTTTGAAATATCGTTCTGTTCTCAGATGTCATAAATTGGCGTTACTTGATAAAATGCTTGTTGCGCGGGTTATCGGTGAGATAGATGAAACCCTGATGAAAGAAGTAAACCATCGTCTGCTTTTGGCCCTTGGACTTTCGGTTTCGACATGTAATACATGATTACACTGAAAAAAATTCTTTTTGAGCCGCCGCATCGAAATAGCTATATAAGTTTCGTATGTGTAACTTATATATTACGAATATGTTTATGTTATAGCCTTAGATCAACTCCAACTTTTTGCAGTGTAATCAATATTGGAATTAACAACTGGAGAAATAAATGGCAAAAGCCAAGAAAAACAATAACAAGGAAGAACCGCTGGAGAAACAGCTCTGGAAGGCTGCCGACAAACTCAGGAAGAACATTGATGCGGCGGAGTATAAGCACATCGTGCTGGGGTTGATATTCCTTAGATATATCTCCGACGCCTTTGAGGAATTATTCAACAAACTGAAAAGTGGTTTAGGCGAATATGACGGGGCAGATCCGGAGGATAAGGACGAATACAAGGCTGAAAATGTCTTCTTTGTGCCGGAAAAGGCCCGGTGGTCATACCTGCTGTCCAAGGCCAAGTTGCCGGAAATCGGCAAGAAGGTTGACGAGGCCATGGATGCCATTGAAAAGGACAATCCTTTGCTTAAGGATGTGCTGCCCAAAGTATTTGCCAGGGGCAATCTTGACCCCACCAACCTTGGCGGTTTGATTGACCTGGTTGGCAACATTGCCCTGGGTGATGCCAAGGCCCGCAGCGCCGATGTGCTCGGTCATGTGTTTGAATATTTTCTGGGCGAGTTTGCTCTTGCAGAAGGCAAAAAAGGCGGCCAGTTCTATACCCCGCGCAGCGTTGTTGAACTACTGGTGGAAATGCTGGAGCCATACAAAGGCCGAGTCTTTGACCCCTGCTGCGGTTCCGGCGGCATGTTTGTGCAGTCGGAAAAGTTCGTCGCCGATCACCAGGGCAAGGTGAATGACATTTCCATTTACGGGCAGGAGAGTAATTATACCACCTGGCGGCTGGCCAAGATGAACCTGGCGATCCGGGGTATCGACAGTTCCCAGATAAAATGGAACAACGAAGGTTCATTTTTAAATGACAGCCACAAGGATTTAAAAGCCAATTATGTGATCGCCAATCCGCCCTTTAATGACAGTGACTGGGGCGGTGATCTCCTCAGAAAAGACGGCAGATGGAAATACGGCACACCGCCCACCGGAAACGCCAACTATGCGTGGATACAACACTTTTTGTACCACTTAAGCCCCAGCGGTCAGGCCGGTTTTGTTCTCGCAAAAGGGTCGTTGACCTCCAAAACATCCGGTGAGGGAGATATCCGCAAAGAATTGATTGAAGCCCGCCTGGTGGATTGTATTGTCAATATGCCCGCCAAACTGTTTTTGAATACACAGATACCCGCCAGCCTGTGGTTTTTGAGCCGGAATAAAGCCAATGGCAAGTTTCGCAACCGCACAGATGAAATTCTTTTTATCGATGCCCGCAATATGGGGCATCTGATCAACCGCAGAACACGAGAGTTTTCAGCGGAGGATATCGCCACCATCGCTGAGACCTATCATAACTGGCGCAATCCGAACGGGGATTATGAAGATGTCAAAGGGTTTTGCAATTCCGCCTCCATTGAAAGGGTTAAGGAATTGGATTATGTGCTCACGCCGGGCCGGTATGTGGGCTTGCCGGATGATGAGGATGATTTTGATTTTAATGAACGGTTTGGCAAACTGAAAGCGGAGTTTGAGGAGCAGTTGAAGGAGGAGGTCAGACTGAACAAGCTTATTCTGGAAAATCTCGGAAAAATTGAGGTAAAAAATGGCTAAAATTGAAGTCAAAGGAACTGAAATAACAGTATATTCACATAGTGAAGAAGACTATATCTGTATAACGGATATTGCCAGGCATAAAAACGCAGAAAGAACGGACGATTTAATTCGAAATTGGATTAGAAACCGAAACACCATCGAGTTTCTCGGTATTTGGGAAATGCTCAATAATCCTGATTTTAAACCCGTCGAATTCGACGGGTTTAAAAAGCAGGCTGGAATCTTACTGATTGCTGAGAATTTGGGGAAGGTGAAAAATAATGGGTGAGTGGGATGAAAAGCAACTTTGTGAGCTTGTTGATATTGGCTCAAGTAAAAGGATTTTTTACAAAGAATATGTTCCTGTAGGTATCCCCTTTTATCGTTCAAAAGAAGTTATAGAAAAGCATAATGGCAAAGCAATTTCAACTGAATTACATATCTCAATTGAAAAATATAACGACATTAAGGAAAAATTCGGTGTTCCCATAGAAGGTGATATGTTACTAACATCCGTTGGTACTTTGGGAATACCTTACGTAGTTCAAAAAGACGAGAAATTCTATTTCAAAGATGGAAATTTGACTTGGTTTCGGAATTTCAACAATTCTTTGCTAAATCAATTTCTATACTATTGGCTTATTTCGCCTGTCGGGAAAGGCGAATTAGATATGGTTTCTATCGGTTCTACCCAACCTGCCCTTACCATAAGGGGGCTAAAAGGAATTACCATAAACACACCCCCTCTCCCCGAGCAAAAAGCCATCACCTCAGTCCTTTCCAGTCTCGATGATAAAATAGACCTGCTCCACCACCAGAACAAAACCCTTGAAGCCATGGCAGAAACACTTTTCAGGCAGTGGTTTGTGGAGGAAGCGGATGAGGGGTGGGAGGAAGGTGTTTTTCCTGATGAGTTTGATTTTACAATGGGCCAGTCACCTCCGGGGAGTTCCTATAATCAAGAAAGAATTGGAATGCCAATGTTCCAAGGGAATGCTGATTTTGGTTTCAGGTTTCCAGAAGAGCGAGTTTATACAACAGAACCTAAACGATTGGCATATCTAAATGATACATTGATAAGTGTTAGAGCACCTATAGGGGCACAAAATATGGCCCAAAAAGAGTGCTGTATTGGGCGTGGAGTTGCCACTTTTCACTATAAACATAATAACAGCTTTTACACCTATACTTATTTTAAGTTACGTTCATTGATGGATGAAATTCGAAAATTCAATGATGAAGGAACTGTATTTGGCTCGATTGGTAAAACTGACTTCCAGCAAATGGAAACTGTCCTTGCGCCAGAAGATTTAATAGAAAAGTTTGAGAATGAAGCAAAGCCATTAAACGATAAAGTTATTGAGAATTGCAATCAAATAAAATTACTTGAAGCCATTAGGGATACATTACTTCCAAAACTAATGAGCGGTGAGGTGAGGGTCGAAATGGAGTTGTGCAATGTCTGACGGCGGTTACTATGCAATTAAGGGATTTGAATTTCAAATAGACAAAACTATTCTGGAATTATTCAATGCAGATGATACCACTCCTATTTGTCTTGAACAAATTCAAGATATAAATACAAACGATTTTGTAATGCAGGTGAAATACAAAGAGGCACAACAATACACTCCAGCAAAGATAAAAGAGCCTGTTATTCAACTTATAAATGAGTATCAAAAATTTTCAACAAAGCAGTATTATTTGTACTGTTATTTTAATGACGTTGAAGATAAAGAGAGAAATCTTACAAGTAGTGAGTTAGATAGAATTTTAGGAAATAAAAAGGATGATTTTACCAAGCCTATAAAAGATGGTTTTCTTTCAAATTTTGAACTACATTTTTCAAAGTCATTTGCAGTATTGCAAGCCATTTGAGAAAAATTGTTACAAACAATTTGGATATAAAAAATAGGACTTGTACTAAATCTGACATTTTAGCAATAATCATTGGAAACCGTAAAACTGTATTTGATTCTGCTTATCGAATTTATAAAGGAAAACAACAATACATTGCCGAAATCAAAAGACGCTATTTTACTTATCGAAACATAGATAATTGGGAACGCTTTTTTATTATTGAATTAAGTGGGTTAGAAGATATTTCAGCTATCAAAACAACAGTTCTTAACATTAAGAGAAAATTCTATAAGAAGCTTGTTCGAGGAATTAAGTCTGGAGTTCCTTATATCTATTTTATAAATATTTCTAAAGATAATCTTAAAAGATTGAAAATTGAGTTAATCGCTGAAAATAATATAATCAAAGATAGTTATGACTTTATGGATTCTGATTTTCAGATAAAAAGCCTTAAAGTGAAATCAACCATTGAAAATGAAGTCTCGATAAAGTTTATTAGCAATGAAGATGAGTTAAAGGCAATGCTTGGCTGTAATTTAGAATGTACAAAGAAGATCTATCAATTTTATCGTATAACCACAATTGAGTTCGCATTTGATATTGATATAGTAAATATTGAAATTTCTGAACTTTCGGAATTACAGCAAATTTTACAATAGGAGATTTAGCATGTCATCGGTTTTTACTATAAAAAATATTTAGATGGCCAAAAGAAAATTTGCGAAACGCCGCTTTTATTGGTTTATGAAGAAGCTCATAAGTATGTTCCAAAAAGCGAGTTGGCCAAATTTGGAGCATCAAAGAATGCAATTGAAAGGATTGCCAAAGAGGGAAGAAAATACGGTATAACACTTGGTATTATCAGTCAAAGACCATCGGAAATATCCGAAACCATTTTTTCGCAATGTAATACTTTTATCGCAATGCGCTTGACAAATCCAGATGACCAAAATTATGTAAGAAGGTTGCTGCCTGATTCTATGGGCAATATGACTGATACTTTACCTTCGTTAAAAACAGGTGAGGCATTACTTATTGGAGAGTCTATTGAAATGCCTTGTATTGTTAAAATAGATAAATGCGATCAATACAAACCGTCATCAAATGATATTGAATACATAGAAATTTGGCAAGAGCAGTGGAAAGAAGTTGATTTTGCGAAAATAGTTGAGGAATGGAAAAAATAAATCAATGACTAAAATCACCGAATCCGAAATTGAAAAATTCGCCATCGAACTCCTTGAAAAGCAGAGATACCAATACATCTACGTCCCATTCATTGCACCGGACCTGTCTGAGTGCGATATACCGAAAAGGATCGTGCAATGAAAAACAATTTGCCTGCTAAACAGTCAAACTTCCTTCTCTACACAGGAAACGATGGAAAGGTAAATGTTGAAGTATTTCTTCAGGATGAAACCATCTGGCTGACACAAAAGGCAATATCGGAGTTGTATGGGGTTCAGCGTCCAGCCATCACCAAGCATTTGAAAAATATCTTTGATTCCGGTGAATTACAGGAAGATTCAGTTAGTTCCATTTTGGAACATACTGCCAGCGATGAATTAGAAGAAAAAAGCAATGTGCAAAAAATGCACTTTGGTCAAATCTTTTCTTCGTGTAATTCACTGTCAGACAGGAAAAAGCTGAGAGGAACATTGAGATGAAGAAAAAGAAAAAAATCCTCGACAATCAGATAACCGTTTACCAAACGCCTGATGGAAAAGTCAATATTGAGGTGCTGTACGCTAATGAAAATATCTGGATGCCTCAAAAAAGAATGGCAGAACTTTTTGATGTAGACCGTAGCGTTGTTACCAAGCATCTTAAGAATATATTCTCTTCCAACGAGTTGCAGGAAGATTCAGTATGTGCAATTTTTGCACACACTGCCGAAGATGGTAAGGAATATCAGACAAAATTTTATTCACTGGAAGCAACCATTGCCGTAGGTTACCGGGTAAATTCAGAACGTGGCACACAATTCAGGCAATGGGCAATCACCATTCTTCAACAATATATTCACAAAGGATTTGCAATTGACAGCGACCGTTTCAAGTATGGTTCCCGTTTCAGTACGCGATATTTTGATGATCTGCTCGAAGAGATCCGTGATATCCGTTCCAGCGAGCGGATGGCATATCAGAAAATTACCGATCTCTATGCAACCTCTATCGATTATTCTGCTAAAGCGGAAGACACAAAACAATTTTTCGCAACTGTCCAGAACAAACTGCACTTTGCTATTACCGGGCAAACTGCCGCCGAAATAGTCGCCAAACGAGCAGATAGCGCAAAGCCCAATATGGGATTAACATCATGGCGCAAAGGTGCAGGCGGAAAAATCATGCCCGCCGATGTTTCAATTGCAAAAAACTATCTGGACAGACATGAACTTGACCATTTGAACCGCATTGTCACGATGTATCTTGATTATGCGGAATTACAGGCTGTTCGTAATATTCCAATGTATATGAAAGACTGGATTGAAAAGCTGAATGCCTTTTTAAAGTTCAGCGAATATGACATCCTGACCAATGCCGGTTCAATTAGCCATGAAGTTGCTTTAGCTCTGGCGCATAAGGAATATGAAATTTTCAGGAAAGATCAGGATAAAAAGTACATTTCCGATTTTGATCGTGAAGTCAAAATTCTTTTAGATAAAAATAAAGACGATGGAAATGAGCATGACTAAAATCACCGAATCGGAAATCGAAAAATTCACCATCGAACTGCTTGAAAAATCCGTCTACCAATATATCTACGCTCCTTCCATTGCTCCGGACAGCGAGACCCCGGAAAGAGAATCCTTTGAAGATGTGCTGCTCCTTGAGCGGTTGCAAGCAGCGGTCGGCAGGATCAACCCGTCTATTCCGGCAGATATCCGGGAAGACGCCATCAAGCAGATTCGAAGGCTCAATTCTCCCGAACTGATTGCCAACAACGAAGCCTTCCACCGGATGCTGACCGAAGGAATCAAGGTCAGTTACCAGAAAAAGGGGCACAGCCGGGGCGACCTGGTCTGGCTTGTTGATTTCAAGAATTCGGAGAACAATGATTTTCTGGTAGCCAACCAGTTCACGGTGATCGAAAACAACGTAAACAAGCGGCCGGATGTGGTCCTGTTTGTCAACGGCCTGCCCCTGGTAGTCATCGAACTGAAAAACCCAGTTGATGAAAACGCCACGGTCAAATCGGCCTTCAAGCAGCTTCAAACTCACAAGCAGGCCATCCCCGGCCTGTTCACCTATAACGGCATAATGATTATTTCTGATGGCCTGGAAGCCAAAGCCGGTTCCATTTCCGCCGGATTCACCCGTTTCATGGCTTGGAAAACCGCCGACGGCAAGGTGGAAGCCTCGCCGCTCATCGGACAGTTGGAAACCTTGATCAAGGGCATACTTGACAAGAAAATCCTGCTGGATCTCATCCGCCATTTCATCGTTTTTGAAAAAAACAAAAAAGAGGACAAGGAAACCGGGATTATCTCTGTCCAGACGGTGAAAAAACTCGTATCCTATCACCAATACTATGCGGTCAACAGGGCAGTGGAATCGACCCTGCGGGCGTCGGGCTACAGTGAAAGAAAAAGAGAGATGCCGGGCGGGTTTGAGGTGAGGGAATCACCCGCGAGCTACGGCCTTTCCGGGGTGGATTCCCAACCCATGGGGGACAGGAAGGGTGGGGTGGTTTTTACCACCATTCAGAAGTTTCAGCCTGAGGAGGGCAATGTTTACGAAACCCTTTCGCCGCGTAAAAATATCATTGTTATTGCCGATGAAGCCCACCGGACCCAGTATGGCTTTAAGGCCAAGACCACAGATGACAAGGACAAGGACGGCAATGTGGTCGGTAAAAAGGTTGTATACGGGTTTGCCAAGTATTTGCGGGATGCCCTGCCCAACGCAACCTATCTCGGTTTTACCGGCACGCCCATTGAAAGCATCGACGTGAATACCCCGGCCGTCTTTGGAAATTATGTTGATGTTTACGATGTTGCCCAGGCTGTTGAGGACGGGGCAACGGTTACAATCTATTACGAAAGCAGACTGGCGAAAATCAACTTGAGTGAAGAAGGCAAAAAGCTTGTTGCCGAACTGGATGATGAGCTTGATCAGGGCGACCTTACCGAAATACAAAAGGCTAAGGCAAAATGGACGCAACTCGAAGCGCTCATCGGCAGTGAAGACCGGATAAGACAGGTTGCTCAGGATATTATCAATCATTTTGAACAGCGGCAGGAAGTGTTTGAAGGCAAGGCCATGATTGTTACCATGTCCCGCAGGATTGCTGCTGACTTATACAAGGAAATCATCAATATCAAACCACAATGGCACAGTGATAACCTGAAAAAAGGCGTTATTAAGGTGGTGATGACATCCGCATCCTCTGACGGCCCTGAAATTTCCAGACATCATACTACCAAAAATCAGCGCAGAGCATTAGCCGATAGGATGAAAGACCCGGAAGATGAACTTAAACTGGTCATTGTCCGGGATATGTGGCTGACGGGTTTTGATGTACCTTGTATGCATACGCTTTACATAGACAAGCCAATGAAAGGCCATAATTTGATGCAGGCCATTGCGCGGGTGAATCGTGTCTATAAGGATAAACCCGGCGGACTTATTGTTGATTATCTTGGCATTGCCTCGGACCTGAAAAAAGCATTGTCGTTTTATTCGGACAGCGGTGGAAAAGGTGATCCGGCAATTGCACAGGAAAAAGCGGTTCAAATGATGCTGGAGAAACTGGAAGTTGTTTCTCAAATGTTTCACCGTTTTGCCTATGAAGAATACTTCGAAGCTGACACAGGTAAAAAACTTTCTCTTATTCTTGCCGCGGAAGAACATATTCTTGGTTTGGAAAATGGCAAAAAACGATACATCAATGAAGTGACCGCCTTGTCCCGGGCTTTTTCCATTGCCATTTCCCACGAGCAGGCAATGGATGTCAAAGATGAGGTCTCGTTTTTTCAGGCGGTAAAATCTCGATTGGCGAAATTTGACAGCACGGGTGCCGGCAAAACGGATGAGGAAATGGAAACAGCGATCAGGCAGGTCATTGATAAGGCATTGGTGACTGAGCAGGTCATCGATGTCTTTGATGCCGCTGGAATCAAAAAACCCGATATTTCCATACTTTCAGAAGAGTTCCTTCTGGAAGTAAAAAATATGGAGCATAAGAACATTGCCCTGGAAGTCTTGAAGAAACTGTTGAATGACGAGATAAGGGCGAGGATCAAAAAGAACTTGATCCAGGGGAAATCCTTATTGGAAATGCTGGAAAATTTCATCAAGAGGTATCACAACAAGATCATTACGGCTGCGGAGGTCATCGAAGAGCTGATCGCCTTAGGAAAAGATATCCAAGAGATGGATAAAGAGCCTCAGGAGATGGGGCTTTTGGACAATCAAGGAAAGCGTAAAGGCTAAATTGAAGATTATTGTCAAGAGGACTTTGCGGCAGTATGGCTACCCGCCGGACATGCAGAAATTGGCAACCGAGACGGTTTTAAAGCAGGCTGAAATGATTGCGGAAGAAATTACACGCGGGTAACTTCTCAATAGGTATGGGTACCAGTCACTGGATTCCCGCCTTCGCGGGAATGACGATTGGGTGCGAGCGCCTGTCATTCCGGCGAAAGCCGGAATCCATTGGATAGTCGCAAAATATGATTTGTCCGGACTTGTTGAGAAGTTACACTTTAGGCACTTTAAACATGAATTTTACATCGAAAAAATATTTCAGCCAGGTCAAAGAGGTCATTAAGAAGGCAGAGGCAGGGGATGTATATCCTGTCTATCTGTTTATAGGTGACAGGCCCATTATCCATTCTCAGATAAATAAATTAATAGATTGCCTGATGCCTGAAGAGGCAAAAGATTGTATGAAGTTCTTCATGGGTGATAATGCCTTAATCCAACCCAACCTGTTATGAAACCAAGCTAAGGTAATGATGACTAGTTATGTTTTCACCGAACATGCACGATTTGAAATAAAACGGCGGGCCTTGAGTGAAGCGATAGTAGTTGGAGTAATCGAAAACCCTGAACAGCAATGGGAGGTAAGAAATGGCCGGAGTGTAATGCAGTCTCGCATTTCCATGTACGGAACTGAAAAACAGTATTTGGTTCGCGTATTCATGGATATAGACAGACATCCTCAGGAAGTAGTGACAGTATATAAAACAAGCAAGATAGAAAAATACTGGAGGGAGGACTTATGAAAGTATCCTATGATCCCAGGACAGATACGCTAAGTGTAATTTTCAAAGAAGGGATTTCTGTTGCTGAAAGCGACGAAGATAAACCAGGTGTGATTTTGGACTACGATCGTGAAGGAAATTTGATTTCTTTGGAGATTCTCGATGCTTCCCATCGTATTACACAAACACGAAAGATTGAATTTGAAACCCTTGAAACTCAATCTGCTATGGAAGCAAGGTAGCCAGGTAGGTTGGGTTACGGTCTTCAACCCAAGATCACAATATTGAATATGGCTCAAAACGTTGGGTTTCGCTTCACTCTATCCAACCTATAAATTTTTAACCTTGTGCGGGTAAGAAACTATTCAAAACCCATCACGAAAACACGAAAGGACGAAAACACGAAACAAGGCATGAAAAACAAGTTACTGGGGGTGGTTGTCTGAGCTGGGACACCTAAAGTCATCACATACTATGGAACCATCCCAGTTACTGACATTCTTTTCGTGTTTTCAATCTTTCGTGCTTTCGTGATATTTTTTTTCGTAACAGTAAGTCCAACATCTAATTGTACAGGTCGCAAATCTTTAGGCACTTTAAATATGAATCTTACATCGAAAAAATATTTCAGCCAGGTCAAAGAGGTCATTAAGAAGGCAGAGGCAGGGGATGTATATCCTGTCTATCTGTTTATAGGTGACAGGCCCATTATCCATCCTCAGATAAATAAATTAATAGATTGCCTGATGCCTGAAGAGGCGAGAGATTTCAACTTCGAGGTTTTATCTCCTGATTTTTTTTCAGAGGGCAGGTTGCTTGAGCTTTTAGAGACCAGAGGTTTTTTTCCTGGGCGCAAAGTGATTTTAGTACAGGATTTGCCCTTACTGGTATCTGCAGATACTACAAAGACCAGATGGAAAAAGACACTGGCGGCCATTGAAGCAGGTGATGATGATCGGGCGAAGGAACTCATTTCCAGGATTTTTTCTGATTTGAAGATAGATCCAAAGGAGCTCATAGGGCTTTCTTCAGGGCAGATGAAAGAGGTTCTGGGTTGGCCTAAGGATTTACGCATTGAGAATTTTTCAGAATTCCTTGAAGATCATGGTGAAGACCTGAAATGTATAGAGCCTATACATACAGGCTCGGGAGATCGCTTTCTTTCTTGGCTTGCCCAGAGGGCCGATCCGTCCCGCGCAATTATAATTATCGAATCCGAGGTAGTGGACAGAAGGTGCTCCTTTTACAAGGAACTCAAAAAGCATGGGCCTGTAGTGGACCTTGATAAAGAAAAGAAGGATAGCAAAAGCGGAACGGATTTGGCGAGGAGTTTTATCAGGAATTTAATCAGAGAAAAGGGCAAGGAAATAGAGCCTAAGGCCATTGATGCCATTATGGATCGGGTTGGTCATGAAGACCTTGTGGGTCTGAAGACAGAGGTCCAGAAACTTATTTCTCGGGCGGGAGATAGTGTCAGTATAAAGGCCGAGGACGTCTGCGAGGTGGTTGTAAGGCACAGGGATGAGGAGTTATATAAGCTTACCGGTGCTATCGGCGAAAAGGACCTGGGCAAATGCCTCAACAGCCTGAGTTATCTGCTGGGTCAGGGAATCCATCCTCTGGCAATACTTACGACCATTGCAAATTTTCTGCGGAAAATGATAATCTTAAGGGCGGTTTTTGAATATGGACCGGGTATTCAGACAATTAAGAACTTGCAATACAGGATCTTTAAAGACCAGATACTACCTGAGATAAAGGAAAACATGGGAGATGCCCTTCCTGCCGTGTTGAAAGGTGCTCATCCATATGCACTTTACAAATTGAGCCTGCAGGCACATGGTTTTGATCTGGACCGGATGCTGGATTTTCTGGCTTCTATGGCCGAAATAGATCTTGAGTTCAAAGGAGGTCAGGTTTCCCACAGAGTGCTGCTGGAGACGCTTATTTTTCGTTTAATTTCAATGGAGTGACAATGGATGATAAAGAGATAAATTGGGGTAGGACAGCCCGTTTTCTTTTTGAAGGGTCAATGCTCAAGCATACCTGGAGAACAGGCTATCCGTTTTTGGGTAAGGGCAGGGAATCAGTGGCTGCCCATACGTTTGGTGTGATCCTGAGCGCTATGATGCTGGCAAGAGATGTCCCCGGAGTGGATATGGAAAGACTCTTGAAGATTTGCCTGGTGCATGATCTCCCCGAGGCCAGGACCGGGGATGCTAACGCAGTACACAAACGGTATGTGACTATAGATGAAAAATCAGCAATAACAGAAATGACTCAAGGACTTCCAGGCGGTGAAGAGGTAGTGGATCTGCTGTCAGAGCTCAGGGACTGTAAGACAACAGAGTCAGTATTGGCCCATGACGCGGATCAGCTCGATATGTTACTTTCTCTTAAAGAACATCTGGACACTGGGAGCAGTGATGCAGCACTTTGGATACCCTGTGTCAAGAACAGGTTAAAATCAGAAGGGGCCAAGGCCCTTGCCGATGCCATTTTAAAAGAACACTGGGCGAGTTGGTGGATGAGGCAGTTGCTTGGAGAAAATTTCAAATAATGGAGCATTTATGATAAACAGGATCAGAAATATAATGGTTTTTGTTTTATTTATATTTCTTGTATCTTTTTTTGCAGCCGGACCGGCCTTGGCGGATTTCCCGGAGCTCACAAAGGAATTTACTCTGTTTTATACCGGGAATACCCTGGGTTATCTTGATCCGTGTTTCGGTTGAGGGGGAAAGGAGATCGGGGGAATCGCCCGGCGGGTCCGGTGGATCCGTGATAATGTTCAGAACCATGACAACATCCTTTTTTTAGACGCTGGTAATTTTCTTTTCAGAAATGAAGCAGCACCTTCAGAAGCAGTAATTGCCAATGCAGGGCTCCTTTTGGATTTTTACCGTGATATGGGTTACAAGGCCCTTTGCGTAGGCAAAAGAGATCTTGCAGGCTCAACTATGTTTTTGCTGGAAGAGACCAAGAAAAGGGGTTTGAGGCCTTTATCTTCAAACCTGCGTTACAAGGGTAAGGCCGTATTTGAGCCCTATGGAATATTTGATGTTAATGGTACGAAAGTAGGCGTCCTTGCCGTAACGTCTCCTGAGTTGAACCAGAGGATCAAGGCAGATAGTGTAGAGGTGCTCGATCCCTCTGTTCGACTTAAGTCCCTGGTCCCTGAGCTTAAGAACAGGGTCGATGTAATAGTGTTGTTGTCCAACCTTGGTGAGTTTGAGGACAGGAAGCTGGCAAGCACTGTTGATGGTATAGATGTTATTATCGGAAGTGGTCCGGGTAAACGGCGTTATCAACCATTAAAAATAGGAAGCACCTATCTTCTGAGAGGTCATCCAAAAGGAAAGTCAGTAGGAAAAGCTCTGGTGAAACTCAATTCCGAGGGAGGCATACAGGGGTTGAATAATGAACTGCATCAGCTAAAGGCAAGGCTTCCCGTGGATGAAGCCGCAATAATGAGAATAAAAAAGTTAAAGCAGAAATATCTTGGTAACCGTTCAGGGGTTCAGGGTTCAAAGGTTCAGGGTTTACCGAAAAACCAAGGACCAGTGAAGGAATAAGTTGATGGAGAGGGCACGAGAGTGGACAAAACCTGTTTCGCAACCGTTCACGTGATTACAACGCCCGTTTTTACCGCAATCCATCGTACTGTAAGCGTTTACAGGGTGCTGCAGATGCGAGGCGGAGGGTACGCAGACGTACTTCCTGTACTTCAAGTGCCCGACAACAAAGCAGATGCGGTGTCCTGTGAACGCTTACCCTGTTTCGGAGGTAAGAGAGCCTGAATGATCTTCGAAAAACTGAAGGCCGGTTATCTGGTGATGGAAGTGGTGCCGGAGCCAGATGCGTCAGGTGCGGTGCATGCCTCTCTGTGTGCCCGGTATATGACGTAACCAGACATGAGCGCTTTTCCCCCAGGGGAAAATACAGACTTATTGCGGACATCGGCAAAGGCCCAAGTTCCACTCCTGAAGGCCAAGATCCCGAAAAGAATGTGCTCCCGTTCAAGGTGCTTGAGACCTTAAAAGATTGTCTTCAGTGCGGGGCCTGTGGTTACATATGTCCTGCCGGGGTGGAGTTAAATGTCCTGGTCAGAAGTGCCAGGGGGGCAAGCTGCGCCAAAGGGCTTTCCGCTCCATGGTGGCTATGGGATATCCTCAAAAGTCGCAGACTGACTCCCTTGCTGGCAAAGCTCCTTGCCGGTATTCCCGGCACAAGCGGCCTTATCTGGCGTCTGCTTGGCCTTGCAGGCCGGGCTTCACGGGATGAAAAGCCTCCACATTTTGAAATGCCCTCTCTTGCGCAAAACCCGGCCCTTTCCAGAAGGCATTTCAGGTTGCTTGATCCGAGTCGTGGGGTTGATTCCGGGCCTGGACCCAGAATAGCCCTTTTCCTGGGATGCGTTCAGAACTACCTCTATCCGGAGGTGGCTGAGGCCATGATCCGGTGTTTAGGGGGTAAGGTGCTGGTACCTTTGGGACAGGGGTGCTGCGGTATGCCTGCATGGTCAGCAGGTGCGCAGGAAACAGCAAAGGAACTCGTGCTTCAAAATCTTAAGGTCTTTGAAAAGGCAAGGGCGGATTTTATCGTTACCGGATGCGCTGCCTGTGCCTCCATGATTAAAGAATGGCCAAAATTGTTCAGTGAAAAAGACCCAAAAAAAGAAGTTGCCTGCAATTTGGCAGATAAGGTCAGGGAATTCAGCCAGCTTGTAGTTGAGCTAAAGGTATTACCTCTCAAAAAGTCAAGGGACAGGTCGGTCACAGTGACGTATCATGCTCCATGTCACCAACGTTTCGATCTGGGCGGTGTGGGGGAAAGCGAAGGGCTCCTGGACAGGATGTTCTCAGATGACTTCAGGCCAATGTCTCATGCATGCTGTGGACAGGGGGGGCTTTTTAGTATTGGAAATCCTGAGCTTGCCTGGAAGATTTTCGAGAAGAGGCTTTCTGCATGGGAAAGGACAGGCGCATCTACTGTAGTTACCACATGCTCAGGATGTCTGCTGCAGTGGAGGGCAGGGACTGCTCATCAAACCGGGGGTCCCAGGGTGTTACACTTGGCGGAAATTATTGATGGTTGTTCTAAAAAATGAACATCGAACGTCCAACATCGAATGAAAAAACAAACACCCAATACCGAACATTCAACAGCTATTTCTGTTTCTTCATCTTTTCCCATTCAACGTTCGATGTTCGACGTTCATTACTAAATTTAGGTCCCCCAACATATGAATGCGCCCATGATTACTGTGAAAATAGCTCATAGGTGATGGCTCATAGGTGAAAAAGGTCCAGGATTATTATTTTAAAAAGGCCAAGAAGCAGGGTTTTCCGGCCCGTTCGGTCTATAAGCTGGAAGAGGCCCAGAAGAAATACCGGTTCTTGAAGCCGGGTCAGACCGTTTTGGACCTTGGAGCATATCCAGGCTCCTGGTCAAAGTATGCAGCCGGAGTGGCAGGGCCGAAGGGCCTGGTTGTGGCAGTTGATATCCAAAAGCCTGGTGTAATGGCAGATAATATCTGCCTGTTGCAGAGAGATGTCTATGATCTCAAGGCCTCAAAGCTCAGAGAGATTTCCCCTTATTTCGACGTTGTGCTTAGCGATATGGCCCCCAAGACAACCGGCCGCAAGGATGTGGATCACTTCAGGTCTATAGCTCTTGCAGAGCGAGCTTTAGTTTTGGCAGGAGAGTTGCTGAAACCAGGGGGCACCTTTTTTTGCAAGGTATTTCAGGGGGAGGATTTCCCTTCCTTTAGGGATAAATGCAGAGAGAGTTTCAGGTCAGTTCGTGTGGTCAAGCCAAAGAGTTCCAGGCCGGAGAGTGTGGAGATATTTTTGCTGTGTACAGATAGAAAACAGCACACAGGATGATTGCCACATCTCTATTTATTGGCTAGTCTGGTTTATATATTGTTAACTGGAGATAAATTAATGTCCCTATTCGAAACGGATTTCCCCGGCCTTCATTTGTTGCACAGGGGAAAGGTAAGAGATATTTACAAAGTTGGGGGGTACCTGCTGATTGTAGCAACGGATCGTCTTTCTGCCTTTGATGTTGTTCTCCCCACGCCCATATTGGGAAAGGGTCGCATCCTCACTCAGATGTCTTTGTTCTGGTTTGAGAAATTGAAAGACCTGGTGCCGAATCATCTGGTTCAGGCAGATGTAACTCAGTTTCCGGAAGAGCTGAAACCATTTTCAAAGTCCCTTGAGGGCCGGAGCATGTTGGTCAAAGAGGCAAAGCCTTTGCCGGTTGAGTGTATAGTCAGGGGATATATTGCCGGCTCCGGCTGGAAAGACTATCTCCGGACAGGTTCTGTATGTGGTATCAAACTACCTGAAGGGATGCTTGAGTCGCAGCAGCTCCCGGATGCCATATTCACGCCTTCCACCAAGGCTGATGTTGGTTCTCACGATGAAAACATAAGCTTTGAACAGGTCAGGAAGCTGCTTGGCAAAGATGTTGCCGAAAAGGCCAGGGATATCAGCATCAGGCTTTACAAAATAGCGGCAGATTATGCGAGAGAAAGAGGAGTGATAATTGCTGATACAAAGTTTGAGCTCGGCATATCCGGCGGAGAGCTTATACTGATTGACGAGGTTTTGACCCCTGATTCTTCCAGATTCTGGCCTGCTGAGGACTATAGCCCAGGCAGATCACAGCCGAGCTTTGATAAGCAGTTTGTGAGAGACTACCTGGAGTCCATTTTGTGGGATAAAAAGCCACCAGGACCTGATTTTCCTGCAGATATCGCAGAAAAGACCCGTCAGCGATATCTGGAGGCCTTGCGGCGTCTTACAATAAATTTTGGTAAGAGTTCACAGGGCACCGCATCTGCTTTGTTGTCGGGCACTTGAAGTACAGGAAGTACGTCTGCGTATCCTCCGCCTCGCATCTGCAGCACCCTGTGAACTCTTACAGTTCGGTAGGTTGTGGTAAAACGGGCGTTGTGACCCCGTGAACGGTTACAAATTTTAAATGTTGAATTTTGAATTAAGGTAATGTCTTTTAAATTTTTTTCCACAACTCACAATTCAACATTCACAATTCAACATTGCCTATGTGGGTATATGTCTAATAAATCTTTTTCCACAATTCAGCATTTAGCATTCAACATTCAACATTGCCTATAAGAGGGGGGGGCTTGAATATGGGAATAAGGGCCGGATCGTCCATAATGACAGTTGTTCTGGTGAGCATCTGGTTCCTTGCCTCCATAGAATTTTGTTTTGCAGAGAAAAGCGTTTTTGTGCGCTACGTCATTGATGGAGACACAATAGTCCTCAAAAAAGGAACAAAGGTACGCTATAGGGGGATTAATTCTCCGGAGATACCTCACAACAATAAGGACAAACCCGGAGAGCCCTTGGGATGGGAAGCCACCAAGCGTAACAGGCAACTGGTCCAGGGCAGGCTTGTCAGGCTGGTCCAGGATAATGAAAAGAGGGATCGCTTTGGCCGGATGTTGGCCTATGTGTTTCTCCCTGATGGTCGAATGGTCAATGAAATTCTTGTCCGCGAGGGCCTTGCCTTTGTGTGTTTTTCTGAGAAAGGATCGCCTTTCAGTAAAAAATTGCTTAATGCACAGAGAGAGGCCATAGATGCCGGGCGTGGTATATGGTCAATTCCGCCGGTCAGGCCCGAACCTTATTATGTTGGCAATCGCAAAACCCTCCGTTTTCATAGGCCCTCATGTCCTTATGGGAAAAAGATAAATAAATCCAACCGGGTAATCTTTAAATCACGATCCGATGCCTGCAAGGAGGGTTTTTGCCGGTGCAAGAAGTGTCTGCCCTGATGATGACTACAACGATAGTAATTAGAGATCCCAAATACCTTGAACATGACCAGGGTCACGGTCATCCGGAATCACCTGATCGTCTGAGGGTTATTTATGAGCGTTTAGACCAGGAAGATGTAAAAGGCCGGTTCAAGACCATTGTCCCAAGACCGGCCAGCCGTGATGAGCTTTTATGGAATCACACAGGTGATTACATAGACAAGATAGCCAAGACCGCCGGCAGAGATTTCTACCGGCTGGATCCGGATACAGTTACCAGCGCAGGCTCGTGGGAGGCGGCTTGCCTGGCTGTTGGAGGAGTATTTACCGCCATGGATGAAATAGCCGGGCCTGATACGCAAAATGGATTTGCCTTGGTACGTCCACCGGGACACCATGCAGAAAAAGATCGTGCCAAGGGCTTTTGCATTTTTAATAATGTGGCCCTTGGAGCTCATTATGCGAGACGGGTCCTTGGTTGTGAACGGGTCTTGATTGTAGACTGGGATCTTCATCACGGGAACGGTACCCAGCACAGCTTTTATGATAATTCCAGTGTATTATACTTTTCTACCCACCAGTATCCCTATTATCCGGGAAGCGGCAGTGTAGAGCAAATAGGTGAAGGCGATGGGAAGGGCTTTACTGTAAATGTGCCTTTGAGCCCTGGTGCCGGAGATGAGGATTTTGCTGCCATTTTCAATCGCTTACTGGTGCCCATAGGGAGGTCCTTTTCTCCAGACTTCATACTCGTTTCAGCCGGGTTTGATATTTACCAGGATGATCCCCTGGGAGGCATGGAAGTCACTGTAAATGGCTTTGCCTATATGGCAAGGGTTTTGCTCAATCTTGCAGAGTCATGCTGTAATGGCCGGATATTATTCTGTCTTGAAGGAGGTTATAACCTTACAGGGCTTAGAGATGGTGTGCTTGCGGTTTTAGATGAATGTAAGGGCATGAGCGTTCTGGACAGCGATACTGTCTTAAGGTTGGATAATTCCGGGCCCGGACCCAAAATAATAGAACATATAATGGATATCCATAAGGATTATTGGCCTTTTGTATGACCAAAAAGACAAAAGGCCTGCTGACTTGAACCGGCAGGCCTTTAAATTTTTCATTCCATGGCCATGGTACAAAAAATAAGATAAGGTCTAAAAAACACTTAACCTAATTTTTTTGGCTATTTGGCTACCTTGGGATGGCATTCACCACACTTGGTCGGGGCGGCCTTGCCGTCTTTCTTTGCAGCCTTATGGCACCCTTTACAGTTTTCATGAATGGCTGAGTACATGTACCCCTTGATCTGTTCTTTCTTGCTCAGCTTTGGTTCCTTTGGTGCCTTGGCTCCGGTGTGGCAGCATTCACACTTTTTGACCTCATTCCCCTCTTTCCACACATTTTTGCCATCCTTATACACATGGTGACAGTCGTCACAGGCAACCTTGTAATCCACATTATGTTTCTGGTGGCTAAAGGTGACCAACGACTTTTTGTGCTTTGAGAACACCTTTGAATCCATGGTAATGGTTTCCGGTCCCTTATCGGCTGCCATGACCATCCCTGCCATTACCAGGCTGAAACAGACCGCGATCAACAGAGATAATACTTTTTTACTTTTCATCCCGCATACTCCTCCTTATTATAATTAATAGATGAATGATGATTCACTGAATAATTTCATAATTGAGCTTTTGAAATTTGTCAATAAAGAAATGAAATCACCTCCAATGCCAATGCCGGGCCGTGGCCCCATATTTTGTCGAAAGGGCATCAAAATCCTTTACAATTCTCTAATTGCGTTGGTATGATGCCGGACCAATGCGTACTTGCTGACAGTTATTGCTCTTGTTCAGCGCATTTTTTGGAGGCTACAAAGTGAAAATAGTATATGATCCGGATATACCGGCCACGCTTTATTCGTCTATTAAAGAAATAATAAAAGAGTCAATAGAAGCTCCATGCTCCTGCGGATGTGATGAGATCTACGTTTCATTACAGGAGGAGAATAAGATAGATGTTAAATGCTATGATTGCGGTACCAGTTTTTTCGAGCTTGAGGTGGAAATAAATGAAGAAACAACTGATCACTGAATTAAGAGAGGGTCGCCTGAAATATAATTCCGCTCAAAAAGCCTGAGATGCACCCCTTTATAGACAATGCTGAATGTTGAATTGTGAATGCTGAATTATGGAAGAAGATTTAAAAGATAAATACCTTAATTCAAAATTTATTGTGCGTCGCAGATTGGATTTTTCCAGCAAAATCATGTCTGTGTTGGTCCTGTTCTGCTGCTGTTTTCTGTATGCCTGTTCCCAGGCTCCGCTCACAGGCAGGTCCCAGTTGATACTGGTCAGCCCTGAGCAGGAAAGGTCCTTAGGGCTCAAGGCCTATGAGAGCATCCTTCAAAAGGAGAAGGTCAGCCAGGATCAGGTTTTGAATCAGATGCTGCAGACAATGGGATGGAGAATTGCAAATGCGGCCCGAAGACCGGATTTTGATTGGGAATTCACGCTCATAGAAAATGACAAGCAGGCCAATGCCTTTTGTCTTCCAGGTGGCAAGGTATTTGTGTATACAGGTATTCTGGAATATACAGAGGATGAAACCGGCCTGGCCACTGTGATTGGCCATGAGGTTGCGCATGCCATGGCTCGACACGGGGCGGAAAGGATGAGCCTGACTCTGTTGGCCCAATTGGGGGAAACGGCTATGCAGACAGCCATCAGGACCCAGTCGGCCAATACGATAAGGGTATTTGATCGCGCATATGGATTGGCGGCAAACGTAGGCGTGATGTTGCCATACAGCCGTACCCAGGAATATGAAGCAGACCATATAGGGCTTATTCTGATGGCAAAGGCGGGATATGATCCCAGAGGTGCTCTAGGGTTTTGGGAACGCCTTTCCAAGGGAAAGTCCAGTTCCTCTCCTCCTTCATTTCTTTCCACTCACCCAACCGACTACGATCGTATTACAAAAATTAAGAATTTGTTGCCGGAGGCCCTTGAGTATTACGCTAATTGAGTTCGCTTAGGAGATGTTCAAGTTATTTGCGGACAGTTCCTTAAGGCTTTAGTAATTCAAATCCTGTAGTTGGATCGAAGGCACGAACTGCTGTTGTGTCAACTAATTCAAATAATATTATCTCCATTATATGCCATACCTTCACACCTTTCCGAACGCATCCGGTTACTGAGGATGTTTTTCTTCCACAGGCTATATGCATATGCAATATAGGTTTACCTCTTTCATCGGGGAAAATCGTTCCTGTTCCGGCTATCTCATGGACATTATCAAGAATATGTTCCATAGGAATAATTGGCTTTCTGCGTCCATGTTTAGGGCCTACTATAAGTAGGCTACCTTTATCAGCTCCGCCAAGAATGATTAAAGCTGCTGCTTTAATAGATTCTTTGCGGGAAAATTTTTCGATTTCTTCGTGAACAATATCTCCATCTTCAAGACGAATAATAAAAGTTCTTCCTTGCTTGGCCTGTGAGTATCTCATGGTTTTTTCCCTTTTAGCAGTTATTATGCTTATCACAAAACAAGCCATGCGGTAAAATATATTTTTATTACAATTATGGTAACTTCTCAATAATTCAGGGTAAAATGTCTGGATTCCGGCTTTCGCCGGAATGACGTTTGGATGTAAATGCCCGTCATTCCTGCGAAAGCAGGAATCCAGTGAATAGTCGCAAAATGTAATCTACCCCAACTTATTGAGAAGTTACCAATTATGCCTTAAATCGCTGGAGCTTACTACTTTATGAACTCATATTTCAGAGGAAAGCGGCCCAAGAGCACTTTTTCCGTGGGTTATCTGGTGTCTGCATTCATAATATTGTTACTCTTTTCCGTGATAGCATTAATCAGCGCCGTGGGCATCTACCGAATATCCGTAGAGGGATCGAAGAATCTGCTTGAAAACCGGGCAGTGGACATAGCTGTGAGCCTGGGCTTTACCTTGGAAAGGATTGGTCTCAGGAACGAGTTTTTCCCCAAACTTGTAGCTACTGACAGATGGGATGATCTTGCCTTTCTGGTCCTTTATGACCAGGATGGTACCGTCTTGCTCCATTCCAATACTTTAATGGTAGGAAGAAACCGGATTGATCCCAATGTAGAAAGAGTGTTTTTGGAGAAACAGCCAAAGACCCATTTTTTTACCCTTGCAACTGGAGAAGATGTATTTGTCCTGGATTTTCCCCTGCACCTTCACCTCTCTGAACAGGGCAATAGCGGCAGTGAGAATAATATTGATCTTGAACAGTCTCGCGCGCCTGAAGAAATTGAGCCTATTGACAACGCCAGGGCCTACTGCCTGAGAGTTTCTCTTCATCCATATCCGGCCCGGACAATTCTAAGGAAGGCTAATTTTCAACTTGCTTTAATTGGACTTTCCCTTACCACCTTATGGGTGCTGACGTTCTTTTTTCTCTGGGCATGGCGCAGAAATTATCGTCTGGAGGCCATGCTGCGTAAACAGGAGCGAATGGCGGCCTTGGGTGAGATGGCAGCAGTCCTGGCCCATGAGATACGAAATCCATTGAGCAGCATAAAGGGTTTTGCTCAGTTTTACCTGGAGGGTACAACAGATCCTGATGAAAGGGCGGATTTCTCCGTCATTGTGGAAGAATCCAGGAGGCTTGAGCGTTTGACTGCTAATCTCCTTACTTATGCAAGGCCTGCTATGCTCAATGAAGAAGTATTTGATACTGAGAAGTTTTGTCAGGAGATTAAAACAAGTATTGTTCCTTTAAGAGGTGATGTGAAATTTTACATATCATGTGAAAAAATGGAACTGCGTCTTGACAGAGAAAAATTGATGCAAGTAGTTTTTAATCTGGTACAAAATGCCATTGACGCAGTAAGTGAAACCAAGGGAGGCGAGGTCTGGTTCAGCATGAAATCCAGTGGCCCTGTTTTGATACTTACAGTAGAGGACAACGGCCCTGGGTTGTCTTTAGACGTGAAGAATCGTCTTTTTGAGCCTTTTGTCACTACCAAGGCAAAAGGTACCGGATTGGGGCTTGCCATAGTAGGCCGTTTGTTAGAGGCTATGGGTGGTGAGATCAGCTTCAGCGACCGCGAAGGCAGCGGCGTAATTGTTAAGATTACATTACCATACCATTAACTCGACTGTAAGCGTTCACAGGGCACCGCATCTGCTTTGTTGTCGGGCACTTGAAGTACAGGAAGTACGTCTGCGTACCCTCCGCCTCGCATCTGCAGCACCCTGTAAACGCCTACAGTTCGGTGGGTGCGGTAAACGGGCGTTGTAACCCCGTGAGCGGTTACACTTAAATATTGATAATTGAGGAATTGAGGAATTGAGCAGAGATAAAGATACTAAAACAGTCTATGTGTGCCGGTCATGCGGCCAGACTTCGCCCAAGTGGCTTGGTCGTTGTCCCGGGTGCGGGGCATGGCATACAATGGTGGACGAGCCTGTAAATACTCCTGTTAGAAAAGGCCAAAGTCTTTTCGCCGTGAGTCAATCTGCTCCTTTACCCTTGGTGGAAGTGTCGGCAGACGTGGATGATGCCAGAATTTTTATTGGTATGAATGAAATGGACCGGGTACTTGGTGGAGGGCTGGTGCCGGGCAGCCTGGTGCTATTAGCCGGAGAACCGGGCATAGGTAAGTCTACATTGCTGCTGCAGATACTTTGCCGTCTGGCCTCTAATCAAAATCAAAAAAAAGTCCTATATGTCAGTGGGGAAGAATCATTGGCACAGATCAGGATGAGGTCCGAGCGTTTGGGAAAAATTCCGGAAGGTCTTTGGGTTGCGTGTGAGTCGGAACTTGATCGAATTATTAAGATTGTAGAGGAACAGGGTCCTTCTATTCTGGCTGTTGATTCCATACAGACTATGTTCTGCGGCGAGATAGCTTCGGCTCCCGGGAGCGTGGCCCAAGTCCGGGAGGCCACTGCACGGCTCATGCAGCTTGCCAAGTCCAAGGGCGTGCCAACCATACTTGTGGGCCATGTGACAAAGGAAGGGGCCATAGCAGGCCCTAGGGTACTTGAACATCTGGTGGACACTGTATTGTATTTTGAAGGGGATCGGAGCCACACCTTCCGACTTCTGAGGACTGTAAAAAATCGTTACGGTCCAACTCATGAGATAGGTGTCTTTGAGATGACTGAAGCCGGGCTGAAACAAGTTCCTAATCCCTCTGAGGTTTTCCTTGGTCAAAGGCCAAAGGCGGTTCCGGGATCTGTAGTCGTCCCGTGTATGGAAGGCACCCGTCCCATCCTGGTGGAGATACAGGCCCTGGTGAGTCCTTCACACCTGTCAATGCCAAGGCGGACTTCAACCGGTATTGATAGTAATCGTCTGGCCTTGCTCATTGCGGTTGCAGAAAGACATCTGGGTGTGGCACTTTATGACCGGGACATCTTCATAAATGTGGCAGGTGGGCTTAAGATATCAGAGCCGGCAAGCGAACTTGCCGTAATAATGGCTATGGTCTCAAGTCTGAAAGATGTTCCGCTGGATATGGACACTGCTGTCTTTGGAGAAGTCGGTCTTACTGGAGAGGTGAGGGCGGTTGGAAGGGCGGAATTGAGACTCAACGAGGCTGCCCGTCTGGGGCTCAAGAGGTGCATTATTCCTCAGGCTGGATCTGATCGTCTCAAGTTCTCAGATAGCCTGGAGATCCTTCCGGTGAGAAGAATAGATGATGCAGTAGCGGCAATGCCTGAAGTCTCTTGACAGTCAGTTAACCCTGGCCTACATTCACGCATATTATTTGACATTGGCCTTGAAGCGGGTTGCCTTGGCAGAAATGCCGGGGTTCAGCCCTTTATTTATTTGATAATAAGGAGATATATAGATCATGTCTGGAGACAAATTGATACATGTAACAGATGCAGAATTCGAATCTCAGGTCTTAAAAGCTGATAAGCCAGTACTGGTTGATTTTTGGGCTAGCTGGTGCGGACCGTGCCTGGCCATTGCACAGGTCGTTGAGGAATTGGCCGGCGATTATGACGGGAAAGTCGTGGTAGCCAAAATGGACGTAGACAAGAGTCCTGCTACTCCGGGCAGGTATGGCATCAGGGCCATCCCCACCTTAATCGTTTTTAAGGACGGGCAGGTTGTAGAACAGATTACTGGTGCAGTGGGGAAGGCTGCTATCGAATCCGCTATTAATAAGGCGTTGTCCTAATCAGTGTCTGAACGAAAAGACCGTTCAGACACAATTTTGAATTCTAAATTCTAAATTTTAAATTAAGGTATATGTCTTTTAAATCGTCTTCCATAATTCAGCATTCAGCATTCACAATTCAGCATTGCCTATAAAGGTCTGTGATGAATAGACTGTATTATCGAACAAGAAGCCATAAAGGATTATCGGCAATATGTCTTGTGCTTTTAGGTCTTTTAATTGTCGGCATTTTTGCCGGATGTGCCGCCAAGGACACTGGCATTGAGGCCGGTAAAGATGAAGGCCTATTTTCATGGTTTCGTTCTGCAGCCGGGCCCCCGGAACCGGAGAGCGAAGTTGATCTGTCAGACAAGGCCATGGACTACTTTGTACATGGGCGCTATATCCTGGCAGAGGAGATATTTCAAAAGGTCAAGGATCGCTATCCCTTCAGCCCGTATTCTACGCTTGCGGAATTGCGCCTTGCAGATTGCAAGTTTTACACAGGCGATTATGACGAAGCCATCTCCCTTTATGAGGAGTTTGAAAAGCTTCATCCCACCAACGAGGCAGTAACATATGTGATCTTTCAGGAGGGTTTCTGCTATTATAGATTAATGGAAGGCCCTGATCGTGATCAGACCTCCACCCACAAGCTCATTGAGACCTATGAGCGGCTCCTTAATAGATATCCGGATAGTCCATACAGTTACGAGGCCCGTAAACGAATAGCAAAGGCAAAGAACCGTCTGGCCCAGCATGAGGTCTTGGTGGCCCGATGGTATCTTCGTATAGGGCAGGTACCACAGGCCAAAAACCGTCTGGAGACTGCCCTGAACCTTTATCCGGATACTTCGGCAGGAGTGAAGGCTGCGTGTCTTCTAAAAAAGGAGAGGGTCTTCCAGCATACCTTTACGGCCGAGACAGACAGAGCAAAAGAGTCAGAGAAATCCTGGTGGAGGCGTCTGATACCCTTTATCTGAACAGATGGCAGGAAACGCGCCTTTTGTTTTCCAGACACAAATCTTCAGGCTCTATCTTTCTACAAATATCCATGGCCTTTGGACAACGGTCCTGAAAGGCGCATCCTGAAGGAATAGAATCCAAGGCAGGGACATTCCCAGGAATGGAAGTGAGACGCTTGGCGTCTGCGGGAATACCATATGGTACCGAATCCAGAAGACCCTGGGTGTATGGATGGAGTGGATTGTCGAAAAGATCACGCACAAGGGCCTCTTCAACTATTTTTCCTGCATACATTATAAGTACTCTGTGCGCTATCTGGGCCACTACTCCGAGGTTGTGGGTTATGAGCAGGAGACTGAGATCATGCTGTTCCCGGAGCCTGTTCAGGAGTTCAAGAATTTGAGCCTGTATGGTTACATCCAGGGCAGTAGTAGGTTCATCTGCTATCAAAAGCTTTGGTTGACATGCAAGGGACATGGCTATCATAGCCCTTTGACGCAGTCCACCTGAGAGCTGATGAGGGTAAGTTGTGATTCTCTCTTCCGGTGCCGGCATTCCCACCTGTTTTAAAAGTTCAATAGTCCGTTTCTGAACCTGTTTTTTTGGAAGTTTGACATGAGTTGTTATGGCTTCTGAAATTTGGTCTCCGATTGTGAAGACCGGGTTGAGGGCAGTCATAGGCTCTTGAAAGATCATGGCTATTTCCTTTCCCCTGATGCTGCACAATTGACCAGGGGTAAGGTCCATGAGATCTGTACCCTCAAATACTATTTCCCCCCTTTTTGTGTTGAATGGAGGACTTGGAAGCAGGCCCAGCATGGAAAGGGCTGTGATGCTTTTTCCACAACCGGATTCGCCCACAAGGCAGACACTTTCCCCTTTTTTGATATAAAAAGAAAGATCCCTTACAGGGAATACAGGCCCCTTATTGGTCCGGATCTCAATTTCAAGCCCTTTTACAGAAAGGAGGATATTATTGCTCACGATTTTTGATCACGGGACTTTGTCCGCTTTTTATCCCTTAATCAGTTGAACATTGATTTCAGGTCCTGCAGGCTTAAGTTGTACTATTACTTCAAAAAGGTCCGACATGTGACTGATAGGGGACGGGATGTCGTCAGGTTGCTCGACATTGTTTTTTCTGTGAGTCGTTACAGTAAACCATGCAGGGAAACCGTGTTCCTCGGCCAGTGCTTTGAGTTTGCTCAATGATGCCCGCTCAGTTTTGTCGAATGGCAACCCGTCTAGCAAGACTACCTGTGGAAAGAATATGCCCTGTTCAGTGAGGTCGTTTAGACGTTCTTCAAGCCGTTTTACGCTGAAGTCATCAATATTAAAGGTCATGATAAAACGGTGGGGAAGGATCATCTCCCACATCACATTGGTATTATTTAACTCGTATTGATCTGATATGCGGAGGAGGACTTCGTCGTACCAGAGACATACCTTTTTTATTGGCTGCCCCAGACATATATGAAGTACATTTTTTCCTCTGAGCAAGTTGTCCATAGCCAGATGTATCAAGAAAGAAGTTTTGCCCTCTCCAGCCCCAGCAAGTATTGCGCCGAATTGTCCATCTCCTAGAAGGTGGCCGGCATCTTCCTTGATAAATTTCAGCGGATTTTTAAGAATTAGATTGTTTTTTGACATATTAAAAACCTTTTTCAAACAAGAGCTATTTTTTAAATGCTAAATGCTGAATTAATGAAATAACTATTTAATATTTTTTATTCTGCAATTTAAAATTCAAAATTTAAAATTCAAATTTTTTTATATGTTTAAGCAGCCTTTTTTATCAATTCGTCTGCCACATTTTTGGGTACCTGACGATAGGTGGAAAATTCCATTGTGAACTGGGCCTTTCCCTGTGTGCCTGAGCGCAGGGTTGTGGAGTAGCCGAACATCTCAGCAAGTGGGACATCAGCCTCTATTACGCTTATATTTCCTTCGTCCTGTGTACCCAGGATCATCCCCCTCCGCTGGTTAAGTGACCCCATTACAGCTCCCTGGAATTCAGTCGGGGTCTCCACTGCCACCTTCATTATAGGTTCCAGTATGACAGGCCTGGCCTTTCTGTAGCCTTCCAGAAAGGCCCTGCGTGATGCTGCCCGAAAAGCCATGTCGGAAGAGTCCACAGGGTGGGATTGACCGTCGTTGATGACAATTTTTACTCCTGTAACAGGAAAACCCAACAACTGTCCTTTCTCCATGCTTTTTTTGAAACCTTTTTCGCAGGAAGAGATAAACTCCGTGGGTATGGCACCACCGACTATCCTGTTTTCAAAGACGAATTCGTCTTTAACAGGCTCCATATAGCCAGCTACCCGTCCAAACTGACCCGCACCACCTGTCTGCTTTTTATGGGTATAATTGAATTCAGCCTGTCTGGTAATAGTCTCTCTGTATGCAACCTGGGGCATGCCAGTGGTAACATCTGCGTCGTATTCCCTGCGCATTCGCTCAACATATATTTCAAGGTGAAGTTCTCCCATGCCGGAGATGATAGTATCTCCTGTCTCATGGTTAACGTATGCCCTGAACGTCGGGTCCTCTTTGGTAAATCTGGAAAGGGCCTTGGACATTTTGATCTGGGCCTTGTTGTCCTTGGGGACAATTGCCAGTGAGATAACCGGCTCAGGTATGTGCATGGAGGTCATGCTATATCTGATCTCAGGAGAGGTGAAGGTGTCACCGGACGCACAGTCCACGCCAAAGAGTGCCCCAATATAGCCGGCAGGTATAGACCCTATTTCCTCCATCTGGTCTGCATGCATATGTACGACCCTGCCGATTCTGACCTTTTGACCGGTTCTGGAATTTACTATGGTGTTCCCCTTGGAGAGGGTCCCCTGATACACCCTGACGTAAGTGAGCTGCCCGTAACGTCCCTCTTCCAGCTTGAATGCAAGGGCTACGAGAGGTTTTGAAGAATCTATCTCAAGTTTTTTTTCAATTTCCTCATTTTCCATATCCAGAGCGAAGTTTTCAATATCCATGGGTTGCGGCAGATAATGAGTTACTGCGTCAAGGAGAGGTTGGACTCCTTTATTTTTGTAAGCAGATCCGATGAATACAGGGGTGAGTCCGCGAGCAAGAGTCCCGTTTCTTATCGCGTCAATTAAGATATCTGTAGTGACCTTTTCATCAAGGGCGGCCTCCATGAGTTCATCAGAGAACATTGAAGAAGCGTCAATAAGGCTTTCCCTGCGGGCTTCGGCCTCTGCGCGGAGCCCTTGAGGTATTTCTTCCAAACGTATCTGCTCGCCGTTTGGGCCATCAAAGTACATGGCCTTCATGGAGACGAGATCCACAACCCCCTGAAAGTCCGATTCAAGGCCTATAGGTATCTGCATTGCAATTGCGTTGTGGCCCAGCTTTTCCCTGAGTTGTTCTAGAACGCGGAACGGGTTGGCACCGTTGCGGTCACATTTGTTTATAAAGGCAACACATGGGACCTTGTATCTGGCCATTTGCCTGTCAACTGTGATGGACTGAGACTGTACACCTCCAACAGAGCAAAGGACCAGTACACCACCGTCCAGGACCCTGAGTGCCCTCTCCACTTCGATGGTGAAGTCTACATGCCCAGGGGTGTCAATAATGTTTATCTCATAGCCCTTCCATTCGCAATAAGTAGCGGCGGAAGTGATGGTTATTCCCCGTTCTTTTTCGAGCTCCATGAAATCCATGGTAGCTCCGACGCCGTCCTTGCCTTTCACGTCGTGGATGGCGTGAATTCGTTGGGTATAAAAAAGAATTCTTTCGGTAAGAGTGGTCTTGCCGGCATCAATGTGGGCGCTAATGCCAATATTTCTTACCTTTGCCGGATCTCTATTCATTGCCTATTTAGCCTCAGAAAAAATATTTAATACTGAAAATTGAGAAATTGCGAATTGAGGAATTAAAGGTACTTTTATAATCATAATTTCCCAGCCCCTCAACAAAATGAGAGGCGCGGTTTTTAACTTTTTACACTAAGCTTGTCAAGTAACTTCTCAATAACTCAGGGTAAGATGTCTGGATTCCGGCGAAAGCCAGAACCCAGTTTTGTAACCATCCAACTCGTAAATTTGTTTCATCTCTCCCTAATTTATGTTTTCCAATTTCAAGTTTCAAGCCGTGAACTGCTACATAATTCTTATGCCTGCACAGGAAAATTTTTCCACCTCATGTCCTTATAATGGACGATCCCGGAAACTGGTAGGAAAAATTTCAAGACGCTCCAGTATTTTTTCCGCAAAGGCCCAGACCTTTTTTTTGTTCATCCATGTCTTATAGGGTATAGGAGTCTCCCTGCCGTAAAGCATTTTGTAGAACCGCTTAAGTCCTTCTGTATCCTTGGCATCCAGCTTGTCCGGGTTTATCTCCCCGCCCAGGAGTCCGGCATGGATCGGGGGTTTTGACAGGCTCTTAATCAATGGCAGGATATAGTTCCATCCGCCGTGGACCTTTCCCTGCACAAAGACCCCTGTTGTGTCCATGGCGACTCCAAAGACCACGGTTTTTTTGCCTTTCAGCGCATCCTTGAAGCGGTCCACATATTCCTGCACAGAGGGTAATACATGGTGGTTGTAGATACCGGAACCCAGGATGACAATATCTGCATCCGCCGGGTCCGGCATGGATTCAGCCTTATCCACAAAACAATCGCCGCCCAGTCTTTCCGCCAGCCATTTTCCGATTTCAAGGGTGGAACCGTATTTACTCGCACATACGATTAAAGTTTTCATGATTGTCCTCCAATATAACAAAACTTGCCGGGTTTAAAGTGCCATGGAACCCGGCCGTGCATCTTCCTGATGATAGTGTCGGAAGTAGTCAATAAGGGCCTGTGCCAGGTTGACATTCCAGAACTCCCCAGCCACTGTGAGCTCAATCCACCCGTCCCCCGGACTCCGTATCAGGCCCGCATGCTCCCATTGCTCAAGGAGTGGGGAAAAGACTGCCTCTAAGTCAAAACCGTATTTTTCTCCAAGGGCAGTGAGATTCACTCTGCCATTTTCCATCTGTCCAACAAGGTTTCTAAAAAGAGGGGAGTGAACAGGCAGGAGAATAGCCCTGGCCACTGGTTTTTCCCCTGCGTTGACACGCTTGTAGTAGGTTTTTAGATTCCCCTCCTGGAAGAAATAGTGGCCGTGAAGACGTCCTCCTGCACCGCAGCCCAGGGGGATGCAGGTGGCCCCGTAGCGGATAAAGATATTGTAACGGTTGCGTTCCCTGGGAGTACGGCCCCAATGGGACATGGAAAGGCGTCTGAAACGAGCCGCGGTCATCATCTCCCTGCCCTTTAAAAACATCTCGGCCTGGGCAGGGATGTCCGCAGGGGGTAGGAGCTTACCCTGATTTACAGCCCGGCTCAAAAGGCTGCCCTTAAATACGTTCAACTGGTATAGATCTGCGCCATCCAGCTTTGTCTCTTCGATTAGTGTTCTCAAGTCATCTTCCCAGACAGCCATGGTCTGGCCTGGAAGCCCGTAGATGAGGTCAATAATTACGGCCCCATTGTCCAGGTCAGTCAAGGTGGTGAGCATTTTTAGGACCTCAGCCCTGTCCGATATACGTCCAACGTCCTGCCGGACTTTGGTATTAAAGCTCTGGATACCGATGGAAAAACGGTTTGCACCTCCGGCCATGCAGGCCTGCATCTTGTCCTGCCCGAAGTCGGTCACCCTGCCTTCCACAGTGATTTCGCAGTCATCGGCTAGTGGGAACAGGCGGCAAACAGCCTCGATCAGCCGTTTGAGATCTTCTGCATCCAATGCCGTAGGTGTCCCACCTCCCAGGTAGACTGCATGTATGGGGTAGCTGACCACGGCCGGAAGACTTGAGACCTGTTCTATCTCTTTGAGAAGTGCATCAGTGTAACGGGCGCTGTCGCCCCGGCGCAAGGTATACATGAAGAAGCCGCAATAGAGACACTGGCTTTGGCAGAAGGGGATGTGGATATAGACTGTCCTTCGAGGCGAACCGTCAGGCTTATTACAAAGTGCCTGCCAGGTATGCAAGGCCTCTTCAGCAGGGAGCGGTTGTCCTCCAGCCCCGGCATGAACTGCGATCTTGCGATCAAAGGCGTACTTCAGTGGGTCCACCCCTTCTCTGGCAAAGAATTTGTTCCGTTTTCCCATGAGATTTCTTTTGGCGTCTTTAAGAAGCTCAGGGGTGATGATCTTCCGCCCCAGGGACCGGGCGTATGCCTCTATTCCCTTTTTGGCCATGGGCCTCACAAAAGGCGGTACTGCCTCAAAGGCCTTCTTTGCGTCTTCTGTCCATTTCATAGATCCTGTTCCCTACAAGTTCCTTTTCGGGTTAATTAATAAAAATGAATAAGGATGATATGGTTCTGGATTAACTTATATGATTTTGTAATATTTGTAATAGTCGAACGTAGACTTATGGAAAAAATAAAATAGTCCGTTTGATCTGGGGATTCTCCGGGTTTAAATCATTTAAGTTTTATCCACAAACAGTCCGATAACTTAAAAAGACAGATAAGACATTATTTTCACGTTGCAAGGGAAAATGTGTGACGAAACCGAAAGAGGCGGTCTGTTGAAATCCAGTAATTTCCGGTTAGGTTCTTGCATGTAACCGTTTTCTTTTTCTTCGTTTTTGTTTTTTGGAGTTTGTTGTCTGCATCTGTGACGCACGGAGTTCATTTTGTATCGTATTTCTCAGTTCTCTGAC
>Ga0307990_1000052_pt1 | contig 105667 bp, 72 predicted proteins | sample EllFjometagen129_FD_203168 | JGI IMG/M metagenome (GOLD analysis project Ga0307990, IMG submission 203168) | Marine microbial communities from Ellis Fjord, Antarctic Ocean - #129 | ecosystem: Environmental > Aquatic > Marine > Unclassified | place: Southern Ocean | collected 2014-10-08 | reverse complement strand
AAAACAATATTCTATACTACGGCACACAAAACTACCATTTTCAATGTACTTTAGGGCTAAAGTATTAGTATTTTTGCACATTTAAACTTGTCAATAACTTGTCATTGTGATAGATGACCGAATTTGGCGGTAATAGGTTTTATCCTAACTTTATTATTTCATCAAACAAAATAATTTGAAAAAGATCAAAACACATATTGTAATAATTTTATTCTGTTTTATTTGCCTTCCTTTTATAGCATTATCTCAACAAGCGTCTGATAAAACAACAAGCAAAATTGACAGTCTTAAGACAATTCTTACAAACTCAAAAGAAGACACAAACAAGGTAAATATTCTGAATAAACTATCTTATGAATTAAATTATTCTGATATTGGAAGTGCCGAAGAATATGCCTTACAAGCATTGGGAATTGGTGAAAAATTGAATTTTAATCAAGGAATAATTCAGTCGCATAATAATTTAGGGATAGTTTACAAGAACCTCGGAAAATTTGATCTCGCATTAGAAAATTGTCAAAAATCAATTGAAAAATCAATGAGTATTGGCGATAGTTCCAGTTTAGCCGGAGCTTCAAATACAATCGGCACAGTTAATTATTATTTAGGAAATTATTCTGAAGCTTTAGTCTGGTATCAGAAAGCTCTTACAATTTATAAACTTTTAGACCTTCAATCAAGGGAAGCAATAATGATAAACAATCTTGGTCTGGTTTATAGTGTGTTAAGTAATTACAACAAGGCTCTTGAATATTATTTCAAGTCATTAAAAATACAGGAAGAAAATAATAACATGAACGGTGCTGCTTTAACATTAGGCAATATCGGTATTATTTACTTTAACCTCGGTGATGCCGACAAAGCATTAGATTACTACGAAAAATCATTAAAGATACGACTGGAATTGAATGACGAGTTTGGAATAGCAACTTGCTTCTCCAACATGGGAAACGTTTACGAAAACCGTGGCGAGCCCGAAAAAGCTATGGAATACTATTTTAAGGCACTTGAAATATATGAAGTAAAAAATGATTTGAATAATGCTGCTACAACAATTTTTTGTATTGGCTATAATTATTTAAATCAATCTAAATATAATAAAGCTATTGAGTATTTATCCAGATCACGGGATTTATGTATTAAATTTGGTAATAAATCAAGCCTTGCTTATGCTTATATGAATATTGGATTGGCTTATCTTGAATTACATAAGTATAATAAATCCCTCGATAATTTAAAAAACGGATTAGAACTATTTACCAAAATTGACGACAAAAACTATATTTCGTATTCTTATAATTCCCTATCCCGATTATATGAAGCCACAGGCAATTATAAAGAATCGCTAAAATATTTTAAAAAATATTCAACATTAAGGGATAGCATTTTTAGCGAAGAATCCTCAAACAAAATTGCCCAGGCAGAAGTTATTTACGAAACTGAAAAAAAAGAAAATTCAATTCAATTGTTAACTAAAGAAAAAAAGCTACAAAATTTACAAATAGAAAAACAGGAATTTTTCAGGAATTTTTTTATTGTCCTTTCAATTTTAATCTTAGTATTAGGATTAATTGTTTACAGTAGATTTGTAATTAAGAAAAAAGCCAATAAACTTCTTGAAGAAAAAAATAATGCCCTGGTAGAAAAAAATACTCAAATTGAAAATCAAAAAATAAAAATTGAAAACCAGTCGGAAAAATTAAAAGAATTAGATGAAGCCAAATCCAGGTTTTTTGCAAATATTTCACACGAATTTCGTACTCCATTAATGCTTATTCGAGGCCCTTTGAATGATTATATTAATGATAACAAAACAAGATTGTCAAAAGAAGAATTTAATAATCTTAAATTATCATTGCGAAATGTAAATAATTTACAGAAGCTTATCGAACAACTCCTCGACCTCTCGAAGTTAGAATCAGGAAAATTATTCCTTCGTGCTAAAAAAACTAATTTAATATCATTTGTAAAACGAATAATTGATTCGTTTGCTTCAGCCGACAAATTAATTAACATTATACTTAAAACAAATGTTGATGAATTGTTTCTGTATTTTGATGAAGAAAAATTAGAAAAGGTAATGAATAATCTTCTGTCAAATGCTTATAAATTTGTTCCTAAGGAAGGGGAAATTTCAATAATAATAGATGATGAAAAAACTGAAGATAACGAAAACGTATCCGGTTCATTCGTATCAATAAAAGTAAAAGATACAGGAAAGGGAATTACAAAAGAAGATATCCTTTATGTTTTCGACAGGTTTTATCAGGCAGACAACTCATCGGTGAGGAAATATGAAGGCACGGGAATAGGCCTTGCTTTAACAAAAGAACTAATCGAATTGCATGGTGGAACTATTTCGGTTGAGAGTAATCCCGATAATTATCAAGAAGAAACGGGCACTACTTTTACAATTCAACTCCCAAAAGGGACAGACCATTTATCCCCTGATGAAATTGTTGTTGTCCTGAAAACAGATATTTCTTCAAAACAAAAAGAAGTTAGTGAGTCTGGTATTTCCCCAACTCCTAAAATAATTGATAAAAATATTGAAATTAAAGGAAGCAATATTTTGGTTGTTGAAGATAACTTTGATATGAGAAATTATATTGTCGGACATCTTTCAAAAGATTATAATATTACTGAAGCTATAAACGGTAAGGAAGGATTAAACAAAGTTATGGAAAATATCCCCGACATGATTATTTCCGACCTGATGATGCCCGAGATGGACGGAGTACAATTATTAAAGGAAATCAGAAATAAAAGCAAAACGAGTGATATTCCATTTATTTTGCTGACTGCACGTGAAAGCGAACAAGACCGCATTGCAGGCTTGAAAGCAAAAGCAAATGATTATTTAACAAAGCCTTTTAGCCCCGAAGAACTAAAAACACGTATCCGCAATATTTTTGAAACAAGACAAAACTTAGAAGAAAAATTTAGTAAAAAAATTCTTTCAATTGAATTTGATAATCCCGAACTTGTTTCTGCCGATAAAGAATTTTTGCAAAGAATGCGCAATACTGTAATCGAAAATATTTCAGACTCTTCATTCAATATTAATAATCTGATTGATGAAGCTTTTCTTAGCGAGCGGCAATTACGCAGAAGAATGAAAGGACTTACCGGACTCTCGCCCATTGAGTTTATTAGGCAAATACGTTTGCTTCATGCAAAAGAACTTCTATCGAAAAAAGTTTTTAACAGTATTGCGGAAATTTCTGTAGCCGTAGGATTTACTAATCCTAATTATTTCTCACGTCTTTTCAAGAACATGTTTGGTCAAACGCCTGCTGAATTTGTTCACTGATTATGCTAATAAAAATTTGTTTAATTCATGTAACTCGATAACAAACCCGAAACTCGAATCCCCATGTAACAAATCGGACAAAACATAGCACAAATCGGACATAATGCACCTAAGCTCTTGACAAAAAGGTTTTTCTGAGTTAACTTTGACATATAAAATATATTAGTTAACATTTTAAAAAATATAATTATGAAAAAATTTACTGTTTCAATTATTGTTTCAATTTTCTTACTAACAGGAATTAGTATTAACAGCACAGGCCAAACATCCTTCTGGTCCGAAGATTTCTCATCCTATGTTAACAATACCGGCATCGAAGGACCGGGGGTTGTCAATATCGGCGACTATCCTGCCAATGTTACAAAATGGACATTGGACGTTTCAGATTGTACGCTATCCGATAATAATGATTATTTCAAAACTTATTATGGTAAATTAAAAGGTCGGGACATAGATGGCTGTGCAGTATGGCAGAGCGAATCCATTGATATTTCATCTTTTTCCAGCGTTTTTTTTAGCCTTAATGCAAGCGAGGGTAATCCTAAGACCGCTTCAGATTATTTTGATGTACTTTATCAAGTGGATGGTGGAAGTTTTATACTTATCCCAAACTGGGATAATATGGGCAATGATTTCCATACCCTGATAGATGATTTTCCGGCTACCACCATCTCACAAACAATCAGTTCAGGCAATCAGTTGGTAATTAAAGTGGAAATGAAAAACGATGGCTCATACAGCGATCATATTATTGATAATGTTTTTGTAGAAGGCTACATGGGATATGCTTCATCAACAACTGTTCAAAACATAAATAAAATTGCCCCCAATAGGACAAACGAGAATATCATAGCTATTGAAATTGAAACAACAGGTTCTGAAAGCCCATTTAGCATTTCAAGTTTTACTGTAAATGCAAACGGTTCAACTACACCGCTATCCAATAATATTGAAAATGCAAAAATATTTTACACCGGTACCGACAATTACTTTGAAGCAACCAATCAGTTCGGCTCCGTTTATGCTGTTCCAACTACCACAAATTTCGATATTACAGGCACACAGGAACTTTCAGCAGGCACAAATTATTTCTGGCTTACTTTCGATACCAAAGCGGGTGCAACTATTGGCGATGTGGTGGATGCCGAATGTATTTCGTTTGTGATAGATGGAACAAGCAAAATACCAACAATAACCGCCCCTGCAGGTTTGCGTACTATTGCTGCTCCTCTGTCAGGGGATTATACAATAGGCGCTACCGGCGATTACTCTTCATTTACAAATGCTGTTGATGAATTAATGGCTTTGGGAATAAGTGCCCCTGTTACATTTACCGTGAGCAACGGAACTTATACCGAGCAAATTTTATTATCTGAAATTGCAGGTACCTCTGCTACAGATACTATTATTTTTCAATCAGGTTCGGGCAATCGTGCCGATGTGATACTTCAGTATGAACCAACAAGCGATCCGGCAAATCACATCCTAAAATTTAACGGGACCGATTACATTACTTTCCAAAATATGACATTAAAAAACACCGGCTCATCTGCCTACGGAAGGGTAGTTGTTTTTACAGGTGCAACCAATAACATAAATTTAACCGGATGTAATATAACCGGGCGCGATATCAATAATGAAAGTTTTGATTACATCGTAATAAAAGGAGAAAGCGGCATAACCAATATGGCTTCAAATATTGTTTTCGACAACGACACCATCCGGTATGGCAGCAGGGGATTATATTTCAGTGGGGGCGACAACGATAATCTTGAAACAGGTAATAAAATAAGCAATTCTGTTTTTGAGGACTTTTATTCAGACGGTATCTTACTTTATTATCAGGATTCAATTGTTGTCCATCGCAACAAAATAACAAGCAAAGGGATTTACGATTATGAATATGGGATATATCTTGGGTATTGCTATGGAAGTAACGAAATTACAGCTAATATGGTTTTTCTTAGTGCTGAGGATGTTAATTGCGGTATTAAATTATATGAGTGTCATGCTTCGGCTGCGCGCTATGCACTTATTGCCAACAACTATTTTAGCCAGGTATCAACAGGTGGCGCTTATGGTATTGATGTATCGGATTGCAGCTATCAAAAAATATATCATAATAGCATTAACATGCGTTCATCCGCAAAGAGTGGCAAAAGTGGGAAATTCTATCCTACAGTCGGTTGCTATTTTGACTGTATGAACAGTCCGGGTTACGGATTTATTGCGTTGTTAAACAATATTGTAAAAAGTGCCGAAAAGGCAATTTCAGTATCACAAAGCGCAGTCAATAATGGTTATTTGGAGAATAGTGATAATAATGTCTGGTATGGGACAGGCCCGGGATTTGGTGATTGGGGAGATACCCCTTGTACAACTATAGACGAATGGCAGACAGCAAGCTTGTTGGACATAAATTCTGATTGGGATGATCCGGAGTATGTTTCAAGTGAGGTTCCCGATATTACAAATGAAACACTTGAAGAGTCTGTTACAAGGTTATCTGAAGTCCTAAGGGATATTCATAATTCTCGCAGAGCAGGCAATACAACACCCGGAGCAACCATATTCGACAATCTTTGGACTGGAAATTATAATCATGACTGGCACGAGCCATCAAACTGGAGCCTTGGTGTTGTTCCTGATGAAAATCACAATGTAATAATTAATGATGGGGATTATGATAATGCTCCGATGTTATTTGAAGATGCTAATTGCAATTTATTGACCATGTTTGGAGAGAATACATTATTACAACTTGGTGGAAACCAACTCAATATTTATGGTAATATAGATTTGACACCAGGGTACTCGATGGGAAGTTCGAATGCGATGATAGCTGATGGCACCCTGAATTTTATGGGTGCAGGTGCACAAACAACGTATATAGATATTCATGACAACCCTGAGGTTTTTAATAATGTCGACCTTACATTTGATAACAATTCAAACACAACAACTACTACCGACTTAGATGTAAAATCCATAACAACTAATACAGGTTCAGAACTGAACTTAGATGACCACGATTGTAAAATTTCTGATGATATTGACTTGTCGCCAAGCACTTTGACAGATCCCGGCAAAGTAACTTTCTCAGGCACTGCAAACTCCCAGGTTACTACCGGAGGAAATGTGTTGGAAGATGTAATAATAGGCAAAGACGGCGCAACAGTTGAACTAATGGATGATTTGGTTGCAAAAAACGTAGAAATAGAAATGGGCATTTTGGATGCAAAGGGCAATAAAATCAAATTAATAGGCGATGCCGATTTTTCAGGAGGGCCGCTTAATAATCCAGGTGAAATTGTATTCGAAGGTACTGGAAATTCCGAGATTACAGCCGGCGGTAACATTTTAGATAAAGTTGTTGTTGATAAAGACGACCCTCTTTTTGAAGTTCTCGCGAAAGAAGCATTTATTGCAGGAGCATTAGAGATACTTAAAGGCAAAATGAAAGCAGAGCAGGATATTGAAATAACCGGAAAAGTAACCGTAGGCAATTCCGGCACCGGTGCGGGGGAATTGGAAATTTCCAAAGGGAAATCAGTAATAGTAGTGGATACTATAACCATTGAAAAAACAGGTAAGGTAAAACTGAAAGCTGACTCAATTGTAATCAGTAAATTAATCCCAAAGAAAAAAATAGTTAAAAAGCCCGGGGGGATTTTCATTGCTGAACGGAAATACCGCGGTGGTGAATGGCATCTTGTTTCGTCTCCAATATCAGATGCAACGGCAGATATTTTCGGCGATGATCAACTTCAGTATCATACCGAAGCCGACAATTCCAGGATCGATATTGATTTACCATCCTATCCACTCGAAATAATGCAGGGTTACTTCTTAATGTCAACAACTACAGGTTATGATTCTATAGACTTTAATGGCACACCTAATTCAGGTGAGCAAAGTTTTGATTTTACTTATGCAGGTAGTGCCCCTGTTGGGGATTACGGCTGGAACCTGGTAGGAAATCCATATACCGCAACACTTGATTGGGATGCAGTTACTATTCCCGATAACTTAGATGGTACTATTTATTTCTTCGATCCATCAATTGGCGATAACGGCGATTATGTTTATTATTTGAAAGGGGCAGGCTCAAATACGGCAACACAGTATGTGGCATTGGCCCAGGGCTTTTTTGTGCACTGTAGCAATACTGCTGGTGGTACGCTTACATTTACGGGTGATGAAATGGTTGCCATTGATGCACCTTTCTATAAATCAACCGAACAAGCCGAAAATTCATTGATCCTCGAAGTTGCAGGCCACGAAAGCAGCAAAGCTGAAATCCGTTTTCTCGAAGGTGCAACACCGGGCTTTGATGGTAATTATGATGTTTACAGGCTGTTTTCCGAAAGCAAGGATGTACCGGTTATTTATTCGGCTACCGATTGGGGCAAACTTGCTATTAATACGCTACCCTCAATTGAAAACCATGATCTGGTAATTGTTGGTTTTAAAGTGGGCATGGTGGGAAATTATACAATCGGTTTTTCGGGCATCGACAATTTCGATCCATCCATCCCCATATATCTGCATGATACAAAAGAAAATATTACTGTTGATATCAGGCAAAACAATCAATATTCATTTTACTACGATACGCTTGATGTTTCTGATAGGTTTGTGCTTTGTTTTACTGAGAATACTACAACAACCCAAACAGTTTCGCTTGCCGAAGGCTGGAGCGGGTGGTCGTCGTACAATAGCCCCGATTGGAAAAGTAGCATGGAAGAGGTGATGGCCCCGGTATTGGATGATATGATCATTACTCAATACTTTAGCGAAATATATTACCCATTATATGGGATAAATACAATGGGCAGTTTTAGCAATGCACATGGTTATATCAGTAAAATGAGTGCCGCTGCCGATTTACCAAATACCGGGATTATTGCCAATCCAACAATTGAGCTTAACCAGGGTTGGAACCTGATTCCGCTTATTAGCCAATGTGATGTTGACGTTACATTGTTAGGGGCACTTCCCGGATTTATTATTGCCTGTGAAATTGCAGGCGGGGGAATATATTACCCTAAATATGGAATCAACACCATAAACCTCATGGTTCCCGGGGCTGCATATTATGTAAAAGTTGACGCTAATACCAATTTCACTTTCCCGGTTTGTGCCGATGCGTCAATAGCTTCAACACATAAACCGTTGAGGTTTGAAAACAATACCCCATGGGACAATATTCATTACACAGGCGTTTCACATTCGGTAGTTTTTGAAGAAAATGCAACTTTCCTGCTCCAACAAGGCGATGTAATCGGGGCATTTACCCATTCAGGATTATGCACCGGTATTGTTAACATCGTACCTGGCACGGTAGCCGGGCTAAATATTTTTGGCGATGATATTACAACCAATGCTGTTGACGGACATACCGATGGCGAACCATTGAATTTTAAGTTATTCCGCACGAGCTGTGCCACTGAATTTGAACTTGATATGGTATATGATCCCTCTTCTCCAAATGCCGATGGCCTCTTTTCTGTAAATGGAATGTCGGTAATATCAAACCTTACAATGAATGCTTCAGAAGTTACGGCACATTCCCTCAGTAAACTGAATATTTATCCAAATCCTTCAAAAGGCATTTTTAATATTGCAGGAATTAGTTTAAACCAGGATATTGAGCTTGTTGTTTTTAATACTCACGGACAAGTAGTTTATGAGGAAAAATCCATCAAATCACATGAGATCGATTTAAGTCATCAAGCGCGAGGGGTATATTTCATTCAATTCATCAACAGCACAGCACTAAAAATTGAGAAGGTGCTTGTTGAGTAAAGAGCCTTTTCGGCTATATACTATTTCGACGTGTCGGGGTTGAATTTTAAATATTGAGTACGCAAACACAAATTAAGATGCGTCATATTAATTCTACTTTAACACATTAGATTTTTCTGCATTTTTACCCCGAGCCCTAACTCGCCTCGCTGCGAAGCGGGAGGGAGAATGCAGAAAAATCAATCCATCTTCCTTTAGGGGTGGGGTTAAGTGGATTGATTTTTCAGTTTGAACATAATCTGTTAAAGTTGAATTAAGAAGCTTAAATAAGATGGATTTACGACTATTTTCTCAACTTGATTACCTCCCGGCACTTAGAGTACTTTTCGAAAAACTGAATGTGCCCATGAACTATGTGGCGCATGAGCCCACTACCTCCAAAGAAATTCTGAAAGATATTTACAAAGACAACGATACTTTCCAACTGATGCATTATTTCTTTCCGGTTGAGGTGTGTAAATTTATTCTTAGCAATACGGTTTTCAACGAAAATGAAGGAAAGTACGAATTCATGGATTTTGAACGAGAACACCAAAGCATGGCACGGTTGTTTGAAAACTTCATTTTTAATTATTATAAAAGGCATCTGGTAGGCTGGAAAGTGCAAAGGGAGAAAATCAATTGGAATGTTGAAGAAGGTGGTATAGGTGTCGATTTCCTACCGGAAATGCGCACGGATATCACCCTTGAAAGCCCGGAAAGAAAAATGGTGATCGATGCCAAATTCTACCAGGAACCCATGAAAGGTAGCTTCCCGGGATCAGTTAAAAAATTTGCATCTGCAAATCTTTATCAGCTCAACACCTACCTGATGCACTTAGCCGGTAATTACAGACATAAATGCAACGCCACTGCAGAAGGAATGCTCCTGTACCCGGTTTTGCAAGCTATCGAACGCTTGGATGTTAACTTTTCAGGCCACCGCATCCGCATCGAATCCATCGACCTCAACCAAAGCTGGCGTAAAATTGGGGAGAGCCTGGAGGATTTAGTTGGGTAATCGACAAAGGTTTTGAAACCATGCATGAGGCTCTGCTTGTAATCGCAATAACAAATAATCCGCCAAAGGGCTGGCAAGCTCAATAAAAAATAGTATAATAACAATTAACGATTAACGAATAACAATTAATGCCGAGCTTCGCTCGGGCATCCTACTAATGACAAGTATTTTTGCAAAGCTGGAGCAAACATTTTGGGGTAGACCTCTCAGTCCCCGAAGCGTCGGGGCAGGCTGCAAGCTCCTTCGAGGTGACAGTGCTTTGGCGGGTGTGTTCGGGTGGATAAAAGTAGGCGCGAAGCGCCCACTTTTATCCACCCGATGTAAAACCTTAGTCTTGTCTTTTCGATGCCGCACGTGCGGCAAGAAATCTATTCCTTTGTCATTTCACTATGAGGTCTATTTTTCAGGGGCTTGGAACTCGAAAAATTACGAAAATCAAAGATTTTCTACTTTTCGGGACGAATAAAAATTAATTTTTGCCCACTTTATGTAATTTAGCTCACTCAATAAACTTGGCCTCAAAAAAAGGGCGAAATTTTAAAACAAAATCAATGCTGAAAATAGCTTTAAAAGACCTCAGGATATTTCTACGCGACATCAAGGCCGTGTTGCTGTCATTTTTGCTGCCCATTGCGCTCATTACGCTCTTTGGACTCGCCTTTGGAGGATTGGGTAGCCAGAAAACCAAACAAAAACCGGTGAGCATTTTTATTGCCGATCTCGACAGTACGGCTTTTTCAAAAGACATTATTTCCAAATTGGATAAATTGGAGGAGGTCAACCTTTTGCCCATCGCTTTCGGGTTAGGAAAGTCGGAAATTATGAATGGGAATAGACTGGCCATGCTGGTTTTTTACCGGGGCTTTGCCGATTCGGTGGAGGCCGGTAACCAGGAGCCTATCGAGTTATTTTACGATGAAGCCCGCGAAATGGAAGCCGGGCTTGTACAGTATGCCTTAATCTCCAATCTTATGGAAATTATAGGAACCCAAAGTATAAAAAAGAAGATTATTAAATCGGTGAACGTACGCTATCCGAATATCGATCCGGGAATAATGGCCAGCATCGAAGAGGAGATTGGGATGGAGTTCGGCAGTAATGATGATACGGTTTCGGGTGGAAGTTTTATGGATGAAATGGGCGGCTTGGAGATAACGGCTCTGTCACGGAAAAAGGAAGTGAATTGGGCTCTTATTCAATCCTTCGCCGGCACTGCCGTGATGATGCTCTTGTTTAGTGTGGCCGCCATGGGGAGTTCGATTCTTGGCGAGCGTGAGGATGGTACCTTGAAAAGATTGCTTTATTCACCCGTTAACCCGCTCAATATTTTGTTTGGAAAAATGATCTTTGCCATCATAGTAAGTAGTATTCAGCTTATTGTAATGCTGCTTTACACCATACTTGTTTTGGGGATGGATGTGGGTAGCAATTTCATTTATTTGTTCCTGGTTATTGTGGCAACCGCATTTGCCTGCTCGGGATTTGGGATTTTTATCGCTGCCATCAGCACCACCAGAAAGCAAGCAGAAGGCCTCGCAACAATAATTATTCTTATCATGTCGGCAATTGGCGGTAGCATGATTCCCATATTTTTTATGCCTGCATTTATGCAGAAAATGGCAGTTGTTTCGGTAAATTATTGGGCAATACAAAGTTTTTTTGATGTGCTTGGCCGCGATACCGAGTTTATTTCGTTAATCACCAAAGTTGGTATGTTGTTTTTAATAGGCCTCATCATGAGTACAATATCAGCCATGCTTTTTAAAAGAAATATTTTAAAGGTAGCTTGAGGTATTATCAATTAATAATGAAAGCTATTCGTTACGTTTTATTATTTCCGAATAAGTTTCCCCGAAAATATTCCTTCATCTGTGATGAGTTGATAAAAATATAAGCCTGGTGGCAACTCGCTCCCATCAATCTCAATGTTTTGATAGCCGGGCGAAAGTGCCGGGTAAGTTTTGTAAACCAGTGTGCTGCCGTTGTTGCTATACACGGCTAAGGTAGCGCTGCTCGTGTGGTGAAGCTGAAAATTTATCTCGGTAAAGTTTGTAAAAGGATTGGGATGTACCCTGGAAATTAGTGGTTTTGCCATTTTTTCAATTCCAACAATCGTATCGGTGGCGCGGATTTTTACATCATCCACAAACCACGAATACCACATATTGGTTCCCATCAGGTTGTATGCCCTCCACGCAATCCGAATGTCGCTTCCCGTGTAATTGCTCAGGTCAAGCGAAATGTCCTGGCTGTAATCGCTTACGCCGGCCGGATAATCCGCCGCACTCCACAGGGTATTCCACGTAAACCCATCGGTGGAAACATTCACGAGGTATTCGTCATAGTCATAACTATTTAAGCGGGCAAAGGTTTTAAAGGTCAGCACTGCATTCTCCTGAATGTTTATCAATGGCGAAATCATCCACTCGTCCTGCGAGTTCCCCTGGAAATCCCATTCAACGGCGGCCTGTCGCTCGCCGTGGGGAGGAATCACTTCCCATTCCACATTATCGCTGTCGATGTAATCTACCACTCCGTAATCGTTCCAGGTGAGCCATGTTAGCGGTTGTCCGGTGATAGTCCAGTTTTCGGGAGGAAAAATCTCTCCTTCAAAACTTTCTTCCAAAATAGGTTGAACCCAATCCCAGTGCAGTGGATAATACCCGGACCATGCAGCATTTCCGGGAACGTCAATAAGCCAGAACCTGATTTCACCTTCTGTATGATCGGGTTGCCCCTCAATAATTCCTTCATAGAAATAATCTCCCCGCTTGCTCCCGGTTTTTGTAAAAATTATTTCGAAAGTTTCCCCATCGATAGTCGCTTCTCCGTTCAGCGTTTGGGGCATTTCCGAATCATCGCGTACACGCAAAGTCAGATCCATTTGCTGCTGCGCATATACCTGGATTCCATCCAGCGAAATAACCACGGGCGGATCGATATCGATGCTGTTGGAATTTACTTCCACATCATCCAAAAACATTTTCCAGCCATAAGCACTTACAGCTTTAAAAATGATGTAGGTACTTCCCGTGTTACTGAATTCAAAATCGTACTGATACCAATCTTCAGTGGATTCCTGGGGGTAAAAATTAATGGCCCTGTTGATGGTATCGAGCAAGGTAGCCCCTTCCAGATTGGGAAGGGAATTGAAATACACTTCAATTTTGTCCCTTCGGTTGTTGCTCGGGTCTTCGGAACGGAAAAACCAGAAGCGAAGCACATTATCATCGCTTAATATCATTTCGGGGCTCATCAAAATGGCTTCCTCACCGGGCGAGGCGTTGAAGGAATTGTATTGTGCCATGGCCAAACTTCCATCGTGGGGCTGGCACTCCGGCCACTCGCCTTCCGTTACCCGAACAAATTCCATATCGCCGGCTACCACAGGATATGTAAGCCAGCCTTCGGGAGGAAAGACCTGCCCATCGAAACCCTGGTTGTAAGGAAATTCGGTAATTTGTGCCTGGGCATTTAAAGCTAAAAATGTTAGCAAAGCAAAAAAGTAAATTCGTTTCATAGATGTAATTTTGAAGATGCCAAAATTAATTTTTTTGTAGATGATTTGTTGGAAAGTTGAATTGGTATGCAGACTTTTATTGTGAAAATTGGTAGTTCACTGAAGTGAATAGGTTGCCAATTTAGAATAATACAGGCTCGGGTGTACAGGAAATTTATGAATGACCGACATTACTGACGAAAACTATTTTGGTAGAGCATTATTTCTTCATTGCTTTATAAAAAATCACATTATCCCCGTTCCATCGATCACCCTGAGGTAATACGTTTTCATGGAAGCTTATTGTATCAAAGTTGGAGGGATATAAAATTCTGTTTTAAGTCGTTTAATGACCTCTATTTGCATGGAGTTGGGATACACTGCGCGAGAGAGGCCTCTCAGTCGCTCCGCTCCTTCGAGGTGACACGGCATTGGGGGGGTTCGGGGGTGGATGAAAGTGGGCGCTTTGCGCCCACTTTCATCCACCCCATTCACAGCTCCGGGCTTTGTCATTTCGATGCCGCACGTGCGGCAGGAGAAATCTTTTCAACCTAAGGGGGAAAGCTGTTTTTAAATGACACTCATGTATTTTTTCTATTTCTGCCTTTTTTAAAATGCTTTACCATTTTTCCAAATTCCTTGTCTTTTTTACGTCTTTCTGAAACTGTCGATTCAAAATGTGCTTTTTCTCTTTCTAAGCTCAGGTAATTTTCGTAGGAGTCCTTTTCTATTTCCCCTTGTTCAACGGCTTCAATAACCGAACAGCCAATTTCGCCGGTGTGCGTACAATCTTTGAATTTGCATTTTTCAGAAAGCCTGATAATCTTGTCAAATGTGGTTTCCAATCCGCTTGTTGTGTCTGCAATTCCTACTTCTCTCATGCCCGGGGTGTCAACCAGTATGCCGCCATTTTCAAGAACCCTTAATTCTCTGTGGCTGGTAACGTGTCTGCCTTTGTTTGTACTTTGGCTTATGGTATCCGTTTTCATGATGTTACTGCCGGAAAGGTTGTTCAACAAGGTGGATTTTCCCACTCCCGAAGAGCCAAGCATGCAATAAGTCTTTCCTTTTTTGATGGTATTTTTTAATGCCTCGTAACCATTTTGAGTTTCGTTACTAATAGCAAAAATCGGGACATCTTCAATCCGTAGTTTAATATTGGCCAGTATCTCAAGTTGTTTTTGCTTATCAATAAGGTCAGTTTTACTAAGCACGATGATGGGGCTAACATTCGATGCATAACTTATGGTCAGGTATCTTTCGAGCCTGTTGATGTTGAAATCCCTGTCGATGGCCTGGACCAAAAAGGCGTAATCGATATTAGTTGCTATTATTTGTATTTCTCCAAATTGTCCTACTGCCTGTCTTTTAATAATTGAAACTCGAGGAAATATTTTATGAATTATCGCAAAATCGGCATCATACGATGTTAAGGCAACCCAATCGCCCACAGCCGGAAAATCTTCGCGACTTACGGACGAAAATCGCATATTCCCGGTAATCTCGGCATCAAACTCAGCATTGGCTGTTTTTACGATGTACCTTTCTTTATGTTCTGATATAACTCTTCCCAACTCAAAGTCTTCCAGTTTTTGTTGAATCCGGAATTCTTCAAGTTCATTATTAAATCCTAAAACTTCTAATTTTATTTGGGTCTTCATAGAGTTGGATGTAATTTAAGTATTGAAAGGGCAAAAGATTCCTTAACTGTCATTCTTTTGTAGTCCAGGTTATGCAATTTAAAGCCCCATCAAATCTAACAATTTCCCTCATATCTACCTGTGCTATTCGTCCATTTCTTGAATAGTCAGCATAATATTTAGAAATTTGTTCTAAGGCTACATTATCCTCAGGTCTTTCAAGTTTTGGAATCAAAATAATATCTTTTGTTTGTAAGAAGTTGATGTAAGCAATACTGTCTTCAGTCTCTTTTTTAGCAGTCCTTAACCATTCCCATTCTATCTTTGCCTTTCGTAATGAATCTAATATCATCTCTTTTAATTCAACATCTGCCGTCTCGTAAAATCCACTTATCAAAACAGTTGAAGGATTTATAAAACGTAACATTCCATCAGCATGGCCATAATCACAGTCTTCATCCCTGGGAATTAAAACAACTTTATCAACCTCAAATACTTCATGCAATTTCTTTATCAACTGTTTTTTCGAGTAATTTCTTTTATTTTCTAAAACTACTTTATCGGTTAGAATGATGGTTTTCTCCGATTTAACAACATTACCACCATCGAGAATGATATCGCATTTTGCAGTCTTTAATCCGATTGAATCGCAAACAATATCTGGATAGGTTTTTACTTCCCTGGTTTCTTTATCATAAGTATCTCCCTGCAAATAATCAGGGTCATATCTATATTCAATGAACTTGTTATCTGAAATCTGAACCGGCATAAAATCCCGAACCCATATATCTTTAGTGGCTGGAAGGAGCTTTGGAGTAATTAGAAACGAAGTAAGGACTGAAAAAATTTGATTGAAAGTATTAGTGAACCTTTTATCAGATTTTACTCGCTCTGAAAAATAAATGGTATTCGTGTCTTTATCAGCAATCATATCACCTCCTCAATTTCCGGGTAAGTAGAGTAGTTGTATTTTGAATTTAAATAAAAACCTTCTGTGTCTTCATTTTTTATATTTATTCCTTGTCGGTTTTTCTTAAATATTTTTAAATTATTATCCGCAGATTGCTCCAAATACAACACAGAATTTGGCTGAAATACATTTTTATCCGATTTGTATAGTTCTTGAATAACCGGTATCCCTCCAATTTCATCAATAATCAGATTTGTTATTTTTCCAATTCCAGTATAGATTTCCTTTGTTTCAATATTTTCTATTGCACGGATTAAAATACCGCCATAATTTTTTTTATTTCCTCCAAAAGTAATATCAATCCCTTTTCGCCTTAATTTAAGATATGTTTCAGGGTCTTTAAACCTATGAAAGTACAATCTTGAATTTGTTAGTTGCCTTTCGTTCTTATGACAATAAAAATCTGTATGATTTGGGGAATGATAATAAAACTCAATTTCTCGAATCAGAAATGCACTTTTTTTTGTTTTCAATTCCGTAAAATTCAAGATTAATTTTGCAATCTTGTTAAAACTTAGTTTGAAATCCTCACGATTGTCATAGTTTTTAATTTCTAAAGTGTCATTCATTTCGGATGTTTTTAATGTGTTTATATGATAGGTGAATTTATAGTGTAGCAGAATATTTTTGCGTTACAGGCAAAATTATGAAAAAATACTTTCGGTTTTAAGATTTATCTGTGCGAGTGCGGAATCAAGCCGAAGAAAACAAGAAATTATTTTGAAGTCTTGTTTGTAACCTGCTGGATTTGTATTTTTGCATTAAGCGAAAAAAGAATGAAAACAAAATCACGAAAAATACCGGCAGGTAAGGGGCAGCCCGAAAAAATTGTTTTCTCAAGGCAAACAATAATTATTCTATGCTCTATCCTTGTCATTACCTTTTTGTTGTTTGCCGCTAACCTGAAAAACGAGGTTTTAGTTGGTTGGGATGACGGGGTTTACCTTGAAGATGCTTTTGTGAAAAATTTATGCGGAGCAAGCATTTCACATTATTTTACAACATATTACCTCGGCATGTATCAGCCCATCGGGGTTTTTACTTTTGCTTTGAATTTCGCTTTTCACGGGGAGTCGGCCTTGGGCTACCAACTTGTAAATTTGCTGCTCCACCTGCTCAATACTTTTTTGGTTTTTATTTTTATCAGGAAACTAAAAAACAACGACATTTTCGCACTTTTCGTTACTGCACTTTTTGCTGTTCACCCCATGCATGTAGAGGCGGTTTCGTGGATAGCCACCCGAAGCAATGCGCTTTATTCCATGTTTTTTCTGTTGGCCGCAATTCAGTTTGTTAATTATATTCAATCAAAATTTCGCATCAAATACCTGATTTATTCGATGCTTTTTTTTCTGCCGGCCTTGTTCTCAAAATCCATGGCCATGAGTTTTCCTTTTGTATTGTTGCTTATCGATTATTTTTATGGCAGGAGCATCTCCCGAAAAGTACTATGGGAAAAGTTGCCCTTTTTCCTCCTCTCGTTAATTTTTGGGATTGTAACTGTAAAAGCTGCCCAATCTTTTGGCCACATCGAAACCCTGACCTACGATTATAATTTCCTTCACAGGATATTGCTGCTCAGTTTTGCTGTTTTCTTTTATTTGTGGAAAATGGTTGTTCCGGTAAATCTTTCAACCATTTATACCTATCCTGAAGTTGAAAATGGTTTTTTGCCTTATGAATATTATATCAGTATTTTAGCTTTATTGGCCATTGTTTTATGGATATTGAAAGCCCGGAAAATAAAACGGGAATTGATTTTTGGTTTTGGATTTTTCCTCGTAAGTATTGGCCCGGTGCTACCGTTTTTTTGGTCAAGGATTTTTATCGTGGCCGAGCGATATACCTATATCTCCTACCTGGGTTTGTTTTTTGTTTTGGCGCTTGTGCTCAATAAATATTTTGAATCAAAACAATGGCAAAAGTTTTTTTCCGCATCATGGGTTTATGGAGTTTTGGGGCTATGGATGCTTTTTTTGATGGGCGCTACTTACAACCGGACTTTAGTGTGGCATAGCACGACAGTATTGTTGAATGATGTTATTCATAAAGAAAATTCGGAAAACGATGTTGCCGCAGCGCATTTTTATCTCGGCAACCTGTACGATCAAAACAAAGATTTTGTTAGAGCTTATGAGCATTTTTCTGATGCCATCCGTCTTAACCCTGAATATGTGCTGGCCTACAACAATCGCGGAATTATCCTCGGAAGCCAGGGTAGAAATCAGGAAGCCCTCGAAGATTTCAACCGTGTACTTACATTAAAACCTGATTATGCCGAAGGCTGGTACAACCGGGGCATTGTTTTTTATCAAACTGGCAGAACAAGTGAAGCCTGCAACGACTGGCTGAAAGCGGCAAGGTTGGGATCGGAGCAGGCAGCAATAGTAAGGGCGGAGTATTGTAAGTAGATGCAATAGGTCTGTCGAAAATTTTTGGCCTTATTTAGAGCCTGTCTTTTTAATAATGTTTCCCGCAGATTTCGCTGATTAGCGCAGATTTTATAGACAGGTACTACCTATCCTTCTTTAATTTTAAACGCCTGGATAAAATTTCCGTGTCGAACGTAGAGCTTTCCATCGTTGATTACAGGATGGGCAAAATGTTCGTTTTCTCCTACATTAATTCTGAATTTACTAACAACTTCCATGTTTGCAGGATCTTGTGTAATCAGCATCACTTCTCCGCCATGGTTGTAGTAATAGAGCATTCCATCGGCAGCAATAACTGCCCCGCTGCCAATTTTCAGGGTTTTTACTGTTTCGCCTGTCGCTGCATTGATGCATTTAAAATTGCGTTTAGCTGTTCCACATCCGTACAAATGGTCATCAATTTTGACGATGCCACCCATATAGCTGTCGAAATCCACATTGCGCCATACCTCCTTAATGCTTTTGCCATCTTCTGAAAGCTCGGTTTTTACACCGCCATTTCCATCTCCCTCGGCATAATAAATGTTTCCGTCTTCATAAATAATGGTGTTACTGTGTGTGTCGCCCAAGCCGGGCTTTCTTTCTTCGGGTTTGGTGTTGTCCTGATCCTGCATCCACAGCAATTCGCCGGTTTTGGTGTCGTGCCCCATCATTTTATAGGCAGAGAAATTCACGAGAATATTCCTGTCGGTAAGGTGAATGATTTGGGGAGAATTATATCCGGGACGTTCTCCGGCACCTTTGCTTACCCAGATAATATTACCGTTAAAACGGTTTAATGCCACCACATTTGTGTCGGGGCCTCCAGGGGTGCAAAATACACGATCATCCTCAATAATCACTGATTCCGAATAGCCGTACAAAGGATAAGTTCCATGAAGGTTGTCAACCATGGCCACCGACCACTTTTTTTCTCCCGAGTTCCTGTCGAAGCAATAGAGATTGCCCATGCCCGAAGTAACATAAATCAGGTTGTCAACAACAGTGGGGGTGGAGCGTGAGCCATGATAGTTTTTTACCCATTCATTTCCAAAATCCTTTTTCCACAAAAATTCACCCTTATTGTTGAAGGCAAATAAATAAGCCAGGCTGTCGAGCTCGCCAAGGATATACATTTTATCTGGTGTAAAAACCGGCGAACCATATCCATTGCCGATGCCCTCGTATTCCCAAACAAGTTCAGGCCCTGCTTCGGGCCATGCTTTCATTAAATCCTTTTCATAATAAATTCCTTTACGCTCCAGGCCACGCCATTCGTAAACATTTTCGGATTGAACTGTTTGTTTTTCATTTTGGCTGCTTGATTTTTTTTGTTCCGTGTTGCACGAAACAATCGCGACCAGCATCAAGGCCATGATCAGTACTGAAATTCTATTCTTTTTCATCTATTTCATTTTTATTGTAAAAACTAATTTGATTATTTATGCAGCAAAGCTAATCTTTACCCTTGAAAGTACAAAAAATGAATACGGCTATCGATTATGTAGAGCTTGTTCATAAAATCGCCATCCACCACTTACCCCTCTATATCTCCGCCAGTTGGCGGAAGAACCAGCCAACGCACTGGTAGCGTGGATTTCCTCCTTAAGGCCAGGCCGCCGGATAGACGGGGGACTAAGGGGTCGCGCTGGCAAAATCAGAAAAGTACCGACTTTAAAGATCGACACTAAGTAGAAACCGGCCTTTATTATTAGTACACAGAACTACTATGACGATTTTCCTGAAAGGCATTCATAAAAGAGTATCTTTGGCAATGGATTATTTTACCGTTGATATTAATTTCCATTCGCACAACGCTTGCGAATTTTGAGGTTTTCTTTCAATAAACCTTTATTTGATTAATGAAACCCCGGTGGCCAACTTAATGCCTGGTTGCCGAAAAATAACACTTTAACATGAATTTTAATCAAGCGCTTTGCTGAATTCATTAATCTGCATCTCGTTTCAACTCGAAAGGGAATCAAATGACTTTATTAAAAATGGGAGTTATTGGAACTTCAAAAAAGGAGGACGAAAGACGCGTCCCTATACATCCTGAACATTTAAAAAGACTTCCGGAATATATTCGTCAACAACTTATTTTCGAGGAAGGTTATGGAGCTCCTTTCAATATTGAAGATAAAGAAATAAGTGAGCTAACGGGCGGTATAGCCACTCGAAGTGAAATATTATCTGATCTTGGATCAGTTATTATTGCCAAACCAATTTTAGCTGATTTAGAGGAATTGAAAACTGGTGGGCTTTTGTGGGGCTATCCGCACTGTGCCCAGCATAAGCAGATTACACAAACCGCCATTGATAAAAAACAAACCTTAATTGCTTTTGAAGATATGTACGTGTGGTATCCGAGTGGTCAGGTGGGCAGGCACACTTTTTATAAAAATAATGAAATGGCCGGTTATTGCGCTGTTATCCATGCGCTTCAACTGAAAGGAATTGACGGCCATTATGGGAATCAAAGAAAGGTTATAATATTTAGTTTTGGTGCCGTTAGCCGGGGAGCCATTTACGCTTTGAAAGCACACGGTTTTCGCGACATCACCATTTGTATTCAAAGACCGGATCATGAGGTAAGAGAAGAAATCCTTGACGTGCATTATGCCCGGGTTATAAAGGGAAAAGAAAATGAGCCACGACTGCTGGTTGTTGAGCATGATGGAACTGAGCGCCCCTTATTGGATTTGATCAACGAATCTGAAATTATTATTAACGGGACTTATCAGGATACGGATGATCCGATAAATTATGTTAATGAGGATGAAAAATCCAGCCTCAGACCGGGTTCTTTAATTATTGATGTGAGTTGCGATGAAGGCATGGGATTTTATTTTGCGAAGCCTACCACTTTTAAAAACCCGATGATAGCTATTGATAAAATCGATTACTACGCGGTTGATCATACACCAAGTTATTTATGGGAAAGCGCTTCAAGATCAATTTCCGCTGCATTAATTGTACATCTGCCATCGGTGATAAGCGGTCGGGAAAGTTGGCAGAAAAATGAGACCATCAAAAACGCCATAAATATTGATAAAGGGGTGATAGTAAAAGATAAGATTCTTAGATTTCAAAATCGCGAAGCGGCCTATCCGCATCTTGTGAAATAGTTAGTGAACTGAATAGGGTTTGCTGAAAAATACAGAATAATAATGCTAACAATATGGTTTTGTGTTTTTCAGCAAGTCCTAATTAACATTAAGTCATTAAATCAAATTTAAAAAAAAATCTGTAGTCTTTTTTAATCACAAAAATAGCCCGGCTTATAACAAGCCGGGCTTTTGCATTATAATATTTTCTTGTCTTATTTCAATCCAAGCATTTCAGGGCCTTGCTCGAAAACAATATCCACAGGAATTCCACCTGCGTTGATGCGATCGAGGTCGGCCTGCAGTTCGGGACTAACTACGCCATCTTTTGCAATCCAGGCTTTGGCAGCTTCGTAGTCGCCATCGCCCTGCATGCGTTGAATTTTATCGACCAGCGCATTGATGGCCGGTTCCATTTTTTCGGCGTTTACAACGTAATAACCCTCGGTATTTTTGGTGAAAGCACCATATTCCTGGAAGAAAGCAAAGCGCATCATGTTGGCTTTTCCGTGGGCGCTTGCTGCACCAAAACGGCTGCTGCGGAATATGCCCGCGAAGAAAGTTACGTAGTTATCCATCAATTCGCCTTCTGTAATTTCACCCTTTTCGCGCAGGGCTTTTACCAGCCACAGGCCCATGATGTCAGCTTTTCCTTCTTCGATGGAGGAATAGGTTTCTTTTAAAGCCTCACGTGCCGTGCCCTTGCCGTTGATGGTGTTTTTTACACCCATGCCGTGCGATACTTCGTGGAACATGGTGTTGGCAAAAAAGGCATCGAAAGTAACATGCTGCTGCTGCGAAGGGTCGATGAGCATTTCGGAAATAGGCATTAGGATTTTATCGAATTTGGCACGCATTGCATTTTTGAGCTGTAACTTACGCGTACCTTTTTCGGCATGAACCTTTGGGTCGTTGGGCAGGTTTATGGCAATGGTTTTGCTTCCTGCATTGCAATCGCCGGCATAATACACCACATCGTAGGCGTTAAGGTCGGAATCGGAACCGGGAATATCTTTTTTGTAGGCTTCGCCTGTGGGTACTTTACTTTGGAGTTCGGGGAGCATGGCTGCAAACTTTTGCAGGCGGTCGCTCCATGCAGGGTCTTTAATCAGGACAAACGATTCGAAGGCTGCTTTATAGCCAAAAAGGGCATCTTCATAATTTTCGATAGGGCCAACCACAAAATCTATGTTCGAATTTTTCATGTCCATCCAGGCCAGGTCGCTTTCCAGGTAATCATCGTTAAGCATGGCGTGGGCACGGAGTGTTAAGTATTTTTTCAGGCCTTCGTCATCGGCAAGGTTGGCGGCTGTGTGCAAAAGTGCAGCCACTTTTTCGATGTCTGATTTGTAAGCTTCGTGGTACCACACCGAGTGAAGTACACCTTGGTCATCCCTTCGGATGAGCGTATAAAGGCTGGTTTTGTTGGGATCGTTCAGTTCTTCAAACTCTTCTTTGGTCATGTCTTCCGGGTAAAAGTTGGCTCCTGCAGGTTTTGGGCTCACATTGGTAAGGAAAGGATTATTACCGTCCAACCTGTCCCAGGGGCCATAATTTATTTTTGCATAATCAACTGCATCCTGGTTTTTAATATTACCGAGGAATCCATCACGGTCGCCAATGGCCTGTTTCCAATACAGGTCTTCCAAAATTTTTGCTGCCTTGAAAAGGTAAGGTAGAATCTCTTTTTCACTGGCAGTGAGGTGGTCGATGTTGGCGGTAAGTTTGAACGAAGCATAAGCATTAAGCTTTTCATTCATGTTTAAATCGGGCAAAGGTTCAAAGTCGGTGCTTTGTGGTACAATGCCGGCTCGCTGGTATTCGGAAGCTTCCCAGCATGGGCCGCCACATGAGTTAAATAATGTAATTGAAAGGATAAATAAAACAATTAATCCTGCAAGTTTTTTCATTGTGTATAATGTTTATTGTTTGTAAAAATTTTAGTTGGCGAAATTATAAAAAAACCCGATGGAAGCCAAAACCATAGGGGTAAAAATTATCAATTAAATAAGTTTTAATTATCCCCACTAAATAGTGCGTGTCCATAAAGTCAGTAATTTTTGATTTAAGATTGATCCCGCACGTGCGGGAATAGGAGATTTTAGATTGTGTTGAATATCACCAACATCTTAAATCTAAAATCGCCAGCCTCGCCTGAGCACAAGCCACACCAGGCGGCAAGGCGGGTTAATCTGAAATCGTATATTTTTCTAAATGTTACTGTAAAGATGAACTCTAAATATGCAGTAGTACCTCATATAACTATCATTTTATCATATCGTAGGGTGTGAAGCCCTTGGGTGGTTTTCCTTTGATGGCCTGCTGTGGATTGTGGTATTCTTTGCTATCGTAAATATATTTAAGCAACTTTTCGCGGCAGTTTTCTTCGGCAAGGTAGGCAATACCCACGGCATGTTCGGCCAGGTTGCAACCTCTTGGATCAAATGCGCCTTGTTCGGTAACAATAACCACCGGGTCGGCAGCAATAGCCGTTGTGGTGATACCTTCAGGGCATTTTATCATTATTTTGGATGCACCTTTGGAGGTTGTCGATTTCATGGCAATAATTGGGACACCGCCTTTTGATAAGTAGGAGCCCCGAAGGAAGTCGGCCTGGCCTCCAATGCCGCTGTATATGCGGGTGGCATTCAACGAATCAGCCCAGATATTGCTGTGCAGATCAACGCCGATAGCGCTGTTTATGGCAAGCATTTTTGGCAGGCGGGCAATATTTGGAACATAGTTGGTAAAATCGGACGGACGACTCTGGATGGAACTATTGTAACTCATCCAGTCGTATCCTGCCTTATCTTTAGCCAGGAAAATACTTCCGGTAGAGAAATTAAAATCAAGATACTTATTGGTTACAATACCTTTTTCCACCAACTTGCGCATGGCATCGGCAAAAAGCTCGGTATGGATTCCAAGGTCTTTAACTCCTTTGTCGATGATTGCATCGGTAACGGCTTCCGGCACTTCACCAATACCATATTGGAGGGTGCTACCATCTTTTACATATAACTCTGTGATGGTACGGGCTATACGTCTGGCAAGTTCATCCGGTGCATGAACCGGGCTGATGGGCAGGTTGTAATCGGTATCGAGAATGTAGGATATTTCACTTTCGTGGATGGTAGTGCCCAAAACGAAGGGCATTTTTGCATTTCGCTCTGCGATAATTATACCTCCATTTTCTCTTACCGAATCAACGGCGCCTTTAATGCCTTCAACCGTTGTACCATAACTGTAATTTCCCCCGTTGTCGGGACCAGCTACACTGAGTAAAACTACATTTGGTTTTACAAACTCGCGCATCTGCCGGCCGATATCCGATAGGTGAATCAATTGGTAAGAAGCACCTCCTGTATTCATGGCTTCGCGTGAGTGTGGCCCGTTGAAGATTACACGGTGAGTAATGCGTTTGCAAACTTCCGGATCAAATATCTTTCCTACGTTTCCCAACAACAACACGCTAAGCATTTGCACATTATAAATGTATGGGTCGTTTGCGAGCTGGCGCAAGAGTACCTGGGGGGTTGCAGCATTACCTGCTGAATAAATAATACTTCCTCTGGTAATATTGAGCGGATTTATTGCATCTTCTACACGTTTAACTACTTTCATTTTTTATTAATTTCTGATTTGGTTTTTGAGCCGTGAAAGTAACTATTTTTGATTTCCCGGCGGACATTTCAAACACATAACAATATTAAACTCATTTAGAAGGATCGATTATAAAATAAGGTACTACAACCATATTAGTGGATTCAAATCAATGTATATAAAATAATAGATTTATCAATTTTGTTGATTCAATACTTCCGAACAGATGCAGGCATTTTTGTTTTCTAATAGGACATAAATTCTTTAATCCATTAACAGGTACTTGTCATTAGCAGGATCGCCGGTTGGCGGAGATTCCGAAGTCAGGGCTTTACTCCAAGTGAAGTACTTACTGCTCGAAAGTCAGGGTTTCACGCTAAGTGAAGCCCTGACTAAATTTCAAAAAGCCTTAGGTTTAAAATCTTTTTGGTTGATGATGGAGGATGAGTTACCGGTAGCTCTGATTACGAACAACTATTAAATCATTAACTTTCTGGACAAGCATTATTTAATACAATACTTATTACCTACATGCAACAAAAAATTATGAGTTGAAAATGAAGGTCTTTTATGATCACAGTAATATATTTGCCGAACAGATTTTAAAAGTTAACGCTATGAAACAGAAAATTATTAAAGCTTCACTGGACAATACACGAAAGTTTATGTCCCAGAAAAATATTGCCATTGCGGGAGTTTCGCGAAATGCAAAGAAATTCGGCAATGCAATTTTTAAAGAGCTTAAATCGAAGGACTATAATTTGTTTCCCGTACATTCAAGCATGGAATCATTTCAAGGGCTTGCCTGTTTTAAGGATATTGCTTCACTTCCTGATGAGGTTTCCGGATTGATTATTTGTACCAAACCTGAAAATACCTTAGCATTGGTGAAAGCTGCTTCAGAAAAAGGAATCCAAAATATCTGGTTACAGCAGGGGGCTCAAGATAATGAAGCCATTGTTTTTGCACGTGAAAAAGGTATCAATATCATTCACAGGCAGTGTGCATTGATGTTTGCCGAACCCGTTACTTCGATACATAACTTTCACCGGAGCATCAATAAATTTTTCGGGGTTTACCCGAAATAATCAGTGCTGGTTTTTTTTGTAATGTTTCCCGCAGATTTTTTCTATGTTGAATAAAAGCCGATTTTATGGACACTCACTACTTAATCAGGCTTAAAGCGGCTATTCTATCACGGCTACCCAGCCTCCACCGGGTGCCATGTTGATTTTCACCTTTTGATTTTGATCAATTGATTTGATCAAATATTTTAAGTCTTGTGGGTTTTTATCCGCATTAGCTCCATCCTGCCAAATTGAAATTTGATGGAAATCATTACCCAAAAAAGAAAAATCAATTTCAAATTTTCGGGCTGTCCAATCGGTCATCCCGCCAAGAAACCACTTATTGCCCTTTTTTCGTGCTATCACAATATAATCGCCAATCTTTGCTTCAAGCACTATCGTTTCATCCCAGGTTACGGGCACTTGTTGAAGGAACTTCATGGATTCGTTTTGTTTGTAATAATTAGAAGGACTGTCGGCGAGCATTTGCAGCGGGCTTTCATAGACTACGTACATTGCCAATTGATGGCAGCGAGTGCCCTGGCTCATGGGGCGGCTCCAAACCGGGCTGAATTGCTTGGCAGTAGCATTGATCATTGCTCCGGGGGTGTAATCCATCGGGCCGGCCAACATACGGGTAAAGGGAAGTGTAACATTATGCTCAGGCGTAACGGACTCCGCCCATTTGTTGTTCTCCAGGCCATGCACCCCTTCGCGGGTCATTATGTTGGGATAGGTTCGGCGCAGCCCGGTTGGTTTATACGATCCGTGAAAGTCAACCATCAGGTGATGCTTCGCGGCTTCAATGGCAATTTTTTCGTAGTAGTTTACCATCTTTTGGTCATCGCGTTGCATAAAGTCAACCTTTATGCCTTTGGCTCCCCATTCCTCAAACTTTTGGAGCGCTTCGTCAAGTTGATAGTCGAGTGTGTACCAAACCACCCAAAGAATGATGCCCACATTTTTACTTTCGGCATAGCTGAAAAGTTCAAGCAGATCAATGTAGGGATTTATTGAAAACAAATCTTCGGTGTCGCTCCATCCTTCATCAAGGATAATATAGGGGATGTTGTAATTTGCTGCAAAGTCGATGTAATATTTATAGGTGTCGGTGTTAAGTCCAGATTCAAAATCGACACCATAAATATTGAGTGCATTGAACCAATCCCAGGCAACTTTTCCCGGTTTAATCCATTCAGTATTATCCAGCCTGTTTGGTGAGCCAAGCCGATACACAATATCACTTTCAATGAGTGCTCCGTCGTTATTTGTGATTATCATTACCCGCCAGGGAAAAGATCTTGCACCGGTGGTTTTAGCAATAAAATCAGCAGCTTTTTCCACTTTTATTGTTCTATCGTTGATTTGTTTTTCCTCCAAAGGGTAGGGGGGAAAGAGGCTGTTGAATACTGGCTTTCCCTCGGCACTACCTTTTAGATACATCCCTGGATAATCCAGCAGATCGGCTTCGGTGATGGCTATTCTTATATTGTCTGCGCGTTTTACCAAAACAGGCATACAACTCTTGTGTTCGTTGCTAATATCCTTTAATGCAAGTAGGGGATATTTACGTTCAGAGTGGGTGAGAAAGCTTTCTTCTTCGGGGAAATAAACCGAATCGTTTGCTGATAAATTGAAAGTTGATATTTCGTTTTCAACAATTATTTCTCCTTTCTTATTGATAATCCATCGGTAAGCAATTCCATCATTATAGACCCGGAAAACCAGGCTGTAATCTCCTTTAAAATTTAGGGTGAGTTCGTTGCAATGATCAATAACCTTTGATCTTTTTTCGGCAACCACCGGAATGATTGTTTCGTTGATTTCGGTAAGGTTTGATTTTTTGACTTTAGGATTCAGGCCAAGAGATTTTTTACCTGTCAATTGCATTGAAATTGGTGAAGAAAAAATAATTTGCTTACCCTCGAAAAATACCGAATAGGTGGTGTTTTCGGAGATCGTTATTTCGGCTTCGATTTTTTTATCGGGCGATTCAAGCGAAAAACTACTTTGTGCGAGGATGCCTGCATGTATCGTTATCAATAAAATGAGCAGCAGAGTTGTTGGCGTTTTCTTCATTATTATTATCATATTAGTCAAAATATTCTTTGTGTTTAATAATTTGTTAGGCGAAAGTACAACAAAAACAGAATGTCATAATTACCTTTTGAATTGTTAAAGTCAGTACTATTCAATAGCCTCGTCCGTCAGCTGACGGACGGGGAAAGATGAGTTTAAAGTTACCTCCCCCGTCTTTTCACAATGCCTGCGGCATTACGAAAAGACGGGGGTTTTTCAAACATTCAATTTGATCCTTGGGTTAAAACCCAAGGCTAGTGAAATTATATATTCGGAAATTAATAACCCGTAGTTTACTATTATGTAAAATTTTTATATTTCATCAAATCAGGGAGTTGTAAGATTTTTAATAATTTTCTCATTGTTATTTAAAAAACAATACTTTTGGCGGTAATTAATCACGTTCTCAAACATAAATTTTAGTTTCTTCGGGGCAGGGTGATCAGCCAACTGGCTAAAATTCCCGACCGGCGATGATAGTTCGCGACTTCCGCATCCCGATATTTATCGGGAGCGGGATTGAACCGGTGTAATTCCGGTACCGACAGTAAAGTCTGGATGGTAGAAGAAACAAGGCACTTGTTGCGCATACAGCAATGAAATATTAAAAAAATAACACATCTACTATTGATAGATGTGTATTGTTGTATGTAAGTTATTTTGAATGCTTTGTTCATTTTTACATAAAATACCAAAACCCCGGAATTAAAATTCGGGGTTTTTTTATTCCCCAAAACAAAAACCGGCTTTAAAAAATGAACAGGAAAATCACATTGAGTTTAATGATTATCGTGGCGCTCACCACAGGCCAAATTGCAGCCCAAACATTAATCACTGGTAAAGTGATGAACGCTACCAGTGGCGATGCAATCAGCAATGCCAACATTACCCTGGTCGAAAATGGTGATGGGACATCAACGGGATTAAGCGGAGAGTTTACATTGCAGGGCAAATTGGGAGTTTCTACAATTAAAATAAGTAGTGTAGGATTTATTACTGCTTTTAAGGATGTATTGGTAAAAGATGAAGGCACAACTGATGCGGGGATCATTGTTTTGTATCCGGATGTTATTGCCCTCGATGAGGTAAATATTATATCATCGGTGGCTGTGGAGCGTAAAACTCCTGTAGCGCTTTCGAGCATCCCATCTAAACGGATCGAAACCCAATTGGGCGATCAAACTTTTCCTGAAATCATGAAGATGGTTCCCGGTGTTTACCCAACGCGCACAGGAGGTGGCAGCGGCGATGCGGAAGTTAATGTGAGGGGTTTCGGGCAGGAAAATGTTGCACTCCTGTTAAACGGTATTCCTGTTTCGAGTGTTGAAAACGGCCTGGTGTATTGGAACAACTGGATTGGCTTATCGGATGCCACCCGCTCTGTTCAGGTGCAGCGAGGCTTGGGCGCTTCCAATGTTGCACTCAATTCGGTGGGGGGAACCATAAATATTGTAAGTAAAACCACCGAAGCAGTAAAAGGTGGATATATTGGATACTCGCTTTCAAGCTATGGAAATTCAAAACTTTCGTTGGCGCTTTCGAGTGGCAAAATGAAAAACGGGGTTGCAGTAAACTTCCTGGGGTCGCGTACCGAGGGGCCGGGTTACGTGGATGCTGCTTATGTAGATGCCTGGTCGTATTTTCTTTCGGTAAGCAAAGAGTTTAACAACAGGCATACCTTGGTTTTTACCGCCCTGGGCGCTCCCGAACGACACGGACAACGAACCCTCAAATTATCTCAAAAAGATATTGATTTACATGGTTTGAAATTTAATAAGGATTGGGGAAGCTACAACGGGCAGATTAATAATGCTTCCGAAAATTACTACCACAAGCCATACATTACCCTGAACCATTACTGGAAAATGACCGAAAGGCTTTTTATGGCAACGTCAGCCTATTATTCGCCGGGCTATGGAGGTGGTAAATGGACTGAGGCTTATGGTTGGGGTACACCCACCATTTTTGAATACAGGAATGTTTCAGGCCAAATTGATTGGGATGCTATTTATCAGAACAATGCCAACCATGCTGACACAGCTACTTCGGCCAACGGGAATAAAGTTACAGGATTCTCTAAAAACGTTCAAACCGATTTTTTAGCGAGTCACCACTGGGGAGGACTTTTATCGAGACTGGAGTTTCAGAAAAACGAAAACCTTAAATATACCCTGGGCATTCATCTCAGGTATTTTAAATCGAAATTGCAGGAAAAAGTCCGTGACCTGCTTGGTGGTGAATTTTTTATTGATGATTATTCCTGGGCTGCCGATGGCCTTGCCGGCAGAAACGAAATTAAAACAGTTGGGGATATCATCAAAGTTGATAATGGCGCTATCAATCCATCAGCAAGTATTTTCGGGCAGATCGATTATCAAAAAAACAATACCAACGTTTTTTTAAGTGGCACTTTTAACAACGTTTGGTATCAGCGCTATGATAACTACAATTATGTTAGCGATACTAAAAGTGATATTTTGCTCAAAACAGGTTTTGATGTAAAAGCCGGAGTAAATCAACGAATTGGTGAAAATCACAATGTGTTTTTTAACGGTGGGTTCTTTTCGCGTGCGCCATATTTTAAATATGTGTTTGGGAACTACACTAATATAGCAACGAAAGATCTGGCCAACGAAAAAGTGAAAGCTTTTGAAATTGGGTATGGATACACCCGTTCGGAAACCAGGTTCAGGGTAAATTATTATTACACAATTTGGGAGGATAAGAGTTTCCTGTCGAACGAATATTTGCAATTGGAGGATAATACCAGGAATCGGGCATTTGTTACAGGCCTTGATGCCAACCACTCGGGCTTTGAATTGGAAGTTGAACAAAGGATTTCAGGGAATTTCGAGTTGGGGGGATTACTCTCGGTAGGAAACTGGGAATGGAAAAATGATGTTTCTGCCGTTTTGTTCAACGACAATAATGTGGCTATAGATACAGTAAATGTTGTTGCAAATGGCCTGTACGTTGGGGGCGCTCCACAATTTCAGGCAGGACTGTTTGGTAAAATCAACATTTTGAAAACCTTTAATCTTACTGCAAACTGGATTTATTACGATAAAATATATGCAGATTTTGACCCTTCCGGTCGAAACAACCCGGATGACCGGGAGCAACCATTTAATATCCCGGCTTATTCGATGATTGATGTTCATTTGAATTTCCCTTTCTTATTTATTGGTCAACAAGCCATGTTTAATATGAGTTGTTACAATCTTTTAAACTCAGCGTTTATCATCCGTGGCGAAGACGGGGCTAACCACGACCTGGAAAGCTTTAGAGGGTTTTGGGGTTTTGGCCGCACTTTTAACGTGATGTTGAAACTGAGCTTTTAAAAGAGTAAGAATTTTTATCGGTGTATGGTTTTACTTGATAGATTTTTCCCCACATAATAATATGATAAAAGATAGATTTCTCCCTTCAAACTTCCCAGAAGGGTCGGGGCAGGCTTCTTCGCTTGGGCTTTGACACCAATGACAGGTATTTGAATGGAGTTGGGGTACCCTTTGTAGAGCAGACCTCTCAGTCGCTACGCTCGTTACCAATGACAAGTTTTTGTAACACGCTGAATACCTGCCTCGCGGCAAGGCGGGCAAATGATAAAATAGATTTCTTCCCGCACGTGCGGGACTTCGCTCCTTCGAAAAGACAGGGTTGTAATGCAGTTGGGGGGAGGGGGACATCGGGCGCAAAGCGCCCGATGTCCCCCTCCCCATACAACCCTGTATAAAGCCCTGTCTTTTCGACCGCAGGGAGAAATCTATTCCAACTTGTCATATCACTACGTGCGCCAAATTTACTTGGTCTTTTGACTCGAGGTGACATGGCTTTGGTGGATTTGGGGGTGGGTGAAAGTGGGCGCGAAGCGCCCACTTTCACACACCCCATTCACAGCCCGGGGCTTTGTCATTTCGATGCCGCACGTGCGGCAGGAGAAATCTATTCCTTTGTCATGAGTAGAAGTAAAAAAATTTCTCAAACCAAATCCGGCCATACAACAGGGTTGGATTTTTTTATGCCTGACTACTTCTGTTTAAAATTGAATCGATATAAAATACTGGCATCGAATGGATAAAAAATGATTTAAAATTTAACATTAAATTTAATTCGAAAAGTACTTTTTGCATCTCTTAGAAAATTACTTTCGCACTAATATTTGATGAGTTTAGCATTTGGAAAAAATGTTAATAAATGGTTAAAAAAATATTGTAAAATTTCTTTGTAGTAATGCCTTAATGTTTAATTTGGCAGACCTTTTTTCGATTTATTTATTGTATTAATTTTAATAATATCAAAACTTAATTTTAAACACTAAAACTTCAATGAGTATGAAAAAGAATTTACTAAGTTTAATTACAGCGTTTGTGCTGTTATTATTTACACAGGCAGCCTTTTCACAAGGTTTGGAAGGAAAGGTTATCGGGAATGATGGAGAAACACTACCAGGAGCTACGGTGATAGCTGTTCAGTCAGCATCTGGCTCACAGTATGGAACCGTTACCGATCTTGATGGGAATTTTTCCCTTAAAGAAATGAAAGCTGGTGATTACGAAATCAAAATCACCTTTGTTGGTTATACTGAGAAAACTATGACTACCTCTGTTACAGCAGGTCAGGTAAAGTTTCTTGGTAAAATTAAACTCGAATCACAAACCATTGGTTTGGCGGGTATCAACATTATTGCAGACCGTGCTCAGGAAAGAGAAACACCTGTTGCTTTTTCAAATATCGAAAGTAAGCAACTGAAGGAGCAATTGGGATCGCGTGATATTCCATTGGTTTTAAATGTTACACCAAATGTTTATTCAACCCAACAGGGTGGTGGTGCTGGCGATGCCCGTATCAACGTAAGGGGATTTAACCAACAAAATGTTGCTATTATGTTAAATGGCGTTCCTGTAAACGACATGGAAAATGGATGGGTTTACTGGTCGAACTGGGACGGAATTGGCGATGCTACTTCTTCTATCCAGATGCAGCGCGGTTTGAGTGCCGTTAACCTGGCTACACCTTCAATTGGTGGTACCATGAACGTAATTTCAAGCCCTGCCGAGCAAAAAAAAGGAGTTACCTTTAAGCAGGAATATGGATCAGGATCTTTCTTCAAGACTACTCTTATGGCTCACAGCGGCCTGGTTGATGGTAAATGGGCAATCAGTGCTGGTGGAGTCCGCAAAACCGGAATGGGTGTAATTAACAAAACATGGATTGATGCATGGGCATACTACTTGGGAGCCAGTTATAACATCAACTCTAAAAACAGGTTGGAGTTATACGCAATGGGAGCACCTCAACGTCATGGTCAAAACCTTTACAAGCAAAATATTGCTGCTTACGACCAGGAATATGCTAAAGATGAGTTTGACTACCCGCAGGAAGCGCTCGACAAATTCCCTGAATCAGTAAACGGCCGTTATTATAACGAAAACTGGGGCGATGTTTCACATAAATATACAGGCAAGCAATACTGGAACGGCAAAGAACATGATCGTTATAATGAGAATTTTATCAACGAAAGAGAAAATTTTTACCACAAACCTCTTGTCAATTTAAACTGGTATTCGCAGCTTAACGATGATCTGAATTTATTTACCACTGCTTATTATTCAGGTGGTACTGGAGGGGGCACTGGAACTTATGGAAGTGTGAAATGGGATTATTCCGGTCCTTCTCGTATGGTTGATTTTAATTCAACTATTGAAAACAATATGCAGAGTGATACTGCTTTTGGTGTTTTAAGAAACTCTACAAACAATCAGTGGACAGTTGGGATTATATCAAAGTTGAGATGGCAAGTTACTGAGAATTTTAAAGCATCTGTCGGTATCGATGGCAGAACTGCTGAAATTGGACACTTTAGAGAAATCAGAGATATGCTGGGTGGTAAATTTTACTACTTCAATGGAAGTGATTTCGACTCTGAAGGTGAGTATAACAAAGTTTTGGGAGATAGAATTGACTATGATTTTACCAACACTGTTAATTGGTTTGGCGGTTATTTGCAGGGTGAATATTCTAATGGCAACCTTACAGCTTATGGTACGGCCGGATATTCGATAATAAAATATAATTATACCAATCATTTTAAAATGGCAGAAAATAGTTCAGATGAGCTTACTGCAGAATCTGATGGCATTGGTGGTTACCAGGTAAAAGGAGGATTAAGCTATACCTTTACCGAAACTGTTAGTGCTTTTGCAAACGCTGGTTTGGTCTCAAAAGTGCCTATTTTTGATGCTGTAATCAACGACCGTGATGGTACAATTGCTAAAGATCCTGAGAATGAAAAATTCACCTCATTGGAAGCTGGTGTAATGTTCAGAAGCCTTGATAACCGTTTTTGGGTTACCGGTAACTTCTATTACACTACCTGGAAAGATCGTACGCTGAGTGTTGGTATTCAAAACGAAGACGGTTCTGAAGGATTTATATTCCTAACCGGTATGGCTCAAAAGCACTCAGGTTTTGAAATCGAAGGTAATTGGCGTCCAATTGATTGGCTTGCTGTTAATTTTGCAGGTTCTATTAATGATTGGGTTTACACCGATGATGTTTCAGGTACTTATAAAGATTATGCAAACCCGGATGATGAAGTTGAATACAACTACTACGTAAAAGACTTGAAAGTTGGTGACGCTCCACAAACGCAGCTTATCCTTGGCGCAACAGTATATCCAATAGAAGGAATGCGTGCGCAGATTCTTAGCAAGTATTACGCAAATTATTATGCTGATTGGGATCCGTTCTCAAGAGATGACGAATCTCAAGCCGGACAACAAGTTTGGAAAACGCCTTCTTACAATGTTTTTGATTTCCACTTTGGATACACATTACCATTTGAAACTACTGGTGCTTCTTTCGAAGTATTTGCTCACATTTTCAATATGTTAGACACCAAATACATCCAGGATGCTACTGATAACAGTCGCTATAACGGATATTATGGTGATAATGACGAATATTCACACACAGCAGCATCTGCTGAAGTATTTTTAGGATTACCAAGAACTTACAACATTGGTCTCCTGATTAACATCGACTAATATTCTTTGTTGACCATACAAAGGGTTGCTCAATTACCGGGCAACCCTTTTTTTAAGATTTAAGAATATGATCCCTAACAAATCAATATTTTGGCTTTTAATATGCAGTGTTTTTGTATTTCTTTCCGGATGCAAAACCTCGAATGAATGTGTTGATTCACAACCCTATCTGGTTGTCCTTTCAATGGATGGCTTCCGTTGGGATTATGCCGGTAAAACCGAAACCCCCAACCTGGACAGGATTTTTGAAAACGGGGTAAAAGCCGAACGCATGATCCCTTCATTCCCCACCAAAACTTTTCCCAATCATTATACCATGGCCACAGGCTTGTATCCCGATAATCATGGTATTGTTTTAAATGGATTTTACGATCCAGATGAAGAAAGGTATTATTCAACACGCGATCGCGATTTAGTTGGTGATGGTACTTTTTATGGCGGCGAACCCATTTGGAACACTGCGGAAAAACACGGCCTGAAAGCTGCTACACTTTTTTGGGTAGGCTCCGAGGCCGATGTGCAGGAAATCCGTCCTTCGATCTGGAAACCTTATCAGCACAACATGCCCTACGGCGACCGGGTTGATACTGTGATTTCGTGGCTGCAAAAACCAGCCGAAATCCGGCCTCATCTCATTATGTGGTATTTTGATGAACCCGATGGCATTGGGCATGGCTATGGCCCCGACAGCGAAGAAATAGTTGAAACAGTTCAATATCTCGATTCCTTGCTTGGTGTGTTTTTGAATAAACTTGAAAAACTCCCCATAAGTAAAAAGGTAAACTTTATTGTAACTTCTGATCACGGTATGTGTGGAATTTCTGAGGAAAGGGTAGTGATGTTGAACGAAACCATCGATAGTACCTGGGTAGAGCAAGTGCAGGGCAACAACCCAGTCTGGACTTTGAAAGCCCGTGAAGGTTTTGATGATGAAATAGAAAATGAATTAGCAGGGCTGGAACATATTCATTGGTGGCGCTCGGGTGATGTCCCCGGGAGACTCCACTACGGAACCAACCCACGTACCCTCGACTATGTGATTGTTGCCGATAGTTCGTGGAGTGTTTTTTATAATGAAAAAGGAACTTATTTTGGAGGTACACATGGCTACGACAACGCCAATATTGATATGCACACGATTTTTTATGCCACCGGGCCGGCCTTCAAATCGGACGGAAACATTTATCCGGTTTTCCCGAATGTGTCGCTTTATCCACTCATGTGTGAGATTCTTCATCTTGATCCGGTGCCAAATGATGGGGATTTAGAGGATGTAAAAATCATGCTAAAATAGGTTTTCCCGGAATGTAAAGACGCACTGCCTGCCCCGACTACTCGGGGGTCGTGCGTCTCAACGTTCCCAAAAAGAAGACGCATGGCCGTGCGTCTCTCGATAATTATGAAACATAAACTAATACTCGCTTCCAAATCGCCACGCCGCCAGCAATTACTGGCCGACATGGGTTTCAACTTCGAAATCCGGACTAAAGAAGTGGCTGAAGATTTTGATAAAACCCTGGGAAAAGAAGCGGTGGCTATTTATCTCTGCGAAAAAAAAGCGCAAGCCTTTTCTCAGGATGAAATTGCAGAGGATGAAATCATCATCACCGCCGATACCATTGTTTGTTTGGGCAATCAAATCCTGAATAAACCCGGCGATCGCAGACATGCTATCAAAATGCTAAATTCCTTATCAGGGAAAAAACATGAAGTAATTACCGGTGTATGTCTTCGCAGTAATGCTAAAATGAAATCGTTTTTTGTTTCAACAAGAGTTTATTTCAAGCAGCTTTCGCAAAAAGAAATCGAACATTATGTCGATCAATTCAAGCCCTTCGATAAGGCGGGCGCTTATGGTATCCAGGAATGGATTGGCTATGTTGGCATCGAAAAAATTGAGGGCTCCTATTTCAATGTTGTTGGATTGCCCACCGCGAGGCTGTATGAAGAGTTGGGGAAGTTTTGACGGGAGAGTCCCGAAAAATAGAAAATTTTCTCCAAAGGAGTCCTTCGGACAATTTTCGTAATTTTTCGAGGATGCCCGGGCAAAGCCCGGCAGGGAGAGGTGAGAGGTGAGAGGTGAGACATGAGGGTTGAGAGATGAGAGGATTGAAAAAGGGAGAGGATAGAAGGTTGAAAAGTTTGGTACTACTGCAAATTGTGTGGGTAAAGCACAAGATCACCATAAAAAGTGTGGGGCTATTTTTAATTACAAATATGTTTTAATTATAGATAATTGAATGGTATGGAAAAATAAAACCTTATTCCAACAAATTGTCAGGCTTCCATTCTGTAACATTAACCTTAAAAAAAGATATCATCCCGTTTAGCTTCTCTGCCTGGCTTGTTAGTTCCTCCGAATTTGAAGCCAGTTCTTCAGATGCTGAAGCGTTTGTTTGAATTATATTATTCAATTGCCTTATGGCCTGGTTAATTTCTGAGATTCCTGTCGATTGTTCCAAACTTGCTTCATTAATTTCTTCAACCAAATGGCTTGTTTCGTTAATGTGAGGCGCAGTGGTTTTAAGCAACTCATCCGATTTTTCAGCAATAAGAATACTCGATTTCGATATTTTTTCGATATCTCTTGCAGCCTCCCGGCTTCTTTCGGCCAATACTTTTACCTCGGAAGCAACAGCAGCAAAACCCTTCCCGTGAATTCCGGCACGGGCAGCTTCAACGGCAGCATTTAAGGCCAGTAAATTGGTAATTCTTGTGATGTCGTTAATAATGCTGATTTTTTGAATTACCTGTTTGATCGACTCAACGGTAGTTTGCACAGCCTGGTTACTTTCGTTGATTTCGCGCTTAGCTGTATGGGCTAATTTTTCGGTTTTTTGAGTGTTCGCGATATTGCTGTTTACCATACTGCTTATTTCCTGAATTGAAGAAGTAATTTCTTCGGAGGACGCTGCTTGTTGGTTTGCGCCGTTTGATATGTCCTGTGATGATGTGCTTATTTGGTAACTGACATCAGCAAATTGTTCTGAAACAGTTTTTACTGTGCCAATAGCCTCTGAAAGTTTTTGTTGCATAACCCTGAGACTGTCAGCAATCCTGCCAAACTCATCTTTACTATGTATGTCTATTTCGCCGGTAAAATCGCCTTTGCTCATTCCTTCAACAGCAAGAATGGTTTTTTTGAAAGGTTCGCGTATATAATACAGGTTAATTAAAACTAAAAGTACAAAAACAGACAATGTACAAAGAGTAATTAAAATATTTACAGTAATTAGTTTGCCCGTCTCCATTTGCATCCATCCCGAAAGGTCGTAAGTACAATATAAAATACCAACGGTATTATCTGCATAATCAAAAATGGGAAGGGTGGTAAATACAACATCATTATCAATGGCCATAAAGGGCTGTATGCTTCCTTTATTTATGTAATCAAGATTGTAACTTGAAATAGATCGGTTTCCTGTTTGGGCCAGCAATTTATAGGTTCCTATCTGTGGTTTTGAATCAAGATTCCAGGTAATCTTACTTGCTTGCTCATCGAGAAAAATGCTTAGCTCATTGTTTTCTTCAAGGCTAATATTTTTGATTAAGTTTTCCAGGTTGTAAAAATTTTCCACCGAACCTATCACTTTTCCATCTTTTATTATCGGGCAAATTGCTCTTATAACAAAACCACCTCTTCCTACTTCAATGCCTGTTAAAGGTCTGCCTGATTTATAAACTTTTAGAATAGTATTCCTGAAAGCCGACAGGTCATCCCCGCCATCACCATCGCCTTTTGGCCTCCATTGTCGCAACAGGCTTTTTGCCGGTGCTTTATGGAAATGGATTCTTGTTTCGTATCCTTCCAGCATATTTGTTTCTATGGCCTCAAACTGATCCTTAAGATGTTCGCGAAGAAATTCTCTGGCATTATCTTCATTGTCTATTGCATAAGCGTCTTGTGCTATGGGCTCATTAGCAAGAATAGCCGCAACAACTTTTGCAAAACCCGCCAATTGATCAATTTCGTGATGTATGTCTTTCTGAATTTTTTCGCTGTTATATTTGGCTTTTTCGGCTTTACGGATGTCAACCCGTTTTCCGGCATAATAAGAAATTGTGCCAATAATTGCAATCATAACAATTGCTGTAGGGAGTAAAAATTTGTTTCTGATTGATAAGTTTGAGATCACTTTCATTGTTCTTGTTTTAATTCTGATAACTTTGTGGCGCTGCAGATATTCCCTTAGTATTCTGTTAACCTGATTAATTCACAAATTCGTTGAATTTGTGAATTAATCACCGAAGGCCGAAAATATTTTAAATAAATATTTTCGAGGGTTAATCCTCGAATTTCCAAAGGAAATTCGGCTCTGCAGGCTTTTTAGCCTGCAGAGTGAAAAATTCATGAATTTTTCAGATTAAGTTGATTTCAAAAGTAGATTAAATCTTTAATACTACCAACTTACCCTGCAACTTAACCTGATTAATTCACAAACTTGAAAAGTTTGTGAATTAATCACCGAAGGCCGAAAATATTTGAAAAAAATATTTTCGAGGGTTAACCCTCGAATTTCCTCTGGAAATTCGGCTCTGTGGGCATTTTAGCCCACAGAGTGAAAAATTCATAAATTTTTCAGGTTAAAAATACTAATTTAGCCAGCAATCGAAAAAAGGTAAAAATTCTATATTTTTTCAATGGAATCGAATTACAATAATTTACAACTCGAAAAAGCAAACCTGGTTTTAAGGCAGGAACTTCAGTTGGTGAGGAAGACCCTGAAACAATCGCAAAAAGAGTTGTTTGATTACCGCCAAATTGTAGATCATTCAAATTCAGCAGTTTTGAAACTATCCTTTGACGGAAAGATTGAATATATTAATCCTGTTGCCCTGCAATTGTTCAGTCCTACAGAGGATGAATCGGTGCTGTTAGGTATTTATCAAACTTTATTAAACAGGCAAAAGGATAAAAAGAAAACAATTGATGAAACGATTGGCTTGCTAAAAAAAAGCAGGTTTAACATCCTTCAACACGAAAAATTAATTAAAAACACCCAGGGTAAAAGTATTTGGATCGCGTGGTCGATACGGCTTTTATATACCCAGGATAATGTTGCACATGGATTTATAGCCATCGGGGTTGATATTTCAAAACGAAAACTTGCCGAAGAATCTATGCGTGAGAGTGAGTACAACCTTACCAAGGCACAAGAAGTTGCAAAAATTGGAAGCTGGGCAAGAGAAATCGATACAGATAATATTCATTGTTCCGACTACTTTTTAAAAATATTTGGCATTAGCCCGGTGAGTAGCTACAGGTATTTGCTAAATCAACTTTCAAAAATTATTTTTCCGGAATATCGTAAATACATCAATACCAAGATCGATCAGGTCATCAATAGAGGTGCCAGCGAATCGTTCACCTATCGAATTACGCATCCCTCTGGCGAAGTACGTTGGATTAAGGAGGAAGTGTCGTTGCTTGGTGATATCGATAAGAAAAAACAAATGCTTATTGGGACTGTGCGCGATATTACCGGGCAAAAAGCTGCTGAGGATAAGCTAAGAGAGTACCTTTTAATCGTGTCTTCGTCAAGCGAATTAATGTCGCTCATCGATAAGAACTACAGATATGTGAATGTTAACCAGGCCTATTTGGATGCCTACAATAAAAAATCTCATGAAATTGAAGGGCACACTGTCGGGGAAATGTTTGGGAAAGAAAATTTTAATAATATTATAAAACCAAACATCGACCGATGTTTGCTGGGCGAGCACCTTAGCGATCAATACTGGTTTACCTTTCCCAACGAAAAAAAATACTTCCTTGATGTAAAATACAATCCGGTGCTTGAGGTTGATGGGACAATATCAGGAATTACCGTGAGTGCAAGAGACATCACCGATTTAAAGGAGGCTGAGGAGCAATTGAGTATTTTTAAACTTTTTGCCGAAGAGTCGGGTGTGGGTTTTGGTATGGCAAAACTCGATGGTGAAATTAGTTACGTTAATTCGAGGCTGAGCAGCATGGCCGGGTATTCCGATCCTTCCGGCTTGGTGGGTAAAAATGTTTTAGATTCATATTTAGGAAAATATAAAGATGTTCTTCTGAATAAAATTTTACCCACGATAAAACGAAAGGGGCAATATACCGGTGAAATTGATATTGTAAGAAAAGATGGAATTGTAATCCATACCATCGAAAACTTCTTTATTATCAGGAATAAAGAGGGCGAGCCGGTTTCGTTTGCTATGACTGTAACCGACATTACCGACCGTAAACTGGCAGAGGAAGCCTTACAGCAAAGCGAAAATAATTTTAGGGCTATTTTTACAAATGCAGCCATCGGAATTGATGTTGTTGATCGAACGGGCAAATTTATCCAGGTAAATAAAGCGATGGCGGATATGATGGGATATACGCCCGATGAATTGAAAAAACTAACATTTGCCGATGTTACTTATCCCGGCGATCGGACTTTAAGTAAGAATCCCCTCGATGATCTCTTTAACGGGAAAAAAAAATTTTATCGGATTGAGAAACGATATCTTCGAAAAAATGGGGAAATATTTTGGGCCGATCTTTCGGTTACTGATTTTCATGATGTGGTAAACAATCAAAAATTAGCCATTGGAACCGTTATCGATATCAACGAATCGAAACGGCTTGAGGAAGAACTGAGAAAATCACGCACCGAGGCCATCAAAGCCAATATGGCAAAATCAGAGTTCCTGGCCAACATGAGTCATGAAATCAGAACCCCGCTTAATGCAGTGATAGGATTTACCGAATTGCTCGAAACTATGGTAGTGGATGGTAAGCAAATAAACTATCTGCAATCAATCAAATCGGGAGGTAAAAATTTACTCATGCTTATTAACGACATCCTTGACCTCTCTAAAATTGAAGCCGGTAAACTTGAATTCAAATACGAGCCCGTAAACCCATATTATCTTATCGATGAAATAAAACAGATATTTACTATTAAGATTGCCGAAAAAGACATCGACTTTGTGGTTAAAGTTGAGGAAGATATTCCGGCCAGTCTTATTCTTGACGAAGTAAGATTGCGCCAGGTGATATTTAATTTAATAGGGAATGCTATTAAATTTACGGAAACAGGATTTGTGAAATTTTCGGTTCATAAGCTAATTTCAGAGAACGATACAAGCAAAATTGACCTGATTATTGATGTTGAAGATACCGGAATTGGAATACCCGAAGATCAGCAAGCGAGAATATTTGATGCCTTTCAGCAGCAGAGCGGCCAAAGTACCAGGAAGTATGGAGGTACCGGTTTGGGATTGTCCATAAGTAAACGCCTTGTTGAAATGATGGGCGGAAATATTTCACTAAAAAGTAAGGTTGGCAAGGGATCCGTTTTTTCATTTACATTGAATGATGTATCGATTGGAGCAGCGCTCGAACACCAGGAATTTGAAGATGAGCTTGATGTGGAAAGTATTGTATTTGAGCCGGCAAAAATTTTGATTGTGGATGATGTTGAATCTAATCGCAGGATTATTCACGAAAATTTTGCATCACGAAACCTCAAAATGGTAGAAGCCGGGGATGGTCAAAAAGCAGTGTTGCTGGCAGGGCAGTTTCTTCCCGATGTTATTTTTATGGATATCCGCATGCCCGTTATGGATGGCTTTGAAGCCGCTAAAATCATTAAAACAAAACAAAAAACCAAAACAATAAAAATTATCGCGCTCACGGCATCGGTACGAAGTGAAGACCAGGATGAGGATTATAAAAAGTACTTTGACGGGTATCTTAAAAAACCGGTAACCCGCGTGGAGCTGTTCAGGGAATTGATGGGGTTTTTAAAATTCAAGGAGCTTAAACAAAAACCACCTGATATTCCGGAAGCACTTATAATAAATGAAAAGGAGGAATCTATTAATCTTAATCAATCGCGGGCCAAAGAATTATTGCATTTAATTGATACTGTTTTAATGAAAGCCTGGAAGCAGGCAAATACCTATCAAATGAGCGATGAAATTGAGGGTTTTGCTAAGTTGGTGCAGCAAACCGGCGAAGATTTTAAGATTAACGGATTTATAAGTTACGGGCAAAACCTGGGCGAAGCAATGGATCATTTCGACCTTGAAAAAATGGACAATTATTTAAAGCAGTTTCCCGGTGTTATCAAGAAGCTGAAAAGTATAATTGATGAAAAATCTTAAAAGAAATTTGTATGTTAATTAGTATTTGGTATTTTTGAAGAGAAATAAAATGTAAGAAACTTCCCATGGAAGATAAAAATCCTAAAATACTTGTTGTCGATGATAATCCTATAAATATAAGGGTGGCGGCTAAGATATTAAGGACAAACAATTACAATATCTCTTTTTCTCAATCCGGCACCGATGCAATTCAAAAAGCAAATCATATCAATTTCGACCTGGTGCTGCTCGATATCATGATGCCGGAGATGGATGGTTATGAAGTTTGTAAACTTCTTAAAGAAAATCCCGAAACCAATAAAATCCCTATAATTTTCCTCACTGCCAAAACAGAGTCCGAAAATGTTGTACGTGCCTTCGAGTTGGGAGGTGCCGACTATGTAACCAAGCCCTTCAACGGCAAAGAATTACTGTCGAGAGTTGAAACCCACATACGTTTAAAGCGATCGAGAGAAGCTCTTGAAGAAACCAACTTAAAGCTGATCGAAGCAAACAATACAAAAGACAAGATGTTTTCTATTATAAGTCATGATCTTCTCGGCCCGGTTGGAAATATCAAAGAATCGCTCGAAATGATTGCCAACAAAGAAGTTGAGATGGACGAGGATAGCATGCAGGATTTTATTAGGGCAACATGGTACTCGGTTGGAAATGCTTATTCCCTGCTCGAAAACCTTTTGTATTGGGCACGAAATCAACAAGGGAGAATGGTGTACAATCCTAAAAAATTAGCGCTTAATAAGGTTGTTTTTGAAACATACAGCCTGCTTGCAGGAGTGGCCAAAAACAAGGAAATCGAATTGAGGACAAACCTGTTAAAGGAATATGAAGCTTATGGCGATAAAAATGCAGTGAAAACAATTTTGAGGAATTTGGTTTCAAATGCACTTAAATTTACCAATCAGGGAGGAAAAATTATATGCAAAGTAGCAGATAATGATGAGGGGTTTTTGCTCGTTACAGTAAGCGATAATGGGGTGGGTATGGATAAAGACAGAGCAAATAGTTTATTTGATAACAGGCACAAAAATGAGCCAAAATGGGGAACTAATGGGGAGAAAGGCGTTGGTTTAGGACTTGTTATTAGCAAAGAATTTGTTGAAAAACACGGTGGAAAAATATGGGTTAACAGCCAACCAGAATCAGGAAGCACATTTATTTTTACTATTCCGAAATATTCAAATTAATATGGATACACAAACAAGTAGAAAGAAAATTTTAATAGTTGACGATGTTCCCAAGAATATCGAACTTGCAGCTAATATTCTGCAAACAAAAAACTACAATATCACCTTCGCCAAAAGTGGCCCAATAGCCCTCGAAAAGGTTAAATCGATTGATTTTGATTTAATATTGCTCGATGTAATGATGCCGGAAATGGATGGTTTTGAAGTTTGTAAAATCCTCAAGGAGGACGATGCAACCAAAGATATTCCTGTGATTTTTCTTACCGCACGATCGGAAACCGAAAATGTGGTGAAGGGTTTTGAACTTGGAGCTGTCGATTATGTAACAAAGCCTTTTCAAACCGAGGAGTTATTGGCAAGGGTAAAAACCCATGTTGATATCCGCGAAAAACTGGAAGAGAAAAAAGCCATCGAAAAGCAACTGATTGGCCATGCAGCCGAAAGCAGCGATGAAAGTACCAAGAGCCTTAAAAAACAGCTCGAATCCAGGAAAGCAGAGCTTGAAAATGTAACGCTTTTTTATGAACTGCGAAGCCAGATGGATAAACTCATCCTTGATAAAAGCCCGGTTGCACGCATGGAAATAAGGCACATCAAGGAAATGATCTCCAATTTGTTTATCGATAAAAGTAACCAGGAATTTCACAGATCACTCAAGCAAAACTTCCCCAAACTTACTTTTGACGATATGCGCCTTTGTTCATATTTAAAGCAGCGTTTCCTCAATGTTGAAATTGCAGAATTCCTCGAAACTTCTCCGGAGGCAGTTTACACAAGGAAATCAAGGCTTCGTCAAAAACTAAATCTCATAAAAGACGAGGATATTACAGATTTTTTGGCCAACTATGAATATTAATCTTTCCTTTTTTTGGAGAGCATATTTGGAATCCTGTAATCCCTTAGGATTTGTCATGAAATAACGTGACTCATTGCAATAGATGTCTCTCCGCCGGCTGGCGGATCGACATGACCTTGTTCACCCGTTGATGTGGGAGGAGTGGAATCGGGTGCGAAGCGCCCGATTCCACTCCTCCCACAACTTTAACGGAAGCATTGTCACCTCGAAGGAGCTTGCGACTGAGAGGTCTGTTTAATATATAGATTTTTATCGTTTAACAAAAAACTGTCATTGGTATCCATCGGCTGACGGAGAGGTATCTTTTTTCATAAACGTTAGGTTTGGAAGCCTGTCTTAATTGGCAGGTTTTCATTTTTTAGAAAAGATTTAAGCATTAAAATGCGTTAATAATAAATAGTGATTTATTCACTACATGTAATCCTCTTTCGGCCCCGGCAGGTTTTTTAACCTTTCGGGGCTTCTTTTTATCTGTAAAGCAAAAATACCACCGGTTTTTTATGGAAATCAAAATTCATTTTTTTCCAGTCGTGCAATGGTTTTGTAACAATAAGTTCATTTTTTGTTGTAAGCTCCGAGGCAATACAGAGTTTTAGTTTTGGATGACAGTTGCTCGTTAAAAAAGCAATCATCTGGTTGTTTCTGTATGGAGTTTCAATAAATATTTGAGTTTGATCTTTTTTAAAGATTTCCGATTCCAGCTCCTTTAAGCGATTTTTTAGTTGGGATTTATCAATGGGAAGATATCCGTGAAATGCAAAACTCTGGCCATTGAACCCTGAGCCCATGAGTGCCAGGATTATTGAAGAAGGCCCCGTAAGGGGAATTACTTTCAAGTTATTCATTTGGCAGTGTCTCACAATTTCGGCTCCGGGATCGGCAATACACGGAACACCTGCCTCCGAAAGCAGACCCACAGGCTTGCCCTTTTTTATGGAATCAGTGTAAGTAGCGGCCATTTCGGGTGCGGTATGTTTGTCCAATACCAGGAAAATAACTTCATCAAAATTTTTTGTGTATCCCGCCTTTTTTAAAAAGCGTCTCGCACTGCGAACATTTTCAACAATAAATTCGTCAAGTTGATTAATTACCTCGAAAACAATGGCAGGAAGCACCATTTCGGGCAGAGTATCACCAAGAGTTACAGGTATGAGATAAAGTGCATTTTCAAGCATGGTTCAGTTACCAGGGAAGGTTGTCCAGATCAACATTTCCACCGGAAATAATGATACCAATCTTCTTGTTTTTATAGTCAAATTTGTTTTCCAAAATCGAAGCAAGTGGCACAGCCGATGAAGGTTCAACAATAGTTTTCATTCGCTCCCAAATCAATTTCATAGCTTCAATTATTCCCTCCTCCGAGACTGTAACAATCTGGTCAACATGTTTTTGAATGATGGGGAATGTTATATTTCCCAATGATGTCCGCAGTCCATCGGCAATGGTATCCGGGTTTATTGATGGGATAAACTTTTGTTGATAAAATGATTGATAAGCATCATCGGCTTTTTCGGGCTCTGCAGCAATAACTTTTGTTATTGGCGAAAAATAATTTGCGGCCAGCGCTGTTCCACTCAACAATCCGCCACCACCTACGGGTGCCATAATTATGTCTAAATCTTCAAAATCTTCAAAAAATTCCTTTGCCGAAGTTGCCTGTCCGGCAATGATAACCGGGTTGTTGTAAGGGTGGATTTCGATAGCTTTTGTTTGTTTCAAAACTTTTTGAAGGGTTTCTTCGCGCGATGCCAGGTTGGATTTGCAAAAGGTAATTTTTCCACTATAATGCTCAACAGCTGCTATTTTTACTGCGGATGAATTTTCGGGCATCACAATGTGAGCGTTAATACCCCTGAGTTTTGCAGCCCTTGCCAAAGCTGCGGCATGATTTCCTGATGAATGTGTGGCTACACCGTTTTCTGTAGATTTCAAATCCAACGAAAATACAGCATTAACCGCGCCCCTTGATTTAAAAGCTCCTGCCTTTTGAAGATTTTCGCATTTGAAATACAGCCGGCATCCAAAATAATTATTCAGGTTTTCGGAAGTTAAAACCGGGGTGCGATGAACATAAGGTTCGATGGTTTTTGCAGCGGAAAGTATATCGTTCTTTGTAGGAAATGAAATCAATGGTCAGGTTTTTTATTTGTTGAGCCTGTCAAGTATTTTATCACAGGCCTGATCAATCATTCTAAAAACATTGTCAAAGCCATTTCTGCCACCAAAGTAAGGGTCGGGAACACTCATATCTTCACCCGGAACAACTTCATTCATCAATAATTTTACTTTGTTACTTTCTTCATCATTTCGGGCAAGCTTCAAAATATTTTTTAAGTTGCTCGTGTCCATTGCATAGATCAGGTCGTATTTGGCAAAATCGCTCTGCTTAAATTGTTTTGCACTGTACCGGGAAATATCAATGCTATTTTTTTTGGCAATATCAACTGATCTCTTATCGGCAAATTCTCCAACGTGGTAATCGCCTGTTCCTGCCGAATCTACTCGCGCATTAATTCCGGATTTTTCAATTTTGTCTCTTAGAATGCCTTCAGCCAATGGCGAACGACAAATATTTCCAAGACAAACCATTTGAATCCTGATCATAATAAAACGAATGAAAAATTAAAGATGTATTAAGTTTACAGCTTGATTTTTTTGTCCAGTTCTTCGATGTAATTTCTGAAAACCTTATCGGTGTCCCTCAGGTTTTTCACTGTTTTGCAAGCATGTAGAACTGTTGCATGATCTTTATTACCACATTGCAGTCCAATTTGAGTTAAGGAAGCTTTGGTATGCTCTTTCGAGAAAAACATGGAAAGCTGACGAGCCTGGACAATATTTCTTTTCCGGGTTTTTGAGTTCATCTGGTCAATCGTGAGCCCAAAATACTCCGAAACAATTTTTTGAATGTAATCAACGGAAATCTCTTTATTCGAGTTTTTAATAAAGTTGTCAACAATTTGTTTGGCCAGGTCAAGTGTTATTTCTTTTTTGTTTAGCGAAGCCTGTGCAAGAACCGAAATCATTGCACCTTCCAATTCACGAATGTTGGAGGTTATGCTGTAGGCAAGGTATTCAACCACGTTGTCAGGCATCGTTATTCCATCATTGTAAAGTCGTTTTTGAAGGATGGTGATTCTTGTATCCAAATCCGGTGTTTGCAGGTCGGCAGTTAAGCCCCATTTGAATCGCGACAGTAATCTTGCTTCCATGCCTTCAATTTCCACAGGCGGTTTATCCGATGTAATTACCAATTGTTTTGAATGTTGATGTAACTGATTAAAAATATGGAAGAATACATTTTGTGTTTTTTCTTTGCCAGATAAAAAGTGGATATCATCAATTATCAATACATCAATCAACTGGTAAAAGTTTGTGAAATCGTTCTGGTTGTTGTTCCTCACCGATTCGATGTATTGGGCAATAAATTGATCGGCTGTAACATAAAGAACCGTTTTGTCAGGGAATTGGTCTTTTACTTCAAGTCCGATAGCATGTGCCAAATGCGATTTTCCTAGTCCAACCCTGCTGTAAAGAAACAAGGGGTTAAATGCAGTTTTTCCGGGATTTTTTGCAATGGCTAACCCTGCTGATCTTGCCAGGCGGTTACAATCGCCTTCGATAAAATTATCGAAAGTATAACGCTCAACAAGTTGCGAATTAACTTTTACTTTTTGTATTCCGGGAATAACAAAAGGATCAGGGATTTCTTTTGATGTGCTTTTGATATTAAAGGGCAAATGCACATCACGGTTGAAAGAAGTACCGCGACTGGAAGTTGGAACAACCACTGATAATGGATCCTGATATCGATTAAATGAATTATCCATTACAATGCTATACTCAAGCCGGCCATTCGATCCCAATTCTTTTTTAATAGTTCTTCTAAGCAGGCTAATATAGTGTTCCTCAAGCCATTCATAAAAAAATTGGCTTGGAACCTGGATCGTAAGTACATCGTCCTGGAGTTTTAAGGGTTTGATTGGGTCAAACCAAGTTTTAAAACTTTGACTGTTAATGTTATCCTTGATGATCTTCAGGCAATTACTCCAAACTTTACTGGCAATATCGTTTGTTTGATGAACCACTTTTTTTGGTTGTTAATCAGTTAGTTATAAAAAATAATTATTATTATGTGGATAAAGGATAGAGATTGAAATCCTTTAATGTATCCTCAAATTGTTTACAAAGTTGTGTGAAAAAAAAATGATAAAAAAATTTTTGTGCTATTGTTTTTATTAAAAATTATTCTATGATTAAACATGTCTCCATTCTATATATTTTCCTCAAATTGTTTATTTTGAAAGTTTTACTTTTTTGTTTGTAATATCTAAATATGTGAGATAATAAAATCTAAATATCTTTTTCTTGACAATATTGATCTATCAAAATTATAAATCAAAAAATGCTACCTCCGATGCTCAAAAAAAAGGTCGATAAAACTAATTAATTTCCTAGTTAAACCCGGATTTGTTTTGTAAAAAAAGGTTAAAGAAAAATGTTACTCTTTTTCTTTTTGCATTTAAATTTTTATATGGTCAATCTAATACTTCGTGCTTATTAATAATTATAATTTTACAGACAAAATAATTCAAAATATGGATTTACTCATACTTAAAGATATTACGATAATTTTTAGTGTTGCGGTAGTTGTTATACTTATTTGTCAGCAGCTTAAAATTCCTCCAATTATTGGTTACTTGATTACCGGCGTGCTTGCCGGGCCAAATGGATTTTCGCTCATTAGTGGTGTACACGAAGTTGAAATACTTGCAGAGATAGGTGTAATACTTCTATTGTTTACCATAGGCATTGAGTTTTCATTAAAGAACCTGGTTAAGATTAGAAATACATTGCTCATTGGGGGCGGAATTCAGGTGTTTATAACGATAATTGTTTTCTATTTCATAACCCGGTTGGATATTATTGGTGCCCAGGACGGCAATGGATTTTCCGAGTCAATGTTTATGGGCTTTCTTATGGCGCTGAGCAGTACTGCTATTGTTCTAAAACTACTCCAGGAACGTGGCGAGTTTGTTAGTCCGCATGGCAGAACCATATTAGGAGTTTTGATATTTCAGGATATAGTAATTGTTCCAATGATCCTGGTGCTCCCTTTTCTTGCCGGAGTTTCGGGCGAAACAGGTTTCTCTGTTTGGGAAATTGCGCTTAAGGTGCTCGCGGTGGTTTTAGTGGTTTTTATTGGTGCTAAATACGTTGTGCCAAGACTTCTTTTTCAGGTAGCCAAAACAAAAAGCAGGGAATTGTTTTTACTTACCATTATAGTTATTGCCCTGGCGGTTGCTTATCTTACTTACATGGCTGGTCTGTCTTTGGCTTTGGGAGCGTTTTTGGCAGGACTCATTGTTTCGGAGTCAGACTATAGCCAACAGGCTTTTGGAAATGTTGTTCCATTTTTGGATGTTTTTACCAGTTTCTTTTTTGTATCCATCGGCATGCTGTTGGATGTGGAATTTTTGTTGAGCAAACCTTTTTTAATAATACTCATAACTATTGGTGTAATTGTAGTTAAGGCAATAGTTGCCACCGGGGCAGGTTTGGCCTTAGGCTTTCCACTTCGGCCATCATTGCTTGTTGGTTTTACTCTGAGCCAGGTTGGTGAGTTTTCGTTTATCCTTTCCAGAAAAGGACAGGAACTGGGATTGATATCTGACGGCAATTACCAGTTGTTCCTGAATGTGTCGGTTATGACAATGGCTGCAACACCTTTTATAATGTCTGCCGCTCCAAAATTTGCCGACCTGCTACTTAAATTACCCTTGCCTACGCGCTTAAAAGCCGGACTGAAGCCTGATTCGGGTGATGAGAAATACGTTGTTGGAATGAAAGATCACCTTATTATTATTGGCTATGGTGTGAATGGTCGAAATGTTGCCCGGGCAGCAAAGTTTGCAAATATTCCTTACGAAGTTATCGATTTGAATGCCCAAACCGTCAGGGTTGAGAAAAAAAAGGGTGAGCCTATTTTTTTTGGTGATGCAACACAGGATGCTGTGCTGGAACATGCTTCAGTCGCAAAAGCTATGGTGCTTGTTATTACACTTCCGGGCAGCACTGAGGTGAGGAGAATTACACAAGTTGCCCGACGTATGAGCCCGCATATACACATTATTATCCGTTCCAGGTTTGTTAACGATATGCAGGATCTTTTTAAACTTGGGGCTGATGAGGTTATCCCGGAGGAATTTGAAACTTCCGTGGAGATTTTTACCCGTGTTTTGGCAAAATACCTCATTCCGCGCGAAGAGATCGAAAAACTTGTGGCCCTGGTAAGGGCTGATGGATATGAAATGTTGAGAAGTTTATCGCTTGACCAGTCGAATTTCAGCAAGTTAAAAGTAAAAATTCCCGAAATCTCCATTAACACGATGCATGTGTGCGTGCAATCCTTAATTGATGGTAAATCGTTGTTGGAAGCAGGTTTTGAAAAAAATTATGGTTTAACATTATTGGCGGTTAGCCGTTCCAATAAAACATTTTCAAAACTGCCCGGTGATTTTATTTTTAAAGAAAACGATATATTGTTTTTTCTTGCCTCGCAGGATAAGTTGCGCAGTCTTGCCCCACTTTTCACATCGCCGGACGGCGAATGCAAAACAGTTTAGCGTAAGGGTGGGGAGTTTTATTATTTCCAAAAATCCTTTAATTAGTTGGGGCTTGGGTTTTTTCAGGTGAGTACATTAAAGTCGTTAACGACTTTAATGTACTTACGCAGAAAGCTAGCCATAAGCCGCCGGAAAGCCAGGTAAAAATGGTGCATCCCCGGCGGAAAATGCAGGTGCAGCACACCCATTATCTGCCGCCCGGAGGGCGAGCATGCGCATGGTATCGCGCATTGTGTTGCTTTCCTGGGCAAAACTGCAAAGGTGAATACTATAAATAAATAAGAAGCTTATCGTAATACTTAGTAAAATTTGCTTTTTCATTAATTTAAAATTAGTTTTAAATAGTTAAAAATATTAGTAGGTTTGGTGCTGCAAAATTATCACTTATTAAACAACCAGAAATTATACATGTTTGATCTAAGCCGGTAATTTTTTTGATATTTGTTTGTATTTTGAATGATAAAAAAGGTTTCACACAATTTGTGTATTTTTTAGAATTTACAAGCAACTGATTATTAAAGCATAAAAACATTACAAAAATGCAATAGCATATTTTATCTTAAAATTAAAAAACCTTAAACTCAAAATAATTTGCAAACAAATTTCGACAACGAACTCATTTTTAAAACCTCGCGAAGTGCAGGACCCGGCGGGCAGAGTGTTAACAAGTTGAATACGAAGGTAGATCTGAGGTTTGATATTTTAAAATCAACCTTACTTGATGAGGAAGAAAAACTGATACTTCTTGAAAAACTTAAAAACAGAATCAGCAACGATGGTATTTTGATTATTTATTCACAGCAATCGCGATCGCAACTTAAAAACAAGAAAATTGTGCGAGAGCGATTTTACAAGCTGATTTACGAGGCGCTGACTCCCGACCCGGAGCGGATTCGGGTAAAGCCACCAGCCTCACTCAAAAAAAAGCGGCTCGAAGATAAACAGAAACAATCAGAAAAAAAAGCCTTGAGAAAACCTCCTGAGCCTATAGAATGATAGCCTTACTTTAAATTCAATTGCTACTGAATTTAAGCTATTGATAGATTTTTTTTATGCCTGAAAAAACAATTCAAGGGTAAGGTTTTTATAAAAAAAACCTCAGCCCGATTAATAATTACAGATTCTTCGCTGCGCTCAGAATGACAAGCATTTTGAGGGTTTTGGGTTGGGAGGGGGTAGTTGGCGGCTTTGCCGCCAACTACCCCCTCCCTGAAAGCCAAAACACCTGTCATTCTGAGCGAAACAGCCTGCCCCGACACTTCGGGGAAGTGCAGCGAAGAATCTATCGTTAATCATTAATTTTTCCCGGACAATAGTGACAAAAAAAGCTTAAAACTGAGGATAGGTAAAATTGTAATTCCCCTCGCCAACACTACGGTTTAAGGTATTCAATATTAAATTCACATTATCATCGGGGCCGGCAATAAAATTGGGTTTCCCTTCATAGCCAAACTCAATATCGTCAATCCCATCATCAACAAGTTCGGGCTGAAGCAAATATTGGGCAGTTTCAAACCCATTACGAGGTTTAAAACCAAGCGATTCCGCATAATCGATTGCTCCAAATACCAGGTTATGAAAATAAACCGGTGATACTTCCTTCATTTCACCATAATGTGCAGATGATTTACTTTTCAAATCATCCAAGGTGCTTTGGATAACATTGCAATTTGTTATAGTACTTTTTACACCGAGGCAATACCTGTCGATCATAAAAAAAGCAAAACTATAATAGTTACTCGGCTGCTTTCTTATGATCAGTGCTAAAGTTAACAGCATTTCATCATAACCATCTGCAACCAGACATTTTTCGATTGGCAACTTTCGTCCGTTTTGCCGGATGTACTTTTCAGGAGAAAATTTTGTCATTACAATTTATATTTTAAAGTTTAAGATTGAAATAAATATTGAAACTAAATCACATCAAAAGTTCAAAAAAAACAAATTTATTTAAAGTCTTTGAATTGGTGATTTCAGGGCCATGAATTTTCAACTATTTTTGCTCCCAAAATTAATATTTGTATCGAAAGAATAATAGTATGACCGAAACAGAAAAGTATCAAATATTCGAAAAACTTAAAAAAGAAAAAACAAAAACTGAAAGGGCAATCATGGAACTAACGGAACTCACCAAGCCCATTGCCCCTGATGATTCCATCGGGAGGGTAAGCAGGATGGATGCCATTAACAACCGGAGTGTTAACGAAGCATCACTACGCCAGGCCAACGAAAAGCTAAAAAGTATTTTGTTTGCCATCGAAGATATCGACAAGCCGAACTTTGGCAATTGCCGCAAATGTGGTAAGGCTATCCCCTTTGGCCGCCTGATGGTAATGCCCGGAAGTTCAACCTGCGTTGGCTGTGCAGGCATTTGAAGAAAGTAACTCTCAGATTATTAAGCGCGAGCCTTTAGGAAAAAAGTTAACCGTCAACCCATCCTATACATACGATCTACTAATACAAAAAAACAATGATATCAAATAACATCCATCGCACCCCTAACCCCTGAAGGGGCAGGCCAGGAAAAATTAACAATGACAATAAATGCCGAAAAACCATCCCGAAACTTCGGGATACGATTCCATAGTTTTTCGAGCATCCTCGAAAAGTAATATAAATCAAAGATTTTCTACTTTTCGGGATGACTATCAATGACCATTATCTAATCTCAAACTTCTAACATCTAACTTCTAATATCTAACATCTATCTTCTAACATCTAACATCTAACTTCTAACATCTATCTTCTAACATCTAACATCTATCTTCTAACATCTAACATCTATCTTCTAACATCTATCTTCTAACATCTATCTTCTAACATCTATCTTCTAACATCTATCTTCTAACTTCTAACATCTAACTTCTAACATCTAACTTCTAACATCTAACTTCTAACATCTAACTTCTAACATCTAACTTCTAACATCTAACTTCTAACATCTAACTTCTAACATCTAACTTCTAACATCTATCTTCTAACATCTAATATCTAACATCTAACTTCTAACATCTAACTTCTAACATCTAACTTCTAACATCTAATATCTAACATCTAACTTCTAATATCTAACCTCCAAAAATGGAACTATCCCCTGACAACACCATCCTTCAATCGCTTGTTAGCGAAAAAATGCCCTATGGGAAATACAAAGGTACACCCATCTGCATGCTCCCTGAATATTATCTTGTATGGTTTCATCGCAATGGTTTCCCAAAAGGTAAGCTTGGCATGATGCTCAATACCATGTACGAAATTAAATTGAACGGGTTGGAGTATTTATTAGAACCGCTTAAAAGAAAATAATATCGCTCCTCCCATTTTTGTCGAAGCTAAATTATTGTTCGTTTTTTTAGTAATTTTTCCCTCAGATTTCGCTGAATAATCAAACAATGTCAGTTAGCCATCGACTGGAAACTGTGGACTGAGAAACACCATCCTTCACCTGTTACTTTCCCTGTAAGACATTGAGTGCAGGGTTAAGAAAAACTTAACTTAGAAATAATCTGAACCTACAAGGGATAAGACTATCTTTGCCGACTTTTTGCAGTTATTGGTAAAAGTCTAATTATCTGCATTTAAGCAATACTAACAATTGTAAATTATGTACGACATTAGAAATATTGCCATTATTGCACACGTCGATCATGGCAAAACCACCCTCGTTGACAGGATTCTGCATCAGGTTAAACTTTTCAGGGATAATCAGGAAATGGGTGAACTTATCCTTGATTCGAATGACCTTGAACGTGAACGTGGTATTACCATTTTATCAAAAAATGTTTCGGTCAGGTATAAGGATGTAAAGATTAATATTATCGACACCCCGGGCCATGCTGACTTTGGCGGAGAGGTAGAACGTGTGCTTAATATGGCTGATGGTGTGTTATTGGTAGTTGATGCTTTTGAGGGGCCAATGCCACAAACACGCTTTGTGCTTCAAAAAGCCCTACAACTTGGGCTTAAACCAATTGTAGTTATCAATAAAGTTGACAAACCCAACTGTGCACCCGAGGAAGTTCACGAGGCTGTTTTTGATTTGATGTTTAGTCTTGATGCCACCGAAGACCAGCTAAATTTCCCTGAGGTTTATGGTTCGTCCAAGCAGGGCTGGATGGGCGAAGAGTGGCAAAACCCTACCAGCGACATCAGCTACTTGTTGGATATAATATTGGAGCATATTAAGAAGCCTGTTTTTAAGGAAGGCAACCTGCAAATGCAAATCAGCTCGTTGGATTATTCATCGTACCTCGGAAGGATTGCCGTGGGACGTATTACACGTGGCAAAATTAAAATGGGACAGCATGTTTCGGTGGTAAAGCGCGATGGTACCATTGCAAAATCTGTTGTTAAAGAGCTCTACAGGTTTGAAGGTCTTGGCAAAGAAAAAGTAAAACATGAGCTTGATGCCGGAGAAATTTGTGCAGTGCTCGGGCCTGAAAATTTTGATATTGGAGATACAATAGCCGATTTTGAAGCACCGGAAGGCTTGACCCCCATTGCCATCGATGAGCCAACCATGAGCATGCTCTTCACCATTAACAACTCACCATTTTTTGGCAAAGAAGGTATTTATGTAACTTCACGCCACATAAGAGACAGACTATTTAAAGAAACCGAAAAAAATCTTGCACTACGCGTTCAAGAAACCAATACACCTGAGAAATTATTGGTGTTTGGGCGGGGAATTTTACACTTATCTATTCTGGTTGAAACCATGCGCCGTGAAGGCTATGAGTTTCAGATCGGGCAACCACAAGTACTTACCAAGGAAATTGACGGCCAAAAATTTGAACCTATCGAACTGTTAACTGTGCATGTACCAGATGGTTTTTCGGGCAGGGTAATAGAAATTGTTACCAAACGTAAAGGCGAAATCACGAATATTGAATCGCGCAACGACAGAACCGCCCTTGAATTTACCATCCCTTCGAGAGGCCTTATTGGAATAACCAACGCCATATTAACAGCCACCGAAGGTGAAGCCGTTGTTGCACACAGGTTTTTGGCCTACGAACCCTGGAAGGGCGAAATTGAAAACCGTAGAAACGGCTCGCTCATTGCCATGGAAACCGGAACAGCCATTACCTATTCGATAGATAAATTGCAGGATCGCGGTAAATTTTTTATTGAACCCGGTGATAACATTTACGCCGGACAGGTTATCGGCGAATATACCCGACAAACAGACCTGTCGGTAAACATTATCAAAACCAAGAAACTTACCAACGTTCGTGCTTCGGGCACGGATGACAAGGCTACCCTTTCGCCGGCGGTAAAATTCTCGCTCGAAGAAGCAATGGAATACATCAAGGCGGATGAATATGTTGAGGTAACGCCAAAGTCGATCCGCCTGAGGAAAATTGTGCTGGACGAAAATGAAAGAAAAAGAATTAGGAAAAGAGAAGAAGGGCCAAGGGAATAAGTTAATGGTTATAAGGTTAATTGTTATTTGCCCCGAAAAATAGAAAATTTTAATTTTCGTGATTTTTCGAGGGTGCTCGGGCAAAGCCCGGCATTATTGGTTAATAGTTAATTGTTATTGGTAAATGGTTAATTGTTATCCCGAAAAGTAGAAAATTTTTGATTTTCGTGATTTTTCAGGGGTATTGCAAATCCGGGATTCTTGAATCCTGGGCTCGAAAAAATATGAAATCACATCCCGAACCTTCGGAATGTTTTTTCGGCATTCGATAACTGTTATTTGTCCATCCCCGACAGCTTTCGCTACCACGAAAATAAATGCAACACCCGGTACCGATAGAAAAGATATTTGTTTTTGATAATCGAAGGAATTGTCGCACTGTTTTGTGCTTGTCTTTTTGAGCAAAAGAAATTATCTTTGGGGCTAAATAAATATTTGCAATGGACGAAAAAGAAAATACTGCTAATGAGCCTCTCCCAAACTATGGTTCACAGGAGTTGAGCTTTGAAAAAGTGTGGCTCATGTTTCAGGAAACGGATAAAGAGTTTCAGAAAACCAGGCAACTGATGGACGAAAATGCACGTCGATCTCAGGAAACTGAAAGAAAGCTGGATAAGTTGGCAAAAATGTACGGTGGTGTAGCCGAAAACAATGGCGCTTTTGCCGAAGAGTTTTTTAAGCGTGGCCTGGAAAAACATTCAAGTTTATTTGGCATTGAATATAACCAGGTGGGAACCCTTCAAAAGAAAACCAAAAAACTCCAGGGGCAGTACGATATTGTTTTGTACAATGGTGATGCGATGGTTATCATTGAAGTAAAATACAAACTGCACCCAATTGATGTTGAAGATTTCTACCATCGCAAACTCCCCAACTTTCGCCCGTTATATCCGGAGTATTCCGACAAAGCGGTTATTGGAGCAGTTGCTGGCTTGAGTGTTCCCGATGACAGCATTGAACTTGCCCAAAAGTTCGGTTTTTTAGTGCTTACCCAAAGCGGAGAAAATATTACGGTAGTGAATGAAACCGGTTTTGTCCCCCGGAAATTCTAAACTTTACTCTAACACAAATTTCACTTGTTGGTTAAATCCCTGCCCGCATAAAATCGCGAAATATATTCCTGCTTCCAAATTATTCGTAGGATTCCACCTGATTTCTGCTTGACCGGGGGATGAATTCTTGTGATAAATCTCATCAATAAGTCTCCCGTAAACATCTATAATTCTTATGGCAACATCCTGGCTTCCTAATTCTTGAATCCGAAAAGTAAGCACATCTTTAGCCGGATTTGGATAGACAAAGATTTTAACATCATCGCTTTCGCTTTTATTTTCCTTTATTTGAACATATCCCAAATCTTCGGTTGAATACAATCTGTACTCGCCCGGAGCTAACTGAACCGTTTGGTTTGTGCTCGTTACCTCAAGCTCATCTCCCGAAAAATATTCAGTCCAATTGCCAGTGCCTGGCCAGTTGGGGTTGTGGGATTGATCAACTACATCAAAATTACCAATTACAACCACATTCATTTCCTGACCTTGCAGCGAAATTGATTTTGTAGCGTTCCATAAATCAAGACTGAAATTTGTCGTTTTAAAAACATCATATTCCTTTTTCAGGAAAATCAATTGGGCGTTTACATCAAAAAGTTGTTTCCTGGGTTCCTGGCTCATGTAGTCCCATCTGATTGGCTTTGGGCCGGTTCTTCCGTTAAATTCAATAGAATAATCATATCCCATTTCGCCAAATTGCCAAATCATTTTAGGCCCGGGAATGGTGTAGAAAAATGCAGCGGCAAGCTCCTGACGTTTCAACGCGGTAGTGGTATCCTGGATATTGTAACCCCCGGAATTGTTCCCATAACTAACATTCTTAAACATCAAACGCTCTTCATCATGACTTTCCATGTATCCCATTACGTGTGGGTTGCTCCAACCTCTTTGCTGGTACGATATCCATGAAAAGTCGGATCCACCATTTGCATTCCATCCCATTGTTCCTTCGTTGTAATTATGGTTAGAGTTTCCCCATAGCATCATGCCGTTGTTCGATAAAACTTGTTCTTCGGAGTTCTCGGCAAAGTGCTCGAGGATGATATATGTGTTGGGCTTGGTTTCGCGCATAGCTGCTGAATAGTCATTCCAAATATCAACTCTGCTTTGGTCGTATTGCCCCCATAGCCCAACATTACCCACTGAATTAAATTGTGTAAAGCCCTTGGAAAGATCAAACCTGAATCCATCAACATTAAATTCATTGAGCCAAAAATTATTTACTCTTTTTACAAAATCTTTGGTGTAAGGACTTTCGTGATTAAAATCAAAACCAACATTAAAATCGTGGGTGGGATACTGATTAAACCACAAATTGTTGGCAGCCGGAATATTTTGAGAATCATCCCAATAAAGTTTTACCATTGGAGAAGTTCCGAACGAATGGTTCAAAACCATATCGATAATTACGGCAATTCCATTAGCGTGACAGGCATCAACAAAAGCTTTAAGCGTGTTTTTCGGGCCATAATATTTGTCAACAGCAAAATAATAATTCGGGTTATAGCCCCACGAAATATTTCCTTCAAATTCGTTTACAGGCATGAGTTCGATGGCATTAATTCCTAATCTGTTAAAATAGCCCATTGTGTCAATCAAACTTTGGAAGGTATGCATGTCTGTAAAATCCCGAATCAATAATTCATATACCACCAGGTCGTCAACATCCGGTGAATCAAAAACAGGAATCTGCCAAACATATTCTTCCTGATCGGTTTGTAAAACAGTAGCAATTCCCTCAGTTTTTCCTGTAGGGTAACTTAACATTCCAGGATAGGTGGCTTCGTCGATATATTGATCGTTCCATGGGTCGCTCACTTTTTCGGCGTAAGGTTCTCCAATTCTAATCGATTCATCCACGAAATACTGGAAGATGTATTCCTGCCCGGGAATTAAATTTTCGATGCTTAGCCAATATCTTGTTTCGATATCATTATAATCGGCTTTGTTGCAATTGAAACGAAATTGTGGATCGATTTCCCAATCATTAAAATCGCCTATGGCAAAAACGCTGCTCTTGTATGGGGCGTGAAGCACGAGTATAAGCGTTGATTCGTCAATATAATTTATCCCATCATCAACATTATCAGGAAGGTCTGCAACAATACTGCTGCCTCTTACATAAAAATAAACGGAGTCGTACACCGTATTTGTGCCATCTTCAGCTTTTGCTATTATCCAATGCTTTGAATTTGGATTGCTTGACGCTAAAATGGTTTCCTGAATTGTAAAACCTGAGGTGCTCGAAATAAGCTCGTCATCAATATAAAGATATAACATGCTAGAAAGTGATGATTCTACTACGACCTGAATGGATTGGCCGGGATCGACAAAAAGAGGAGAAGCTGTTGGGGATGCAATTAGCACACTCAGGGTTTCCGGGAAAACCTCTATAAAAATGTCTGGTGAAGTTTGTTGCCAGGGTTCTTCTGCGCTTCTAAAAACAAAACACATCTCGGTAATATCATCGTTAGGGTTGGCAGAATAAAATGCTCTAATTGTTGGTAAGACATCTAAGGTGTAAAGGTCGGTTCCGATGTTGGTGAGCAAGGGCTGATTATTGTTATTTCCCCAATCGCCAATTACATTTTGCCATTGGTTTCCATTGATGGTAATTCCGGTGTGGGCATAAACGTCTCCGGTGTAGCCTTCAAGACCGGTTCCGGTGGCATCAAAATATATCGTTACGGCTTCATCTGCAGTTGGGATGGCAGGGTCGGTGCTTACCTGGGCGTTTACAGAAATTTGAATTGAAATGAGGAAGAATACCAAAAGCAAAGTAGGAGTTTTCATAATTATCATTTTTTTGTTTGGATTAGATTAGCAAATTTATCAAAAAAAAAGGACATTCTAATGAATGTCCTTTTTTTTTGCGAACTAAATATTTTATCATTAGTATCCGACAAATTATAGAAAGATAAAAAAGATTCCTCACTTCACTTCCCCGAAGTTTCGGGGCAGGCAGTTTCGTTACCAATGCCAGGTATTTGAATGGAGTTGGGGTACACTTTGTGAGACAGACCTCTCAGTCGCAAGCTCCTTCGAGGTGACAAAACTCCCGGTATGTTGGTGGGAGGAGGGGAATCGGGCGCTTCGCACCCGATTCCCCTCCTCCCATATCAACCCATGGACGGGGTCATTTCGATGCCGCACGTGCGGCAAGAAATCTACTCTTTTGTCATCACAATTTGAGACCTCTTTTTCAGGGGCTTGGAACTCGGAATAACAAGTCTTTAACTATTTGAGTGGTGGCGGTGAAGAATCTGTTAAGTTTACCCGGACAGTAGTGATTTTCTATTTGTCTTTATATTTCAACAAGACTGCTTCTACCGATTTTACTTCGCTGTCGTTTACTTTGCTTACGCTGCCACCAAATACACCTTTTTTCCCACCGGTAGAAGCACCTCCCGATGCCTTTGAATACCCGGTGGAGCGGATTGACACATCCGAAAACAAAACTGCATCAGCGCCATTTTGGCTGGCAAGGTTCATAACCTTATTTTGAATATACTTCAGTTTCTTATTATAAGGCACTTCAGCGGTTACTTTACCCATCACCTCGTAATCGCGGGGTACATCCTGATCGCGCATAAAAATTTCAGGATTTGTAGTGGCCGGGTAAGATTTACCGAGGTAATCGAAACTTGATTTGCTGCATGATGCGAGGCTTATCACAATTATCCCAAATATCAGCAGGTGGTTTAAATACTTTTTCATTTAATGGAGTTTTATCAGTTATTATTCAACAACAAATTTAATACTTTCCCTGTATTTCCCTGATTTTACAATAGCAAAATAAATACCGGGATTCAGATCAACAGCGGCATTCCAATTAAGTTCATTGAGGCCTGCATTTAAATTATTTCCTTCAATATTTGCCACGTTTTTTCCCATGGCATCAAAAACCTCAACAACGACATTTCCCGGATTATCCATGAAAATGATAAAGTTCATTTCGCCATTGGTCGGGTTGGGGTAAGCACCAATCATTGATTTGTTGCCGGCAAATAATTCATCCACCGATGTATTATTCAACCACTCCGGTTTTTCGATGTGTTGGGTTGAATACAGGCGATACTCACCATGCTGCAGATTAACAAGCTGCGTGGTACTTGTTACATCAAGTTGTGTTTGAGTAAAGAATTCGTACCATGTTCCAACATTTGGCCAGTCGGGGGCATGATCCTGGGAAACTACATCAAAATTTCCGACAAGCACCACGTTCATATCTGCGCCCCTTAGTGTAATAGATTTGGTAGCATTAAGCAAATCAATGCTATAGTCGGTGGTTTTAAAAACATCATAAGATGTTTTAAGTCCGATCAGGGCAGCATTAACATGGTAAAGATATTTGCGGTTCAGGTCATTCATATAATCCCATCTTGGAGGCTTAGGTGTAAGCCGGTCATTTTCTTCACCCGAAGGCCAGTTGATGGAATAATCAAAACCACGTTCCTGGAACTGCCAAATCATTTTTGGGCCGGGAATAGTATAAAAAAATGCGGCTGCCAGTGCCTGGCGTTCAAGGGCAGTGATGGTATCGGTAATGTCGTAATTGCCGGAGCTGTTGCCCCAGGTAACATTTTTGTACATCATGCGTTCTTCATCGTGGCTTTCCATAAAACCCATCGAGTGAGGCACACTCCAGCCCATCTTTTGATAAGAAATCCATGAAAAATCCGATTTTTCGTTTTCGTTATACCCCATCGTTCCTTCGTTGTATTTACCTCCCATATTCGACCAGGGCATACAACCGTACTCAGCCAAAACTTTTTCCTCGCTATTGTCGCACCAATGTTCGAGAATTACATAGGCATCCTGATTTACTTCCCACATAGCATCGGCTATCCGCTTTATTGTTTCTATGCGGGCAGCATTGTAACTCCCACCGGAACTACTGTTGGTAAAACCGGCGGTATAATCGAAACGGATACCGTCAAGATTATATTCATCGAGCCAGTATTGCGAAACCCTGTCAACAAACGCTGCAGTGGCCGAGCTTTGGTAATTAAAATCGTTACCCCAGCAGTAGGGTTCGTGCGGACATATTGCATTGAACCAGGGATTGTTGGCGGCAGGACGACTATTGGCCTCATCCCAATACATACGTGCAAAAACATTTTGGCCGTAGGCATGGTTTAAAACCATGTCGATAATTACTGCAATTCCTTCGACATGACAGGCATCAACAAATGCTTTAACATCGTCTTTGGTTCCATAATATTTGTCGGGAGCAAAATAAAATGATGGATTGTAACCCCAGCTCAGGTTGCCTTCAAACTCACTGAAAGGCATCACTTCGATAGCATTTACCCCAAGTTTTTTGAAATAAGATAAAGTATCTTTCAATACTTTAAAATTTTGAGCATCGATAAAATCACGCAACAGCAACTCATAAACTACCAAATCGGTAGGTTCGGGGGCATTAAAACCGGCTGCCTGCCAGGAATATTCATCCTGGTTGGTTTGCAAAACCGAAACAATATGATCGGTTTTATTTTCGGGATAAGGCTTTAAATTGGGATAGGTTGATTCAGGAATATAATGATCGTTCCATTTATCAAGAATTTTATCGGTATAAGCATCGGCAACCCTAAGCTCCTCATCAATTAAATATTGAAAAGCATATTCTTCGCCGGGGTTTAAATTTTGAAGGGTAAGCCAATACCGGGTTTCAAAATCATTGTTATCGGCCATATTTCTTTTAAGCCTGTATTCAGTGCCCACCTGCCAATCGTTAAAATCGCCAATGGCATAAACGCTGGTTTTATATGGGGCATGCAAAACCAGGGTAACGGTTTCTTCATCAATGTAATTAATGCCATCAACAACACCTGAAGGCAGGTCTTCGACAAGGCCCTGACCGCGCACATAAAAATAAATCGAATCGGCCACCATATCCTGGCCATCTTCGGCCACCACTTTTATCCAGTGTTTTGAATCAGGATCGGATGATGCTGAAATATTTTCATCGATAAGATTTCCGGTGGTACTGGTAATCAGTACATCATCAACATAAAGATAAAACATATCGGAGAGTGTAGATTCGGCAGTGATGTTTATGGTTTGCCCCGGATCAACAAAATAGGGAGAAATGTCGGGGCTGGTGAGTATTACATTGAGGCCAAGCTCAAAAATTTCTATAAAAATATCAGGATCTGTTTTTTTCCATGGTTCTTCACCGCTTCTGAAAACAATACAAATTTCTGTGATGTTATCGCCCGTTGCGGCAATATAAAAATTCCTGATTGTTGGTGTAATGTCAAGTCGATATTGGTCTGTTCCGGTTCTTGTTAAAAGTGGCTGGGTACTATTATCGCCCCAATCTCCAATTACATTCGACCACTGGGTTCCATTACTTGTAAGGCCGGTATGTGCATACACATCACCGGGGTATCCTTCGAGACCTGTTCCGGTAGCATCAAGATAAAGGGTTACGGGTTGGTCGGCAGTAGGAACACCAGGATCTGTTGTTACCTGTGCTGATAAAAATACAGGAATTGAAAGCAGTAAAAAGCAGATTGAAATAGTAAAGTTTCTCATAATTAGCCTATTTTAATTTTATCGTTTGGAAATCAATGTGTAAAAGTAAAAAATTAAACACAAGCGCTACGCCGTATGTTTACCATTATAGAAAGGTTGCCACCAAGTGCCGTTCTTTCAATTACTTAAGTAAATAAAATCAAAAAGCAATATAGACTACAATCTGGATTTTAAACTTGCAATGGAAAGAAAAATGCCTAAAACTATGCCCAATAAAGCGGCAAATAAAATCCTGTATTCCGAAGGTAACAGGAAAGTTATGGTGTGGGCGGGATACCAAAATAGTGGAATGGTTTTTTTAAATACAAAATCCCATTGCACTTTCCAGTTCATGGTTGGTATGATTTTTTTAAATTGAATTGGCCGAAAAAACCCTGACAAACTCCCCCCGTTTTCGATAATGTGAATATCGGTTATTTTGTGGATGGTCATGAATACAGGCGCAAAAAATGTGTTCATCGTTACACTTACCGTAAATGCTGTTAGAAGTTGAAGCCATGAAAATGTGGTGAAAAAGTTTTGATTTAAGATGTCGGAAGGTTGGGAAGTTGGGAACTCAATTCCCAAAACTGCCAGTACATTTGGCGCCCCGCTGGCAAAAATGATGAAGGCAATTTTAATACTAACGCCAAGAACACCCCAAACGATGGCGCGTGGCAGAATCCCGAAACCCGGCTCATTGTATTTCCCCTTCCTTACGCGCAAGCCAATCACTTCACCCAGTGTGGAAAGAAGGGCGAATTTGATAAAACTAATTAGGAAAGGATGATCGTGGTTAAAAGTTTTGTAGAAATCATACACGCTGCCGGAGATAAAAAACGGCAAAAAGAACAGCAATACACAAAAGATAAATACAACATCATGCTTCTTCATATCATTTAATTTGGAGCTACAAACTTATGTTTTAATTTGGATAGATAAATGTTTTTTTCGCTGCCTTAAAATCATTTGGTTTTACTTTCGTTAACCATGTCATATTTGATTTTTCCGCGCAGATGAACAATTTAAAAGCACATAAAAAACATTTACTTCCTTTTTTTCCAGTCTTGTTGCTTATTGCAAGCTCATTTCAATTTACGGCTTGCGAAAGAGAAAGCACATCTGATTTTGTTAACATTGCCGAAGTAGCCTCACAGCACATAAATGCCGATCTGGATGCAAATTATTTTTTCTCCATACTGCACAAGGCTGCCTACGACACAGCTCTTATTAACTCGGATACCAGCATCATCGATAGCGCACTGGTAAGCAAAGTAATTGATACAATAACCGGACAGACTGTCTATACATTTAATTACCCGGAAGGCACAGTATCTCCGAATTTTCAAGTGAAATCAGGCACCTTCCAGGCTTTTCTGGATAAAGATTTCACCGAAGAAGGTGCAACATTTGAAGTGCTTATTTACGAATTTACGATCAATGGAAGAACACTCCGGGGTACCGTTTATTATACATACAATGGTAACCGCAAATACAATCTTGAAAGCACGATTGTGTTCAGTGGCGAAAATCAGGCACTAATTACCCACCATGGCGAAAAGGAGATATTGTGGACTGAGGGTTATGTTACTCCTGCTGATAGTGATGAACAAAAGTTCAGCCTGTCGGGCAATGCCACAAGTAGATATGTGAATGCCTACAACACAGAAATTCCACTTGCTGAAATCATATCAGAAACCGATGGCATCTGGGATATTACCTTTGCCTGCCATAAGATTGTAAAGCAAGGTAAGGTTGTGATAAATACGATTATTTCTGGCCTCACCGAAACCATTACCGGCGATTTTCAGGATGCTGATCTTGACGGTTGTAGTGATAAGATAATGCTAAAAAATCCCAAAAATTTCGGATATCCTTACTACTTTTAAGAATGATGACTATTTTCGTTCTCAAAATAATAAGGTATGAGACGAATTTTTACGACCACAAAAAAAAAGATACAACTTACTTTCCCGCCAATTTTACTGTTGCTGTTCATTGCATTTATTTACAGTTCCTGCAATAAATTTAAAGATGATTTTGATTTCAACAAGCTTGTAAAACCATCATGGAATCCTGAATTCGCAGTACCATTAGTAAATTCCACGCTGTTTATTTCCGATTTCATTGAAGATTCGAGCAATCTGAATATCGTAACAAATCCTGATCAAAGCCTCAGTTTTATCTATTCGGGCGATAGTATTTTTTCGGCAACTGCCGGAACCTTTATGGATTTACCCGATCAGGATTTTGATTTTACTGAAATGATTGTAGTGCCGCCACTACTACCCGGCATATTTGATACAATTAAATTTTATAAACAATACCAGTTTATTACAGACACGAACAATCAGCGTGTTGACAGTATTTTTGTGCGTGATGGCTTATTGTATATCAGCGGGCAAACAAACCTTAACCGCGACAATGCGAAGCTAATGCTCACATTTCCTGATATTATACACATCCAAAATGGAGACCCGCTTTTAATAATATCAACACTTGATAACCCGGAAGGACAGAACCCCTTAATTTATTTTGATACAGCTTACCAGCTTGATGAGTATAAAATAATATTTGGCCAAGCTACCGATACTGCCAATAATCTTATTTCTTTCGATTTTAATATCATCATTGAGGGTGATGAAAACCCTGATCTGTCTCCTTATGATTTTTCTTTAAGCGGAAATATCACGGCACTGGAATTTGAAAGTGCCTTTGGATATTTTGGCCAATACACACTGGATTTTGCCGACTCGTTGGAAATAGGACTGTTTAATGATGCCATAAGCGGTGGAGTGGCCATTGGCGAAGGTTCGGTTAATCTCATCTTCAATATGCACAATTCAATTGGCACACCGGTAACATTTATGGCAGAAACACTTGCAGCAACTTCAGAATACACCCCACCCTATCAAGTGGACATTGAACTTTTCGGGCCGGGGCAGCCCAATATTTTTGACATCAATTCGCCACCTGTTACCGAGATGGGCGAATATGCCCACACAAATCTTGATTTTACCGAAGCAAACTTTGCTGAGGCCTTTAACATCTCGCCCAACCGGCTGCATTACGATTTGAAAGGCGTAACAAATTTTGGTCATGACTCTACCGAGCAGAATTTTCTGCTCAACGAAAGCAGAATAATTCTGGATGTTGACCTTGAATTTGAACTTTTTGGATCGCTCGCCGATCTGACCATTCAGGATACAGTGGAACTGGACTTTAATGAAAATCCAAATGAGGTTGATTACCTGCTGTTCAGAATGAATTTGACAAATGGATTCCCGATTCGTGCTGCGGTGCAGGCCTACTTCGCCGACCAAAATTTTCAAATTCTTGATTCATTAATTGATCTTGATGACAATAGACTGTTGTTGGGAGCGCCTACCAATGGGGCGCCGGAATACCGTGTTACAGAACCAATAAATAAAATAACCGATATTTTAATCGACAACAAACGAATCGATAATATTGTAAAAGCGAAGTATCTTCTATTCCAGACAAAACTTTCGACTACACAACAAGAGCTGATTAAAATATATGATGATTATAATGTGGCCATCAAGCTTGGCACTGTTGCCGGATTAAACATAGAAAATAATAATTAGGAGGGCAGGTAGATGAAAAAAACAAACAAATACATTTTTGCCTTAGCACTTACATTGGCACTTTCAGTATTTTCGATTATAAATACGGCTACGGCGCAATTCGACAGATCACTCACATTTTTACCTGTTGTGCCACAAGGCCGAAATGTTAACCCGGCATTTATTCCCAATCATAAGTTTTATATCGGGGTGCCTTTTCTTTCGTCGGTAAAAACAGGGTTTGAGAACTCAATAAATTATGAAGATATTTTTCTGAAAAAAGGAGATTCGCTGTTATTGGACCGGGATCATATTTTAAGCAACATCGATGACGTAACCCGCGTAAATATTAACTTAATGGAAGAATATTTCACCTTTGGATTTAAGGTAAATAAAAACTATTTCCATTTCAGGGTGGGCGATTTAATAGAAACTAATATAGCTATTGATAAGGATATGATTAAGTTTCTTTTATATGGTAATGGGAGTGATGAATATTTAGGAACAGATGTGAAAATTGACGACAACCTGATGAATGCCACCTATTACCGCGAATATGCTCTTGGATATTCACGACAAATAAATGATAAATTTAGCGCCGGAATTAACCTGAAATACCTCCAGGGCATAGCCAACCTGGCTACCAACAAAACGGGAATAAGCCTCTACACCAACCCCGATGATTTTACGCTGGCAATTCAAACAGATATCGATATCAACATTTCATTGCCGGGAATTGATAATTCTGATCTTACAGCAAGCGAATTTCTGCCCAATGCCAAAAACAAGGGCTTTGCTTTCGACATTGGCGGCCAGTATATCATAAATAATCAATTTCAGGTTTTTGCCAGTATGCTGAATATTGGATCGATAAAATGGACTGAAAACCTTAAAAACTTCAAAACAGAAAACCCCGGTTCGACTTTTACTTATGATGGATTTGACATCCAGGAGTATTTTGAGGATAATAAATTTGACAACGACAGGATTGATAATGTGCTCGATTCGATAGTTGATGAAATTGGAATAAATGAAACCTCCATACCTTATAAAACCAAACTCGCACCCATGCTAAATATTGGAGGGCACTACAATTTAACTGATAAGGATCAATTTAGCATTTTATTGAGAAACCAATTCCTGGAAACCTATAACTGGACAACCGTTTCGGTGGGATACACAAGAACGCTTGGCCGGGGCATAAATCTAATGCTTTCAAACTCATTTTTTAGCCAAAGCTATTTAAATCCCGGGATAGGTTTTGCCGCGAGTATTGGTCCGGTTCAACTTTATCTTGTAAACGAAAACATCATTGCTCCATTTATGCTAAACAACAGCAATGTTTTCCTTGTAAGGTTTGGCATCAACCTAATCTTCAGAGAAAAAAACAAAAACGTTGAAGAAATTGAAATCAGCAAATGATGCAGTTTGGGTAGTTTGGGTTGGGAAAATCTAAGTGGTCCTAATTTTATGGTACTACTGCGAATTTCATGGGAAGGTATTGTTAAATGATTTATTCTTTTTCTGATGAAATATTGTTAATAGATTTCTCACCGCCGGTTGGCGGTTACCAATGACATGTTCGCTTAAGACACTGAAAATTTAGCTATTAAACAGACCTCTTCCCGCACGTGCGGGAAGAAATCTGTTCTTTCATGTACATTGATTTTGTATCCACAAAAATGGTAGTAGAACCATTTTTAATACAAAAAAAAACAGGAGATAACACAAAAAGCCCAAGTTTCCTTTGAGCATAAGCGATCTCCTGTTTATTAAAGGCTTAACAGTGTCTATTCTTTTTCGTCGTAGAAAAAGTTACCCCAGCTTAGGGCAGTCAAAACTTCATCTTCAAAAAAGAAATCCATCATCGCCTCGTCAAACGAAACTCTTCTTTCGTTTTGGAATTCTTCATCTTCAAGATTTTCATCATCCATATCAACGAATTTATTCTCTTTCATCAATTTGATGATTTCCTGCTCGCTCATGGCAAAAACATTTTTACCATAAAGCGTGGTTTCAGGATTTCCGGTTTCGACATTTACCAGGAACTTTTCTTTTCCTTCTCCTTCGAAGAAGGCCGAAATATCATAATTATCGTAATGATAAATCAGTGTTTCCTCATCATCAAGGTCATCAAGGGTTTCCGTTTCATCGGGCTCACCGAGATATTCCTTTACTTGTTCCACTGTCATTCCAAATGCAAGCTCACCAAATCCCTTTAGTGGCTTAACTTCTAATGTTAAAGCTTTCATTTTAAATATACTTGTTTAATTTAATGGTGAATCGGGTTCTTTGGCAAAAACGTTATAAACCATTTTATCCACATAATGTGGGAATAGTTTGTTTAAAAAAACGAGGAGTTTTCCCTGGAGTGTTAAAGTAAGCCGGCGTTTACGCTTATACACAGCAAAGGCAATTTTACGGGCAACCAGCTCGGGCGACATCATTTTCTTCTCATCACGCGGTGATTCGCCTTGTTGAGATCCATCGGCAGCGCGTGCAGTATTGCGAATATTGGATGAGGTAAATCCCGGACAGGCAATGAGTACGTGCAGGCCGGTTTTTAGATTTTCGGTTCTGATAACATCAAGAATACCATGTATGGCAAATTTTGATGAAGTATAGGCTGTTCGTCCAGGCAGCCCTTTGTAACCGGCAATTGAAGAAACACCTACCAATGAACCACGGGATGCAAGCAAATAAGGAAATGCATACTTTGAGCAATAAACAGTACCCCAGAAATTGGTGTCCATTAGCTCCTTAATTACCTTGATCTGAACATCTTTGAATAGCGCCCGCATCGAAATACCGGCATTATTGATCAAAATATCAATTTTACCATGTTTATCAACGGCAGCATCTATTAGGTTTTTGCATTGTGTTTCGCTGGTAACATCAACCTGGACGGGAAGGATATCAAAACCTGATTTTGCCAAATCGCTTTGTATTTCCTTAAGTTTATCGAAAGACCGGGCACCTGCTACAACTTTTCCACCAAGACGGGCGAATTCGTAAAGAAGTGCTCTCCCAATTCCTGAGGATGCGCCTGTTATAATAACTACCTTATCTTTAAAATCCATCTTTCGTTTAAAAACTTCGCAATACTACTTTAATTTTAGATAATCAGAACAAATATAAACCAATATTTAGTGAACTTTTCCTTACATGAAATAAACTTACAATAAATAAAGCAAGCGGGCTCAAAATATATTTGCTTATCTATTTTACTAAATTATCCGCTTTTTTTTGTGCATCCGATTTTACTTTGGCTGCATTAGTTCGGGCAGTATTTATTATCCCGTCAGTTGTTGACTGTGCTTTTTTAAGTATTTGATCAGCCTGCTGATTGGCTTTTTCAAGCATTTTATCTGTGGTGGCTTTTGCAGTCATCTCTGCAATTGGGCCATTCTTTTTTGCTTCTTCCATCAGGTTATCTGCTTGCTTTTGGGCTTCTTTTTTGGCCTTATCAGCCGATTCTTGTGATGTTTTATTAATGGCATCCACCTGTTTTTGAGCATCAGAAATTATTTTATTTGCCTTTGCATCAGCATCCGATAGTATTTTATCAGCTTCCTTTTTGGCCTCAGCTTTTTTCTTTTCCAGTTCTTTCTTGGCATCTTCTTCAAGTTTCTTCTTTTGCTTGTCCAACTCTTCCCGGGCTTTCTTTTTCAGGTCGTCCATCATATTTTTACCAGAACCTTCGCCGGGTAGAACTTTTACCTGCGGATCGGAAACCGTACCAACAATACTTGCTTTTACATTTACGGTTTCACCCAGGCTGAAATTTGTTCCTGATTTATTGGCTTCATTCACCAAATTATCCAAAATGGCATTTGCCTGCCCGCCAAACTTACTTCTTGGAATGGTCATTACCATGTCGTAGCCAATGGTTTGATCGAATGAAGTCCATCCGCCGATATTTGCTTTCATATCCTGGTATTTAATATCAAATGGTTTTACGTGCAGTTTTCCATTGATAAACTCGAAGGACACATTTACAGGGGAAAGTGACAATCGTTTAAGGTCGGGCATTTTGAGCAAATCAGCAATTTTATTTAATGAGTTTACATTTTCGATGCTTATGCTCGTAGTTTGAAGTTTTCCTCCGCCATTCATCGAACTGTAAACAGGCATCAAATCATTATCCAGAATTGTATTTAAGCTAAATTGTGTCGAAAACTTGCCATCAGTTTTTTCTGCAATCGGGGCAAATTTCTCAAACGCGCCAAAGGTGCTGTAAGCAGTTTTGAAATTAATATTCTGAAGGACAAAATCCATATCAGCATAAGGCTTTGCGGGGTTTTTGGCATCAAATTTTCCTGCCAGGGTAAGACTGCCATCAATGACATCCATTTTTAATTTTTCGAGGCTTACCACGCTATTTTTCACTGTAAGTTTTCCGGTAACATCATTGAGCTCTATCTCATCGTACAGTACTTTTTTGTAATCGGCAGTAAAGGTAAAATCTATATTTCCCGGTATTTCGATGGCTTCGCCCGAAGTGGTATCAGCAAGTTCATTTTGGGGAACGTCCTGAGTTAAGGTGTCGGCAGTTTCTTCCTCTTCGGGCATAAAATCGCCAATGTTAAGATATGAAGAAGTAGTTTCAAGATTTCCTACAAGTATTCCATCAGCCAGCATATATGGCAAAAAGTTCCCGATCCGGCCTTTAGCCGAAAGATCATTTTGGCCAAAATTCATACTAAAGTTTACCAGGTCGAGATATTCAGGCGAAAAATTAAGCTGTGCTTTTTTAATATCCAACTGTTGAGGGATGAAGGATGAAGTATATTTAAAATTCTCCATCAAAATCGATCCCAGAAATTTAAAATCATCGTATTGTTCTTTTTCTAATGCCGACATCTCACCCTCGAAAGAAACATTGGAAGTAATCTTTCCTGAAAGGTCGTCAGCTTCCTCCAAGGGATAAAAGTCTTTCACTTTAGCAAGATCAAGTACCCCGTTAATCTGTCCTTTAAGCGCCAGATCGGTCATTGGCTTTCGCACGGCAAGCGAAGCAGCCACATTGTTTCCGGCCATGGTTAAACTGAATTTAGGAACATCAACCGTAAGCTTATCAAAATCACCACCGGGATAGGCAATTCTTGCATCCACATTCACATTTTCAACAGCTTTAGGCAAATCAGGATATTGGAAATAACCATCCTGTATCAATAAATTAAGCGCGAAAGCAGGATAGGAAACATCATTGTAAATCCCCTTTACATTACCTGTTAATGCCAGTGTTCCTGAAGTTTTCAGCCCGTCGAAATCTTTTGCATAAATTGCCGGAACTAACGACAGAAAATTTTTAAAATCTGATTGAACTGAGGAGTAGGATATCATGGTGTTGATATCTCCATTTTCCTGCATCCCAACCGAACCATCAAAACCAATGAATAAATTATTAAGTCTCAATTCATTATTTTTGAGTGTGTAAATATAATTCACCAGGTCGGCTTCAATATCTGCATCAAGCTCTGCATCTATTTTATCAAAATATTTTACACCATCGTAAACAACAGTTAAAGCTTTTACTATAGTATGCGTTTTCAAAGTTGTAAAATCAAGCGTGAAATCACCGCTAAGCCTATGATCAACACCCTCCAGCAAAGCATAAGTTACAAGGCTTTTGTCATCATAAACAATTTTTGCATTGGTGATTACAACACTACGAAGCTTGATTAATAATGGCGATTCTGAATCACCCGATTCAACTTGTTCTGTTTCCTCTCCTTCCGGAGATTCGATGGTAATATCCCAATTTGCTGTGCCATCTTCAGAAACCAAAGCATTGATTACCGGTTGATCGATGGTAACTTTTTTTAGCTCATAGGCTTCACCCCTGAATACACTCATCACATCGAGCGTTAGACCTAATGCCGGAACAAAAGCAAGAGTATCTCCCTGGAAAGGAGCTTTGTTAATTACAGAAAGCCGCCGCAATTGAAAATCGAAATTTGGAAAGCTCCGGAAAAGAGAAAGATCGAAATCTTCAAAATCCACTTTGGCATTTACGTTTTTATTGATTTCTTCTTTTACTACCTCCACAATCTGATCACGAAAAAAATACGGTATTGCTACCATTGCAATAATTATAATCAGAAGCAGGACACCTAAAATTTTAAATAAGAGTTTCATTTTCTTGTTTTTTTATTTGAAATTAGAATATACTTCATTACGCAAATAATGATCGGCAATAACAAAGGCTGCCATGGCTTCAACCACCGGAACAGCCCGAGGGACAACACAAGGATCGTGGCGTCCGCTTACGGAAAGATCAACCTCTTTCCCGGTTTTATCAACACTTTTTTGGGTTTTTGAAATGGAAGCAGGCCCTTTAAAGGCCACCCTGAAAACAATGTCGGCCCCATTAGAGATACCACCCTGTATCCCGCCCGAATTATTGGTCGTGGTTTTTACCTCACCATTTTCAACAATAAATCTATCGTTTTGCTCCGAACCATGCATTTTCACACCTTGAAACCCGGAACCAATTTCAAAACCCTTTGAAGCATTTATTCCCATCATCGCACCGGCGAGAGCAGCAGATAGTTTCCCATACACAGGTTCGCCAAGTCCCACCGGAACACCTGAGATCACGCACTCAACAACTCCACCAATTGAATCACCTTCAGCAACAAGTTTTTCGAGCATTTTCTCAATTTGTTGCGCAGTGTTTTTATCGGGACACCTCACGGGGTTCGATTCAATCAGGTCGATTGATAATTTTATATCTGCATCGGGCATTACAATTTCACCCACACTTTTTGTAAAAGCCAAAACATGAATTCCTGCATTATTTAACAACAATTTCGCAAAAGCGCCGCAGGCAACTCTTACCAGCGTTTCGCGTGCCGAAGAGCGTCCTCCTCCCCTATAATCGGCAATTCCATATTTTTTATGATAGGTAAAATCGGCATGAGACGGCCTGTAAACATTGGCAATGTTTCCATAATCTTTTGATCGTTGGTCTTTATTTTTAACAATAAAAGCAATGGGTGTTCCTGTAGATTTTCCTTCGAAAACACCTGATAAAATTTCTATTGAATCACTTTCTTTTCTTGGGGTAACAATGGCACTTTGCCCCGGTTTACGGCGATTGAGCTCTTGCTGAATAAAATCAAAATCGATAGAAATGCCCGGAGAAAAGCCATCAATTACTCCACCCATTGCAGTGCCATGCGATTCTCCAAAACTTGTAAATCTTAATAATTCACCAAAACTATTTGATGCCATATTATTTCTTAACTTTTAAGTAGTAAAAATAATTTCATTTTATACTAATGAGACCAGTCTAAAAAGCCTTAAAACCCCTAAATCCCCTGAAGGGGACTTCCCCAAACTACTGATATTTAGTGCTTCACCCTTTTGCCATTGGCATCCCTTCGGGGAGGGATCGGGGTAAAAAGGAATAAAAATCAGTAGTTTTGGGTTTTTAGACTACATTCACTAATCATTTCAAATTAACAGAAAAATACGGGAGTTATGATGTTATAAAAGGTTAATTTTGATTCCGGGAATTATGAAACAATTATCAACAATAATAATACTAAGCATACTGTTCTCGCTTACTTCATGCTTTAGGAGCTATCCTGAGCCATACACGCAGGTGTTGCAAATTCTTGAAGGTGAATGGGAAGAATCGCCGGGCATCGGATACCGGGAAATATGGGAAAGAAACATTTCAGGTTTAAAAGGTGCGGGGTTTATGCATTCGGGCAACTCGTACTCCCAAACCGAAAAAATTGCCATAATTTTTAATGATGAAGATTTGATTTACGCTGCAACGGTAGAAAGTCAGAACGAAGGCCGCACCATTAAATTCCCACTAAAGTCATACACCGATTCAAGCCTGGTTTTTGCAAATCCCAATCACGATTTCCCAAACATAATCACCTACACGTTTTTAAGCGACTCACTCCTGATTATTCATGTTGAAAGCCTCACCGAAACCGACAATAATTTTTCTTTCAGGCTAAAAAAAACCGGGAACTGATTAGCACCCGGAATTTTTTGAATTATTTATTTATAAATTTTAATTGCTTAAAAACTTCAGTTTCGATTCAAGAACTTCAAGCTCTTTTTTGGCTTTCTCGATTTTTTTCTCAAATTCGTCTTTAAATAAACTTGCTTTTTTGGTATCAGCGAGGAATCCGATATTGTTTTCCCAAACATTGATATCATCTCTTAACGAGGTAATTTTTCCCACAATGAAATTACGTTCACGCCCCAGTGATTTGTTTCCATCGGGTGAGCCTTTGAGCACTTCCATTTTGGATTTATAATTATCCATCGTAATTTCGGTGCTGCTGATATTCAACTTATCAAGCTGTTTATTAACGGCGCTTCTAAAAGCATTTTGCAACCTGTCTTTATCTTTAAAAGGAACAAATCCGATATCGGTCCATTGTCGCTGAAACTCTTTCAGTTTATTCAGGTTCTCGCTCCGGTCACCATCGAAAGCCGATTCTTCAACCTGTTTTATCAGTTCTTCTTTCTTATTGAGGTTTTCGGTTTCATCTTCACGCTGATGCGCGAAGTGGTTAGATTTATTATTGAAAAATTCATCGCAAGCTTCCCTGAATCGTTTCCAGATTTTATCAGAATGTTTGCGGGGAACCGGGCCAATCTCTTTCCAATCTTTTTGCATGTTTATAAGTTCACGACTGGTTTGACGCCAGTCGGTACTATCTTTAACAGCTTCGGCGCGAACACACAAATCGAGTTTGAGGTTATAATTATTGACTTGTTGGTCTTTCAACTTCCCAAAGTATTCTTTCTTTTCGTTGAAAAAACCATCGAGAATACTTTTGAATTTTTCCCAAATCTCATCATTTTGCCTTTTTGCTGCCGGCCCAATTGATTTCCAAACCTTGAAGAGTTCGTTAAATTGTTTGGTTTTATTTTGCCACTCCCTAATGGAATTTACTTCGGCGGCAAGCAACTGTTCAGCTTTTTCGCAAAGGCCAACCTTGGCCTCATAATTTGTATCATGCTGATCCTGAAGCTGATTATAATGATCGCGTCTGCGCTGATTTATTTTATCGGTTGTCGATTTAAAGCGTTCCCACAGATCTTCGTTTTTATCCGTTGGCACAGGGCCTATATCTTTCCATTGATCATGGAGGCGCTGCAGCTCCTTAAATGAGCGGATGATTGAATTTTCGATTAAAAGTTCTTCGGCTTGTTCGCACAATTCAATTTTTTGCTCAAGATTCTTTTTCAGGTCAAGATCTTTAAGCTCTTTATTTATTTTTACTTTATCAAAAAATTTCTCAACCAGGAAATGGTAGTTCTGCCATAAGTTGTTGACTTCGGCTTTTGGCACCATGCCAATTTCTTTCCACTGGCCTTGCAATTCCCTAAAGTCATCATAAGTTTTCTTGAGTGTTTCTTCCGAGGAAATCAAATTTTTCAAGGCTTCAAGAATATCTTTTTTCTTCTGAAGGTTTTCAACCTTTTCCTTTTCAAGGTTTTCGAGAAATATTGATCTTTTTTGTTTGTATATATTAAAAAGCTCGTTAAACTTAGCTTCAACCGCATCTTCAACTTCTGCTACTTCCTCAACCTCCGCTTGATCATCATCTTTTTCCTTAGATAAAGTTTTATCAATCAAAGCTTCTTTTTCAGCCTTTGTTTTTTTAAGATAGTTTACCTTGATCAGGGCTATCTTCGATTTAATTTTATTTACATCATCCTCAGCTACCAGACCCTCTAATTTTCCAACAAGTTCCTCGCGCGAAAGTGTTTCATAATCTATCACTTCATCCTTCTCAACTTCATGCTCTTCCTCATCCTCATCATCCTCATTATCATCCTCACCATCATGTTCCTGTTCTTGTTTTTCATCGGTGGTGTCGTCTTTCGCAACAACTTCTTCAGCAGCAGGGGTTTCTTGTTTTTCTTCTACGCTATCATCTTTCGCAACAACTTCTTCAGCAGCAGGGGTTTCTTGTTTTTCTTCTACGCTATCATCTTTCGCAGCAACTTCTTCAACAACAGGGGTTTCTTGTTTTTCTTCTACGCCGGTTTCTGTTTTATCGGAAGGTTCATCCTGTTTTACTTCTTCTTTTTGAATTTCAGCTTTGGGCTCTTCAACAAGTAACACTTCTTTTTCAGAATTTTCAACTGTTGTTTCAGCCTCCCCAGTTTGCGGGACGACCTCAATTTCGGGGAGTTCTGCTACCACTTCGGGCTCAACTTTAGCTGCAGGCAAATCTTCAGGTATCGACACCTGTTCAACTTTCTCTCCTTCAATAGCTTGTTCCTCGGTGGATTCCTTAACTGTTGCTTCTGTTTTAAGCTCAGGAAATTTATCACTTGCCTGGGTTGCTTCAACATTTTCGATGTCCGAGTCAATTTCTTCGGCAAACGGTTCAGCAACTTCTTCTACTTTTTCAATTGCTGCTGTTTCCTGTGTTATTTCACCGGTAGTGGTTTCATTTTCCGATTTTACTTCGCTTACTTCCTGATTTTCATCATTCTGTTGAGGGGCTTCAACTTTTTCATTTTCAGTTTTTGAAGTCTTCTCATCCTGGTTTTCATTAATTTTTCCGCCAGGAATTTGATTGAGTTGATCTTTGTTGTCCATTACTTTAAATTTGACTTTATAAATTTAATTTTATAGTGTTCCGGTTTTATAATTAAAAACCTGATATTTAGATTACCCGTTTAAAAAATGAGTGCAAAAATAGCAATTAATCAAAATGGGCGGCAATTTCAAAGAATTAATAATTTCCAATGCCTTTCACTTCATCTAAGAATGGAAAATTTCAGTCCTCCTGACTCAGTGTAATTGTTTTGTCGCATATAATATGCTTTGTGATACTTCGAGCCTTCGAGCCTTTGTGGCAAATTACTAATATGTGGCCACTAAGACACAAAGGCACTAAGAAACACTAAGTTCTTCGGTGTGAAATTTGCGACATATAGATTTACGATAACATTGTTATAAATAGTTGATTTTTAACTAATGGATCAGGAGGTCTGGATTTAAGGTCTGATTATTCCATAAAAAAAACCTGCCAAAAGCCGACAGGTTTCAATTAATGCTCAACGAATAATTTAGTATCCGTCTAAAAAGGCATCTTTTTTCAATAATTAAAAAAAAACTCCCGTTGATTTAGCTGATTAGCGCAGATTTTATCTGCGCTAATCAGCTAAATCAACGGGAAATATTACTAAAAGACAAGCTCTATTTAGAATTGACTCTCCAGTCGGGCGGGCCTAACATTCCACCTTCGCGAAGAAAGAAATCCTCCCATTCTTTGTACTTGCCAAACACAAGGTAAATACCTCTGCGGTATCTTACTTTTACCCATATTAAGCGATGCTGATCGCCTCCCCTGAGGATACTTTGATCGGTTTGCTGATAAATGGATTTTACAAAACTACGACTACTGCACGCATCAGCCAGCGAAATTTTAGTGTAGTGTGACTGCTGAAGCCGGTTTGGATCGTTGTCGGCATAACTCGTGGCAACCATCGAAAAAATTAATACTACTAAACCAAATTTTAATGCTTTCATAATAACCTCCTAATATTTATTAATTAAACTATGATGCAACAAAATTAAGCCAGTCGAACACCAAAAGCATAGCAGAAAACAATGAGTAAAAAAAATGGCGGATTTAATGCTGAGAATTTGGGAAGCTACTTTCCACTCCTTTTATTAAAAAGGATAAAACGGTAAAAGCTTAATATCTTTCCCGGGTTGTCAAGCTGCGACATAAGCACACCCGCGATAACAACAAACATTCCCAACACTTTCCTCATTTCGAAAAGTTCGCCCAAAATAAAAAAAGAGAAGATTGCCGTAAACACGGGAATTAAATTTACAAAAAGATTAGTTTTACTAATGCCGATTTCGCGTGAAGAAATAGTAAAAAAGACAAAAGCAAGGGAGGAAGCAAAGAAGGCCAGTAGCAGCAATGAGCCAATTAATTCGGCATTGGGCTTTACCGTAATAAAATGCTGAAAATCGAAAATAAAAAATAGCGGCAGGAAATATAATGCCCCCAACAGGTTTTGATAGGCGATGATAAGAAAGGCATCGTATTTCTGAGCCAATTTTTTTAGGAATACCGAATAAAAAACTGCCGATACAACTGCAAGCATAAGCCAGGCAACACCTGCCCCGGGAACAATGAGTGTGTAATCGTTGCCAACCAGCATGAACAATACGCCGAAAAATGAAATCATCAGTCCAAATATATTGAGAACCGAAAGTTTTTCGCGAAAAATAAAAAATGCTACCACCGGTGTAAATACGGGAATTGTGGCAATGATAACTGCAGTTACCGTTGGCGATGAATATTTAAGTCCGTAGTTTTCACCAAGGAAATAAATAAATGGATTAAATAATGCTGATATTAGAAATAGTTTGAAATCACCCCTGGATATCTTCTTTAATTTACCAAACAAAAAAAGCCCTGAAAACAGGAGGATGGAAGATAGTATTAACCTGATAAACACGGTGGTTATGGGTTCGTAATAATCAAGTACAATTTTTGACCACACGAAACTCATTCCCCAGAAAACCATCGAGAGTGTAACAAGAATGTAGGTGTAAACAGGTTTTATTTTCAATTAAATATTATTTAAAATGTATTGATATTTTGAAAATTAAATATGGCGCTTCCTTTTTTGTGGATTTTTGTGCCCCGATAGTTATCGGGACGGGGTGATTTAGTGGCATTTTTTTTGCCACTATTCAAGCCTTAAATTATAGGCTTCCAACATTTTTCTCCATTGTCGTGATTCCATAATTTCGAGCAGGAAAGGATTAATATCCTGGAGAAATTGGAGATCGCGTGATGCAAAACCAAAATATACCGAATTGGCTCCACTGGGGATTAGTTCGATTGTTTCAGTAAGATTTTCGGCATGAAGAATATACGAAAGCAAAGGCTCATCGTAAACTACAGCATCAATTTTCCCTGTTTCCAATTCGCCAATGGCATCACCCAAAGTTTGGTAGCCGGTGTATTTCATTTGCGACTCGGATAAATAGGAGGCCGTGCTGGAATTTCTTACCGTACCCACTTTAACGTTTCTCAAATCCTGCAGGCCCCTGATGTCGGTTTTAAATTTATTGTAGGTAAGCGCGGCTGAAATACCGGCAGTAAAACTTGATATGATAATTACGGCTGTAAACATCCAGATGATGCCAACAACCCTTCCCCATCCCGAAAGGGGAGATTTATCGCCATAGCCAACAGTTGTCATAGTTACCGCCGACCACCAAATACCATCGCCAAGACCCTTCAATCCTTTTCTAAACTGATCCGGGTTTTTTCGCCGTTCGATAAACCATATAATTAAGCCAAAAATAAAGATCACACCAAAAAGAAGAAAAATTGCCTGCAAAAACTGGGGCGAAAACAGGTTTCGAAGAAATACCACTATGCCATGATCTTTTTTTATTTTAAGTGCAATGGCCATTCCTGAAATGTAATAGGGTTGTGTAAAACTAAAACTTGTCAGTCGTTCGGAGGTAACCGTAAGGGGATTTATGCAAATTTGAATTTCCTCCAATTCGATGGCCCTGAGCATTTTGCCAAGGTCGTTGTATCGAACATATTCAAAATCAACCTTAAGTGAGGACGCAATTTTTTCCCATAAATCAACACTTACACCTGAATATTCAGTACCATTCGCTATTATAAATGGTGGCGAAGCCCTTAAACCTACTTTTACCTTCTTTTGTGCAATATCAGCCTGTGCTGTAATTTGAGCACTTATCAGGAGCAATGTAAAAGATAGAAGAAAAGCTTTGATAATTATTAACCTAAACATACCACGTAAAATTAATTGACACTGTTTTGAATTATTATTTAATCTACTTTCCTTCGCTCACAGAAAGACCCCTGGGCAATCCACAAAATCATCTGGTCAACTTCGTATAGCTCTGATCTCACCATAGGATCGTATTTTAGAAAAGTATCAAATTCCTCATCGTCAGTTTTAAAAGCAATGATAAAACCACCCTTTCCAGTCCCAAAATCACCATTTACAATTAATCCTCTTTTAAAATAATTTGCTTTTAAATAATTCAAATGTTTTTTAATCATCTTCTCAAGCTTTTTTCCTGATTCCAACGCAACATTTTTCGCGACAGGGACATACCGTATAAACTGATACTCGACCATATTGTAGGGTTCTTTAACCGGACAAATTCCTCCAACGCCCATTTCGAGCGGAAAAATCTCGGTTTTAAACCTAAGGGCTTTTACAGCTGGATCGGAATCCACAAGTTTTTGGGCATCTTCAAGGCTGGTGGCTACCACAATCTGAATTCCCCCGCCTCCATGAAAAGGCCCTGCCGCCAATAAGCGCATTGCCTTGGCGAGGCTGTCCATATTGACCCTGTGGGCAGCCTGAATGTTATTAACTTCCTCTTCGGAAATCTTTGGACGATCAGGGTTCGTGTTGAGGAAAACAAAATATTTACCAGAGGTGCTTTGCGAAAACACCATGGATGTAATTGTAAGCAAACTAAAAAGTATCAGTATCTTTTTCATCTGTATAATTTAAAATTCAATTGCCGGCAAAAATCGGTATTTGTTTTGGGATAAAAGGAAAATCAGGAAAAATTCTTTGAAAAAGCGGTACTACTGTGAATTTAGTGGAAAGTAAAATATTAAGCATGAGTAATAAAATAGACCTCTCAGTCCCCGAAGTGTCGGGGCAGGCTGCAAGTTCCTTCAAGGTGACATGGATTTGGGGGATTTGGGGGTGGGTGAAAGTGGGCGCTTCGCGCCCGTCTTGCTGCGAGACAGGGCTTTAATTTTCAAATAAAAGTCTTGCAGTAATTCTTGGTTTTGGAGAATTGAATTACCCCGGACTTCAGTCCGGGGTTTAAAAAGGGTTACCCTCTCTTCCGGGCTTTAGCCGAAGGCTCGCCTCGCGAAGTGGGCATTCCTTTGGAGAGCCCTAATTATAAAACAGTGACGAAAGTTATGGGGCTAAAGCCCGGAGAGTTCTTTTTTTTCTTGGCCACAGGCTAAAGCCTGTGGTAAGGCAAAATCATTATTTATTTGCTTTGCGCAGAATCAGTACTTTTGAAACCAGAATGGTAATTGATGTATGAAAGAAACATTTACAGATTTAGGAAACCTGAACGAACGACAAAAAGCAGCGGTTATAAGCGAGAGCAAACGCCTGCTTGTACTTGCCGGTGCAGGTTCGGGGAAAACCAAGACCCTGCTTCAAAAATTGATTTACCTCGTTGAAGAAAAACATGTAAACCCTGCCAACATCCTCGCCATAACTTTTACAAAGAACGCAGTGAACGAAATGATCGACAGGTTGATTCTGTCGGCGGAAGGGGATAACAGCTACGCTGATTTGTTGGCAGATAATAATAAAAGTTCAAAAGACCTAAATTACGAGAGGTATATCTATGCCCGCAACTTTAAATGGATCGGCAAGATAACTCTCAAAACTTTTCACGGGCTTTGCTACGGGATAATGAGGAATTTTGGCGTAAGTGAATTCGACAATCAATTCAGGGTAATTGGCGATTCGAAAAGCAAGTCAAATGACTACTCGCAGCATGTCGCAAGCGAAACCGTTTTTGAGATATTTCATAAAATACTGATCCAAAAATGTGAATCACGTGCCTTCATCCTCAATTTAAAAAGATATATTCTCGATTATTTTATCGACCAGATTCATATCCGGAAAAATACGGAAATAAATGCTTATCAGGGGAAATATTACACCTCCCTCAACAGGACCTTCGTAAGATCAAAATCGGAGCAATACATTGCTGACTGGCTTTTTAGGCATAATATCAAGTTCCAATACGAGCCGCAGGTAAACTTTCAGGATTTTAATTTTAAACCCGATTTTTACATACCCGAAGCCAACATTTATCTTGAACATGTGAGTAACAAAAGTTACCCCATGCTAAACAAAGAAAAACAATTTAAAATTTCAGGCAAACTCCTGGTAAAAACCTACGAGACCCAGACAAAAGACAGCGCCATATTCAACCTGGTGCTGGAAAGGATCATCAAAAACAGGCTACCGGCAAATTATGATTATAGTGCCGCGATATCATTTGAAGAGGAGTTTAAGCTCTACCACAAAGAAATTAAAGATTTTCTGCGGCAAATCATTCGCGTTACCGATATGATAAAAACAGAAAACGAAGACACGGCCAAAGTGCTGAATAAATCTCAAAAAGACCAGCATGAGCGGATCAGAGATTTTTACAAACTGGCAATCCCGATAATTGATGAGTACAAAAATTATTGTACAAACAAATCCTACCTCGACTTTAATGATATGATTTCGCGGACGATCTCTCTGTTCCAAAATCACAAAGAAATTGCCGAAAAATTTAAAAAGAAATACCAGTATATTTTGGTGGATGAGTTTCAGGATGTGAATAATTTGCAGGTGGAATTGATTAAACTTTTGCTCACACCAAAAAACCAGTTGTTTTGCGTTGGCGATGATTGGCAGAGTATTTATGGTTTTAGGGGATCGAATGTTGATTTCATAATTAATTTCAAAAAATATTTTAGGAATGCTGAAATCATCAAACTGAACATGAATTACCGAAGTACCGAAAATATTGTTGGTGCCAGCAACGAAGTAATCAAGTACAACAAGTTTAAGGTTGAAAAAGAACTACGATCTTTTAAAAAATCGGATAGTAAAATTCACATCTACAGTGGCAAGGACGAGGACGACAACCTGAACTTCGTGGTTGAACAGGTAAAGATGTTGCAACAGCAAAGAAATTATACCCGCGATGACATACTTTTCCTTTATCGTCGCAGTAAAATGTACCACCCCTATTTTGAGCGCTTCAAGGCTGAAGGTATTTTTGTTTCGGGCAAAACCATTCACGGGGCAAAAGGCCTGGAGGCCAAAGCAGTTTTTATTATCGGGCTCACCGAAGGCTATGGAGGTTTTCCTGATATTTGGATGGAGGACAGGATTTACCAGGTTATCAAGCCCTCGAAGCACGATCTTTTGCTGGAAGAGGAGCGGCGTTTGTTTTATGTTGCCATCACCCGGGTGCGTGAGGATCTTTACCTTATCACTGAAAAGGGCAACGAATCGAGCTTCTTACAGGAAATCCCCGATAACTTTACCCGAAGAACCAGCATTCCTTTTAAAACTGTGATTGAAGAAATAAAACAATGCAAAAAATGCAAGCTGATGCTTGATAAAGATTACAAGTTTTGCCCCTACTGTGGCCATAAACAATAATACTACGCAATTGTCATGAAATAACGTGACTCATTGCAACAGATGTCTCTCCGCCGGCTGGCGGATTGACATGACAGTACCTGTATCAGAGGTTTGGTTGGGGAAGGGTATTGAAAGCGGCGTTGCCGCTTTCAATACCCTTCCCCAACCAAACGACCCGCATTGCCCTGTCATTCCGAGAGTTTACCCAAAAATTTTTGGCATAATGAGGAAATGACATTAGGGAATAGATTTCTCCTGCCGCACGTGCGGCATCGAAGGATTTCTCCTGCCGAACGCACGGCATACAAATGACAACTATTTGTAAGGTGTTAAAAAACAGACCTCTCAGTCCCCGAAGTGTCGGGGCAGGCTGCAAGCTCCTTCGAGGTGACTCCGTTACCGTTGTGGTTGTGGGAGGAAGGGAATCGGGCGCTACGCGCCCGATTCCCTTCCTCCCAAATTAACGCATGGTCAGGGTCATTTCGACCAAAAAACGCAGCAAAGCGGAGTTTTGCCGGGAGAAATCTATTCAATTGTCATTTCACTTTGAGGCTCCTTTTTTCAGCGGCTTGGAACTCGAAATGACAGAACCCCCGGCTGTGAATGGGGTGGGTGAAAGTGGGCGCTTTGCGCCCACTTTCACCCACCCCCAAACCCTCCAAAGCCCTGTCACCTCGAGTCAAAAGACCAAATAAATTTGGCGCGCATAGTGATATTACAAGTTTGAATAGATTTCTCCCTGCGGTCGAAAAGACAGGGCTTCACACAGAGTTGTATGGGGAGAGGAACATCGGGCGCTCCGCGCCCGATGTTCCTCTCCCCCCCAACTACATTACAGCCCTGTCTTTTCGAAGGAGCGAAGCAGCCTGCCCCGACCATTCGGGAACTGAGACCCGTTTCGCAGCGAGGCGAGCAAGGCGGGGGTCTGTCCTGCAAAGTGTTCTCCTGATCCCAACAAATACTTGTCATTATTATAGGCCAAGCGGCGGAGAGAAATCCATCTGTAACCATCACCCTGATCCGGATTGAAAGTCACCCGGTAAATGACATTTGAACAACTTTAAGCGTTTTCCTCATTCGGTAATTCTGCAGAAAAAAATTCACCGGGTGAGTCAATGCACAAATAAAATAAGCGCCTAAAAATCAGTATTTGGGTTTGACTAATCAAAGTTCAGTTGTTTATATCCAAAAAAAATTGTTTTTTTGATGTAATAATTTAACCTGATTAATTCACAAATTCGTTGAATTTGTGAATTAATCACCAAAGGCCGAAAATATTTTAAATAAATATTTTCGAGGGTTAACCCTCGAATTTTCGCAGGAAATTCGGCTCTGTCGGCTTTTTAGCCAGCAGAGTGAAAAATTCATGAATTTTTCAGGTTAAAATTTCTTCCACATTAAAATTGAACTCAATTGAAGGAGAATAGCAAACAAAACGGAAATTTAAATATCCCAATTCCTGATTCAGCATTTAACCTGGAAACCCTAAGCCTGGCAAACGACTACGAAGGCGAGGTAGTGGCCACACTTATTTCGGCGAAAGCCAACACCGGGAAAAGAAAAAGTGTGCTCTATTTACATGGATATGTTGACTATTTTTTTCATCCCCACCTTGCCGAAAATTTCTTGGCTAATGGTTTCGATTTTTACGCGCTTGATTTGCGAAAACATGGCCGCTCCCTCCTGCCCCATCAGCGCCCGAATTTTTGTAAAGACCTCGGTGAATATTTTGAAGAAATTTCGATTGCTGTGCGCAAAATTTACCGGGATGGAAACGGACAGGTATTTTTACTTGGCCACTCCACCGGAGGACTTACTGCTGCGTTGTACATGAATTTCGGGCAGGAAAAAAATCTTATAAGCGGTTTAATCCTTAATTCACCATTTCTGGATTTTAATTTAAGTGGATTTCAAAAATCCCTTTCACTACCCATAGCCCGACTTATGGCAGCGGCTTTTCCTTTTTCGAAAGTAAACGGAACTATACCCAGGGCTTATGGCCAGAGCCTTCACAAAGATTATAATGGTGAGTGGGACTACAACCTCGATTGGAAACCTGTGGATGGCTTTTCGACTTACTTTGCATGGATTGTTGCAACACACAAAGCCCATCAAAAGCTCAAAAATTCTACTATTGAAATTCCTGTTTTGGTGCTACATTCCTCCAAATCACTCAAACTTTCAAAATTTAAAGAAGAAGCTGCCCATGCCGACCTCATTTTGAATTTTGAAGATATAAAACGGCTTGGGCCGAAACTTGGAAAAAATGTAACACTTGCCGAAATTAAAAATGCAGTGCATGATGTGTTTCTATCCAAAAAAGAAGTGAGGGGAAAAGCTTATGATGTGATGTTTAATTGGTTGAATAATTCGGATTACTTTTAATGCCGGGCTTTGCCCGAGCCCAGGATTCACGAATCCCGGATTTGCAACATCCCTGCCTCGCCTTAACAAAAGCCTACGCTGGCGGCAAGGCGGGCTCGAAAAATTACGAAAATTAAAAATTTTCTATTTTTCGGGGCTTTTAACTTTTAACTCTTTACTCAGGGTGCGGTAAGCAATTTAGATAGATTCATCATTTTTTTTTGATTAACATTTGCTTATTGGGATTTATGAGTTGCACGGATTTACCCGAAGGGATGCCAATGGCACAAATCTGCGCATGCGGGGTATTTAGGGCTTGTGAAAAACACAAAACCATATTGTTAGATTTAATATTCCGGCGGGCTGCACCTTTGTACCAGGGTTGCGATCCCATAACCGTCAAGCTAAGGATGATATCATTCACTTGCTTGGTTAAAGATTACTGAAAAAGAACCTGGTACAGCCTGTCCCGCCCATGCGGGAGGTTTCGATATTGTAGAAAATGCCAAAGGGTTTGCGCGAAGCCCACCGCCAAAACGATGAGATAATAGAAAAATGGTACCGTAGTACGCCATTTACCAGCGATGAAGAACGTTTGGAGTATTTGTTTAAATTGTACAAAAAAATGATAGCGGAGGAGAAAGAGCAAGGCACTTTGTTTGCCAAAGAAAACCTGCCTGCCGGCAAGGCAGGGAAAAAACGCGGGAAATAATTGTTAATGATTAATGGTTAATGATGAAATAAAAAGGAGCAATTATGAGGAGTCAAAAGAGTAAAAAAAATAAAGTTGAGGGTAGCGAAATAACTATTATCTCTACAAAAGAGAAAGACTACATCTCCTTAACAGATATGGTTCGTGATATTGAAAACGGCCTGGTACTTATTGAAAAATGGTTAAGGAATAAAAACACGATTGAGTTTCTCGGCATTTGGGAGGAAATCTATAATCCTAATTTTAATTCCCCCGAATTCGGGGGAATTAAAAACCAAGCGGGCTTAAATCGTTTTGCACTTTCGGTTAAACAGTGGATAGCAAAAACAAATGCTATTGGAATTATTGCGAAAGCAGGACGATATGGTGGTACTTATGCTCATAAAGATATTGCATTTGAATTTGCATCTTGGATTTCGCCAAAATTTAAGATATTCTTAATCAAAGAATTTCAACGCCTTAAAGATGAAGAACAAAAACAATTAGGCTGGGATATAAAACGCAATCTTACTAAGATTAACTATCGCATTCACACCGATGCCATCAAAGAAAATTTAATTCCTGAGAGTTTAAGTAAAAGCCAAATCAGTTTTGTGTATGCTTCAGAGGCTGATGTTTTGAATGTGGCTCTTTTTGGTAAAACAGCAAAGCAATAGAGAGAAGATAATCCAAAAGAAAAAGGAAATATTAGAGATTTTGCTAATGTGGCACAATTGGTTTGTTTGGTAAATCTTGAAAATTTAAACGCACATTTCGTCAAAGAAAATATTAGTCAAGCTGAAAGATTGCAAAAGCTAAATGAAGTTGCGATAGAGCAGATGAAAATCCTTACTATGGAATCTGTTGATTCCATAAAGAAATTAAAGCCATGAGCAAGGAAAACGAGATAAAAAAATGACGGTGTACAGAATGGCAGATAGCAGCATTCTATCAACGGCAGGAGCAAAACGTAACAGAAGGTATAATTTGTCCAAAAAAAAAATAAATCAGAAATAAAATAAAAAACAAAATGCTTTAAATAGTTGATATTCAAATGAAAATACATACTCAGTTCTTTTTTACCTAAAAATAAAACAGAAAAACATCATGCCCAACATCGTAAATGTAAAATACTAACAAACCGGACAAAGCAAAAGCAAGAAGTAATGGACGAAAAACAGCAAATTCTTATTTATCAAAATGCAGATGGTAATATCAAGCTTGATGTTCAATTGCAAGATGAAAGCGTTTGGCTTACACAAGAGCAAATGGCTCAATTATTTGGCAAAGCTAAATCTACCATTAGTGAGCATACAAAAAATATTTTCCTCGAAAACGAATTAGAGAAAAGTTCAACTGTTCGGAATTTCCGAACAGTTCGATTTGAAGGAAATCGCGAAATAGAACGAGATTTAGAACATTACAACCTTGATGTAGTAATTTCGGTGGGCTACCGGGTAAAATCGCCACAAGGCACACAGTTTAGAATTTGGGCCACAAAACGCATTCACGAATACATTGTAAAAGGTTTTACAATAGACGATGACCGCCTGAAACAAGAGGGCGCACGAAGCCGCTATTTTGAAGAACTGTTGCAACGCGTTAGGGATATTCGTAGCAGCGAACGAAATTTTTATCAAAAAGTAACTGATATTTATACCACCAGTATCGACTACAAAAAAGATGAAAAACTAACAAAATTGTTTTTTGCCACCGTCCAAAACAAAATGCACTTTGCCATTCACGGACAAACGGCAGCCGAGATGATAAACACCAGAGCAGATGCCAACAAACCATTTTTGGGACTCACAAACTTTAAAGGAAATTATATTACCCAACGAGATATTGCTATTGCAAAAAATTACCTTTCCGAAGATGAACTAAAACAACTGAACCTTGTGGTTTCAATGTATTTAGATTTTGCAGAGCTGCAAGCCACCAATGGCCGATTGATGAAAATGCAGGATTGGATACAAAAATTGGATGATTTTTTAAAAATAAGCGAAAAAGAATTATTGAAAAATGCAGGAACAATTAGCCATAAAACGGCTATTGAAAAAGCAAGCCTGGAATATGAAAAATACCGAAAAACAGAGGATAAAAAATATATTTCTGATTTCGACCGTGAAATGAAGCTATTGGAGAAAAAGATGAAGAAAAAATGATATGCCCAAATTTTTATTTGATGGTTATTTGATAGAATACTTATTATGGAAAATATATTACACCAATTATTGAACTCAGATGCAGAAACCGAAATTTTGGAATTTAAAGAGGCAAAAAACCAATACGATAGAAATAAGCTGGGTAAGTATTTCCCGTTACCTGATTATGATTTATCCAATAATAAAGTAAAAGTTCAAATTATTGGAAAGGTAGTAGATGTAAACTACGCACGCAAGCTTGCACAGTCAAAAGACCTGAACCTTGAAGAAATAATTCTTTTAGACAAAGTGGCAAAACATAAACTATTAACAGATTTAGAGATTAAAGAATTAAATAAAAAGAAATTAATTGAAGGTCGTAAACCTAATTTTCATATTTCGTCAAATATTGCAAAACTTACCGGAGAAAAAGAAGATTACATTAAATTAAAAGGTTTTAATTAAAGTTATTATACCGATTTAATAATAGAGTATTTAAGAAAGTTTAATCAGGCATCACGCTCTGATTTTAAAGAATTACTTTTTGATAAATTACCGGATGTTCTTTCAGACATGCAGAAAGAATTTAAAATTAAAAACCTTTTACAAAAAATGAAGGGGAATAATGTCATTAAATTGAATAAAGACAGAAAATGGTCTTTAGACGAAATTTAGACGAGAAAAATTAATGCAGTTTCATATTTAGTTCACAGTCTGATGCTTGCAGGTTTTAGCACGCGGCACTTTAGACATTTTTTAGACGAACGTTAGACATAAATAAGACATTTAAACGCAAAAGAGGATGCCCCAATATAGCAAACGTACAATACAAACAAACCGGACAAAGCATAAGCACCAATGCATACGGAATGCGTGAAATGCAAGAGCGTGCTTTTGAATATAAAGATGCACAGTATTTATTAATTAAGTCTCCGCCTGCTTCGGGTAAGTCTCGTGCTTTAATGTTTATCGGTTTAGATAAGCTGGTAAATGAAGATTTCATCGAGAAGTTTAGCAATATTACAAACGAGGATGAAGAAGTTGGATATATCTATGTTCTGAAATCCTTAAGTAAAGACGAACGAATTACATCAATACCTTACCTTTTCAAAATTGGCTATTCAAAAACAGAAGTTGAAGAAAGAATAAAAAATGCAGAAAAGAAGCCGACTTATTTAATGGCTCCGGTCAGGATACAAGGAGCTTGGAAATGTTTTAATATGAATCCCCAGAAATTAGAGCAATTGCTTCATAATTTCTTTGGAAACTCGTGTTTAGAAATTGATGTATTTGACGAAAAAGGAAAAAGACATACACCAAGGGAATGGTTTATAGCACCGATAGAAGTTATTGAACAAGCCATAGAATTGATAATAAATGGAAAGATTGTAAATTATAAATTTGATGCTGAAAATATGACAATAATTGGGAAATAGCTAAAGCACCATTAAAATAAACCATATTTAAAAATTAGAAAATTATTACAATGAAAAACGAAACTCAAAAATTTGTAATCCGGGTGCGGTAAGCAATTCATCGATAGATTCATTCATCGTTTTTCCTTGATTAACTTTTTCTTTTTAGGATTTATGATTTGCACGGATTTAAAATCCACACATGCGGACTCCTTTGGAGAAAATTTTCTATTTTTAGGGGCTTTTAATGCCGGGATTGAGTTTAAAACGATATAAGCGATGGAAAAGGGTGATATTTTAATCTATCAGAATCAGGACGGGAATATTAAAATTGATGTTCGATTAGAGCAGGATACTGTATGGCTAACACAGTCGCAACTATGCGAATTATTCGATAAATCAAAAGCAACTGTAAGCGGGCATATTAAACATATTTTTGATGAGGGTGAGTTAGTCGAAGATTCAGTTGTTCGGAAATTCCGAACAACTGCTCAGGATGGCAAATCATATAATACAAATTTTTACAACCTCGATGTAATTATTTCGGTAGGCTATCGTGTAAAGTCCCAGCAAGGTACTCAATTTCGTATTTGGGCTACACAACGTTTAAAAGAATACATCATTAAGGGTTTTGCCTTAAACGATGATAGGTTTAAGTCGGGCAATTCAATGAATTATTTCAATGAGTTGCAGGAACGTATTCGTGAAATTCGATTGTCAGAACGCTTTTTCTACCAAAAAATTAAAGATATTTACACCACAAGTATTGATTACAACCCCAAAGACGAAGCAACAATTAAGTTCTTCAAAACAGTTCAAAATAAATTGCTTTGGGCCATCAGTCAAAAAACGGCAGCCGAATTAATTTATAAAAGAGTAGATGCAGAATTACCACTTTTAGGCATGCAATCTTATGACAAAGAAAATACCCAATCAATAAAAAAGGGAGAAGTAAGTATTGCTAAAAACTATTTCAAAAAGAACAAAGCATGAAGGAAATTGAAGCGGATATCAAAAAATTAAAGAAGAAGAAATGAAATTAACATTCGAGTCCAACCTGCAATTTCAACAAAATGCCATAAAATCGATAACAGATTTATCAGAAAGTCAGCAACAGAAAACTTACACAACATGACAAGTCAAATTTTAAAAACAATACGCACGCAACTCAGCGAACTTTCAAGGGCATCTTCATCATCAAACCTTATTTTTCGCCAGGGGCAAAACCTTTACCTTAACGGGCAATGCACGCAGTTGTCGGCTTCTGAAAATCAATTTGAATTTTCGGTGAATGATAAATATGGAGATTACTTTGTTAAAATTGAGGTGGCTGAAGAAGCGGCTAATTATGGAAAGGAAAACGAATATGAGTGAACCACAAAAAATACCAAACTTTGTTATTTTCCAAACCCAAAAAGGAAAAGTAAATATTGAAGTTTATTTTCAGAACGATACCTTGTGGCTTACTCAAAAATTAATGAGCCAACTGTTCGAAAAAGGCAGAAGTACGATTACCGAGCATCTGAAAAATATATTTTCGAGTGGAGAATTAGACGAAGATTCAGTATGTCGGGATTTCCGACATACTGCCGAAGATGGGAAATCATATCAAACCAAATATTATAATTTAAGGGTGGTTACAGCAGTTGGCTATCGGGTAAACTCCGAGCGAGCTACCGAATTCAGAAAATGGGCTACCGAAATTTTGCACGAATACATCATCAAAGGCTTCGCCATGGACGATGAGCGTTTAAAACAAATGAAACATTTTGGCAAAGACTATTTCGAGGAAATGTTGGAGCGTATCAGGGAAATACGTTTGAGCGAAAGAAGGTTCTATCAGAAGATAACAGATATTTATGCCCTGTCAGCCGATTATAATAAAGACGCATTTGTTACCAAAGAGTTTTTTGCCACCACACAGAATAAAATGCACTGGGCAATACAAGGAAAAACGGCTGCCGAAATTATTTATACCGAAGCCGATGCCACTAAAATATTCATGGGACTAAAATCATGGAAAAATGCACCTGTTGGGAAAATCATAAAATCGGATGTGAGTATTGCCAAAAACTATTTAGAAAAAAAACATCTTGAACAACTGCAAAGAATTGTAACGGCTTATTTAGATTTGGCTGAAAACAGAGCCAACAGGGGAATTGTAATGAATATGAAAGATTGGGTGGTATTTCTGGATAAGTTTCTGGAATTATCTGATTATCCAATTTTGTTAAACAAAGGAAAAGTTTCGGCATTAGAGGCAAAATTGAAAGCCGAGGGCGAATATGACATTTTCAGAATAGAACAGGACAAAAACTATATCTCCGATTTTGATGAAGTTATAAAAAGACTTCCAGGTTCAAAAGAGAATACCGATGAGTAAAACGACCAACTCAAAAGAGAGTGGTTTAGAGCAGCACATTACAGATTATTTGGTTGCAGAAAATAAATATGTTTTGCGAAAAGGTGTAACCGATGGTTTTACCGATACTAAATTGCGTTTGTTTTATGATAAGCCTGTTTCTCATTACAACAGCAAATCATGGCACACAGCCGGTTAGCGTTCGTTTTGAAAAATGATCCCGATAGCTATCGGAAAAAAATTAAACATACGAAACACTAAATACCTTCGTGCAAGTGAACGGCTGCGAGCTATATTTGCGGAATGTTGGGCACAATTTAAATGAACAAATACAAATGAATAAGAAAATCGGACTTAAAGAAGCAATATCTATAGGAATTGGAGGAATGGTAGGTGGTGGAATTTTGCAGTCCTTGGACTAGCAGTGTCACTTGCAAAAGGGGGGACTCCTATTGCTTTTTTATTTGCTGGAATTTTAGCTTTAATCACTTCATACAGTTATGTTAACCTATCAAAATCATATCCAGACAGGGGTGGAACAGTAAAATTTATCAATCAAGGTTTTGGTAAAACAGTGTTTAGTGGAGCAATTAGCAATCTTTTATGGGTAAGTTATATCATAATGCTTTCACTTTATGCTTCTGCTTTTGGTTCTTATGCTCCCAATTTATTGGAATTAACACATAATAAAACCATCGATTTTCACATCTATGCTAGTGCCATAATTGTTTTGGCAACATTTATAAACTATTATAGTATTGCTGTTGTAGGGAAAATAGAATCGTATGCTGTTATTATCAAGTTAGTAATTCTAATCGCATTTATTTTCATTGGAGTTTATGGATTAATTGGAAACCCAAATATAAACCAAATGGCAATTTCGAATTGGGAACCACCTATCAAATTATTTGCCGGTGGAATGGTTATTTTTGTAGCTTATGAAGGCTTTGAATTAATTGCTAATGCTGCACCTGATATTATCAATCCTAAAAAGAATATTCCCCGGGCTTATTATATTTCTGTAATTTTTGTCATTATACTTTACATAATTATAGCAATAGTAACTTTAGGGTCACTACCATTATCTAAAATAGCGATAGCACAAGATTATGTTTTAGCAGAAGCCGCCAAACCTATGCTGGGAACAATTGGTTTTTCAATTATTACCATTGCTGCATTGATTTCAACATTTTCTGCAATAAATGCTTCATTATTGGGTGGCAGTAGGGTAAATTATGAAATAGCAGAAGATGACGAACTACCCCACCACTTTCTGGCGAAACTTTGGAATCAACCAATCGGATTAATGATTACAGCAGTGGCAACATTAGTTTTAGTAAATATTCTTGATTTAGAAAGTATCTCAACATCTGGAAGTGTTGGTTTTTTACTCATTTTTGGTATTGTAAACTTTGTGGGATATAAGTTATCAAACAATACAGGTAGTAATAAATTAATTCCGCTAATTGGGTTTGTGCTGTGTATGATTGCATCGATAATTTTAATTAACCAACAATACAAAACGAATATAACTGGCGTAATTGTTTCAGTTGCGATTATTGGATTTTGCTTTTTAGCCGAATGGGTTTATAAAAAAACAGAAAAAAGATGAATGAAAAACAATGGCTAACAACAAAAATTACTAAACAAAGTAATGTAATTGAAAAATAAACGAATATTTAGTATTTTTGTAAACAACAGACATTTAAACCAATAAGATTAAGATGAGTACGCTCGAACTTAAGAATATTTTGATTCATCAAATATCATCGATAAACGATGAATCATTCCTTAATGCCATCCGCAAAATTATTGATACCAAAACTGAATCAACTATTTACAAAACATCTGCTGAACAAAAAGAGAAAATAGCAGAAGGAATAAACCAAATTGAGAGCGGAGATTATTTTACAGATGAACAAATTGAATCTGAAATAAATAAATGGTTAGAAGAAAAGTAATTTGGGATTCAAGACAAAACCCTGAGAAACTAAACATTACTTAACAACAACTTTTGCTAAAAATAACCCTGCTTTCCCGGATTTGTGCCATTGGCCTGCCTTCGGGTTAATCCGGGTGGGGTAAGCAATTCATGGATAAATTCATTCATCGTTTTTCCTTGATTAACTTTTGCTTATTGGGATTTATGAGTTGCACGGATTTTAAATCCGCGCATGCGGGCTTCTTTGGAGAAAATTTTCTATTTTTAGGGGCTTTTAACTTTTAACAATTAACTAATAACGATTAATGCCGAGCTTCGCTCGAGCACCCTCGAAAAATTACGAAAATTAAAAATTTTCTATTTTTCGGGGCTTCTCAACTTTTCAAGATAGCCAACAGAAAACTTACACAACATGACAAGTCAAATTTTAAAAACAATACGCACGCAACTCAGCGAACTTTCAAGGGCATCTTCATCATCAAACCTTATTTTTCGCCAGGGGCAAAACCTTTACCTTAACGGGCAGTGCACGCAGTTGTCGGCTTCTGAAAATCAATTTGAATTTTCGGTTAATGATAAATATGGAGATTACTTTGTTAAAATTGATTTGGCTGACAAATTGAATGCTTCTTGTGAATGTAAAGCGGGAAATATATGCAGACACAGCGCTGCTGCCCTAATGCAAATAAACGAACTCATTAAACTTGACGAGGAAAATTTACCGCCCGCCGGCATTAAATACACACGCAGTGGCATGATAAAACGGGTGGTGGATGAACGTATCGACAAAGCCCTCCATGCAAATTACAATATTCAATACGCCGATAATTTGTATGGTGAGCATTTATTGACCAACGAACGTGGAATTTTGTACAACCTTACCTTTAGGGATATTGAGCGTAAGCACGGCTACTGTTCGTGCCCCGATTACAAAACAAACAAGTTGGGCACCTGCAAACATCTTATTTATGCATTCAACAAGTTTTTGAAAACCAATGATTCCTGGAAAGAAAACCTGCCAAAGTATCCCTTTATCGAGATATTCTTAAATCCATTCCGCGATTATAAAATAAGTTGGTTTTACCCCGAAAAAATTGTTGGAGAAGTTGCTGAACTTTTTTACAGGTATTTTGGCAATAAAAATTTCATCGAAGATGATCAGGCTGAAACCCTGATTGGTCTTTTCAACAACATCGATAGGCACAAACAAATATTGGTACGCCCCGAGGTGTATGAAAAAGTGGAGAAAATCTCCGAGATGAATACATTGAAAAGACTTGAAAAAAACAAAACGCTTGATTTCTCCTCGTTGGGGATTAAATTACTTCAATTTCAGAAAGAAGGTGTAACTTTTGCCACCTTTAAAAAAGGCAGCATAATTGCCGATGAACTTGGTCTTGGAAACATGCTACAGGCCATAGCTACTGCCATTTTGAAAAAAGAGATTTTCGGATTTACAAAAACGTTGATTATTTGCCCGGCCACATTAAAAAGCCATTGGAAAGAGGAAATTGAATCGAACACCCAAGCTGGGGCGGTAATTGTGGAAGGCAACGCTGAGGAAAGAGAAAAAAGCTACCTGTCGGAAGAAGAATTTTTTAAAATTATAAGTTATGAAACCCTGATGCGCGACAAGGGGATTTTAACCCAGTTGCCGGTTGATTTCTTAATAATTGACGAAGCACAGCGCATTCGCAATTATGCCTCCCGAACCTACTCGGTAATAAAGTCGATACCTCGTAAACATGCCCTGGTACTCACCGACACACCCATCGAATCTGAACTCATCGATCTTTACTCCATTGTTTTATTTATTGATTCCGATTTATTATCGCCACTTTGGGAATTTTCCTTTCAGCATTGCTACTTCGATTCGCAGTCGAAAAATACGATTGTGGGCTATTACAATTTAAGCGAATTAAAAGAAAAATTATCGACTGTGCTTATCCGACGCGAGCGAAAGGAAGTAATAAAACAATTGCCAAACATAAGCCAGATAACTGTACCGGTAAAACTGGCCGTTTATCAAAAAAAACTTCACATCAGGTATGCCCGTGAAATTCTTAAGCTTTACCACGGCAAGATTATCAGCTCGTTCGATATGCAGAAATCACTGCTCCTGATTAAAAAAATGAGGATGCTTACCGATTCGACATTCCTGGTTGATGATGCAACAAATATTTCGCCTAAGCTCGACGAACTCAAACACATTTTAAATTACAAGTTGCACATTAAAAAAAATATGCGGAAAGTACTCATCTACACCGAATGGGATAAAATGATAAATATTATTTCGCGCATGTTAAGGCTCAACAAAATCAACTATATAGAAGCAAGTGAAAAATTAGATATCGAAGATCAGCAAAAAGTTTACAAGCAATTTGAAGAAGACGAACAATGCAGGGTTTTTCTGTGTACAGAAAGTGTAGGCCCCAACATCAATATTTCAGCCATCGATACCATTATAAATATGGAAGTACCCCGAGGCAGTAATCAAAAAAATCTACGGCTGGGAAGTATTGAAGAACTTGGAAAAAGAAAAAATAACTTAACCATCATAAATTTGATAGCTGAAAACTCCATAGAAGCAAAAATGGCAGAAGGTACTGAACTGGAAGAAGACCTGGTAAACAAGCTTTTGCATCCCGGAAAAAATGATTCTGTTGTAGAACTCTCGGGTATGATGCAGGAAAAATACATTGCCGCGATAAGAGATTCGATCGAAAAAATGATCCTTTCGGAAGATTCAACAGAAGCAAACCCTGTTGAGTCAGGTGGCCAAATGAAACTTAACTTCACCGAAGAAGAGGAAGTGGATTTTACAATTACTGATGAGACAGGCACTGACAAACAAAAAATCGAAACTACTCCAGCCACCCAAACTACCGAAATTGGAAGGATTGACAACAGGGAGATGGAAGATGTTTTGAAGAGTGGTGCAAATTTTTTATCGCAGCTCTTAAAAATAAGTACAGGGCAAGTTATCAAGCTTGAAGAAGATAAGCTAAGCTTTGATCCTGAATCAGGAGAGATTACTTTGAAATTCAAAGTTCCTCGGCGATAGATTGAGTACAGATTGTGATAATTAATTTGATAACTAATATTTTACATTAACTTTGATTCGACTTAACTTAACCAATATTGATAACTTTTTATAAATATCCCCTATCTCTAATTCTTTTGGCAGTAATGTATTTACCCTTTATTGCTCATTCACAATCTTCAGGTACCTATTTGGACAACCCTGTTTTCCAGAGGCTCAACGATGATGACGGACTTTCGCAGGGAACAATAAATGCAATAGCTCAGGACGAAAAAGGTTTTATTTGGATTGGTACAAACGATGGTTTGAACAGGTATGATGGCTATGAATTTATTGTATTTAAAAACGACCTCAACGACTCAACTACAATCACTTCAAACTCTATTACCGACATATTGATAGATGAAAACGGGATTTTTTGGATTGGTACTGATAAAGGGCTCAATAAATTTAACCCTGCAACCGGAAGGTTTAATTTCGTTAAAAACACACTGGAAGACCATAATACTTCAATCACTTCCCTGGCATTCGATAAGGATAAACAATTATGGATCGGGACAAGAAACTCCGGATTAATAAGATTAAACACCTCAACTTATGAGTTTGAGGTGTATTACGCCGAACCCTCGAATCAAGAATCTCTTCCGTCAAATTCTATCCTAAAGCTATATAATGATTCCAAAAACAGGCTTTGGGCAGGTTTCCAAAATGGTGATATATGTTATTTCAACACAATTTTAAAGTCCTTTATCACCATAAAAGATTATTACTTTACACCAAATGAAAAAACCCTCAACCAGGTAACGGGGTTTATCGAAGATGAAAAAAATAATTTGTGGATTTCTACCTTCGGCAATTCTTTGCTGTATCTGAATACCAGAACAATGAAACTAAGCCAGGCAAACAGAACACTCACCCCCGGTAACGATATCCCGTACGTTTTAACCTCGGTAGAAATATCCGGTGATAGCCTTTTATGGCTGGGTTCGGATATGAACGGATTGGTATTATTTAATCTTAACAGTGAAACTATAATATATTTTTCTGCCGGAAAAGGCAAATCAAATATTTCATATCGAACCGTTAAAAGCCTCTTCTTCGACAAGGATAAAAACCTATGGATTGGAACCAATGGAAAGGGGTTAAATATTTTAAGTCCTTATACCATCAACTTTTCTACAATAAGCCAATCTACACCTAATGATATGACTTTAAAGTTTTCAAGTGTAAGGAGTATCCTCGAGGAAAACGATTCCATTTTATGGGTTGGCGGTTATAGCGGCTTGCAAAAATTTAATCTGCACCAAAACAAGACTGAAGAATTTTACGATATTATTCCCTACACTTTATGCATTGATAAGAAAAATAGTAATCTTTTGTGGATTGGAACCGAAGGTTCGGGGATATATATTCTTAATAAAAAGAGCAAAAACCTCAGCCACCTACCATCATGGTATCAATTAGATTCGACAAAGGGTATTAGTTTTATTTTCGAGGCAATGATCATTTACAAAATTGTTAATCTGGATGAAAAGAAAATGCTTATTGGCACAAACATGGGGCTCCATGTTTTGAACAAAGAAACACTAAACTATGATTTCTATAATCATTTTAATACAGGTCAACCATTAATATTGGAGGAAAAGGTAAACACAATTTTTATCGACAGTAAAAAAAGAGTATTGATAGGAACAATGACGGGCGGCTTTGCACAATACCATCCTGATATGGATTCTATTACGCTCATTGATTTAAATAATCAAACAAATTTCAGTTTAAATATTGATAGGATAAATTGCATATTTGAAGATAGCAAAAATAATTTCTGGCTTGGCACAGGCTCCGGCCTCGTATCTCTCGATGAAAGTATGAATATTATAGGTCGTTACAGCGAGGCTAATGGATTACCCAACAACATGGTTTATGGAATTTTGGAAGACATATCAGGGCATTTATGGTTGAGTACCAACATGGGTATTTCCCAGTTTGATATGGATACACACAAAGTAAACAGCTTCAACAAAAATGACGGATTACCCTCAAACGAATTTAACAGTTCGGCATATTTTAAAGGGAACAATAACAGATTTTACTTTGGCGGGGTTGATGGCGTGCTATATTTTAATCCACAAAATATTGTAACAAAAACAGTTCCATACCAGGCAGTAATTTGCGAAGCGATTATAGTGGATAAAAAAAGCAAAAGCGATTTTACTTTGCCCTATATCGACCGAATTACACTACAACCTGATCAGGATATTTTGCGCATCAAATTTTCATCACTCCAGTATGATGGATTAAAAAAAAGCAATTTTGCTTTCAGGTTTAACACCAATGATGACAATTGGGTGAACCTGGGCACCGAAAGAAATATCACGCTGTCGTTGCAAGATCCCGGGCAGTATATTTTAGAAATCATTGCCGACAATGGAAACGGTGTATGGACATCCAATCCCGCTAAAATATCAATAAATGTATTGCCCGAGTATAATCAAACTACATGGTTCATGGCATTTTTGATAATTTCGATTGGTGCCTTAATTTTTCTATTTTACCTTTACAGGGTTAATATGATAAAAGGTCATCAAATTAAGCTTGAAAAATTAGTTAACCAAAGGACAAAAGAATTAAAATATGCAAACAAGGAACTTGAATCGGCCAATGCAGCCAAAAACAAATTCTTCTCCATCATCGCCCATGACCTGAAAAGCCCTTTTAATTCGATGATTGGATTTAGTAATATTCTTGTTGATGACTGGAAAAACCTCGATGAAAAAGAAAAGTTGGAAATAATTAACATGGTTAAATCCACCACCGAAGATACCTATCAACTTTTGGTAAACTTGTTGGAATGGTCGAGGGTGCAGGAAAAACATTTGGAGTACATGCCCAATCAGATAAATTTGTCGGATTTGGTAAAAGCATCTGCAAAACAAATAAATGCAGATGCCTTCCTGAAAAATATCCGGATTTCAATCGGTATAAATCCAAAATTAGAAATCTTTGCAGATACAAACATGCTCAATACCGTGTTGAGAAACTTGATTTCAAATGCCATAAAATTCACTCCGAAAAATGGCTGGATTACAATAAAGGCCACCGAACACAAGCACGAAGTCGAATGTTGCGTTATCGATTCGGGGATAGGCATGACAAAAGAAGAGTCCGAAAAACTCTTTAAGTTGCAATACCGTGATTCATCTATAGGAACCGAGGGTGAAACCGGAACAGGCCTGGGATTGGTATTAAGCCACGAGTTTGTAAAAAAACACAAGGGAACTTTCACAGTGCTGAGCGAACCCGGCAAAGGAAGTTCATTTTGCTTTACCATCCCAAAACAACAACTATGGTAGTTATGGAAGAACAATTGATTATTTTGCGAACATTCATGTATCCAACCGAGGCTTATCTGCTCATGTCGAAATTGGAAAGTGAAGACATTATGTGTTTTCTGGATGGAGAAAATACCATCACCGTACATCCATTCCTCTCAAATGCCATTGGCGGCGTTAAACTCAAAATTAAGAAAAGTGACGAGCAAAGGGCAAATGAGATTATTAAAGATGTCGATGACAGTTTTAACAAAACAATTGAGGCCAACAAAAAATCTACTCCAGCAAAGTTTTCCCGTGGTTATGTTAAGGTAGATACTTTTTGTCCGGAATGTGACTCTACCAATGTTTTCCGTAAAAAAATGCTTTTCCATCAGATTATACTTGCCATATTGCTATTACCCCTGTACCTTCCCTTACTGTTTTTAACCAAAATGCATTATTGCGCCGATTGTGGCTACGAATGGAAACAATAGCTTTAATTATTTAAATCCCGATAGCTATCGGGATCAGTCTCCAGCCTCCAGTTTCCAGTCACTGATAACTGCCCACTGTTAACTCAATTTATGAATCGGAAGTCAGAAAATGGAATAATTTGATACCTTGTAGGCTTAAACGTTTTTTTGGTATTTTTACAACTCAAATAATCATAAAAACAAGAAATAATGAAAATACCAATTTACCAGGTCGATGCTTTCGCAGATAAAATATTTAGTGGAAACCCTGCAGCAGTTTGCCCACTTCAAAAATGGCTTCCCAACGCCTTGATGCAAAAAATTGCCATGGAAAACAACCTTTCTGAAACAGCATTTTTTGTAAAAACCAGCAACGAATTTGAAATCCGCTGGTTTACCCCCACCATAGAAGTGGATCTGTGCGGCCATGCCACACTGGCCACAGCCCATATTTTATTCAACCATTTGAATTATGAAAATGATATCATCTTCCTAAAATCGAGAAGTGGTGACCTTAGGGTGAAAAGGGAAGATGAATTACTGGTGCTGGATTTCCCTTCAGGTTTTTATCAAGGAATATCAACCCCCTCAAATTTATCTGAAGCCCTTGGCAAAAAACCTCTTGAAACCGGGCAGGCCTTAGATTACCTTATTGCAGTTTTCGATGACGAAGAATTTATCAAAAACCTTAAACCGGATTTCCAAAAACTTAAGCTCCTGCCCTACCATGCCATCATTATAACATCTGCAAGCAAGGAATATGATTTTGTTTCACGGATGTTCGCCCCGGCCATTGGCATTGATGAAGACCCGGTAACCGGTTCAGCACACACCATCCTCACCCCTTTCTGGTCGCGCAAACTTAAAAAAACGAATTTGCACGCAAAACAAGTTTCGGCAAGAGGTGGAGATTTAAGATGCAAAATTTCCGGCGACAGAGTAGAGATTGGGGGAAATGCTGTAACATACCTTGTTGGAGAGATCGAAGTGTAGAAGCACACATTGCAGCCTGGCAATAAGGCTTAACATTAAAAAACAAGTACACTACTCCAATAAATTAAGCTGTATCTTTGTTATAATTTAATGACAATACAAGCTAATTTATCTTCACCATGGGAAAGCATATTCGTTTCGATTGGGCAATGAAACGCCTCTTACGACAAAAATCCAATTTTGGTATCCTGGAAGGATTTTTATCAGAATTGATAATGCAGGACATCAAAATCCAGGAAATCATCGATAGCGAAAGCAACAAAATTCGCGAGGATGACAAATACAACCGGGTTGACATACTTGTAAAAAGTTCGAACGATGAATTGATGCTCATCGAAATTCAAAACGAGCGAGAGCATGATTATTTTCACCGCATGAATTATGGACAGGCAAAACTAACCACCGAACACATTAATGCCGGCGATTCGTATGATAAAATAAAAAAAGTTTTCTCGATCAACATTGTTTATTTTGAACTTGGGCAAGGCGAAGATTACATCTATACCGGTACAACACAATTCAAAGGCCTGCACAAAAACGACATTTTAAATCTAAGCAAGCCGCAAAAGGAAAAGTACAAAACTATTAAAGAAGTATCGGACATATTTGCAACCTACTACATAATTAAAGTAAACAACTTTGATGATGATGCAAAAAACACACTTGACGAATGGATTTACTTTTTGAAAAACAGCGAAATAAAAGAGGAATTCAAAGCCAAAGGTCTGCCCGAAGCCAAAGAAAAAATGCGGGTTGATAACCTCCAAACTAA